>Ga0070665_100005196_pt1 | contig 13465 bp, 8 predicted proteins | sample KBSS13metaG_FD_65862 | JGI IMG/M metagenome (GOLD analysis project Ga0070665, IMG submission 65862) | Switchgrass rhizosphere microbial communities from Kellogg Biological Station, Michigan, USA - KBS S1-3 metaG | ecosystem: Host-associated > Plants > Roots > Rhizosphere > Soil ... | reverse complement strand
TAGTGCTCGGCCATCTCGACGCTGATCCGCTCGACCGGCGGCTCCTTGCCGCGCCAGCGATAGATCTCCTCGATCACGCTCGCGCCCCACTTGTTCAGCTTGGGCGGGAGCTTGAGCCGCGGCGGCGAGACGTTCGCCACGCGACCGAGCCGCGCGAAGAATTCTTTCGTGGTCCAGTTCGGCCCGCCGAGCAAGTAGCGCTCGCCCGCGCGGCCGTTCCCGAGCGCCGCCGCCGTCGCGTCCGCGGCATCGCGCGCGTCGACGAAGTTGATCCCGCCGTCGGGAATCGTCGGGATCTGGCGCTTCATGAACTTGCGGATGTCGCCCGTCGACGACAGCCGGCGATCGCCCGGCCCGAGCAAGAGCGACGGGTTGACCGCGACCACTTCGATGCCAAGGCGCTCGCCGTGCTCGAACGCGAGCCGCTCCTGATAGATCTTCGACGTGTAGTACGGCCAGCCGGCGACGATCTGCTCGGCGTACGGCGCGGTCTCGTCGAGCACTTCTTCGCGCGTCGACACGCCGATCGTGCCCGAGGTCGATGCGAGGATCATCCGGCGCACGCCCGCGTTCGCCATCTGCTCGAGCACGCGACGCGTGCCGTCGACGTGGAGCCGCATCATGCGCTGCGCGTCGTCGGGATCGCGCGAGACCGCACCGGCGAGATGAAACACGGCCGACACGCCGTCGAGCGCGCGATCGACCTCGTCGGGATTGAGCACGTCGCCGCGCACGTGCTCGACGCCGAGTTCTTCGAGCACGGATGACCGCGACCGCGCGAGGCCGCGCACGATGTGGCCCTGCGCGACGAGCGCGCGGCACAGATGCTCGCCGAGAAATCCGGTCGCGCCGGTGACGAGGACGGAGGTCTTCATGTGGTTGCCTCGTCGTCTTGGATCTTCTCGCCGCGCTCGGCCAACCACTCCGCCATCGGCGTGGTCCCGGCCTCGCCGAGGGTCCACGCCGCGTCGTGCGGCGCGAGCCGGCGAATGATGCTCTCGACGTGATGCGTGATCGCGCGGTAGCCGTCGCTGCGCGACTTGACACGCTCTTCCGTCGACAGCTTCGCGATGTCGGCGTAGCTCAGGTACGGCCCGACGTACGACGCGACGCGCTCGCCGCGCTTGGGCAGGTAGCGGCCCTTCGGCATCGCCTCGTGCGTGCGGTGCAAGTACATCGGCAGGATGCCGCACTTGTTCGTCATCGCCAGATACCCGAGCGACGGCTTGAAGTCGGCCATCACCCCGGTGTCGCTTCGCGTACCCTCGGGGAAGATCAGCAAGATGTAGCCGTCGCGGATCACCTCGCCGGCAAGGCGCAGCGACTCGCGCAGCGAGCCGTGGCGCTCCATCGGCACGACATTGGTGAAGTTCTCGAAGTACATCCGGCGGACCGGATCGTCGAAGAAGTAGTCCTTGGCGCCGAGCGCGACCAGCGCCTCGCCCTGCTCGCCGAGCGCGTACTTCACGAGGCCGGTGTCGAGGTGGCTCGCGTGGTTGGCTGCGACGATGTAGCCACCGAATGGCGGGACGTTGCCGCCGCCGTAGACGTGCGTCTCGAGCACGCGTTCATAGAGCGCGCGCATGCCGCCGCGCAGCGCGCTGCGACCGAGCGCGACGAGCGGCCGCGGGACATCGATGTCGTCGGACTGTTTTTCCGCGTCGTCTTTCTCGCGCTTGAGGCGATCGCGGCGCGGCTTGTCCGCCTTGGCCTTCGCGCCGAGCCGGGCGACGAGCTTCTCGACGTCTGCGACGGTCTCGAGCCCGACGAGCTCGCTCGGATCGGGCAGCTCGACGCCCGCGGCTTCGAGCGCCGCCGCGAGCTCGGTGAACATGAGCGAATCGAAGCCGAGCTCGGCGAGGATCAGGTCGCTCGTGATCGTCCCGCGCTTCTTCTGCGCGACGTCGGCGAGCACGTCGTGGATCCACGCATCGCCGGCGGCCACCAGCTGCTTGACCTCGGCGCCACCTTTGGCCGCGCGCTCGAGCCGCTGCAGCTCCTTGATCACGTCGCGGCGGCGAACTTTCCGCGTCGACGTTTTCGGCAGGTCGTGATCCCACAGGTGGAAGATCTTGAGCCGCTTGTACAGCGGCAGGCCCTTGCTGACCTTCTTGATGTGCTCGCGCACCTGCTCGCGGACGCTCTCGCGATCGCCGTGCTCGTAATCCGGCACGATCAGCGCCGCGACGGTCTCGAGGTTGCCGTCGCCGGGCAGGCCGACGACGCTGATCTCCTTGACCGCGGGCGAATCGCCGTAGAGCTCCTCGAGCTCGTCGGGATAGACGTTCTCGCCGCTGGGCCCGAGGATCATCTCCTTCTTGCGGCCGACGATGTAAAGGTTGCCCTCGTCGTCGAGCCGGCCGAGATCGCCGGTGTGGAGCCAGCCGTTGACGATCGTCGCGGCGGTCGCGTCGGCGTTCTCGAAGTAGCCGGCCATGACGTTCGGGCCCTTCGCGATCACCTCGCCGACGCCGTTGGCATCGGGCGAATCGATGCGCACGTCGATGCCCGGCAGCGCGCGGCCGACCGAGCCGGGGATGACCTTGTCGCCGGGTCGCGTGACCGTCAGCACCGGCGCCGACTCGGTCATGCCGTAGCCTTCGTACAGGTTGAAGCCGAGGCCGCGGAACGACTTCATCGTGTCCGCCGGCAGCGCCGAGCCGCCCGAGATCAGCAGCCGCATGCGGCCGCCCATCTTCTTGTGCACCGGGAAGAACAGGAGCTTGCCCGTCGCCAGGTCCCACGGCAGCTTGTCGCGCAGCGAGCGGTTGAGATCGACGATCGAGTCGAACGCCTTCTCGACGAGCACGCCCGCTTCGCTGACGTTCTTGTAGATCTTGCGCTCGAGCAGCTGCCAGAGCGCGGGCACGCCGACCATGCCGGTGATGCCTTCGTCCTCGAGGGCCGCCGCGAGCGAGTCGGCATCGATCTCGTCGAGATAATCGATCGACGCGCCGTGAAGCAGCGGCATCAAGAAGCCGGCCGAGAACTCGAACGTGTGATGCAGCGGCAAGACGCTCAGCAGCTTGTCGTGCTTGTACAGCGTGAACAGCGCCGACAGCTTGCTCACCATCGACGTGAAGTTCTTGTGCGTGAGCATCACGCCCTTCGGCGTGCCGGTCGTGCCGCTCGTGAAGATCAGCGACGCGAGCGTGTCGCCCTTGATCTCGGGACGCACGGCGCCGACCGAAACATCGGGCTCGGCGAGCAGCTCGTCGAACGCGAGCACCTGCGTGCCGAACCGCTCGGCGAGCGCGCCGTGTGCAGGCGACCAGCTGGCATCCTCGTCGGTGAGCGGCAGCGCGATCTGCGCCTCGGCGGCGAGCCGCTCGGCGACCTTCTTCGACAGCACGATCACGCGCGCGCTCGACGCGCGCAGCAGATTCTCGACCTCGGCGAGCGACAGCTCCTTGTCGAGCGGCACGCACGCGGCGCCGGCGAGCACGGTCGCGAAGAACGAGATGCCCCATTCGGGCCGGTTCTCGCTCATGAGCGCCACGCGCGAGCCCGGTGTGACGCCCATCTGGCGCAGCACGCCCGCGCCCATCCAGCCGAGCTCGCCGAGCTGGCCGTAGGTGTAGCTCGTCGGCTCGCGATCCTTGTGCAGGAGGCGCAGCGCCGGCCGGTTGCGATGGAGCTTCGTCGTGGCCTCGAACAGCTCGACGAGCTCCTTGTACGTGTAGACCGACTTCGGCTTGGCGCCGAATTCCTCGTCGAGCTTGTCGAACGTCCACTTCTGGAGGCCCGGGAAGTGCGTGTCGAGCCAGTACGCGCGCCAGTCGACGAGATGCGGCGCCCACAAGAGCTTGTCCTGATCGGCCGGCGTGACCCGCGCCCACAGCGCGCGCACGTGATCGCAGCGGAACGCGATGTCGTGATCGGTCGTGAACGGCTTGAACAGCTCGACGAGCTCCTGGACCTGGCCGGTGAACGTCGATACTTTCTGGAGCTCTTCGCGCGCGCGCTCGGCGAACGCTTCGATCCGCGGCGCGCCCCACTTCGGCAGCTTGTCGTCGATCACGCCGATCAGCTTGTCGGCGACCTTCTTGAGCATCGGCGCCGACACGTGCTGGAACCGGTCGTAGCTCACGACCATCGACTCGAGTCGCGCGCGCACGCGAGCCTCGATCTTCTCGCTGCCTTCGCCGTGCTCGGCCTTGTCCTTGTGGTGCGCGCGCACCGCGAGCGCGGTGAGCTGCGTGAGCCGCTTGCTCGTCACCGAGTTCACGTCGCTCGTGCCGAGCTGATACACCGGCTCGTGCTCGCCGGCGAGGATCGCCGCGGTCGCCAGCAGCATGCCCGCCGCGATGAAGTCGACCGGAATGACATCCAGCCGCGTGTCGTCGCCCATCGGCACGTTCCGATGGCCCTTGAGGATCAGGTACATCAGCGGCGCGGTCGTGTTGAAGCCTTCGTTCCAGCCCGGGAACGGATAGCGCACCGCGCTCTCGACGATCGCCGGCCGCACGATCGTCGACGCGACCGTGCGATCGGACAGGATGATCTGCTCGCCGAGGCTCTTGGTGTACGTGTACGTGTTGGTCCAGCCCCAGTGCCGCGCGCGCTCGATGCCGAGCTCGGTGAGGACCTTGTTGAGCCAGATCTTGCGCTCGCGCGCGACCGCGATCTTGAGGTCGTCCTCGTCGTCGGGATCGCGGCGTTGCTCGCGCAGCGACTCGGCGCCGCGCTCGCGGAACTCGGAGATGTGCTGGCGATCGTTCGAGCGCTCGCGCGCCTGATCGATGATCTTCTGGCAATCGGCGATCTCGGCGGCGGGATCGAAGTCCCGATCGAGCAGCTGGTTGTCTTCGTCCCAGTCGCGGGAGATCGCGCTCGAGCGAGGGAAGTAGCCGACGACCGGCTCGTCTTCCCACACGTCGCCTTCGCGCTGGCCGCACACGTAGCACGTCGACACGTGCACCAGCTTGGCGCCGAGCTTGCGCGCCAGGTCGAGCACGTTCTTCGCGCCGAGCGAGTTGATGCGGATCGCGCTCTCGAGCGACGGCGCGAACGACACCAGGCCGGCGCTGTTGATGATGACGTCGACCTGGACCTCGGCGCACATCTCGTCGGTGAAGTTGCACAGCGGCCGGCCGATATCGCCCGCGACCGCGACGATCTTCGAGCGCATGAACGCCTCGTAGCCGGCGCCGTGAACCTCGCGGACTGGATCGAAAACTTCGCTGGTCGCGACCTTCCTGAAGAACCGCTCGTCGGCCGTGTTGCCGGCGCCCGGCCGGACGAGGCAGTACACGCGGCCGATGTCGGGGTAGCGATGCAAGAGCATCGACAGCGCGACCTTGCCGACGAAGCCGGTCGTGCCGATGAGCAGGATCCGCTTCCCGCTCAGCGTCTCGCCGACGTCGAGCCGGCTCTTGCCGGTCACCGGCTCGCGCAGCGCGGGCAGCGGGACCGTCATCGCGTCGGGCCACGGCTTGTGCGGCGCGTGCGCGCCCCACGCTGCTTCCGTCTCCGGGAAGTAGCCCGACTTCGTGGAGTGACCGTTACCCGCGCCCATTAGGTCACATCGGAGATCATGTACGGCGGGTGGTGCATCATCGTGATCTGCGCGCTGCGGCCCATCGTGCCGCGCGCCATCGCGATGGCCTCGGCGATCGAGCCGGCCGTCTCCCAGCCCATGATCGCCGGTACCGTCGCGTTATCGGCGCCGACGCAGATCACGCGGCTGGTCTTCTCGCGGCCGCGCTGGCCCCAGTACCACATGAAGCACGGATGCGCGCCGTGATACGCGTTGCCGCGCCGGTACATCTCGACGTAGCTCGGGTTGTACGCGAGCTCGTCCTGATACTTCGTCTCGATCGTGTACGCGTCGGTCGTCTCGGTCAGGATGCGATTGAAGAACTCGATGTAGCTCGGGTGATGCACCGGATCGAACCGATCGCTGCACGGGTGCGTGAGGATCAGGACGCCGCCGTCGCGGAGCAACGGCTGGTTCCGGTACATGTGATAGAAGTAGCCGAGCGCCATCACCTGCACGAGCAGCGGGTTGAGCGCCTTGCTGTTGACGTTGTAGGGCGAGATGTACGGGATGCCCATCAGCAGGATGTCGGCCTGCCCTTGCACGTCGACGACGTTCTGCTCGTTCTGCTTCTGCAGCGTGCGCGAGTGAACCGGATCGCACGCGCCGGCGTAGCAAGCGATCAGCTCGTACGCGGCCGGCGTGCGCATGAAGATCTCGCGACGCGCGGCGAACGGCAGCTTGTCGAGCGTCCACTTCATCGCCTGAAACTTCAGCCGATCGGTCTCGCTGAAGTCGTCCTCGTTCTTGTTGAGGAACGACAGCGGGCCGTCGAAGCAGCGATTGTTGAGTACCGTCTCGATGTGGAAGACCTTGAGCGTCTTCTCGACGAGATCGCCCTGGCGCTTGAACGAGTGCGACAGGAACGACTTCGGCGGATCCATGTACGAGCTCGACTCGACGATCGCCTTGGGATGGTGATGCGCCTTGAGGCTCTCGTAGCCGCACAGCCCGACCGCCATCGACTTGTGCCCGCCGTTCATCGGCACGAAGTTGAGGTTCACGTAGATCGTCAGATCGCTCTCGGCGACGCGCCGGTTCATCTCGACGAGCTCGCCGTGCGGGGTCTTGCCGAGCAGCACCATGCCGTCGGGATCGCAGCCGTCGTGGTTGTACAGGCGATCGGGCCAGAACTCGTCCCAGACCTTGTCGCCCACCATCCGCTTGATCTCCCAGTCGTGCATGCGGCGATGCAGACCGAGCGCGATGATGATGTGGACGTCGTCGACGCCGTGATCGGCCAGCATCTCGCAGACGATCTCGAGCACGATCTGGCGCACGTCGGGCGTGCGCATGATCGGCAGCGGCATCGAGATGTCGTCGACGGCGATCGTGACCTTCATGCCCGGCTGGAGCAGCGCGTGCAGCGGCTCGGAGTCCTCGGGATGGTTGAGCGCGTAGCGGATCGTCGCCTTCGGATTGGCGACCGGCGTCATCGGCCGGTTCGGATAGATCACGCGCGTGCCGACCGGCAGATCCTCCATGATGATGTTCTCGCCGGAGAACATCAGGCGCGGCGCCGAGTCGGTATCGATCGTGACGATGTGCTCCTTGGCGTGCGAGCGGAGCTTGGGTCGGATGGCGCGCATGGAAGGTTAGTTCTCCGGGGAGTGCCTGCGGATCTGGCGGGGCACGCGCGCGAGCCCTTGCGGGCGGCGGCTCGCAGCGCGATCCGGTTCTTCGTCGAGATCGAGCACGGGCCAGTCGTAGCTGCGCGCCAGCGAGCGCAGCCGGAAGTCGGGGTTGCACGCCGTCGGATGGCCGACCACGGCGAGCATCGGGTAGTCCGAGAAGCTGTCGGTGTAGGCCCACGACTCGGCGAGATCGATGTCGTGCTGCTTGGCGTAGGCGCGCATGATGTCGGCCTTCGTCGCGCCGGCGACGAACGGCTTCTGCAGCTTACCCGTCGCGTAGTGATCGACGAACTCCAGCTTGTTCGCGATCAGATCGTCGACGCCGAGATAACGCGCGAGCGGCCGCATCGTGAAGTCGAGCGCGCCCGAGATGAGCACCTGGCGCACACCGGCGCGGCGCGACTCGTCGATCAAATCCTTCGCTCGTGCGTAGATGTTCGGCTTGACGACGTCCTCGAACAGCTCCTCGGCGAGCACCACGAGCCGGTCCTCGCTCGCGCCCTCGTACTGGCGATAGAAGATCTCGTTGAACCACTTGCGGCTCAGCTTGTCGGCCGCCCAGAACACCGGGATCGAGGCGCCGGTCTTGATCGTGCGCACGGCGCTCTCGATCAACGACGGGTGCCGCGCCTGGTAGTAGGCGAACGCGTGCACGATGTTGATCTTGATAAGCGTCCCGTCGACGTCATAGAACGCCGCGGAATGCTTGTACTTCGGGGAGGCCCGGTGCATCGGGAGCCGGTGCACTCTGGCCGAGCGCGAGGGCGGGTGTCAATGCCCGTCTTGGTGGTATGTCTCAGGCGGTGCACGTCCCTCCCTGGCTCACGGTGGCGATCGCGGTTCTCGTGTTCGTGTTCGGGCTCTATCGAATCCGACTCGCGCTCAAGCCGGCCGATCCCGACGAGACCAAGAAGCCACTCATGCGCGGCGGCCTGTACCAGATGCGCAGCCGTACGCACCTGCTCGTGGGAATCGTGTACTTGCTGCTCGCCGCCGCGCTCGTCGCGACGTTGTTCGGGTGGAATCCGCTCGGCGGCCTGACCTCGAGCTCCCCCGCGCCGGCGCCGAGCGCGCCGCTCAAGGGCGGCGTACCGGTCTCGCCGAAGTAGACTCGGTCTAGTCGAACAGCGCGCGCACGCGGTCGCCGGCGAGCGGCAGCGTCGCGGCCACGCTGACCTGGACGTTCTTGCCGTGGCCGGCAAAGCGCGTCGCGACCAGCGCGCCATTCGCGCACCGCGGGCAGCGCACGATCGAGACCGCGACTCGTAGATCGTTCCGGTTGACCTCGCGCCGGCGCGCGAGCGGCGCCTTCGCGACCGCGCGGTCGAACGCCGCGCGATCTCCGGTGCCGGCACTCGTGAACATCTCGTCGAGCGTCGCGACGGCGCCGTCGTCGGCGATGCCGCCGGGAACCCACGCGACGGGATAGGTCCGCTTGTACGTCCGGCACGGCTCGCAGTGCGCCTTGCTGCGCAGCGCGAGCGGAAGCAACACGCCGCCGAAAGCGAACCCGGCGAGCTCGAGCGCGCGGAAGAGATAGCCGAGGACGCCGAGCGCGCTGCCCGGTTCGCCGTTGTTGCCCGCGAACGAGAACGCGCGCGTCACCGCGTCGAACCACGTGAAGAAGCCGACGTCGACGTCGACGCTGCGGTACTCCTCGTACTGCGCGAGCATGTATGACGCCGCGAGCAAGCCGAGGATGCCGAGCACGAGCGACCGCGTCAGCTTGAGGCCGGTGAACCACGCGGCGAGCGCGTAGCCGCTGGCCGCACAGATCCCGACGAGCAGCGCGCCGACGGGGATCACGAAGTTCGCGTACCAGCCCATGACGTTGGTGCCGGAGTGCGCGAGCGCGAGCACGCACGCGAGCGTCAGGGCCGTGGTGAGGGCTCCACCGGCGACGACGATCTGCCAGCGATGATCGGTACCGGGTGCCGCACCAGTGGGATCGACGTGGACGCGCATCGTCAGAGGATCTGCAGCTTGCGGCTCTGCTCGGCCTGCTCGCCGATGTACTCGAGCACGTGCGGGTGGGTCATGATCATCTCGCGGAACTCGCCGGCCGGCAGGCACAGCGCGAGGCTCTTGCCGCGCGCGCGGACCTCGCTCTGCAACGCGCGGCCCGAGAGCAGCGCGCCCTCACCGATGAGCTCGCCGGGCCCGAGCGTCACGACCGGCTGGCCCGCGCGCGTCACCGAGAAATGGCCGGCGAGCACGATGTACAGCCCGTCGGGCCGAGCCCCCGCGGCGATCAGCGTGCGGCCCGCTTCGATCTCGAGGAACTTGAACCGCGACGCGAGCGCCGCACGCTCCTGCGGATTGAACGGCCGGAACAGCGGGCTCGTGCGGGTCCACCGATCGACGAGCCGCTCGCGCACGAACCGCAGCACGGCCGTGAGGATGTCGCCGTGCTCGGCGAGCACGCGCGAGAGCGTCGCGCGATCGATGCGGAGCAGCTCGGCATCGCCGAGCGCGGTGACCGTCGCCGAGCGCGGCTGATCGGTCATCAGCGCGACCTCGCCGAGGAACGCACCGGCTCCCAGGCGCGCCATCTCGACGCGCGGCGGGCCTTCGGCCTGCACGGCGACCTCACCTTCGACGATCACGTACAGCGCGTCGCCCGGATCGCCTTCGTGAAACAGGATCTCGTCCTTCGCGAGCTGCACGAGCTCGAGCTCGGCGACGAGTGCCTCGAGCGCCTCCTGCGACATGCCCGAGAACAGCGGCGTCGACGCCAGCGTCTCCGCGGCCGCCAGGCCGAGCGCGCGTGGCTCGGGGAGCGGAATCTCCTCGAGGTCGGCGAGCTCGAGCTCGGTCGATTCGTCGACTTCGACGGCCTCGACCTCGATCGGCTCCGACGGTGGCTCGACGACGATCTGCGGCGCGCCGGTCATGTCGTCGTCGAGATAATCCTCGTCGTCGATCGGGATGACGTAGACGCCCGAGTTGTCCTCGCGCTCGAACGCGTCGGGGATCTCGGTCTTGAGATCGATCGCGTCGATGCCCAGGTTCGGCGGCAGCGTGATCGGCTTGCTCTTCGTGCGCGCCATCGCGAGCTGCGACTGCGCGTTCGACGTCTTGGTGCGAGGCAACGACAGGCCGATCGGCGTGGTCGTGCGCGCCGGCTCGACGGTCGTCTCGTCGGCGAGCTCGAGCTCGTCGGGCACGGGAATGCCCGCGCTCGACGGCGGCGTGCGCGTGCGCGGCAGGTTGATCGGCGGCGCCGACGAGACCTTCTTGCGGCGCGGCTCGTCGAGCTGGAGTGGGATCACGGTGTTGCCGCGCTGCCGGATCGCGCTGACCGCCGCGTTGTCGGCGAGATTCGGGTTGTTCTCGGCGATCGCCGCGGCGCGCGTCGGGCCGGCGCCGATCTGTTCGTTCATGGCCGCGATGCGCTGGAGTGCGAAGTCGTGGCGCGGATCGATCTGCAAGATGAGCTTGCACACCGCGATCGCCTGCACGAGGAAGCCGCCCTGCGCATAGCGATCGGCCGCGCGCGTGAACGCTTCCATCGCGTCCTTATCGCGATTGAGCCGCCGGTAGGTCTCGCCCGCGCGCTTGGGCCATTGCGCGTCGCGCGGCTCGAGCGTCTCGAGCTCGAGGTACGCGGCGAGCGCGCGCTTGTACTTGCCGGAGGCGGTCGCCTCCGTCGCCTCCTGACGAAGCTGCCGAGCGTCGCGAGCCATCGAACCCGACCCATTATAGCAGCCCGCATCGAGGCCGCGCCGAGCCGCCGAGCCGGTTTATCGCGATCGAAACATGTCGTTGTACCCCGCCGCGAGCCGCGCGGTCACCGGGCCGGCCGCACGCGGCGCGCCGTCGAGCCGCGTGATCGCCACCACGCCGCGGAGCGCGCTCGTCGCGAACAGCTCGTCGGCGCCCGCGAGCATCTCGCGCGAGATCGCCGCTTCGCGCGCCGGGATCGCGAGCGAGCGGCACAGCGCGAGCACGTGGCCGCGCGTGATGCCGGGGAGAATGCCGGCGGCAACCTCGGGCGTGGTCACCTCGCCGCGCGCGACGACGAACAGGTTCGAGGTCGCGCCCTCGGCGACGCAGCCGTCGGCGTCGAGCCGGATCGCTTCGTCGGCGCCCTCGCCCGCCGCGAGCTCGCGCGCGATCACGTGATCGAGATATGCGAGGACTTTATGGCCGAGCCGGCGCGGGAGCGGCAGATCGATCGTCACGGCGGTCAGCTCGCGCGGCCGCGACGGCAGCGGCTCGACGATCGCGATCGCGCGCCCGGGACCGAGCTCTCCGAGCCGCGCTGACAGCGGGCCGGGCCCGCGCGTCACCACGATGCGCACCCGGTGATCGCCCGAGCCGGCCGCGGCGATCGTCGCGCGGACCTGCGCGGCCAGCTGATCGCGCGGCCGCACGCGCAGCTCGAGCGCGTGTGCCGACGCGTACAGCCGATCGAGATGCGCATCGAGATCGACGGCGACGCCGTGCCACGTACGAAACACCTCGAACAGGCCGTCGCCGTAGAGCAGGCCTCGATCGAACACCGAGATCTGCGCAGCCTCGGGCGCGACGAGCGCGCCGTCGATCGAGACGGCGATCGAAACGGGAATCGTCATGCGCCGGCCGCCGCGAGCACGTCGAGCGCGGTGCGCAGCGCGGTCGACGCCGCGAGCCGCCACAGCTCGGCATCCGGCAGCTGCGGCCCGGCGAGGCTGGCCTTGTAGGCAGCCGCCGCGCTGTGCAGATACGCGATCGCCTGCGCGCGCAACTCGCCCTGCCGCTCGAACAACAGATTCAGCGCGAGGTCGTGATAGAGGCTGCCGATCCGGTAGTCGGCGGCGACCTGTGCGAGCCCGCCGGCGTCGGCGATCGCCCGATACTTCGCGACGAGATCCTCGGTCGCGTCTTCTTTCGCCCAGATCTCGAGGCGCTCGTGCGGGCGGATCGCGTGCACGCGAAGCAGCGCGTGCTCGGCGAGCGCGAACGCGTCGGCGACCTTGGGCTCGATGCCGGGCAACGTCGTGCCCGCCGGCGGTCCGCGCAGATCGCCGGTGCCGCTCGCCGCGACGACGTCGGCCTGGACGCGGGCGACGCCGTCGGTGATCGCCGGATCGGCGGGCGCGAGCGCGGTCGCGCGCGCCACCAGATCGAGCGCCGGCCGGCGCTTGCCGGCGCGCGCGTCGAGCTGCGCCAGATGTAGCGCGGAGCGGGCCGCGATCGGCGCGGGCACGTCGCTGCCGGCCAGGACCTTGGCGTACGCCGCGAGCGCGGCCGTGTCGTCGCCCGAGAGCTCGGCGACGATCGCATCGCCGAACTCGGGGGCCTGACCGTCGAGCTCGGTCGTGACGCCCACGGCCGGGTTCGCGACGGCCGGCGATGGCGGCGGCGGCAGCGGCGGCGGCACCGCGCGCGGCCCCGACGACGAGCACGCGACGACGAGCGTGAAGATAGTCAGCGCGGCGCCGGCACCAGATTGTCTCCCACCGGATGGTTTGAGATCTGATGCCGGCGCCATCGCCTCGCCCAGCTCATTGGTAACAAACCGGCGTGGCGAAGCGGTCTTGCATTCGTCGGCGGACGTCACGAGGTCGCAAAACGTTGTCACGTTTTCGTCATCCCTTCCGGGATCCCCAGCGGATGGCGTCGCGAGGCACGTCGAGCTTGTAGCCCGCGCCGTGCACCGTCACGAGATAGCGCGGCCGCGCCGGCTCGGTCTCGAGGGCCTGGCGCAGCTTGACCAGGTGGTTGTCGACGGTGCGCGTGTTCGGATAGTCCTCGTAGCCCCACGCCTCGTCGAGCAGCACGTCGCGGCTGACGACCTCGCCGGGCCGCCGTGCGAAGACTTTGAGGATCGCGAACGCGCGGCTCGGCAGCTCGATCCGCGTGCCCGCGCGCGTCGCGACCTGGCCGGCGAGATCGATATCGAGGTCGCCGAAGGCAAGGCCGATCGGATCGAGCACGTCGGGCTGCGCGCGGCGCAGCACGCTCGCGACGCGTGCCAACAGCTCCATGAGCGAGAACGGCTTGGTCACGTAGTCGTCGGCGCCGAGCTCGAGACCGCGCACGCGATCGAGCTCCGCGCCGCGCGCCGACAGCATGATCACGGGCACGCGGCACGCCGCGCCCTTGCTCGCGCGGATCCGCCGGCATACCTCGAAGCCGTCGATGTCGGGCAGCATCACGTCGAGCACGACGAGATCGTACCGGCCGCTCGTCGCGCGCTCGGCGCCGTCGCTGCCGCGGCCGACGACCTCGACCTCGTAGCCCTTGGCCGCGAGCGTGTCCTCGAGGCCCATGCGAATCGACGCGTCGTCCTCGACGACCAGGATCC
>Ga0070665_100005194_pt1 | contig 13467 bp, 9 predicted proteins | sample KBSS13metaG_FD_65862 | JGI IMG/M metagenome (GOLD analysis project Ga0070665, IMG submission 65862) | Switchgrass rhizosphere microbial communities from Kellogg Biological Station, Michigan, USA - KBS S1-3 metaG | ecosystem: Host-associated > Plants > Roots > Rhizosphere > Soil ... | reverse complement strand
CCGACTGCCAGGAGGGCCTTGGCACAGGCGACGATTTCCCGGGCTTTGTCGGAAAGCTCAATATCCATGCTCGTAGTCTACCAACTAGTAGATCGAATTCCAAGCCCTCCGCGCCCGAATGGATAGTGTATGATCCGGCCCCTTTTGAGAGTCGACCGGCTTACACGGGAGCCGGCCGGGGTGATCTGTGAGCACGACGGGCGACACGCTGGCTCTTTTCGCAGGCAACGCAAATCCAGCGCTGGCGCAGGAAATTGCGAAGAATCTGCAGACGCCGCTCGGGCGTGCCTTCGTAGGCAGATTCAGCGACGGCGAGATCAATGTTGAGTTGATGGAGAACGTCCGCGGACGCGACGTTTTCATCCTCCAGCCGACCTGTCCTCCGGCCAATGACACCCTGATGGAGTTGCTGGTGATGGTGGATGCGTGTCGGCGCGCCTCCGCCGCCCGGATTACCGCAGTGGTACCGTATTTCGGGTACTCGCGCCAGGACCGGCGTCCGCGTGCGACCCGTTCGGCGATTACCGCGCGGCTCGTCGCGAACATGATTTCGGAAGCCGGCGTCAATCGCTTGCTGACGGTTGACTTGCACGCGGACCAGATACAGGGGTTCTTCAATATCCCTGTCGATAATGTGTATGCGTCGCCTGTTTTGTTGGGCGATGCCTGGAGGCAGTCGTACACGAACAAGATCATCGTGTCGCCTGATGTGGGCGGTGTCGTGCGTGCGCGGGCTTTTGCGAAGCGGTTGGACGATGCCGAGTTGGCCATCATCGACAAGCGGCGCCCACGGCCGAACGAGTCGAAGGTGATGAACATCATCGGCGAAGTTGAAGGCAAGACGTGCGTGCTCGTGGACGACATGATCGACACGGCCGGCACACTTTGCCTGGCTGCGCAGGCGTTGAAGGATGACGGTGCGATCAAGGTGGTCGCCTACATCACGCACGCCATTCTGTCCGGTGCCGCTATTGAGAGGATTACGAAGTCAGCTCTGGATGAGCTGATTGTGACTGACACGATTCCGTTGTCGAAGGCCGCCCAGGAATGCGGGCGGATCCGGCAGTTGTCGGTGGCGGCCTTGCTCGCCGAGACGATCCGGCGCATCCGCGACGAGGAATCGGTCAGCTCGCTGTACGTCGATTGATGGGTGTGTCCCTCCTGGTCGCGGTTGGGACACGTGTTGTAACTACTGGAGACTGTAATGCGTATTTCATTCACCTTCGGCGCGGACGTCCGCGAGATGCAAGGCAAAGGTGCGAGCCGCCGCCTGCGTCACAAGGGCAAAGTTCCGGCCATTATCTACGGCGGTCACAAAGACGCTCAGGCGTTGATTCTCGATCAACAGAACCTGTTGACCATGATCGGTGACGAGCGGTTCTATTCCTCCATCGTGCAGCTGAAGATCAACAACGGCACGCAGCAGGAAGCTATCGTCAAGGACGTGCAGATGCACCCGGCGCGCAACGTTGTTGTGCACGTCGACCTGCAGCGCGTCATCGAGACCGAGCAAATCCGACTCAAACTGCCGATTCACTTCAAGGGCGCGTCCATTTCTCCTGGCGTCAAGGTTCAGGGCGGCGTCGTGTCGCATCTTCGCCAGGACATCGAGGTTGTGACGTTGCCGAAGGACCTGCCGGAGTTCCTCGAGATCGACATGTCGGGCATGAACCTCAACGAGACGAAGTTCCTGTCGGACATTCCGCTGCCTGCCGGTGTCACGATTCCCGAGCTGGCCCATCGTAACGCTCCGGTTGTGTCGATCCACAGCCCGCGCGCCGAGGAGCCGGAGCCAGTTGCAGAAGCCGCTGCTGCCGCACCCGCCGAGGGTGCAGCCGCTGCCGCGCCTGCTGCTGGAGCTGCGAAGGCAGGCGATGCGAAGGCGGAAGCCGCTCCTGCGAAGGCCCCCGCGAAGAAGTAAGGGATGTGTTGAGTCCCCGGCACCGGCGTGTAGCCGGTGTGCGGGGCCGCGACTCGTCGTCGCGTTACATTGGCCTCCGTGGTGGTGGGCCAGTCTTCCGGTGGAGGCTATGCCGGCGCCGGTTGGGCTCGTCGTTTTGCGCTGGCGGTCTCGTCCGGCGCCTGTGGTCCCGGTTCGCGGTGGTCTCGTTGTCATGTCAGGTGTTCCGCTCAAGTTGGTCGTCGGTCTCGGCAATCCCGGGGCCGAATATGCGCGGACCCGGCACAACGCCGGGTTCTGGCTCGTTGATGAGCTGGCTCGCCGTGCCGGCGGCGCGTTTCGCAGCGATTCGCGCCACCAGGGCGACCTGGCGAAAGTGCGGGTCGCCGACACCGAGCTGTGGCTCTTGAAGCCCATGACCTTCATGAACCGCAGCGGCGGACCCGTGCAGAGCGTCGCGAATTTCTACAAGATTCCCGTCGACTCCATTCTCGTCGCTTACGACGATCTTGATTTCCCTCCCGGCATCATCAAATTGAAGCAGGGCGGAGGCGCGGCCGGCCACAATGGCATCCGCGATATTGCCCCCCAGGTGGGCGAGAATTTCTGGCGGCTGCGCATCGGCATCGGGCATCCCGGTGACCGCGCCGCAGTGTTGAATTACGTGTTGGGACGACCGTCCGCTGAAGATCAGCGCCTCATCGATGAGGCGATCGCCGCGGGTTCGGACGTTGTCCCTCTGTTGATCTCGGACGGCGGCCAGAAAGCAACTCACAAGTTGCACAACCGCAATGGTCCGACCCAGGAGCGATAAATGGCTATCCGTTGCGGAATCGTAGGTCTACCCAACGTCGGCAAGTCGACGTTGTTCAATGCGCTCACCCGCGCAGGGATCGCCGCCGAAAATTACCCTTTCTGCACCATCGACCCCAACGTGGGCGTCGTGCCCGTGCCGGATCCCCGGTTGCAACAGCTCGCCGACATTGTGCACTCGGAGAAGGTGATTCCCACGAGCGTCGAGTTTGTTGACATTGCAGGCCTGGTCGCGGGTGCCTCCCAGGGTGAAGGTCTGGGCAACAAGTTCCTCGCCCACATTCGCGAAGTGGACGCCATCGCTCATGTCGTTCGCTGTTTCGAAAGCACTGACATCGTGCACGTTGCCGGCAAAGTCGATCCGATTACCGATATTGAGATCATCGACACGGAGCTCGCTCTGGCCGATATGGCTGCTGTGGAGCGCGCGGTTGATCGCGCCGCCAAGGCCAGCAAGGGTGGCGACAAGGATGCCATCCGCAAACACGCACTGTTTGAGCGCGTGAAGAAGCATCTGGATACGGTGAAGCCGGTGCGCGCGATGGAGCTGACTCCTGAAGAGCGTGTCGACATTCGCGAGTTGCAACTCCTGACCGCCAAGCCGGTCATGTACGTTGCCAACGTCTCCGAGTCCGGATTCAAGAACAACCCGCTGCTGGCCGCCGTTGAAAAGCGCGCCGCCGGCGAGGGCGCAGTGGTTGTCGCCGTCTGCGCCGCCATGGAAGCGGAGATCGCCCAACTCGACGAAGCCGACCGCGCGGATTTCCTCAAAGAGTTGGGTTTGGCAGAGCCCGGCCTCGACCGTGTCATCCGGGGCGGCTACACCCTGTTGGGTTTGTTGACCTACTTCACCGCCGGCCCGAAGGAAACACGCGCCTGGACGGTGAGAAGGGGCTCGACCGCGCCACAGGCCGCGGGTGTGATCCACACGGATTTCGAGCACGGCTTCATCCGCGCCGAGGTCATTGCCTTCGCCGATTACATCGCCGGCAAGGGCGAGGCCGGCGCCAAGGAAGCCGGCAAGCTCAGGCTCGAAGGCAAGGAATACATTGTGAAGGAAGGCGACGTGATGCACTTCCGGTTCAACGTATGAGCCGCCGTCGCTTCCGCTAAGTCTCTGTTTCGCCACGCAATCCCGCCTGCCGCAGGCGCGGAGTGAGCCCTGGCGGTTGCACTTTTGGGTAGGGGCTAGGACAATGCGCGCCCCCTGTGGAAAGGTAGCTCAGCCGGTTAGAGCACGGCACTCATAATGCCGGGGTCGAGGGTTCGATTCCCTCCCTTTCCATTTAAATTCAATAGCTTACGAACGGCGCCCTAACTCGATCTCCCGCTCTGCGCCGAGGTAGCCTAGATCATCGCGTTGTCGGCGCCAATGCAGATAGATGGCGGTCTCGAGTTTGTGTCCGATGTCGATGAAGGGCTGCGGTATCAGTGGACTTAACAGACCGAATGTAGTCCTCTGGAAATCCGAGCCTTTCCAATGTCTGACGAAGCTTCTCAGCGTAGTCTGGATTGCCGGCGGTGCTATCAGCCAGCGCAAAGAGGTTGTAACAAAGGGCTGCTGCTGTCTGCTCATCGGAGAAGCGGACTAAAACGGCTTCCGGCCGATACGCCTGAAGGTCAGCACCAACGTACAGTTTCTCAAGTTCGCTGTGACTGAGATCAAATACCATTCCGTAACAGCGACTTCCTTGCTCAGGCACTAAGAGCGCACGCTGCCCCAATCTCAGAGCATAGTTTTCGACGCGCGCCGGCCGCCCTGCACGGGGATCTACGGCTTTTCCCCGAAGGATTTCTGCGTCCATGAACAGCCCATAGAAGAAAACCGGTACCCGCCTCGCGTCCATAGTCACCTCGAGTTGACCAGGCTATGTTGCCTCGTACTCCTTACGAGAGTCTCTCATTTGTAGTCGCCACAAAATCGCTTCTGCCCGCTCCGCGGCCAGACTGCACGTCGGCCTGATGGGGGAGATGCCCTAAGACACAGAGCCGAATCGCGTGCACCACTTTGGCCACACATCTAACGCCACCAAATATCAACTGTCGATCTCCGATTGTCGCCATGGCCGATGAAGTCTTGTTGACTGCTCATTGTGCTGGGGAAAGCGGTTGCGGACCGCCTACTCGCAAGTGTCGGTCCAGAAAGTCCAGAACCATCGTGTTCTCGTCGACATAGGCCTGGGTGTCCGCGGGACCGTGGCCCGAATCGCCGCTCACGTGCAACTCGACGAGCCCGCCGTTTGCGCGGATCGCGCGCTCCATCTCCTTGATCTGTCCTAGTGGGGTCCGCGGATCGTTGGCGCCTGCATTCATCAGCACCGGTGCGCGGATTCGATTGGCGTGCGTAAGCGGCGAGCGATCGCGCCACAGCGCTGCGTCCCGAACCGGATCTCCGTGAAGCCCTCGGTCGTACGCGCGCATCCATGGAGCTGCTGTCTCGTATGTCATGCGCAGGTCGGCCATGGGATACAGCGCCACGCCCACTGCCCATCGATCCGGCTTGGACGCCAGCGCCATCAGGGTCAGATAGCCACCGTAGGAGGCCCCATAGGCGGCCACTTTCTTCGGATCAACGTAGCCGGTTGCGATCAGCCAGTCCGCCGCAGCGTCAACATCACTCAGCTCAGCACCACCTGGATCCCCATGATTGGCGCGCTGAAAATTGCGGTAGTAGTTGATGGAGCCCCGATAGTTCGGGCTGATCACGATGTAGCCCCGCGCCGCGAGGACCTGAATGTAGGTGTTCAAATAGGCGCGAGTCTGCTGCGTGGGACCTCCATGGATCTCGACGACAGCCGGATGCGAGCGATCTCGCTTCAGGTTAGGCGGAATCCAGACGAGAGCAGGAATTTGAAAGTTCCCATCGTTGCTGGGGAAGGTCACCGCAACCGGCGACACAAAGGAGTGCGCCATCTTCGCAGGCAGGGTGTTCACCAGCACTTCCTCCGCACCGCCCTTTGTTGTGATTGCCACATAATCGCCAGGACGGCTCCCCCCGTACCAATAGACCAGCCGCTTTCCGTCAGGTGAGAAGCTCGACGCTGCCAGCGAATCGGTCGCAACTGGAAACGGGGTTGACAGCTCATGCATCCCTTCTCCACGTGTGAGCTGCTGCGTCATGCCCGAGCCGATGTCGTGAATAAAGATGTGAGTCGACAGCGGCTCATCGCGAGTGAACACGATACGCTTGCCATCGGGAGAGAACGACGCAGGAATGTGGTGAGCTCTCTCGTTCGTGATCCACTGGCGCTTTTGAGTGTGTGTATCCAGGACGGCGACATTCATCCATCCCGTACCCTCATCTGAGCTGAAGAGCACGTAGTGCCCGTCGCGCGAAACGTCCATGAGACGATAATGGGTCTCGCCTTCGTGGGGCGTCAGATTCTCAGGAGCGCTTGCGCCTGATGAGCTTACCCGCATGATACTGGTATCGAGGTTTGACCACGCCCTGTCACGGAAATAGATGTAGTCGCCGCTTCGTGCCCATAATGGGCTGACCCGAGTGCGTTCGTTCGATCCGCCGCTCGTCAGAAAGCGAAGCTTGCGACTCGCGATGTCGATGACAGCGATTTCCCCTGACGATGACTCCTTCGCACGTGAGCTGAACACAATCTCGCGTCCATCCGGCGACCAACCGGCGCAGGTTTCTGCGTGGCCCGGCGTTTGAGTCAGGTTGCGAATCCGGCCGGTGCCAAGGTCGATGAGATAGATGTCATACATCTCATCGCCGCCTTTGTCCGCGAGGTACAGGATCTGTCTTGCGTCGGGCGACCATCGCGGCCAGAGTTGGGGGCCATCAGATACCGCCGCCGCCGGACGCGACTTCTTCGTGGTGACGTCGGTGAGCCACACGTTCGCTGGACCAGATTGGTACGACACCGAGGCAATGAAGCGCCCGTCGGGCGACCAGGCAGGGTAGCTGAGATCGTCGAGGGCCGAGACATCTTTGGGATGTGGTGGTACGAACTCCGCCCGAACCGGGCTGAGCAGCGATTTCGGATCAGTCAGTGGTTGCGCACCACTGCCTGCGCTGCAGAGCCACAACAGGCACGGCACCAACGGCAACGTACGGGAACGCATAGATATTCTCCGCTGCGACTACTCACCGCCAGCCGATTCGCTTCCCAACCGTCGACATCATGACCGGCGGTGGGCTGACCGTGATCGAACGCACTTCGTGCCCGTAGTCGATGATGATCATTCGTTCTTCGATCGACACACCTGGTCCGGGCTGAAATAGCGTCATTCCCGTGCAGTCGGCATTCACGACATAGGTACCGGATCCGGGACGATCGAACACGATGCCTGACACCGCACCCTTGAGGTTGTCGATCTGGGTAAAGTTTCCCGCGCCGTCGAAGGATCGGATGACCACGCCGATTACCTGCTCCATGCCTGTGCCTCCGGGGACGGGGCGTGTTCCTTGCATCTGAATCCCGTAGGTGCCGTTGAGCGTCCGGTTACTGCACGCAGACAGATTTCGGTGCACTGCGCTCTCCTGCGTGGAGTTGGTACTGACCTCTTGAGCGCCGATGCCGAATGCCGCACCCCCAACAATGAGGCTCAGTGCGACACCGGCAAGCCCGATCGCATTCTTCATGGCAATCTCCTCGTGGCTTTCGCTTGGCTGAAGATTAAATCCGCTGCAGCGACGAATTCTCAGCGTTCTGCGACAGTCTGTTCGGCGGTCAGCGACAGATCAGCTAGAATAGAGCAGGTAAGGAAGTGTTCGACGCACCCAATGGGAGTCCGTTGTGTTGCTGTTTGATTCGGACAAGCTCGCGCCAAAGCTCCGGGTCGAAGCGTGGGACGATTTCTCGGCGCGCACCGTCGCAGCGATGAAATCTGTCCCGGCGGGTGAGCATCCATTTCACGTGAATGCACGAGGCAGTGTAGTCGGCGATCTGACAATAGGCCGTCTGATCGGCGCTGGGTACGTCAGCCAGAGAACCAGTTACGAGATCGCACAACAGCGGCACCATTACTACGGTGCTGTGATTCATCTCGAGGGGAGACCGCTCCTTCGGTCTCGCCGCCATCTCACCCGCGTGCAGCCCGGGGACATTTCCATTCTCAGTACGATGGAAAGTTTCTGGTTTGGCGGGGAGGCGCCTTTTGGATACATCGTTGTGCGGCTTCCGCAGCGATGGCCGGAGGCGCGAGTGTTGAGACCAGATCACCTATGTGGATCTGTGATTTCGCGCGCGAACCCCCTGAGGCACATCCTGGCCGACTACGTTGTGAGTGTCTTCCGCCAAGCCGACCGCCTCCCCGCATCGGTTGCTGCAGCAGTGAATCAACATGTTCTCGAATTGCTGTCTGCGGCGCTGGTAGAAGAGCCGCTGCAGATTGGCGGGTCTGCGGGGCTCAGAGCTGCCATCTTTGACAGAGCATGTCGAATGATCAGGAGCCAGGCGACCGACCCAGATCTTCGTACTGAGGAAATTGCGCGACAGCTGAGGACATCTGTTCGAATGCTGCAGCGAATCTTCAAGGAGAACAATGAAACGGTAATGCAGAGAATCGCGATGGCGCGGATCAATCGAAGCGCCACTATGCTGGAAAACGCTAAAGTAAATGGAATAACCATAACTGAGATAGCGTTTGCATCCGGGTTCCGGGATCTCACCACCTTCGAGCGCGCCTTCTGCGCTTTCAAGGGAATGACGCCGTCAGCCTGGCGTCGGCGCGCGCATACATCAATGTACGACGGTCAGCGACCGGCCTCGTAGAGGATCTTCCCGTCGAAGACCGTCGTCACGACGTGCGTCGTCTGAATTTCTTCCGGGGGAATGTGGAAGATGTCGCTGGACAGGACCGCCAAGTCGGCAAGCTTCCCAACCTCAATGGAGCCTTTCACCGTTTCCTGATGCTCGGCAAACGCGGAGCCCATCGTATAAGCGTGAACCGCCTGAGCAACGGTAATGCGCTCCGCGGGGATCCAGCCCTGTGGGTTCTTGCCATCGAGGGTACGACGGGTCACGGCGGCGTAAATGCCGGAAAGCGGATCCAACGGAGCAACGGGCCAATCTGATCCGAATGCCAGAACGGCTCCGTGCTCGAGCAGGGAGTGCCACGGATAGCTGGTTTTGATCCGCTCGGGGCCGATGATTTTCTCAGCCCAACGGCCGTCGTCGATGGCGTGATAGGGTTGCATCGAGGCAATCACGTGCAACGCCCCGAAGCGAGGTATGTCTGCTGCTCGCAGATGCTGGGCATGCTCAATTCTGAAGCGATGGTCGCCGGGACCATTTGCATGCTCCACCTTTTCATACAGGTCGAGGATGGCATGGTTGGCGCGATCGCCAATCGCATGAATGCTGACTTGCAGTCCCGCTTTGTCAGCACCCTCGATGTTGGCGTACAGTCTTGCGGAGTCCATCAGATCGGTGCTGGCCAGCCCACTCTTGTCCGGATGATCTGTGAACGGGGCATCCATCCACGCAGTCGCGGAGCCGAGCGCACCATCAGCAAATCCCTTCAGATTTCCAATGCGCAGTGAGGGAGAGCCGAAGCCTGCCTGAACGCCGGAGGACCCCAGCTCTTTCCAGTCCCGAAGTGGAATCGCGTTGTAGATTCGAACGGTGAGCTTACCCCGGCGCGCGAAGTCCTGAAACTCGCGAAATTTCGGCGCGGTGTTGGCATCGACCGGCGAGTCAGTCAGGTTCTGGACACTCGTCACACCCACTCGGGCGGCCTCCTTCATCGCGGCGGCCATGCTTTCGTCCATCTCGCCCTGGGTAAGTGCAGGCATGACCTTCTCAACCAGGATGGTCGCTTCATCCTTGAGGATGCCTGTTGGATTACCCTCACTGTCGCGTACGATCTCGCCGCCGGGTACATCCGGCGTATTGCGATCAACGCCCGCCAGTTTCAGTGCAACGCTGTTAGCCAGGGCCATGTGGCCGTCGAGGCGCCACACCAACACGGGGTTGTTGGGTGTGACAGCATCAATCGACTGGCGCGTCGGCAACTGAGCCGGTGACCACCGGGTGTGATCCCAGTTGCCCTGGCGTATCCAGGCCCCTTTTTTCAACTTCTTCGCATAGTCGCCAATGCGCCGGCGAAACTCCGCTTCGCTGTCGGCATCCGTCAGCTGCACAACAGTGAGAAGTTCGCCGCCTTGCAGGAGATGTACGTGCGAATCGTTGAAGCCCGGAACCACACGGCGGCCGTGCAGGTCGACGCTCCGGCAGTCAGGTCCAGCGAGAGCACGAATGGTCGCGGAGGAGCCCACCGCCAGAATACGTTGGCCGTCGATCGCCACCGCCTCTGCCTCGGGCTGCCGGGGGTTCTCCGTCCATATCTTGCCGTTGAACAGGATGAGCGTCGCGGTCGATGACGCATGCGCGCTGCACGTTGCTATCAGGCAAAGAACGAGGGCACGCACGAATATGTGCACTGGTATTGCTCCGCATGTGGGGGTTCTTAATGAACTCCATACCCCTCCGGATCATACCATCACACCTGACCGAACAACTGACGCTCAGCCTGCCTGATCATTCATTGTCGTTCTGCTCGGATTGAGCCGAGGTCTGCTCAGGCGGTTCGTCGGCGCCTTCCGGGGCGTTGTTGGAAGGCACGCTGCCGACGACTGCCTGCACCGCTTTTTCGAGCGCATCCATTTTTTGCCTGGCGCCGGCCAGTTGCTGCCGGATCTCCCCGTGGAGCTGCATCGCCTGGTCGGTCGGCGGCAGGTCCGCACCACCCTCGGTGAGCCAGGCGATGTTGGTGAGGTTGCCATAGATGCGCGTCGGCACGCGGAAGGCATCCTCTGTGCGGCCGGTCAGCTGCAGCGGGAAGTACAGCGACTCCACGTCCTTCAGCTGCGAGTCCAGCTTGATGGCTGCGGCGACCCGAGCGGCGCCGGCCCGATCCTTGCCGTGCTGCTCGCGCATGTCGCTGATCTGCTTGCGGACCTGCTCGATGTGATTGATTACCGTGGCCGATGCGTTGAGATCTTCGACGATTCCCAACAGGAAGTCAGTGTTGGCCTGGAGGGTGGCGTCTGTGCCGAGGCTTTTCGGATCACGCAACACAGTCAGCGACTGAGAGGCGGCTTGGCCGTCTACGTCGATCTTCACCGTATAGCGGCCGGGTGCGACCACCGGACCATTGTCGTAGCGACGCCAGTGGACCAACGGACGCCAGCCCTTCTTGCCGACGGTCACCCACGGCTCGCCCGGCGGGCTGTTGAGTAGTTTGACGGTAGTGGGCGCGCTGTAACGCAAGTCCCACCACAAGCGATTCACGCCGGCTTTGGCCGGCCCGGTGAGTTCCCGCACCGTCTTGCCATCCTGGTCGACAATCGTAATTTTTACGCTCTTTGCCGGCGCCGGGAGATAATAGTTCAGCGGGACCCCAGGGGGAGGATTGTCGCCAACCTCCCTGTTGTAAGTGTCCATGGCATGAGTGTTGTTCATGGCGCGGTAACGATACGTGTCACGCGGCTTGAAGAAGGTCACTGGGGCTCTGCTCTCCTGCGCCTTGTCGAACTCCTGGATGGGCTTCAGGTCGTCCAGGATCCAGAAGCCGCGGCCATAGGTCGCCACGACCAGGTCGTTATAGCGCTTCTGAACGGTCAGCCAGTAAATGGGCGCCGGGGGCATGTTATTGCGCAGCCGTGTCCAATGATCGCCGTCGTCCCAGGTGACATAGATGAAGTTATCCGTGCCTAGATAGAGCAGGCCCGGCCGGGTCGGGTCTTCGGCCAGGGTGTGCGCGCTGCTGTTCACCGATTTCGGAATCCCGCCGGAGATGAGCTTCCAGGTCTTGCCGAAATCAGCCGTCTTGTAAACATAGGCGTCATAGTCGCCGGACGATTGCTCCATGTTGTTTACGATGTAGGCGCTTCCAGCTTCGAAGCTGGAGGGCTCGATGCTCCAGATGATGCCCAGAGCGGGCATACCCTTGATGTTTTTCGTGACGTTTTCCCACGTCTTGCCGGCGTCGCGGGACAGACTCACCGTGCCGTCGGTGGCCCCGGTCCAGATCACGCCCGCCTGCACGGGCGATTCCGCGATTGAATAGAGGGCAGAGCCCTCGTAGACCATCAGGTTGTCTGCGTGCATGCCGCCGGAATCGAGCTGGTGGCTCTTGTCGTTGCGTGTCAGGTCCGGGCTGATCACCTGCCAGGACTGGCCGCCATCCTGGGTCATGTGGACATATTGGCTGCCCGCGTAGACCTTGTTGTTGTCGTGTGGCGAGATCGCAATCGGCATGGACCAATGAAAGCGATATTTCACGTCCTTGGGCGCCCATCCATAAGTGGCCGCGGGCCAGGGCGATACCCAACGCATCTGGCCGGTGCGCAGGTCCATGCGGGTCAGGTCGCCGTTATAACAGCCCGACCAGACGATGTTGTTGTCTTTCCAATCGGGGATGGAGAAGCCCGGCTCGCAACCGCCGATCTGGGTCCAGTCCGCCGCGGTTATCTTGCCGCCGGATGGGCTGCCGCCCCGGCCGGCATAGATATTGTTGCTCGGCCCACGGAAGGTCGGCTCATCCTGGCGGTTGCCGTAGACGTTGTATGGAATCTGGTCGTCGGTGAACGCGTGATACATCTGCGCCGCCGGCATGGAGAACGTCTCGTAGGACTTCCGGTTGTTGACGCTGACAGAAATACCATGGTCGTGGGCGACCATGACACGAGCGGGGTTCAGCGGGTCGTACCAGACATCGTGCACATCGCCCGGCAGGCGTTCAGCTTCCTGGAAGGTACTGCCGCCATCGTGCGAATAGCTGATCCGCACCGCCACCACATAGATGAAGTTTTCATCATCCGGCGCCACAGCGAAGCGAGTGTAGTACGACGAGCGCTCCGCCAGAACGTGTTCCTGGTTGACGACGCGCCAGGTCTTGCCGGCGTCATCGGAGCGATAGAAGCGGGGCGTGTCCTCCTGGATCAGCGCATAGACGCGATTCGAGTCGGTTGGCGCCACCTGCACTGCGACCTTGCCGATCACCTTGTCCGCGGCGGGCAAACCGTTGCCGCTCACTTTGCTCCAACTCTTGCCGGCGTCATGGGTCACATAAACACCGCTCCCTTTGCCGCCGCTGTTCAGATTCCAGGTCTTGATGTCGACCTGCCACATGCCGGCAAAAATGGTGTTGGGATCCCGGGCGTCCATCGACAGTTCCGAACAACCGGTGTTCTGGTTGACAAACAGCGATTGCGTCCAGGTCTTGCCGCCATCGGTGGACTTGTAGATGCCGCGCTCCTGCTGGGGGCGATAGGCCTGGCCGAGCGCGCAGACGTAGACAATGTCGGGATTCGTGGGATGGATCAGGATGCGGCCGACATGACCGGTCAGATCGAGGCCCATGTGCGTCCAGGTCTCGCCACTATCGGTGGACTTGTAGACACCGTCGCCCATCGAGTAGTCGGGGCGCACGATCCAGGTCTCACCCGTGCCGGCCCATACAATATTGTGTGCCGAAGGCGCGACCGAGAGGGCGCCGATGGCGGACACCTCTTTGTCGTCGAACACCGGCTTCCAGTTGATGCCGGCATCGCTCGTCTTCCAGATGCCGCCATCCGCGGCGCCGCTGTAGATCACCTGGGAGTTGCCCGGCTCGCCGACCACGGCTGCAATGCGATTTCCGCCGGGACCGATCGTGCGATAGTGGAGCTGCGCGAGCGGATTGGATGGATCGTCAGGCGCGTCCGCCTGGCTTGCCGGCATGCCGAGCAGCGCGAGGCCGGCAAACATAAGAAGTGTCGTGCCGAAGCGGGCTGGAAATCGGAAAATCAT
>Ga0070665_100005189_pt1 | contig 13474 bp, 16 predicted proteins | sample KBSS13metaG_FD_65862 | JGI IMG/M metagenome (GOLD analysis project Ga0070665, IMG submission 65862) | Switchgrass rhizosphere microbial communities from Kellogg Biological Station, Michigan, USA - KBS S1-3 metaG | ecosystem: Host-associated > Plants > Roots > Rhizosphere > Soil ... | reverse complement strand
AGTTCTTGCCGCGCCTGGAAACCGCTTGATCGCACTAATTACGATCCACCTCTGAGACGAAACCTCTGAGACGAAACCTCTGAGACGAAACCTCTGAGACGAAACCTCTGAGACCGAACCTCTGAGACGAAACCTCTGAGGTGTCAGCGGACGCGGTAGGCGACGCCAGCCACGAATCGAAACTGGTGACCGCCGTTCGTGGCGTCTGACTGATGCCGCACGAGGCGGACGTCGAATTCGGCCCGCGCGGACAGGCGACTGGTGACCGGGTAGTCGATGCCGACGCCGGGCTGGACGCCGACTGAGGTCCCCGTCGTCGTCGAACCGAACGCTGATCCGCTCGTCCGCACGGCCCCGGCGACGATCTGTCCGAACTCGGTGAGCCGGCCAAGGCGTGCGGATGCCCGCAGCCCCCCCATCACGGTATGCACGCTCAGTCGCGCATCGGTCGACAGAAGCGCGACCGTCTTGTACTGACCGCTGACGTCGCCGACGACGGACAGCGCCGGCGTCAAGCCGATCGCGGCACCAGCCATCCACCCAGCTGGCAGCGTCACCGCGTCTCGTGGATCGTGCGCGACCGAGTAGCCGCCGGAAGTCTCGATGGGCGTCTGCGCGCGTGCAGGTCGTGGAAACGCGCCGAGCATCGACATCACCAGCACGACTCCCGCGCGACGAAGCATCGCAGCTATCATGGCATACCGTGCGCAGCCCCCTGTCGATCGTCATCCTCGCGATCTGGATCGTCGCCGCTCCCGCCTCGGCACAACACATTCACTACGGGATGAACACGCGCGTGCTGACCGCGCCGATCGCCGACAAGGTGGTCGAACTCGGCGGCGGCGTCATTCGTCTCGCGTATGGGTGGGACATCATCGAGCCGTGCAAGGGCTGCTTCGACTGGAGGATCACTGACGCCTGGCGCGACGAAGCGCGGCGCACACATCGCGCGATCTTTGCGTCGCTCGCCTACACGCCCGCCTGGGCCAATGGCGGACAACCGTATCGCTACCCGCCGCTGAACTACCAGGATTGGTACGACTTCGTCTTCGCGACCGTCACCCGTTATCGTGACGACATCCACTTGTGGGGCGTATGGAACGAGCCGAACCTGGATCAATATCTCCAGGGGACGGATCCGAGAGTCTACCGCTCGCTCGTCATCACCGCGCGTGCGGCCATTCGCGCCGCGGATCCTCTCGCCGTCGTGCTCGGACCGGACGTCAGCTGGCACGCGGTGAAAGATGGCTGGTTTGCCGCGGTGATGAACGACTTCGGCGATCTGTTCGACATCGTGACCGTTCACTGGTACGTGGACGGTCCCGAGCTGTCGTTCATGATGGACCAGCTCGTTCGTCCACTGTCACTCGGCAAACCCGTGTGGATGAGCGAGGTCGGGATGAAGCCGTGCGCGTCGTTGTTCGGCGAAGCCGGTCAGGCGTTGTTCTACCAGCGGGTGTTGACCGCGTTCCAGGAGCGACGAAGCTGGTGGACCGGTGTCCTCTTCTACGACGTGTACGAGCCACCGGTGGGAAATGACTGCGGGACGGCCATCACGCGCGCCGACTGGTCGAACCGGCCGGCGTTCATGCTGTATCAGGCGTTCATCAGGCAGAATCCGTAGCGTTTCGAACCTTACTTCGCCTCTCCCTCAATCCGTTCGTCGACCGACACATTCCAATCCACGTTCGCGGATTCGATCGTCAGGTAGTACCAGCGCGGCCGATCGGCGGCAACCTCTTCGATGCCGTCACCGGCGCCGCGCGCATCGATGGCCTCGATGATCTCCCGCCCGCTGTCGCCGCTGCGGAAAACGACGCGCAGTCGTCCCCCGCCGCCGGGCGCCTCCTTAGTAGTCTGCCAGTGGACGCGAAAGCCACCCGTGTCGCTCGTGAACGTTTCGGTCTGCTTGTCGCCGCGACCAGACCAGGCCCCGATCGGCTTCCAGGTGACGACCGGCCGGGCGGGTTCCGGCCGCTCGGATTGGCACGCCGCCGTCAGAAACAGGAGGATGAGGCAGGCGCGCCGGTACCCAATTTCCGCCTTCCAAATTCTCCGGAATCGGCGCATCATGCGGCCAACGATGTTACTGCGGAGGCTTCAGATGATGAAAACGCTGGCCCTCGTCGTCGTTACCCTTGCGATCGCGCTTCCTGCCGGGGCGCAGACGTTCACCAGGGACGTCGCGCCGATCCTGCAGAAATCGTGTCAGAGCTGTCACCGGCCGGGCCAGATGGCGCCGATGTCGCTGATGACCTACCAGGAGGTCCGGCCGTGGGCGCGGTCGATCAAGCAGCGCGTCACCGAGCGTCAGATGCCGCCGTGGGGCATCGATCCGCACGTCGGCATCCAGAGCTTCAAGAACGATCCGTCGCTGCGCGACGACGAGATCCAGACCATCGCGAAGTGGGTCGACGCCGGCGCACCGATGGGCAACGCCGCCGACATGCCGAAGCCGCGGGAGTTCGACGATGCGGACCGCTGGCACATCGGAAAGCCGGACATCATCGTCACCTCGCCGAAGCACGTCGTGCCGGCCGAGGCCGCCGACTGGTGGGGCAGTTACTACGTCGATGCCGGTCTCACCGAGGACCGCTACATCAAGGCGATCGAGAGCAAGCCGGGCAAGACCGCCGTCGTACACCACCTGCTGACGTACGCGGTCGACGCGGACATGACCGGTGACAGCAACGGCGACGACAGCAATCCGGAAGCGTCGGGCGAGTTTCTGAACGAGTTCGCGGTCGGCAAGAACGGCGATCTGTTCCCGGAGGGCACCGGCCGCCTGCTCCGCGCGGGATCGAAGATCAAGTTCGATTTCCACTATCACTCGGTAGGTGAAGAGATCACCGACCAGTCACAGCTCGGCATCGTCCTCTACCCGAAGGGCTACACGCCGAAGCACGTCGTCTATTCGAAGCAGCTCGGACAGCCCACGGAGCCGCTCGACATCCCCGGCGGATCGACCTACGTCCGCAGCGATGGGTATACGCGCTTCAACAAGGCCGGCAAGATCACGGCATTCCAGCCGCACATGCACACCCGCGGCAAGCGGCAGTGCATCGAGCTGATCTATCCGGATAACAAGACGGAACAGCTCAACTGCGCCGACTGGAGCTTCAACTGGCACATCGTCTCGGTCTATGCCGACGACGTCGCGCCGATTTATCCGGCCGGCACGGTGCTGCACGTGATCTCGTGGCACGACAACTCCGCGAACAAGGCCAATCCCGATCCGCGCAACTGGGTCGGCAGCGGTCAGCGCACGATCGACGAGATGGGGTTCGCGTGGATCACCTGGCACGATTTCACCGACGAGGAATACAAGGCCGCGTTCGAGGCGCGCAAAGGCGTCGCGAAGACGGGCACGAGCCAGGGACAGCCTCAGTAACACTTCCGCTTGAGGATTGAAGCGTTGCGGACGATCGCTAAGGCGCGCTCATTTGTAGTGCAGGCCTTCGGGCCTGCCTTGTGTCTCGCGTTGACGAGCGCGTCGATTTTCGCGCAATCGCAGTCCACCGAGCTCCACACCAAGTTCAAGTCGGGGCAGGGTGTGGTCCCTGTCTATGAAGGATGGGAGCGCGTACCCGACGGCAGCTTCAACATGGTCTTCGGGTACTTGAACCGCAACCACGTCGAGGAGCTGAACGTTCCGATCGGTCCTCAAAACGGCTTCGAGCCCGGTCCCGCGGATCGTGGTCAGCCGACATACTTCTACCCGCGCGAGAATCACTTCATCTTCAGAGTCAACGTGCCGAAGGACTGGGATCGGAAGAAGGAAGTGATCTGGTCGATCACGGCGAACGGGAAGACCGAGACGGCGCGGGCGACGTTGATGGACGTGTGGGAGATCGACCGCAAGGTCGAGGTGTCGAACAACGGGGGCGTGCAGATCACGAACGAGTTGATCATGCGCGATCAGCCGCCGGTCATCACCGTCGCTCCGATCGGCCGCGTGAAGGCTGGAGTACCGCAAACGTTGAGCGCCGCGGTCACCGACGATGGTCTGCCGGGGCCGAGCAAACCGCGGAAGCCGCGTCCCGTTGAACCGACGCTGGCCGGCGCGCCACCCTCGCCGGTCAACGTGCCGCTGCCGGCCCGGCCCAAGATGCCGCAGGGTCTGTCGGTGCTGTGGATGGTTTATCGCGGACCTGGTGGCGTCGCGTTCGATCCCGACGGCTATGCCAAGGTCGCCGACGGAAAGGTCAACGTGGCCGCGACGTTCAGCCGGCCGGGCACGTATACGCTTCGCGCGTTCGCCGCCGACGGTCTCCTTCGAACGCCCACCGACGTCACCGTCGTCGTCGATCGCTGAGCCTGACTCGTCGGCGATTGCGACCCTTCCGCCAGCAGCGAACATCGATCGGCTACACTGCGGCGATGCCGTCTCGGACTCGTGCCGTCGCCATGATCGTCGTGATGACGATCATGGCGGCGCTCTACATCGTGCACCTCAGTCAGGTTCCCAGCTTCCTCAGCAGCGACGAAACCGCATTTGCGCTGCAGGCGCAGTCGATTGCCACAACTGCGCACGATACGAACGGCCGGTTCATGCCGCTCTATTTCCAGATGATGCAGAACGTCTGGTTCCATCCGGGGCTCGTTTACCTGATGGCACCCGTTCTTGCCGTCTTCCGGCCGCTTCCAGCCGTCGTTCGAGCGCCGGTTGTCGCCGTTGCGCTCTTCGACATTCTGCTGGTCTTCATCGTCGCGCGCCGCCTGGGCGCATCGGACGCCGCGGCGCTGAGCGCATCGGTGCTTTTGGGGCTCACGCCAGCGCATCTCCTGCACGGGCGATTCGCGGCCGACTATCTGCTCCCGCTGCCCTGCATCCTGCTGTGGTTCATTCTGCTCATCGATGCCGACAAAGCCTCGTCTCCATGGCGCTACGTCGCCGCCGGCGGTTTTCTCGGGCTCGGGCTCTCGACGTACATCGCCTCCGTCGTCATGATGCCGGTCTGTCTTCTCCTCACATATTCACTGCTTCTGCTCAGCGGCGATCGGCGTTTCTGGCCGTACGCGGCGGTTACGGCAGGATTCATTCTGCTGCTGCTGCCGCTGGCGAGCTATCTGCTGGCGACGCCCCAGGTGTACGCCGGGTTTACAGAGCGGTACGGCGGCGCAAATCTCGACGTCGTTCACCATCCGCGGGGACTGTTCGACCTGACGGCCATGGCCCAGCGCTGGACGACGTACAAGAGTTTTTTCGAACCCTACTTTCTGTTCGAGCGTGCCGAGACGCACGTGATGAGCTCCACCTACACGACGGGCATCTTTCTGAAGGCGATGAAGGTGCTGATTCCTCTCGGCATCTATCACATCCTGCGCAACCGCCGCACACGTTTTACGCTTCTGCTCCTGGCGCTCTTTGTCGTGTCGCCAGTCGCTGCCAGCCTGATTCCTGAACCCCACGCGATCGATCGCGCCCTGCTGTTGTTGCCCACTGCCGCGCTCATCGGCGCTTTTGGCGTGGACTGGCTGCTGATTCCGCGACGGTGGGCCGTCACCTGGGCGGCGCGCGCCGCATGCGCCGCCTTATGCGTGTGGATGGCCGTTCAGTTCAAAGATTTCTATCGCGACTACATGACCCAGTATCCCGTGCGTGCCTCCTCCTGGTTCGACGGCAATCATCCCGGCGCGTTCGAGGTCCTCGTCCGGCAGCATCCCCGGGACGATCGGCGGCTGATTTACCTCAGCAACGGGCTGCCGCGCATCAAGGAACACTGGAAACTGTATCTGCTCGGCCACGGACGCAAGGATCTGCTCGGACGCACGGTGTTCTTCTCGCAGGATCTGACCCTGGCTGGCGTGGCACGCGGCAGTCTGATGCTCACGGGCACCGACGATCCGGTCGAGCGTTCGTTTGTGAAGCTGGACGCTGTGCGCGTCGTGGAGCGCATCACTGAACCGGATGGTGCACCGGCCTTCACGATCTTCGAACGGACGGAGGCACGTTCCTTTTATCCGTTCGACGGCACGTACACGGCCCGGGTCAGTTTCAAGTGCACATCGGGACGAGGGCGCAGCGACTGCGCAAGTTTGCCCTCGACGGCGTCGTGTCCCTCCCTCGAGAGGATCACGGTTGCCAACAACCTCGTCTTCGACATGTGCGGCTATCTGACGCAGACGTCGATGACCGACGATGGCATGTATCACGGGCTCACGGCTGGTCAGGGAATCAAAATCGCGGGAAGGTTCGCGACGACCGGAACGTTTTCGCTCGCCGGCAGCGGCGAGTCGGGCGGGAATACCTACGACGTCGCCTTCGCAGTCACAAGGCAGCCGTAGTCAGCTGCCGTAAAGCCGACCCGGCCAGTTCATACGTTCCCGGCGCCGTCATCGTGGCGTAACCCTCGGCCACGAGGGCGCGGTTGCCCCGCCCGGCTTCGGGCCTGGACAGCCCCGTCACGCGAGCCATCTCGCCGGGAAGCGTCGCGCCGGCGCCGGCGAGGAAGCAGCGGGCGATCTCCTTCACGGCGATCTCACGCTTCACGCGTTTGAGCAGCGCGTCGGGGAAGCGGCTGATGCCGAGCGTCCAGATGTAGGTGAACTTCGGCAGATAGCAGACCTCGCTGGGGACGACGATCATCGCCGCCTGTAATTCGTCCATGGCTTTGGTGAACGCATGCCGATCCTTCACGCCGGCCTCATCGCGGAGATCCGACGTGCTCATCTCCCATTCCTTGCGAAGCACTTTCAACACGGCCTGCGCATGCCGGCTCAACCGGCGCTTTTCTTCAGACTTCCGGACGCCCCAGATCGCGTGGAAGTAGGGAATCATGCGGGGCGCCAGGAACGTCGCCTTTCCGCGAGCAAGCTTGGCGTAGTAGACCTTGCCGCGATTGACGAGCTCGTCCTTCAGTACCCACGTCAGCGATGCTTCCTCGTCCTTCTGCACGTTGCGAGGCAGGACCGCATCACGGCGTCCACAGACCGCGACGTACAGCGACGGACCGGGCCGGCGGGAATCGGTCAGGCACGCGGTGAATCCGATCTGTTCGACGAACTGCTCGGCATCGAGCGCCGTCTGGATCTGCCGCGTCCCTTCGCGACACCATCGCTGGTCACGATAGTCTTCGACCTCGTCGGACAGCTGTGGTTTGACTCTCACGATCTGCCGATGTCGAGAAAGACGCGCAGCTTGTCGAGCTCTGCCTGCAGAGCGTCGCGAAACCGGCGCTCGCGAGGCGCCCGGCCGGCGACGTAGCCGAAGTCAGTTGCCAACGCGCCGTCGTTCACGGAGACATTGCCCCAGCCGACGACACGATCGCGCCAGAGCAGCGGCAGCGCATAGTAGCCGCGTGTCCGTTTCTTCACCGGCGTGTACGCCTCGAATCGATAGGCCCAGCCCCACAGGATCTCGAACCGCCGCCGATCCCAGACCACCGGATCAAACGGCGCCAGAAGGCGGACGGTATCGGTGGGCGCGTCCTCGCCGGCGGCCTCTTCGGACGGCCAATACCAATCGATGGTATCGACGCGTGTGTGCGAGAGGCGCTGCTTCGCGCGCTTCATCGCGGCCGGCAGCTCGCGCTCCCATTGAGGCACGGCGTAGCGAAGCCGCCGCACCAGGTTCCACAGGCTCGGCGCCGGCAGCGGCGCGTACTTGCGTACGACGACGTCGACCAGCGCGTCCAGCCGCGCCGAGCGGCCGGCTTTGTCAGCGGGCGGCAGCAACGGTTCGCGCACACCGTACACGCGAATGCCGGCGTCGCGCCGCACCACACGCAGCAGTCCCCGATAGTGCATCCCGACCAGCAGGTGCGTCGTCGCGCTGGAGGAACCGCCCCAGTAGTTCGTGACCGTGCCGTGGCCGAGGTGATCGTCGACCTGGCGCGGGTGGGCTGTGCCCCGTGCCTGCACGAATTGCAGGATGGCCTCGATGCGTTTCTGCCGCGTGCCGGATCGCGGCCTCGTACGTTCGCGCGGGTGCATCAACTCGTAGACGGCGCGCGTGACGAAGCCGTAGTTGACGAAGAAATCTTCTTCGATGCCGAGAGCGGCGTACCGGCGCTCGAGATCACCTGCGCGATAACCGTCGACGCGGTGCCGCAGCGTGAGGTCCTGCGCGCGAGCGGGCGCCCGAATCGGGTCCGCCTGCACGAAGCCGAGCCTGTCGAGCGCGCGCTTGAGCGTCGTCGGTTGAAACAGACTGCGAGCGACGGCGAACCGCCGGAGATCGTCGAGGGTGAGTGACATGAACGTTGAGACAGGTCCGCGGCAGGTCTCATCGTACACGCGCGCAAACGTTCAGTCGACCCACCTCGCTCAGCGACGCTTTCGCGCCTTGACGGGCCGCCTGCTGGTCGCTCGTTTGGCCTTCGGTGCGATCGTGCTCTTGAGATTGAGCGCCACGGCAGCGCGGATCAGATCCTTCAGAGCAGCGTCGTTGATGTTCTCGTCTTCGTGGATATCGATGGCGCGCCTGACATTTCCCTCGAGGCTGGAGTTGAACAGACGCGACGGGTCCTTCAACTCAGCCCCTTTGGCGAACGTCATCTTGACGGCGCTCTTGTATGTCTCCCCGGTGCAGACGATGCCGGCATGAGACCAGACCGGCGTCCCGGGGTTGGTCGCCTTCGCCCATTTCCATTCTTCGACGATCTCGGGATCGGCCTCGTGAATGAGCGCTCGCACCTTTGCGAGCGTCTTCCCGCGCCAGTCGCCGAGTTTCCTGATCCTGTCGTCGATGGCGGCAGATGCCGACGCAGTCTCCGGCGGGACGGACTTTGTCATGTCAACTCCACGCTCGAACCAGTTTAGGCCGCAGCGAGACGATACTCCAAAGCGCCTTACGCACTTGCCGGCGTCGTCTGGAGGCGGCGCCAGAAGTAGTACGAGGCCGCCCAGAGCACGCCGGTCAGCGCCGCCCAGATCCACACTTCCAGACGATCGCCGAGCGCGAAGTGGCCGATGAGCGCGGAGACCAGGGTAATGGCGAAGCCGGCGTAGGCCCATTCCTTGAGTCGTGCCGACACCGGCGCAAGCAGCAGCACGACACCAATCAGCTTGGCCCAGGACAGCTCCACGCGGAAGTAGTCGGGAAAGCCGAGATGCGTGAACATCTCCGCCACCTGCGGCAAACGCAGTTGCGCGTAGGCCGTGAACGCCATCTGCAAGCTGAAGAGGGCAGTCGCGATCCAGAACCCGATCGCAATTCCCCTGGAGCGGGAGATGCGCAGGTTCTCGACGTTGGTCCTGGTGCTGGCAATGGCGTCGCCGACGAGGAGCGCCGGCTTCTGCAGAGTGGATTCCATGATCTTCCTCCTGCCTGTTTAAGGTTTCGGGGCGTTAGCCGGCCAGCTGGGCGCTTCGACGCCGAGCAGCTTGGCGTACTCCGCGAGCAATCGCTGCCAGCCGCCGACTTTCATGGCATCGGGGCCGACCGTGCGTCCGAGGGGAGTTCCGCTGATCGCGCGATCCATGACATCGAGACAGATGTGCCACCCGGCCGCGCCCATGGCGATGAACCGGCGATCGATGTTGTGCCACAGCGTCAGGCGCGTGCGGGACCCGAGAGCCTCTAGCTCCCACCGCATGTCCATGCCGCCCCACTTGTACTCGAGCACCTTAGGCGCTTCCGCCCGCGTGACGGTTGTTTCAGAGATCATCTCCTTCGGCGCTCCGATCGTGGTGAGCTTGACCTTGGATCCAGTCGTGCCGAGGTTCCCATCGGCGTCAAACGGCGCCCACTCGCGCAGATGCGCGGGGTCGGTCAGCGCCTCCCAGACTTTCTCCGGTGAATGACGGAACTCTCTGACGAGAACGAGCGTCCATGTCTCTCCGTCCTTCCGGATCTGCGCGCCGGTGGCCGTACCTGGTGTGTACTGCTGGCTGTCGATCATTTTCTTCTCCTCGTCTTCTTTCTGGGTGTTCGCGTCGATCGATTCATCCGGTCGAGATGGCGTTCGAGCGCATCGATATGGGCGGACCAGAACCGGCGGAAGGGATCCAGCCAGGCATCGACCTCCTGGAGCGGTTCAGGTCTGAGGCGGTAGAGACGGCGCTGTGCATCCACCGTGGATTCCACGAACCCTGCCTCTCGCAGCACGCGCAGGTGTTTGGACACCGTGGGCTGCGACATTTGAAGTTGACGCTCGATTTCGCCGACCGACTGCTCGGCCGACACCAGCAGGCTCAGGATCGCCCGGCGGTTCGGCTCCGCGATGATTTCGAAGACAGATTCCACGTCCCTGAATATGCCTCAAGTGGAATATGCCTGTCAAGGCATATAAAGGCAGGATGGGCAGGACAGGCGGGAAGGGCAGGATAGGAAGGAAGGGCAGGAAGGGCAGGAAGGGCAGGATCGGCGGGATAGGCAGGACCGGGGGACGTCTACGGAGTCTTCGCCAGCAGCGGTTCGAGATACGGCCAGATGAGATCCGCGATCGCGCGCGCGCCGGCCTCGTTCGGGTGGGCGCGATCGCTTTGCATCAGCGACGCGTCGGTCATGATTTTCATCAGCACGAACGGGACGAGCGGGACCTTGTAGCGGCTTGCGAGATCCTCGTACGCCTTGTGAAACGCGACGGTGTACCGCCAGCCGTGCATGGGCAGCGCATCCATGCCGACCAGGACCACGGCGATGTCGCGGCGTTGAGCCTCTTCGATGATCGCGCGCAGATTTGACGTCAGCTGCTCGACCGGAAGGCCACGCAATCCATCGTTCGCTCCGAGCGCCACGATCAGGACTTTCACGCTGTCGTCCAGCACGTCCCGATAGCGCCGCAGCGCCCGCGCGGACGTGTCGCCCGACACGCCCGCGTTGAGCACGTTGTAGTGATACCCGTTGTCTTCGAGACGACTCTGGAGCACGGCGGGATAGGCCTTGTCGGCGCCAATCCCGCGGCCTGATGTGAGGCTGTCACCGAGCGCGACAATGCGAGGACTTTCCGCACGGCTATCGCGGCGCGCCACCGTTTCATCCTGCGGCGCCGCGAATACCGGCGACGCCGCCAGACGAGCGAGTAAGCCGATCAAAAGAAGCGTTCGGGTCGACATGCGTCTCATGCCGGCGCTCATCGCGCACGCTCAGCCGGGAACCGGTCTATGCGCCGCCTGCGCGTCCCTGTGTCGTGAGCGTCGCGCCCTTCTTGGCGAAGATCATCGCGAGCAATTTCGCCGGCTGCGTCTGGCTCGCGTTCTTCGACACCTCGTGCGTGGCGCCGGGCTGCTCGTAGAACATCTGTCCCACGTTGTAGGTCTTCTCGTCGCCCTGCCCGGAGATCTTCGTGACGATCGATCCCTCGAGCACGTAGGCGAGCACGAACCCGGCGTGGTGATGCATCGTGCCGACGCGTCCGGGCGGATAGTCGACATGGCTGACGGTGACCTCCCAGCCGTCGAGCGTCACGTTCGGAAGTTCCTGCACGAAGACCGGGGGCCGCGGCGCGCCGGCGGCCGGCGTGCTTTGGGTCTGCGCCGCGGTTTCACGGCCAGAGGCGATCAGATCGGCGAACACCGCGAAGGCTGCGACTGCGTCTCGTCGGGACATCATCATGGAAATCTCCTGTGAATCCGATCGGCTTCCTAGAATATCGCGAGCGCGTTCAACGGGAATCCCGTCCCGCCCGCAACCGGCATCGGGTTGATCGTGAGCATGAACGCCCAGCGGTTCAGACGGGCTGCGGTGTCGCCGACCGCTTCGAGATCCTGATTGTCCAGCAGGTTCACGCCGAGGCCCGTGATCATCAGCGTATGGATCGGCAGGGCCACGCCTTCGACCATCGACGGCGTGACGTCCTCCGCCGCATCGCTGCCAAGCAGCGACACCCCGCGCGCCTTGATCCACGGCGCCACCGACGCGTGCAACCCCGCGGCGCTCTGGCCGACGTTCCACGGCCCCAGCTTCTCGCGGCGCGCCCAGCGGCCGGTGCGGATCAGCAGCGCGTCGCCAGGACCGACTTTGACGCCGGCCTTCTTTTCCCAGGCTTCCAGATCCTCGACGTAGATGGCAGTGCCGGGCTCGAGGTACGGCAGGTTCCTGAGCCGCGGAATGTCGACCAGCACGCCGCGCGTGACGAGGCCGGCCTTGAGATTCTGGATGCCGAGCTTGGTGCACCCTTTGTCGGTATTGATGTCGGCGCGGGCGTAGCCGTTGTACGTCTGCTCCTTGTAGAGGATGTGACACAGCGCGTCGATGTGGCTGTGCGCGTAGCCGTGATACTGGATCGCGTACCGATCCATGTTGTTGCCCCGCAGCATCGTGTGCTCGAACGGGCTCGCGTTGTCGTCGGCCTTTTCGGTGAGGAGCGTGTGGGCGAGCGATACCGATTCACCGGTCTTCGCCAGCGCGATCGCCTGCTTGCGCGTGGCCGGCGTAATCAGGTTGATCGATCCGAGTTGATCGTCCGGTCCCCATCGACCCCAGTTCTTGACTTGCTGGAAGAGCGCGTCGAATTCTGCGGCGTTGCGCGGCGCGCGCCCGGCCGGTTGCGCGCCGAGCGCGACGGCCGACGCGAGCACGACCCCGGCAATTATTCGTGATGTCATGTCCGGCTCCTCAAAGTGGGGCTATAGTATCCGGCGAAAGGGGAGACCTCATGAAAAAGGTAATCCTGAGTGTGTTTGCGGTTCCGTTCATTCTTGCGCCCGCTGTGATGCTGGCGCAATCGGGCATGAAGCCTTCAGCGGCGACCTACATCAGCGACGAAGAAGTGAAGGCTGTCAACGCTCTGCCCGGCATCGACCGGACGATCAGAGTGGTCGACATCGGTCCCGAGAATTTCGCGGTCGGCATCATTCATCGTGGGGCGACCGGTGCGGCGGCGCGGGGCGCGGCTGCGGGAGCGGCTGGAGCCGCGGGTGCGGGTCGGGGAGCAGGTGCCGGCGCCGGAGCCGGCGCGGCGGCGGGACGCGGCGCTGCTGCGGCTGCCGAGCCGTGCGGGGAACAATCGACCGCACCGGTCACCGGCACGCCTGGCGCGATCGCCCACGATCAGCAGACCGAGGGGTATCTGATCGTCTCGGGATCCGGAACGCTCGTCACCGGCGGGAAAATCGTCAACGGACGGCGATCCCCGGCCGAGAGCGAAGTGACCAAGATCCTCAACGGTCCATCCTGCAGCGGAACGACGACCGGCGCCGACGTGGTGAAGAAGGTCGTGAAGACCGGCGACATCATCATCATCCCGGCCGGCGTGCCGCACGGCTGGTCCGACATCCCGGAACACGTCGACTATCTGAGCTTCCGCCCGTCAGCGCGCGTGCTCGAGGCCGGCTACGTCAACCCGGCGCTCAAGAAGTAAGAATTAAGAATTAGGAATTAAGAATTAGGAATTAAGAAAAAGAGAATTCTGGGCCGCCTCCGTTCCGACGGGGCGGCCTTCTTAATTCTTAATTCTTAATTCTTACTTCTTAATTCCCGACGGCCGCGGTCCCCTGCCGCCCCGCGCCGGCCGACTGAATCGCGTGCAGGCCGGCGAACACGCCGCCCCTCGCCAGCAGTTCCTCGTAGGTTCCCTGCTCGACGACT
>Ga0070665_100005186_pt1 | contig 13482 bp, 11 predicted proteins | sample KBSS13metaG_FD_65862 | JGI IMG/M metagenome (GOLD analysis project Ga0070665, IMG submission 65862) | Switchgrass rhizosphere microbial communities from Kellogg Biological Station, Michigan, USA - KBS S1-3 metaG | ecosystem: Host-associated > Plants > Roots > Rhizosphere > Soil ... | reverse complement strand
CAGCTTGGGCTTATTGAGTGTGATCTGCCCGACGCGCTTGGGGTTGCCTTTAATGCCGTCCATCGTCACGGCGACGTCGGCCTGTCCGAGGGCGAGCATCTGCGGGGCGTTAAACCCTTTCGGCGAGCCGATCGAAAATTCCTTGAGCGATAACCCGCCGCTGAAGACCGACAGGTGCACGCCACCGAGTTTCGTATCCACCTGAAGCTGCTTGGTACCCTGCGATTCGACGGTGGTGCGGATGATCTCATCGAGATTTTTCAGCACGACGAACACGGCGACCACAACGACGACAAGCAGAACTATAACAATCCACTTGATTGCTTTTTTCATGAAGGCTCCCTTTGTTGGCTCTTAATTGTCGCCGGGTGAGCGCGCGAAGACAAACAAAAACGCGCGGCCGATAATCTCGCGTCCGATCCGAGGATCGGGCGATTGCTGATCGACGCGGGCGGGATCGTTGAGAAATAATCTCACGTCTTTTTCAACAGGAGCCATCATGCCACAAGGCGATAAATCCGCTTACACCGACAAACAAAAACGCCAGGCCGAGCACATCGAGGAAGGGTACGAAAAAAGCGGCAAGAGCAAGAAAGAGGCAGAACGTCGCGCCTGGGCGACGGTGAACAAGATGACAGGCGGCGGGAAGAAAAGCGGGTCGGGGCGTGGGAAAGAAGAGAACCATGAGCCCGCCCGCAAGGGCGGCCGAATCGGCGGCGCCCGCGGTGGGCGGGCGTCCGCCGCCCGGCCGGCAGCGGCGCGGTCGCGTTCCGCGAAAAAAGGAGCGATGACGCGAGCACGCTCAAGATAGCAGAGCAATCTTCGCGTTTAGCCGCGGCGGTTATTCCTCCGATCCACGTTATTCTCTATTCCCGAATAGCGTCTTCTGAATCGCCACCCGCAACGTTTCGGGATCTGACATCGGCCTAGAGCACGCGCCGTTCGCACACAAAAACGCCGCGGATGTTTTCGGCTTCGGATACTCCACATCCTGCCGCGGCAGCGGCGGTTCGCCGGCGTCGATCCATTCGCGGCGGACGTAGTCGGTGCCAATCGGCAGCGACGCCTCCCACAACAGCTTCGCCAGCGGATCGTTCTTCGGCCCGACGATCGCGACGTGAATCGGATCGCTTGCCAGTTCCTGATCGGCCAGCAGGATCCCGCCGACCAGCCAGTTTCGCGTCGCCAGCACCTGCGGCGACGCGACATACTTCATCGCCGCCTCGGCCGTGGCACGGTGTTCCTTTTTTCCGGTGTACTGGTAGAGCAGATTGGCAAACCGCGCGAGCTGCACGTTCTCATCCACCTGCGGCCTGGCGGCCGGCGTGACGCCGATTGCAGTCACGTATCCCGCGTCGCCCGCGAACTTCGCCGCTAGAAAATCTGCCGCGGCCGACGCACGCGTCAGCCAGAGGCGATCGCCGGTGACCGAGTAGAGCGCCAGAAACGCCCGGCCCATCGCCAAGGTGTCGCCGAGGTACGGCCCGGCGGCGTCGTGCTCGTCGTGCGAAAATCCACCGCCCGATAGCGAGCGATGCGCCACGATCCACTCCGCGGCGCGAACAGCGTCGGTTAATGCGTCGGCCTCCTGCGTCGCGCTGTAGAACGCGACAAGTCCCGTCACGGCCCAGCCGTTTTCCCGAGCGTAGAGGTGCTGGTCGATTCGCGGCACGCCGAGCTTGCGCCGGTCTGCATTGTTCAAATCGAAGTAGCTACCTGCATGCTTTCCGGGGATCAGATCGGCATCCTGGCTCGTGTAGAACGCGCCGTCGGGACTGGTAAGGAATTGTTTCAGGTACGACCGAATCGCCTCCGCGGTCTTAAGGTCTGGCGATTGTCGCCAACTGGGAGTCATTTGCCGCCACATGGCACCGGCGTGCGAATACGCGCGCAGATTGTCGGCCTGAAACGACATGATTTTCTCGAAATGCGGGTGGAACCAGTCGCCGTCAGTGGAATATTGATAGACCCCGCCCCAGACACGGTCGATCAAATTGGTGTTGGCGATCAGCGTACCTCCTGCCAATTCCGCCAGAGAAGGACCGTCTTTGGTCGTGTATCGCTCCCCCTGCAGACAGAAGTCGATTACGTCGACATCGAGAAACTTGTGCGTCGTTCCCCATCCGTCATTTTTCTTATCGTATGCTTCATTCAGTTGCTTGATGAGCTTCTCGCGAACGTCTTTCGAAAGCGCCGCGCTCGCCGCCGGCTGTACTGCCGCCTCGGCCCGCACTGACGGCCCGGGCGACGGGTCGTCGATGATCGCCTGCAGCAGGCTCGCCATCTCTGCCGGTGCAATGTAGCCGCGGCGCTTCACGATCTCTTTGCCCGACGCATCAAACACAATCGTCGCCGGCCAGCCGTAGTCTTCGTAGCGGTTGGCCAGGTCAGGCCGGCTGTCGGCGTCTACGCCTACCGTCACGTAGCGGCCATTGAGCAGTTTCAGCACGGCGGGATCGCGGTAGGTGGTGTCGTCCATCACGTGGCACCAGTGGCACCAGACGGCATGCAGATCGAGCAGCACAAACTTGTGCTCGGCCTTAGCGCGGGCGAAGGCGTCGTCGTTCCAGGCGATCCAATTGAGCGCAGGTTGAGTCGAAGGCTGCGTGGCGGGGGCCGCGTACGATGTCGCGGGTAGCGCAATCGATCCAATCAGCAGAATCGCCAGTGCGAGCTTACGCACAGTTCACCTCATCCAGTCTTCTGCCTTGGTGCCCGCCGCAACCGGCTGACGTTTGGAAAAGAACAGCTTCTTCAGCATCGCGTCGAGCGAGAAAAGTCCGGGTCCGAAGGCGAGTAGAATCAAGCTGGTGACGAGGAACGGAAAGGCCGAGTCGTCGATCACCTTGTCGATGTGATTTGGAAAATCGTGGAACATGACCTGCAGTTTTTCCTTGCTCGCGGTGGCGTAGGCCACGCAGAAGTTGAAAAACAGCGGCAGCGAAATCAGCCGCGTGCCCAGGCCCGCCATCCACAGGCAACCGCCGACCAGTTCTGTCGTGCCGGAAATGATCGCATTGGCGTGCGGCATGGGGATGTGCAGCGACTCAAAGAATTCCGTCGTGTCTTTGAGATGCGTAAGATGCCCGTACCCACTCTCGGCCAACTCCCAGCCCCACGCCAGGCGAATGAGAAGCAGAGCGATCGGCGCCACGTAAACGCCAAACCGAATCAGCCGCCGGTACATTGAGATCGCGAAGTTCATGGTCGTTCCCTTTGAAGTTGCACAGCCGTTGAAATGCCGAGAGGCCGTTGGAGTCATCAACCTTCGGGGCGGGCGGATCATTCCCGCAATGCTGGCATTTTACCGGATAAGCCCGATTGTCACGGGATAAATCGCGGAACTAGAGTTGTTCCAACCTTAAGGAGCCGCCCATGGCCGATCTCGCACAACGTTTCGCCGGCAATCCGATTCTTCGTCCCATCGACGTGAAACCGAGCCGGCCGGACATGGCGATCGAGTGCCTGCTCAACCCGGGCGTGTTCCGCTATCGCGGTCGCGTCGGCCTGCTCCTGCGCGTGGCAGAGCGGCCGGTGCAGCAGGAGGAGTGGATCAGCATGCCGATCGCCGACCCGGCCAGCCCCGGCGGCGTGCGCATTCTTAGCTTCCGCAAAGACGATCCGCTGCTCGATCTTTCCGATCCGCGCGTCATCCAGTACGACGGCAACGGATATCTCACCACGCTCTCCCACCTGCGATTGGCCTGGAGCGACGACGGCGTCCACTTCACGCCCGATGACTCGCCTACGCTCGTCGGCGAAGGTGAACTGCAGACGTACGGCATTGAAGACTCCCGAGTCACGCAGATCGGCGACGAGTATCATCTGACGTACACCGCCGTCTCACCGGCCGGCGTGGCGGTCGCGCTCACCACCACGCGCGACTGGAAAGCCTTCGAGCAGCGCGGCCTGATCTTTCCGCCGCACAACAAAGACTGCGCCCTCTTCGACGAAAAAATCGACGGCCATTATTACGCCCTGCATCGCCCGAGCGGCGTGGGCGGCCTCGGCGGGAATTTCATCTGGCTCGCCAAATCGCCCGACCTGATCCATTGGGGAGATCATCGCTGCCTCGCCCTCACGCGCCCCGGCCAGTGGGACACCGCCCGCGTCGGCGCCGGCGCAAGTCCCATCCGCACCGAGAAGGGCTGGCTCGTCCTCTACCACGGGGCCGACGAATTTCACCGCTACTGCCTCGGCCTGTTGCTGCTTGATTTGAATGACCCCGCGAAAGTCCTCGCCCGCGGCAAAGAAGAGGTGATGGAACCGACCGCCCCGTACGAAAAGACCGGCTTCTTCGGCAACGTCGTCTTTACCAACGGCCACGTGCTCGACGGCGATAAACTGACGATCTACTACGGCGCCAGCGATGAGGTGATCTGCGGCGCGACGTTCTCGGTGAAGCAGTTGCTCGCGACGTTGTCGCTAGCGTGATAAGCGGCGCCGCCTACTTCCCGGCCGGAGCCGGGGCGGGGGCCGCCGGCGGGTCGTCACCGAAGTCGAACAGATCCGTGCCCATGGTCGTCGGTACGCGGCCGGTCGCTTTGGCTCGCGCCTTCGCGGCGGCGATGTCGTCGGGGTTGTCCGGCAGCTCCGGCTCATCCATCGGCGGCTCCGCAACGGTGGGAGGCCCGGCGGGGGCAGGGCCGATGGGCGGGTTTCCGGTCGGCGGAGCCGCCGCCGGTGGACCCGCGATCGCTGGGCCGCTCTTGCCGAGTCGAACGAACGCGCCTTCCGCGATTGATCGATTCCGCCGCGCGCCTCCAAGCTCATACGTGATGATCAAATGCTTCTTCCAATGCGGTGTCGGATCAGGGCCAAGCATTTTGTTCTGGACTCGGAAGTCGACGCCTTGAGCGAAGTTCGCTTTCACGCGGTCGGTGCAATCGACCCAGTTCTTACCGCCGCCCCAGCGGGCCGAAACGATCGTCGCGCCGGGTGGGAGGGTCATCGCTGGTGGCGGCGGAGCGGCATTCGCATCACCGGCGGCCGGCGGCGCAACGTTCGTCGCCGTGATGCGGAAATTCGAATACTCCGTCGTTCCCTTGCTGAAACCGTCGCCGCCGCGAATGCGCAGGCGAGTGGTTTCGGCCTGTTTGCAGGTTCCCTGGATCGTTTCGTCGCCGATCCGCAGCGTGCAGCTCGTTCCGCTCACGGTCAGCGACACCGCAAGCTCCTGGCCGTTGCGATACGGCACGGCGTTTCCCGCCACGTCGGTCACCGCGCCGTGAAGGGTAATTTGCTTGGAAAACCCTTCATTCCCGATGAAGAAGCTCGGCCCGATGAAATGAATCCGCGGCCGCATGCCATTCACGACGTTCATGGTGAATGACAGCGTGAAATCGGACGGCAACGGCTCATTGAAGTCGAGGGTGGAATCGCCTTCGCCGCGCATGCCGCCGCTTGGCATGGGGCTCCACGTGCCGTTCTTTACTGTCCAGTTGTCAATCTTGTTCAGGCGATCGTTGAGCGCCTTCAGATTCGGATCGTCGGCCGCGGCAACCGCCGGCACGCCGGCCACTGGTCTCTTTGCGTCTCCCTGCGTGCGGAATTCAATCTGCACGACGAAGTCGGCGGCCCCGGCCTTGCCGTCTTTGAAGTGCACGGTGATCTCATCGGCCGACGCGTCCAATGTCACTTTGGTGCGGCCGGTCTGCTCAACGATTCGGGCCGACCCCAGATCGACAGGGCCGTTCAAAAACGTGGTCGTTCCCTTGTTCGTCAGCGTGGTGGCGTTTTTGGACGGCGCCCAGGCGACGCCGTTCATGAAAACGCCGGTCGGCCATTTCGCGCCCAGATGTTTCCACGTGGCGCCCTGCCGGCTGATGACGACGTCGTCGCTTCCGTCAATGTGAGCGACGATCGTCAGTCGCGTGGGCAGCGCGTCGGCCACTCTGGGCTCAGCGACTTTGACGACCGGCGCCTTGGGCGCTGTGGTTCGATCGCCGGGCGTGAACGACAAATCTTCCGCGACAGAAGTTCGCCTGTAGCTGTTTTCGATGATCACGCCGGCCTGCCCCTTGTCGAGCGTCTGCGGCACGCCGTCTCCCACGAATTGATCGCTGAGCGAAAGCGGCTGCACATTGGCAACTTGCGCCGTCGCCGCGAGCTTATTGTCGATAAACAACTTGTACGCACCCGTAGCCGACAGCTCGCTGCGAACGGGATGCGCAACCTCCGGATCGAGCGGGAAGGCGCTTACAAACTCCGGCGACACATTCACCGCGATTACGTTTTCTTTTCCGCTCCACGTTCCGCCGCCGCGGAGGTCGATTCCCTTGTCGGCGACGTTCACCAACACGTGCCCATCGCTAAACGGATGAATGAACTTCATGCCCCACGGCCGCGGTGAGTATTTACCGCAGACCCAAACCGTGCCCGTCTGCTCCCACGTCGCGGCCGCGCGAAGGAACACGCCGTTCGAGCCGACCCACCATCGGTCGTGCCTGGGTGCTTCGAAGACAACGAGCCCCTCGCGAGAGGTCAACACCGGCGGCCGCTTGGATTCGAGTGTGCCGATCGAAATCACGCCGCCCGCATTCGGCGCGTTCGCGGCAGCTGGATTCGTTGCAGGAACTGCCACGCCGGTCACCGTGACCTGCGAGAACGTCGCCGTGCCCTGCGTGTGAAAGCCGATGACGCGTTTACCGTCAATCTTCAGCGTGTCGGTGTCGTAGCCGGTGCCGTCGGTGGCCAGTTCTGAATCGAGCTTGCCGTCGAAAAACGCCTGCACGCCGGTTTTGCGTACGCGGATCACACACGTGTGTGGCTCGTTGTTGGTCAGCACCACCTTGTCTGTCTGATCGCTGATCGGCTTGGCGTGGTTGTCCGGCTTCAGGCTGCAAAATCCGTGATACCCGCCGATGGACCAGATCAACGATCCCTTGGCCAGCGGAAACATGATGAACAGACTGTCGTTGCCGCTGTTGCGGGTGAAGGTGACGGTGAGGTCGTATTCCTCCGGCGGCGAGTAGGGCAGGAGGGCCCGGCCAGACTGCGTGCAGTTCAGATCGCCGGCCTCGAAGTTCCACTTGCCCCACAGCGCCGTAAATTTCGCGGCGGCCAGCGCGAGCACGTCCACTGGCTTCGATTGCTCCGCGGGCGCAGGTGCCGGTGCGGCCGCGCCGTCAAAGATATTGGCATCCGGACCTGATGCTTTTTGCATTTCCCGGCGCAGCGTCGCCGCGCCGCCGCCGACGGTCCGCACCATCTGTGAATTATTGTCGATCCGCCACGACGAGGTGCGGCCGCCATCGTCGGGATAGACGATGATGAGTTGATTGGCTTCGATCCGCCACGTCCCGCGCCGGATGGGTTGATCCGCCTGCGGCCTGGCGAACGTGCCGTCGGCCAGGAAGTTCCAGACGTCCGGCGCATCGATCAATCGCCACCTTCCCACCGGACTGAAGGCTACCACGCCTGCAGGCGTTGTCGCGGGCGGTTCCTTCTTCACGTCCACCTTGTTGAACGTGCAGTTGTCGAGGTTGATTCGGATCACCCAACGCTTGCCAAAGTTTTGCACGTCGCAGCGCTCGGCCACCTGGCCGCGAATGGCGATGAGGTCCTTCGGTTCGAGAATCGCCAGGCGTGTCTGTGCCTCCTTCGGAAACATCGCCACCACTTCAACGTCGAGCCCGCCGGACGATTTTAAGTTGGCGTGAATTTCCCAGCCGAGTCCGATGCGCTCGATGTTGCCGACGCGCGTGACCAGCGAGAATGACTTGTTGATCGCGTTCTTGTTGATCGCATCGGTGGCGACCCTTGCTTTGACGTTGGTCCAGCCGTCGTTGGTTTCGGGAAGAATGTTCTTGGGAATCGCACTGATGACGCGATCGGCACTGGCTTGGCCTTCCGAAATTCCCATGCGTTTTGGCGCGACGCCCGGCGGCGGAAGCGTAACGAGCGGGGCCTTTCTGGTGGTCGGCTGTGTGGTCAGCGCTGATGGCTGCGTTGCGGCTGGGTCGGCACGAACGATCGGCGCTAAGAATGCAATCGCAAGCGCACAGCACGCACCCACGATCGACCAGCGATTTTGTCCCATCACTGCCCCTTTCAATCCAGCGCTTTTCAACGGGCCCTTGTCCGGAGAGGCATTCTACTCGCTGTGAACGAATATAGATGCTAAAACTGGCGTCGCTTCACGGGTCAACCTTGTTAAACGAGCAGTTCTCGACGTGGATTTCGATCACCCAGCGGCCGAGGTCATTGTGCACCCGCGACCGCTCAGCAACCCTTCCTCTAACGGCGATCACATCTTTCGAATCGATGGTTGCCAGGCGTTTTTCCGCAGCGACATGAATGTACGCCTTGATCAGAACTTCAAGCCCGCCAGTCGAATACTGTGTCGACTCCATCTCCCACTTGCCGTACGCCTTGTGAGTCTTGCCGAGCGGGGCGGTGAAAGCGAATGGCATGTTCCTAGCTATCGTGTCCAATGTGTCGTTGGCGGCGCTGGCTTTCAGTGGGGTCCAATCGATACCCTTGTCGGGGACAATGCCGTCGGCGATCGTCTTGAGCACCGCGTCGATGTTGGCTCTCCCATCGGCCGGCGTGGTTTGTTGATTGGGGGCCGGCGTGAGAATGCTCATCACCACTGAGATCTGGCCGAAGGTTACCTTCTTGCCGGCGGCGAGCCCCCGTTCGCCGCGCAGGTGCAGGTAGAACGTAGCATCCGCCGGCGCGATGAACGCGAACTTTTTGCCGACCCGTAGGAGCGGGTTATTGACTTCGTCCTTGTCCTCGCCGAACCGTCCTTCAAGATAGTTGTCGTTTCCCTTCCCCTCCGGGCCCCACGATTCCTTGGCGACGCTCCACGTACCAGACGCGGTGATGCTGACTTCCTGACCCGCTTTCAGGTCGACGACTTTCTGCCACCCTCCGCCCGCCGACACCGCAAATCTCGAAACGAGCGGCGTAGGTGCGACGTCCGCCGGTTTTTTCGCCGGGCGCGGTGCGGGCTTTGTGGTCGGCTGTGTGGCGGGGGGAGCGGCCCGGCCAATCGACATGAAAAGAGCGAGCGATAGAAGACCGCCCGCCGTCAACATCGGCCAATTGATTCGCGGCATGAAGGCTCCTCCGTGTCGGTCTGACGGCGACGCTACGGCTTGGACGGCGCGTTCGGATCAGTCGGCGCGGGTGCCGTATCCGCCGGATTCTTCGCGACCACTCGGGTGAATACGCAATCGCGAATGCAGATTTCGAACACGTGCGGCTTTTGCTTGTGAAACCCGATCCCGGGCGGCCATGTCGTCCCGCGAATATAGATCAAATCCGTCTTGCTCATCGCGGCCAGTTGATCCTTCATCTCCGCCGGGAAATCGGCACGGACCATGATCTCACGTCCATCGCTGGACGTCACTTTTCCTACGACCTGCCAAAAATCCCGATTGCCGTGCTTCGTGTCGCCAACCGGCGTGAGGAAGGTAAAAACCCTGCCCGCCGCGCCCTTCCTCACCGCATCGTTCGCGGCCGCGACGCGGACGTCCGGCCAACTGGCAGACTTGGCCAGTTCAAAATCCTTGGGAATAAAATCGAGGAGCGCGTCGGCGCTGCGCGTGCCTTGCAGCGCCAGCCAGTCCGGGTCCGACGTTTGTTTTGCGTCCGGCGTGCGCAGGCTCATTGTTACCGACAATTGCCCGACCCCTACGCCGCTGCCGCGCGGCGCCATGCGAAGAAATAGGATGCCGGATCTGGATGCAACGGATTCGTATCGTTCGCCAACGACGAAGGGCACGCCCATGCGGGCGATGTCGTCACCCTTGGAAGGGTTGAAGTTCCCCTCTTCGCCGATGCGCCCTTCGAGATGGAAGACGCCGTCTTTCCCCATTGGCCCCACGGCCGGCCCATTGCGCGGACCCCAGGTTCCTGTCGCGGTGATGCGGAATTCGTGTCCCTGCTTAATTTCCATGACTTTCTGCCATCCACCAGCCGCTGATACCTTGAAGGTTTTTGCGTCGGGCCACCCGTCCGGATCGAACGGCTTGGTCGCCGGCTGGCTACTTTTCTTCGGAGGCGCCAGCGTTCGACCCGGCAATCCCGGCTCAGTGGTGGGCGGAGCGGCTCGGCCGGCTGGTATCAGGAGCGCGAGCAAGAGCGCATACGCGGCTGCGGATTTCGTCATCATCCATCGTGCCATGTGAATTCCTTCCACCTGATCGGAACACTGCTACGACGTCGCTATCGTGCCGAAAAAGCCGGTCCGATTAATTTGTCGGCGTTCGTTTAGGTTCCCCGTTTTCTTTCATTTTCTGCTGTGAGTCGGCCACCGTTTTGGCCATCGCGCGGAGGTGCTCTTCGTGCCAGGAAAAGGTATTGCCGGGTTTCAGGAATTTCTGCCAGACGTGACCCTTCTCACGCATTTCGCGGAGGGCGTCGTCCACGCTCCAGTGTTGGTACTTGATCCTCAGATACCCGGCCACCATGCCGGTGCGGTCTTTGCCGGACTGGCAATGAAAGAGAACGCCTCCGGTCTCGGAGCATTTGACGATGTCGCTGCTGGCGGCGTCGACGATTTTTAATACGTCTTCGTCGGCCATGTACTGAAGTGAGAGAGCGCCCTTGCCGCTGTTGGCCATCGGGTAGGCGACGTATTTGATCCCCACTTCCTGGGCGGCTGCTTTTTCCAAAGCGACGGCGTTGTATTCAGCATTCTTGGTTGTGGCCGTTGGGGGTTCCTGAAGTTGAAAAGAGACCACGATGCGCACGCCAAGGTCGTGCAGGTGCTGCATCTGCGCTTTGGCTTGCTGCCGATCGGCCTCGGTGGGCTCGGCGCCTTTTAATCGGTCGGCGATGTTCCCGATGGGGTTGGCGGAGCGGTAGATGTTTGTGCGATGGTCGATTTCTCCGAGCGAATGAAAGTTGGTAATGAGCGGGTCTTCCGACGCCGTTTTCTGGGCGGCAATTTTTTCAGTTGATCGCCTGGTGGTGGGCGGCGCGTCGGCGGCGAAGAGGGGCGGGAGGCTCATCGACGCAATCCAGAGCGTGGAGCAGAGGAAGAAGAACTGGGAGCGACAGGGGATTCTCATGGCGGGATTGTAGTGACCTGTCGCAGCCACTTGAAGTCACCGCCAGCCGACGAGCCCACGGAGACACGCGGCCCAACGTCTGGCCCGGCCAAGGGTTGCGATTTTGGCCGAAAATTGGCCGATTTTTTGAAGATTTTGGCCGACTTCTTTCGTCGGCGGCGGTAGGATTGCTCTGTCGTTTTCGCGGAAGCGGGACGGCTCTGGATCCTTTCCCTTTGGGAGAGGGGCCGGATGTGCTCTTTGACAATCGAATAGGCGGACGGTCGCCAAGATGGACCCGTCCCTACCCGTCCCTAAGTGGTACGTAAACGTCCCTAAACGTCCCTTTTCGACCCTAAACGGACGTGGCGGATCGGCGTAACTGTTGGCCGGCCCTGTGGTTGACGGATTGGGCTCGGGCGATACAGATTTTGATAGATTTTCGCATCGGTGTCGTCGGCGCGATGTCCGTCACTTTACGTCACTAAACGTCACTATCCGTCACTTTCCGACCCCGACGGTTTTGTGGTAAGTATCGGTTTAGAAAAGAGTTGTAAGAAAGGAGGCGAGGGCGCGGTGATTCGGTACTGGGAGCCGTCTGAACGATCGGAGGGACACACTAGTTTGGGGGAACTCCCAGCGAGTGGCTCTCTGGGCATTGGAGGAGCCGTTGTTCGCGACGGAAGTTTTTGAACAAACGAACCCAATTCCGCGTTCCTGTGCGAAAATTGGACGTCTCGCCCGCTCGCTCGCACAATCTGCTCCATGGCTCATGCACTGCTTGGCGGTTTTTTGATTTTTCTGCTCCGGCTTGGCGACGTCCCGATCAGTACGGTGCGGACGATGTTGATGGTGCAGGGCCGCAAGCTGCCGGTGGCGCTGATGGCGGTGTGCGAGTCGGCGATCTGGGTGATCGCGATCGCCCGCGTGCTGAGTGGGAACGCGATCAACGAGCCGATCAAAATCGCCGGGTACGCGATCGGGTTCGCCACGGGCACGGTGGTGGGCATGTGGCTGGAAGAGCTGCTGGCGATCGGCAAGGTGATGGTTCGCGTGATCAGCGACAAGTCGGTCGAGCTGCGGCAAAAGCTGCTCGACGACGGGTTCGGCGTAACGGCCATCCGCGGCGAAGGACGGCAGGGGGAAGTGATGATCCTGTTCGTCGTCCTCCTTCGGCGGCGGGAGAAACAGCTCCTCCGCGACATCCAGTCGATCGACCCGCACGCGTTTATCACGATCGAACAAGTTGGCGAGGCGCTGGGCGGGTTTGTGAGGCAGCCGTCGCTGAGCGGGGGAGGGCATTGAGGAAAGGATGAAGGCGGAAGGATGAAGGACGAATGCGGAACATTCTGACAGTCCATCCGAAACCCGAAATCCGAACTTCCGCCCGCCAGCGACGTATCGCTCTCACGGCGGGGACCTTTCCCGAGGTTTCTTACTGGAAATTGGCTGGCAAGTCCGATACAACCGTGTCGCTTGTAGCTGTCGGCGGGTTCGATGGACCGAACTGGCCGGTGCGACGCGATCTTCTATTGAGGCCACGGATGGCGAAATTTTCCATTCCATTACTGTTGATAGTGTGCGTGGCGGCGGGTTGCCAGCCGCAGGGATCGGTGACGGATTCGTCGCCCAGGCCCAGCTTTAACGCGCCGGTGATCACGCGTCCGGCGCAGGCGTTTGTGCCTCGGCCGACCAAGTCGGCTCCGATGGCGGCGGCGCCTGCGGTTCGCGGCAAGCAGCCGGTGGTGGTGACGTCGGCTGTGCCGGCGGGATGGGCTCCGCCGGTGGCGTCTCGGCCGTGGCGGTGGATCGTGATCCACCACAGCGATACGCCGAACGGATCAGCCGCGAAGTTTGATGCGGCTCACAAGGCCAAGGGCTGGGACGAGCTCGGGTACCATTTCGTGATCGGCAACGGCACGGAAACCGGCGACGGGCAGGTCGAGATCGGGCCACGCTGGCCGAAGCAGAAGTGGGGCGCTCACGCCAAGACGCCCGACAATAAATTCAACGATTACGGCATCGGCATTTGCCTGGTTGGCAACTTCCAGGATACCCGGCCGACGCAGGCGCAGATGCAGTCGCTGGCGAAGCTGACGGCGTATCTGATGAAGACGTACAAGATCTCGCCCGACCGCGTGATCGGCCATCGCGACACGAAGGCCACCGAATGCCCGGGCCGGAATCTGAACCTCGACACCGTCCGCCGCATGGCCACCAGCCTGCTCGCGGATAGCGGCTGGACGCCCGACGAAAAGACCGTCGCCGCCGGTGAAGAACTGCTCAAAGCCGCTGATCATCAGCCGGAATAGCGGTGAATTAGAGCGACTTGCAAGACCGGGCGTGGTCGCTACACTTGCCCGACTCGGCCGCACCCTTGGAAAAAGGACGGCGAATTGTCCGGGGTGTAGCTCAGCTTGGTAGAGCGCTTCGTTCGGGACGAAGAGGTCGCAAGTTCAAATCTTGTCACCCCGATAAA
>Ga0070665_100005184_pt1 | contig 13484 bp, 10 predicted proteins | sample KBSS13metaG_FD_65862 | JGI IMG/M metagenome (GOLD analysis project Ga0070665, IMG submission 65862) | Switchgrass rhizosphere microbial communities from Kellogg Biological Station, Michigan, USA - KBS S1-3 metaG | ecosystem: Host-associated > Plants > Roots > Rhizosphere > Soil ... | reverse complement strand
AGCTTCGATCTGCTCGCGCGTGGTCTTGCAGACTACGGCACTGGCTTTCCAGCGCAAAAATGACGTGCTCTTCGCATTCCAAAACTCCGACATCCGCGACCGTGTTGGGAGCATTGTTGCTCGGGTGCCGTTCGTCGCGGGCTCGGGGACCGTCCACCGAGCCTAGAATAGCTGTCTGAGAAACTCGATCGCCGGTGCGACTCGAATCCCGTCGGGGGGATTGAAAGTTCTTGGTCCCGATGGCTGAGATCTGCCAAGTGTCGACAGCCGGAAACTTTCCCCACAGATATCGCAGCCCATGGTCGATGTTCGCATCCGAGGATGATCGCGGTTGGCATCGGCGCCGGAGTCGTCGCCCGGCGGTAAGCTGGGCCGCGCTGAACTCAACCAGTGCAGGCATCGCTTTTCCGTTTATGTTCCGACTAGCTGCAGTGGCTGCTCGCTTAGATGTTTCCTGTTGTTTTCAGTAGCAGACAAGTCGTGGATGGATTTCTAACAGCTCACGAGAATCCAACGGCCGATAGGTGGGCGGCGAGATTCTCGTGACATCCTGCATCCGCGGCGTGATCGAGTCCGTATAACCCTTTTACACCTGGCCGACGCCGCCGTCGCTCATCAGATCCGTGCCTGTCACGTAGGAGCTCTGGTCTGACGCCAGGAAGAGCGCTGCATTGGCAACTTCCTCTGCCCGGGCGAGGCGACCGAGCGGAATCATGCTCCTGTACATGTTGATCAGTTCCTTACGTGGCGCCGACTGAGCGTCGAGAATTGGGGTGTCCGTTACACCAGGGCTGAGCGTGTTGGCGCGAATGCCGCGATCCTTGAATTCCGCGGCCCAGGTGCGGGCGTAAGAACGCAACGCCGCCTTGGTCGCCGCGTAGGCGGTGTGGCCAGGAATGCCCATGACGTGCATGGCGGAGGAGACCAGAATGATCGATCCGCCGCGTGTCATCATCGGCAGCAGCTTCTGCACCAGGAAGACCGGCCCGCGGGCCATGAGGTTGAATGTTTTGTCGAAATGCTGCGGCGTGAGCGTGTCAATTGAACCCTGCTCGGTAAAGCCCGCGTTCGAGACGATGACGTCGACGACACCCTTTTCGGCTTTTACCCGTGCAGCGACGCGATCGAGGTCATCGAGGTCCGCGGCGTCCGCTTGGACAGCGGTGACGTTGCGCCCGATGTGTTTGATGGCCTCGTCGAGTTGGGCTTGCCGCCGGCCGAAAATGAATGCATGAGCGCCTTCGGCGACAAACCGCTCCGCGATCGCTAAGCCGATACCGGTCGTGCCGCCGCTGATGACGGCGACTTTGCCTGCGAGAGTGGGGGACATTGGAGCCTCCTGTCTGTCGTGAATGACAGGAGGACGATAATTCCCCTCACCGGCAATGATAATCGGCTAAATTTCCATAAGATTAATTCTGCTGGGGAATAGGATGGACCGGTTTCACGAATTGAGCGCCTTCATCGCCGTGGTGGAGGCGGGTGGTTTTTCCGCCGCGGCGCGCAGAACCGGCGATTCGCAGTCCGCCATCAGTAAGGCCGTCGGCTCGTTGGAGAAGCGCCTAGGCGTCGCGCTATTTCACCGAAGCACACGCAGTGTGACCCTGACAGATCAAGGGCAGAAATATTACGATCGGACCAAGCCGCTCGTCGACGAGATGGATGTCGTCGAGAGCGAACTGACGCACAGCAGGCTCAATGTCTCGGGCCTGGTCAGGATCGCCGTAGCCTCGACTTTCGGCCGCCTCCATGTTCTGCCACTGATCCCGGATCTGTTGTCACTCAATTCGGGTCTCCAGGTCGATCTCATTCTGTCGGACTTCGTGCGGGACATGGTGGAAGATCGGATTGACCTGGCGATCCGGGTGGGGCGTGTCGACGAACCTGACGCTGTCGTCAAGCGCGTGGCGGGCACTCCCCTGGTATGTGTCGGCTCCCGTCGCTACTTCGAGAAACACGGGAGGCCTGAGAGCCCCACCGAACTCGTCAACCACAATTGCCTGTTGTATGGCGGCCTGACGGAGTCGGCGAACTGGCCTTTTGTAGGCCCTGAAGGTCGATTCAGCGTGCCCGTTCGCGGCAATCTGTCGTCCAACAGTGTCGAGACGATCCGGGCCGGTGTTCTGGCTGGCGTTGGAATTGGCCTGTTCGCCAAGGTCTCTCTTGCCGATGAGCTCTCGTCTCCTGACGTGGTCACGATCTTCGACGAATTCATGGGCGACGTGCGAGACGTAAGCATCATCTGGCCGAAACGCCGGTTTGTACCGGCACGCGTGCGCTGCGCGACTGACTTCCTTGCAAGGGCGCTCCAACAGCGTATCGACGGGCAACCGGGAGCGTTTCCGCGCAACTGATGGGTTGCGCCATCAACTGGCTAACCGAATTTTGATCCCAACAGGCCCATAGTCGGAGCGACAATTCCCTGACGGGCGTTTGGCGCTGGAAAACCAAACGTTACGCCTTTCCCTCCATAAGGGAAACAACACGATCGTGCTCGCGGTCGGCAATCGTTGGAAAACAGACTCCAGCAAGTATGGTTTTGGGTGTGCGTATGCGATTGAATGATGTCGGGGGACTGACTTGGCGCTAGGGGCCTGTCGCGCTTAAGGAGCGCTCGCGACGATTGGCTGAGAATGCGGCATCCAACCGGTTGCTCTTGAAGGCATTGATGACGAAATCGACAAATACACGCGTCTTGGCCGAAATGAGCGTTCGCGATGCGTAGTAGAGTGAGATTGCGCCGGCATCCGTATACCAGTCTGGAAGCAGCCGGATCAGATCTCCACGCTTCAGTTCCGGCAGCACATCGACGGTTGCGATCAGTGCCACACCCAAACCGAGGCACGCGGCCTCACGCATCGCGGTGGGATCATTCACGACCATGTTTTCGGTGAGGGTTCCCGCCACCTCGGCGCCCTTCTTATTCAAGTCGGTGAGGATTTCGCAATTAGTCGAAATCCGATCGGGCGCCCAATGAGCGGGCCGGTATCTCGCGACGAGACAAGGCAGTAATAAGTGAGCCACCACACCCCCCTTTCTCGCAGCCATCGTGGGGTGCAGAGATTCGTGAACTGAATTAGTGCGGAAAGGCGGCAAACCATCGCGTTCGTCGTTACCATTGCAGCGTGCACTACGTCGAACATCTCAGACAGCGCTTGCGATCGTTTGCCAATCGAAACCTTCCGCATCCGTGGAGGCTGGTTAGTTTTCAAGCCATCGGCGGACTCCTGGCTGTGGGATTCGCCGAGCGGTCGGATTTTCTACTTGCGGTCTCACACGACGGCCGTGGGCTGTTCGACGCGCTGAGTGGAAAACGCCTGGCTCGGGATGACTCCGCTCTGAGTTCGGCTTGGCTGAAAGAAGTGCCGTACGAAGCAACCGGCATAGGTGTTCTCGGGAGTGCGGTAGTGCGACTCGGCGGTGTTCTCGGAGGTGGGCTCGCCCGGATTACGCGAGATGGCTGGCATCTTGAACTGATACCTGTGGACTGGCCGAATCACACCGTGTTCCTTGAGCCGCCTGGCTCAAGCATTCTTGTTACCGAACGTAGCTCATCTTGTAGTCGGATCGACGTAACCGAGGAGTTGCGGGCACTCCGCTTCTTCAACCGTACCCTGGGGCGCAGGGAAAAGTCTGCGAATCGACTCTAGAAACAGCGCCAAAGGTCGCCGCGCATCATTCAGGCCTAACGCGGCCCAATCACCCAGTCACGCCCGCGCTGCTGCACCCACAGCGAATCATACTTCTGCGCGAATCGCACCAGTGCCAGAGGCCGATCCGCATCGAAAATTCCCGACAACCTGACTGCGTCGCCAGCCGTACCCTCTACCCGGATCTGCATTGTGTTGTATCGATTGAATTCCGCCGCCACCTCCGCCAGTGAAGCCCTCTCGAAAGACAACCGGCGCTGCCGCCACAGCGTCGCCTTGCTCGCCGCACCGCCGCTGTCCCGATGAATCTGCCCGTCCACCACGTGCGCAGTCTCACCGGCCGCTAGCCGCATCAATCCTTCTACGGCTCCCGTGCGCTGACCCGAGGGCGAGTTGACCTGCTGGCCCACAGCAGGGGAGGCCAGCTCACTCACCTGAACCGCTCCCTCAACCACGGCCACATCCGTCGTATTCTCGCGGAGATGCACGTTGAATTGCGTGCCAACCGCCCGAATCCACGTCCGACCCGTACGCACCGTGAACGGCCGCGTACTATCGTGTTCAACCTGGAACAACGCCTCTCCCCGCAAAAGCTCGAGGCGCCGCTCCTTGCCCGAATACTGCACTTCCACCCTCGAGTCGGTATTGAGCACAATCACCGAACCATCCTCGAGCTTGCGCGAAATCTGTTCCCCCACCCCGGTGACGAAAACGCTGCTCGATTGGAGCGATTTCCACAGCAGCAGCGCGCAAGGCACCAACACAACCAGTCCCGCAGCGATCCGCCACAAGCCTGGAGACCGACGCAGCCGCGGACGCAGCGCATACCCGAATAACGGAATCACTTCCGCATGCTTCTGCGTCTGTTGATCAGCAAGTAAAGCGTCCACGTCGAGATTGCGCAGCGCCCCGATCGCCCCCATCCGATGCAACGTCTCCCGCGTCTCGAAAAACACGCGCACATGCTCCGGCGAGCCCGTGATCCACTTCCGGAAGGCCTTCGTACGCGCTTCGAGATCGGAATCGGAGGGCGAGCTGGGTGGCTCAGCCTCGCCAAGCCGCAGCAGCCATTCGGCCGCTTCCTCACCGATCCTGAGATTCGCCGCACTCGGGGGGGCCAGTTTGCGCATCATGCCGATCCCTCGCCATTCGATTTGCTGTCCGACGCACTGTCATGGGCATCCGCCTGGGTGGGGTTGGCGTCACCCGTCACGTGACGCATGGCGAAGTAGACTCGAAAGTGATTCAACGCCATCACGATATGCTGCTTCACGCGGTTCGGCGAGACACCCAGCTCCTCGGCAATCTGTTGGTAGGATCTCCCGTCACGGATGTGACGAACCGCCGCGATCCGGCAAGCGACCGGCAACTGACCGACCACCACATCGATTTCCTCCTCCAGCAGCGCCTGCACACTGTTGTCGGGCTGCCAGAGGCTCGATACTCCACGGGCCGGATCCGAGTCCCCGCCTTCCCAGGATTTGAAGCGCGCCTGCTCGCGCCTCCTGCGCCGGTAATGTTGGTTCAGAGCGTTCCGCGCGCAGGCGAACACATAGCCTTGCAAATCCCGCACCGGCCCGCGCGGCCGCCACCGCCGCAGTTGCTCATAGGTCTCCTGCATGAGGTCATCCACGAAATCGGGGCTCGACAGATGACTGCGAAAAAAGCCCTGTAAGGCCTGCCTCAAGGCCAGAAACCCCTGCTCCGGCGTCTGCGCCTCGGCGGCGGCTTGAGCGGTGCGTTCAGGATCGATCACGGTATCCTTTCTAGAACCCTCTAAAGTATGAGTGACCCGAGACCCCATTCGGGTAGGCCTGTCAGAAATATTTTAAAAACCAGGCCCCGCCTACCCGAAGGGCGCCGCGGTGCACTCATTTGCCTGTAAGGATGGCCAAAAAAAAGCCATCCCAACGGCTTGAACACAACATAAGGTCCATGAGCCATGGGGGGTATTCAGAGGATGAGAGGCACAAAAGGGTCACAGAAGATTTTCAGGCCGATCCTGGTGGCACTGCTCTACACGGCAGGTGCCGCGACCCTCGCTTGGGGGCAGGACAGTGCCCCGACACCATTCCAGAAGCGCGTGACCTTCGACATCGCAGCCCAACCCCTCAGCGCCGCGTTGCGTGCCCTCGGCGAACAGTCCGGGCTCACCGTCGCGATCGACTCAGACCTTGGTGCTCGGTCCTGTCCCGGCGTCCACGGCGCTTATACCGTGGCGGCGGCACTACGACTGCTGCTTCCGCCGGAACTTCACGCCACCTATCTGGATTCCACTACGGTAGCCGTCGTCCCCAACAACCAGGCAGAAGCCACGCACCAGACTCCGGGCAAGCCCTCCGGCCAAGCCTCGCCCAAGAGTGCCGACACTTCTCTTCGCCTGGCCCAGGACACTCAAAGCGCGCCTCATACCGACTCCCCGGTGAACGACAGCGGCCAGGGCTTGGGGCCGGGTTCGGCTGCCAGGGCGGTCGAGCTCGAGGAAGTGATCGTCACGGCCGAGAAGCGCTCCGAGAGACTGCAAGATGTGCCCGTCCCCGTGACCGCCATCAGCGCCGACACCCTGCTCAATCGCAATGAGTTTCGTCTTCAGGATTACTTCTCGACGGTCCCGGGCCTGTCCTACCTGCCCGGTTTACGCGGCGAGTCGCTGCTCGTCATCCGGGGCATCACCACCGATCCTTACACCAACCCGACAGTCAGCATTACCGTGGATGATGTTCCCTATGGATCGACGACCGTCAATGGCGGCGGCAACTCTCCTCCAGACATCGATCCCAGCGACCTCGCGCGCGTTGAAGTCTTACGGGGCCCGCAGGGCACTCTGTACGGTGCCAGCAGCATTGGCGGTCTGCTCAAATTCGTCACCGTAGATCCCTCCACTGCCGGTTTCAGTGGCCAGATTCAAGGCAGCGGCAGTGGCGTACACAACGGCGAAGGGGCAGGGTACAGCGTTCGCAGCGCGTTGAACCTTCCCATCACCGACACCTGGGCCGCCCGCGCCAGCGCGTTCGCCCGGCGGGACCCTGGTTATGTCGATGACATTCAATCCGGTATCGATGGGGTGAACCGAACCAACGCGTACGGTGGCCGGGTGTCTACTTTGTGGCGCCCAAACGCAGCCTTCTCCATGAAACTCGGAGTGTACCTGCAGGACACCGAACAGCACGGCTCTCCCGACATCGATCCAACCGCTGGCCTCGGTGACCTGCAACAGCGGCGCCTGGAGGGCACCGGAACCTATGACCGCAAGTCCGAGGTGTTCAGCGCAAACCTGACGCAGAACCTGGGAGCGGTCCACATCACCAGCCTCACCGGCTACACCATCGACAAGCTCAACGCGCTACGCGACTATACCATCCCCCCGTTTGTGGGATTGGCAAGGAGTGCCTACGGGGTGGGTGGGGCAGAGCTGTTGGACGATCGCCGCACCACAAAATTCAGCCAGGAGCTGCGCTTTTCCGGCTCCATCACTCCCCACTTCGACTGGCTCGCCGGAGGATTCTTCACCAACGAGCATGCCCCGTTCGTGGAGGCCCTGTCCGCGGTCAACCCAGCTACCGCGGTACCGATGGGCTCCATTCTGATCATCAGCTTCCCCTCGACCTACAAGGAGTTCGCCGGATTCGCGGATCTGACGTATCACTTCACGGACCGGTTCGACGTTCAGCTGGGCGGTCGCGAGAGTCATGACAAGCAGACGCTGGTTCAGACCCAGACCCTGCTGGGGAAGGTCGCGGCCATCCATGGGGGCTCGAGCGAGAATGCCTTCACCTACCTCGTGACACCGCGCTACCGGGTTTCTTCCGACCTGATGCTTTATGCCCGACTCGCCTCAGGGTTCCGACCCGGCGGAATCAACGCGATCGGCGGAACACCCACGGTGCCGTTGACCTACGGACCCGACAAGACCCTGAACTACGAAGTCGGGACCAAGGGCGCTGTCCTCAACCATCTGCTGACTTTTGATGCCTCGCTCTACTACATCGACTGGAAGGGCATCCAACTCTCGCTCATGCAGAACGGACTCGGCTACCGGGACAACGGCGGTCGCGCCAGGAGCAGGGGCGCCGAGCTCTCCCTCGAGGCGCGACCCCTCAGAGGAATGCTCATGGCCGCCTGGGTCGCGTGGAATGATGCCGAGTTGACCCAATCCTTCCCCGTAACCAGCACGGTCTTCGGTCGGGACGGCGATCGACTGCCCAACAGCAGCAAGTTTTCTGCCAACTTTTCCCTCGACCAGGACTTCCCGCTGGTGGCTGACTGGTCCGGCTTCGTCGGGGGATCCGTGAGTTATGTCGGCAACCGGGTGGGCGTATTCACCGCCACGGCCGCGCAGCGGCAGTACTTCCCAGCCTATGCGAAGACGGATCTGCGGCTCGGGGCACGGTACGAGACCTGGACGGTGAACGCCTTCATCAACAATGTCAGTGACGAGCGCGGCATCTTTACGGGCAACCTGTTGGGCACGCAGCCTTTCATTGACTACATTCAACCCAGGACCGCAGGCCTGTCTGTCACCAAAACCTTCTGATCAAGGCTGGTCTGCTTCCATACTTTTCTGATGTTGAGTGCCGTGCCGATGACTGACCCCGGAATGCGCGTCCGATTCGATCCCGCCAGGATCGATGCTCTCTTCTCGAGGTTCAACACCTGCGACGCTCCTGGGGTGGTCATCGGCATCGCTCTGCACGGGCAGCCCGTCTACCGGCGCGGTTTCGGCCTGGCGAACCTCGAGCTGCCCGTGACCCTGTCATCCTCGATGAGACTGCGGATCGGCTCCACCACCAAGCACTTCACCGCGCTCGCCTATCTGCTCTTGTGTGAAGAAGGTAAGGCGGCTCTCGATGATCCGATCGGCCAGTACCTGCCTGAGCTCCATCCGGTGACCCATGGGGTGACCCTGCTTCAACTCATGTGCAACGTAGGAGGCCTCCGGGACGTCTGCGACCTCGTTCTGCGCTTCAGCGGTGCCGGCCGGCCAGTGTCCGCGGCGGATGCTCTGTCTCTGTACCGCGATCTCGGGGAAATCAACGCCGCCCCCGGCACGAGCTGGATTTACAACAACAGCGGTTACCTGATGCTCAGCGCAGCCATCGAGCGGATCACGGATCAACCCCTCGAGACGGTGCTGCAAGAGAAGATCTTCAAGCCCGTGGGGATGAACGATACCCTGCTGCGCCGTTACGACACCGATTTCGTGCCCAACAGCGCGGCGCTGCACATGATCAACCTCCGTGGCGACTACGAGAAAGCCTACTTCGGGATCGACTTCGCCGGTGCCGGTGCGATGGTCTCCACGGTCGATGACATGCTTCGGTGGACCCTCCACATGGATCGCCCGGTCGTCGGATCCGAAAAAACATGGGCGCTCCTGAAGACCCCCTACACGTTGAGAAACGGCACGAGCACCGGCTACGCCATGGGATTGATGCTCGGCAGCCATCGCGGCCTCGAGACCCTGTCTCACCCCGGAGGAGGTATGGGTGGCAACGCGCAGATGATCAAAGTCCCCGGCATCGGGCTGGATGTCGTCATCATGATCAATCGGCACGATGTCCAGTCGATGCAACTGGCCTATCAGGTGATTGACGCCTGTCTGCCCGAGCTCCCGTCTGATTCTGCCACCCAGACGCAGCCGCCTCTCACGGGAACCTTCCGATCGCGCCACTCCGGCCGCACGATCCAACTCTATGCCGACACACCCGGGCCAATGAGTTCCGCCGGCGCGTGCGCGGTCCCGACCCAAACCGTTTCCATTGATGGATTCGATCTCCCCTATGTCTGGCGGTCGGCCACCGAGTTGGCCCCAGCCCCGGTGTGGCAATTCATCAAGCGCACACTCACTCTCGTCGGCCCCGCAGGGTCACCGCACGCCCTGCGGTTGAATGACTTTGGCAACGTCGAGGAATTCTCTCGCACGTCGAGCGCGGACGCGCAGGCCGCCGCCCGGCTCGAAGGCCGCTATCGCTCCGATTCGACCGGCGCTGAGGCCATCATCTCCAGATCTGGATCGGCCCAAGACTGTCATCTGTTGGCCATCGGTCGCTTCGGCTCAACGCCGTACGTCATGCACTGCATCGCAGAGGGCATCTGGCGAGCCTGTCCCGCGACACCGATGAATTTGGGGGGCGTGGTGAGCGTCTGCGACGGCGTGGCCGGATTCGATTTCTTCAGTTATGGAAATCGTGCTGTGCGTTTCCACCGTTTTCCGTGAGCACCAGGACTCGACTTGCGAGCGCACCGTTGGAGTCGAGTCCATTGGGACCAGATGTGTCGGTGCTTCGTGCGCACCCTTGGGTGCAACTCGCAGTGCTCGTCGTCGCTGCCATGGCCGGCGTTTTCTCCCGAACCGCACTGGGCCCGGTCCAGGAGTCCCTGCGAATCGCCCTGCACCTGACGGACAACCAGATTGCGCTCCTGCAAGGCGCTGCTCTGGCCTTGCCCTTGTCGTTGGCAGCGGTTCCGTTGGGGTTGGCGGCCGACCGATACTCCCGCGCGCGACTGATGTTGGCGGCCATTGCACTCGCCTGGGTGGGCACCGTCTTGACGGCTTTGGCCCACGGATTCGCTCTGTTGTTTGTTTCTCGCTGCCTGGTCGGATTTGCCGCGCCGGCAACCGCGATCATTGCGTTCTCGCTGCTCGCGGACCTGTATCCGCCTCGTCGACGTGGCCGCGCGACCATGATGGTTGTACTCGGACAGTCGGCCGGCTCAGCCCTGGCCTTCGCTCTCGGCGGGCAGTTGGCGGCCCTCGCAGGCCCTGGTCCGGACAGCTGGCGCTGGGCCCTCCTTGGCATGGCGCTAGGGCTCCTACCCATCATCCCGCTCGTCCTCTTGCTCAGAGAGCCGCAACGGACGGGTGCAGCCGTGAGGGCACGTACAGCTCAGAACCTCGGCTCTCAACTTTGGGCCTGTCGAGGCATTCTGTCAGTGCTTCTCGGGGCCATGTGCCTGGTCAATCTGGCCGACGGTGCGGTGCTCGTCTGGGCCGCTCCGTCCCTATCGCGTCGTCTTGGTCTGCCACCCGGCCGTGTCGGCGCCATCATGGCGAGCTCGTTGTTGATCGGTGGCTTCTTGGGGCCGCTGCTCGGCGGTTTGATCGCGGATAGCTGTCAAAGCGCGGGGGGCCCACGCCGCACGGTAGCCATGCTGGGTTGGTTGGCCCTGTTGAGTGCCCCCATGAGTTTCTTCGCCATGACACCTGGTGGCCCGTCCGCAAGCGTCCCGCTGGCAAGCGTCATGCTCGTGATCTTCATGATTGTTGGAACGGCCCTGAGTGTCATGACGACGGCAGTCTCCATTGTGGTGATTCCCAACGAGTTGCTGGGTCTGTGCGTCTCTCTCAAGTTCGCGGGCGCCGTGGTGTTCGGTCTCGGCCTGGCGCCGCTCATTGTCAGCTTGCTGGCGGGCATGATGGGCGGCCCTGCGATGATCGGCAGGGCGCTCGCTTGCCTCTGCGCTGCGGCCAGCCTCTCGGGAGCAATCATGTTCGCTATCGGTCGACGTTATTTTCCAAACTCGGCTCCGACTACGCAACGAGACGCGGCGGGATTGCGCTGATGAGGCCGATCGATATCGTCAAGGATGTCAGGGAGACGCCGTTGTACAAACGGGCAGAGGCCGTGTACGACGCGCTCCGTCAACCCGGCACCGGGCAGATCAGTGAAGTGACCGACATCCATGCCGCTCCGAACGGTCAGCACGTCGTCTTCGCTGGCGTTTTGCTGGAGCGCCTGGAGGGCTACCCTACGACACGCATTGGCGAGCTCGAGGTCGCCTCTGGCCGGCATCGGGTTCTCACATTCGGGCCGAACGAAGATCGCTTGCCTAAGTATTCGCCAGACGGTACGACGATTGCCTTCCTGTCGGACCGCAGCCGCTCAGGCGACTTCCAGCTCTATCTGCTCGAGCGCCACAGCGGCCGTGCCCGGCCGACTTCCCCTGTCGACGGATGGATCGAATACCTGCACTGGTCCCCGGACGGCCGGCGGATTCTCCTGGGTGTAGCCGGCTACGGCGCGGACCTCTCCGGCGGCCAGGGTGCGATTGCCAGTCGTAAATCGGCCGATGGTGCGCCTTCGTGGATGCCGACGGTCGAGTCCGGAGAGGAAGGCTTCCGTTGGCGCAGTCTCTGGGTCTACGACGTTCTGTCGCAGCGTTCTTTCCAAATCACCCGGCCCGGTACCAATGTCTGGGAAGCCACCTGGCTGGGCAACACCGCCGTGGCCGCGATCGTCTCGGACGGCCCCAGCGAGGGCCTCTGGTACACGGCGCGCCTGTGCAGTGTCCGCGTTGATAACGGAGCCGTCACGGACCTCTACAGACCCAGCGATCAACTCGGATGGCCGGCAGCCTCGCCCTCCGGCAAGCACCTGGCGGTGGTCGAGGCCCTTTGTAGCGACCGCCTCATTCTGGCGGGCGATCTATTGATTGTTGAAACGAGCCGCCAGCATGTCCAACGGGTACCCACCCATGGCGTGGACGTAACGTACGCCGAATGGCGTTCGGAGACCCTCTTGCTGCTGGCGGGCCATCGGGGTCCTGAGGCGGTGGTGGGATACTATGACTCGAGCTCGAATCGCTTCACCCAGGCTTGGACGAGTCGCGAGTTGAGCGCTAGTCCACGATACCTGTCCGTCAGTGGCTACAACGCAACTCCCGACAGCTTTCTGGCGGTCGAAGGGTTCGCCCGCGCTCCCGAGATCGGTGCGATTCACAATGGGCAATACGCCACTGTGAAGTCCTTCGATTGTGGCTATGCCCAGCTCGCGCAGTCCATCGCCAGTGCCGAGTCGGTTGTTTGGACAGCCCCCGATGGCCTGGACATCCAGGGGTGGCTGCTGCTTCCCCGCGGCGGTGGACCGTATCCCACCATCATGAACATCCATGGCGGTCCCGTGTCACATTGGCGTTCTATGTGGCTGGGCCGACGCCTGGTTCCCGTCCTGATGTTACTCGAGCGCGGCTACGCTTTCTTCCTCCCCAATCCCCGCGGCAGCTCCGGCCGAGGCCAGGAATTTGCACGCCGGGTCGTCGGCGACATGGGTGGAGCGGACACCCACGACTATCTCTCGGGCCTCGATGCCCTGGTAGCCAGGGGACTTTCCGATCCCAGGCGTCTCGGCGTCACCGGTGGCAGCTACGGAGGGTTCATCACATCGTGGCTCATCACGCAGGACCCCCGGTTCGCGGCCGCCGTCTCCGTCTCTCCGGTTACCAACCACGTCACCGAGCACCTGCTCTCCAACATCCCGCACTTCGTTGCGCTGTTCCTCAATGACTCCTACCGCAACCCCGGGGGAAAGTATTTTCAACGCAGCCCCGTCATGCATGCCCACAAGGCCCGCACTCCGATTCTCAATATCTGCGGCGCTCTGGACCGTTGCACCCCTCCCGAGGAAGCCGTTCAGTTCCACAATGCACTTCGCGAGCACTCGGCGCCATCGGTGCTGATCACGTACCCGCAAGAAGGCCACGGCGTCCGCACGCTTCCCGCGGCGATGGACTATGCCGCCCGGATGGTGGCCTGGTTTGAGCACTACATGCCCGCCGGAGTCCCGGGAGTCGAAAATGCCTGACCTTCCCCGGCGCGACACCCCGGCCGCTTCACTTCTGAAGTCTTCCATTGTCTGGGATAATCACGGCTGCATGCCGATGCGCGCCGATGCCGATTTCCTCCCGCAGTTGGAACGCTATCGGGCCTCCGGCACGACCGTAATTTCCCTCAATGCCGGCTTCGGGGGCATGACGTTGCAGCAACATTTGCACGTCCTGTCCTTCATGCGCCGCTGGATTTCTGCCCGCCCTGAGTCCTACCGACTCGTCAGCACG
>Ga0070665_100005183_pt1 | contig 13485 bp, 15 predicted proteins | sample KBSS13metaG_FD_65862 | JGI IMG/M metagenome (GOLD analysis project Ga0070665, IMG submission 65862) | Switchgrass rhizosphere microbial communities from Kellogg Biological Station, Michigan, USA - KBS S1-3 metaG | ecosystem: Host-associated > Plants > Roots > Rhizosphere > Soil ... | reverse complement strand
CTTTCGGAGACGCAGCAAAAAGGGCCCAGCCGTTTCCGGCTGAGCCCTTTCCTGATTGGTGGAGCCAGGCGGGATCGAACCGCCGACCTCTACAATGCCATTGCAGCGCGGCGGCCGATTTTCCAGCGCTGCCAAGGGCTTAGGTTGGCCCGGGTGGACCCGAAATATCCCCTGATGGCCCGGGTTGCGTGTGAGGGGCGTGTGAGGGGCGCGGCGGCGCCCGCCGCCGCGGCACCCGCGGCCGGCCGCGCGGCCGGCCCCCCTTCCCCTTGCGCTGCTGGCGCTCCTTTTCGGGGGTGAACTCGAGCCAGGCGGCTTCGACCTCCGGCCTGGACAACACCCGGGCGATCTCCGGGTAATCCTCGTCGCCCGGGATGCGCAGCGCTTCGGCCACGACCTGCCAGCGATAGACGGCATCGGCGACCTGGCCGAGCAGCCGCTCCCACGAGCGCTTGAGTCCGAATTCCGGCCCCGCCTGAATCAGATCGTCCAATGTCGGCCGGCGCGCGCCATAAAGCGACAGGTCGCGCGGTTCGTACGGCCGCACATAGCCCACCACCGCCCGCGGCTCGCTTTGCAAGCGAAACTCGCCGGGCGGCGCGGCGCGCCACATCGGCGTCAGGCGGTAGCCGCGGAACGGCGTCCACACCAGTCCGTTCGCGGCTGCAGGATCGCCTAGGCGGAGCAGGCAATTCAGGACCGCCCGCATGTAAAGCTGCTCGAGGTCAGCCTGCGGGTCGGCGGAGTAGCGCTGGATGGCATCGGCGAACGCGAAATAGCTCTGGATCGCGTTGAACCCCCGACCGGTCGCGGTCATGGCGGACATGTACGGCAGGCGCGCCTCCCCGGCACGGTCCCACCGTCGAAAGGTCAGCACCGGCGCGCCGTCGTAGACTGTCAAGGTGTCCTCCAGCGCTGTTTCAATGCCAGCCCTTTCGGCGATCCTAAGGCACAGCGCGACCCAGTAATTGTCATTCGACGTGTAGCCAAGAACATCCCACGGCGTCAGGCAGCTCACCAGACTGCCATACTTGTTGTACAGGCTGAACTTGACGCAATACGCGTAGCCCGGGAGCGCCGCGGGGAGGCAAAGCTGCGCCGCCTCGCGCTTGCCCGCGAGCAGGCGCGGTATCTCGTTCAACGCGGATCGCAACTCCGCCCGGGCGGCAGGCACCTGAGGCCCGACCGCGATCGCGCGCCCGGTGTTGGGATCGACGAAGGTGAGCGCGCCCAGGCGCACGATCTCGGGAAAGCTTGCCAGCACCCGGAAAAACGCTGGGCTGTTATCGAGCGCCTTGAGCACTCTGGATTTGATTTCGGCGCGCGACTCATCAAGGCCCAAGGAATGATAGGGGTGATGCCAATCGACCACCGCGTCGCGGAAGCGGGGCCACATCGACCCGCACTCGTCGGGCAGGACGTCGTGCAGGAACCCGAGATCGCCGACCAGCTGACGCACGTCGTCATCGACCGGCGCCGTGTCCACCGCGAAAAAGCGGTTCCGGGTCCCGCGCCCCTGATGGGCGTGGTACTGCGCGATCCAATCCGGCGCGTACTGGAACCAGACCTCGAACCGCGACCGGTCGTCGTCGCGCGGGACCACAATCAGCGCGCCAACGGGCCAATCTTTGTCCTCAACACGGCCGCTGTCGAGCAACAGCGGACCGGCGCGCACTTCTAGTCTGAAAGTTTTCATGGCAGCACCATCTCCAGCAGTTCACACATTTGCAGGGAGTGATCTTGCTCACGCATGAGGTCCTAGGCTTTGCGGTCCGATCTCAGATTTGCTCGGATCGGTGTCCTGGGTCGACGTAATGGCCTATCAACGCCAAGGAGTTTGCGATTTCATTCGCGTCGGCACGCGTCACCCGGCAATATCTCCGGTTCGCGTTGCTGGACGCGACTCTGCTGCTCGGAACCGCGTTTGCGCGTTTACGAACTGCGGATAGCTGATCGTCTCAGCGTTCGTGCGGTCGAAGTCGTACTCAACCGGCTGGCCGGTTGAGCGACCACAGCGTTTGCCGCTCCATTATGTCGAGTCCTCTTGCGCATTAGATTCGCGACTGACGTCGATCGACACGATGATCTGAATCGGATGGACTCCCAGTGCCCGCGACAAGCGGACGAGAAGACGGATGCCGATATCCGTCTGCCCCGTCTCAATGCGACTGAGATACGCCTGATCGATTCCCGCTCGGTGAGCGAGTTCGTCCTGGGAAAGGCCTCTAGCCCGCCGCAAGCTCTGTACCGCCAAACCAACCTGTTCCTGGACATTCATGCGTCCAGGGCAATCGGGTTTTGCGTCAATCGGCCATGTATTATTCTACATAAAACGACTATGGTGAAGCAGATTCGTGCACAACCCAGGAGACGGCCACGCGGTCTTTGCATGCTCTGGCGCGGCAGCGCCGGCGAGGCCGATCGCGAGACGACGACCCAGCTCTAGCAAACGTGGCTATCGAACATGGCCTTGCGGGACGTGAGCAGGCCATCGTTTCTAACCAAGCCTCGCAAAGGCCGGCTGATGCGCATTACCGTCTGCCGACCGCGGCGGCGTCCGTCGACCGCCCGAAGGCTGACGCATCAGCGGACTCGCCATGGGAGCTGCCTATCGCGCACGATCAGAGAGATCATATATTTGCGCGTCCGCCCGGCAATTGGTTGTCAAAGACGTGAATGCGCCGGGCGGAAGAGCTGTTGACGGTGTCGGTGGGACGCTCCAGGACCAAGCGGTCCACCCGACGGTGCCGGGGTTCTCGGTCAATCGAAAGATCGCCTGGAAAATCGCCTCCAGACCGCGCTTCGACCCGGTGCCGCGGTGACGCTGCGCCAGGTCGCAATCGTGCGGATCACGCCGGGCGCCGACCCATCCCGGCTGTCGGTCAAAGCCCTCATGGCTCCCGAACCGCTGATTCTGCGCGCCGCATGGGTGCTCACTTTGGCGCTTGATCTGCCTTGTCGGCGGGCACCGCCGACGCTTCAAGGACTTTATCATGACACCGCTGAAGCGGCCGGCGAGGCCGCCCTAGCCGAGCGTGTGGCAGCCCGCCTGACTGCGCTGCGCAAGCTCGGACCCGTTTCCGTCGTGAGCCACGGCGGGCTTGCGCGTGACTGGCCGGCGCTCAAGGCGGCCTGGCTGCGGCACGGGATTCCAGGAACGGGCTACGAGGTGGTGGATTTCCACGTTGTCGAGCGGATCGGCCAGGACGCGCTCGAATTCATCGATCTCAGCCGTTGGGTCTCGAGAACGAACCTCACCTCGGCGGCGCTGGGCCACAGCGATCCGGCAGAGGGCGGTCTTGAGACGATATGGTACGTCTATCAGGCCTTCCTCGGCTGGCTGCTGGTGGCAGGGCAGATGTCCAGACCGGTGCATCAGCGTGCCGTCGACAGGCTCGGCGGCGAGCGACGGCGCCTACATATCGAAATGTTCCGCTAGTGCCGGAATCGCAGCCCCTGATTCTCTTAGCTAATTCGCGATAACCGAAAATGTCAAGCGGTCGAGCTCAAGATATGTGACCGCCCTATCCCGATCTTGCCCTAGCGTCGAGCTGCCAAGCGCGCCCTTCCGGCGCCCAACCAGGAGGCCAGCACGATGCCGACCACAGACGACTACGTTTCACGTGTTGATTGGCGGGGTGGCGCGTCCTACGACGCCCTTCGCCACACGGCGACGATCGAGGAACACCGACATATTGAGCTTCGAAAATCCGGCTCCACCGGACGATGGGAGCTCATCAGCAAGGCGACTTTGCGTCGCCTCCCGTTGAGCGATGCTCTCGACGCGATGGATGCCAAACGTCGCGCGGACAACACGATCAAGAACATGGCCTACGCGCTGCGGTCCTATGCAGAGTACGTGTCTCGCCGCGGATGCGACCCAATGCGGCCATCGCGAGAGATCTGGGCCATGTACGCCGCTGCCCTGGCGGCCCACCTGTCACCAGCCTCTTACGTGGTGGAATGCTCGCGGCTCCACGAGAACTTTTTCCTGTGGGGGGTGGAGCACGGCTACGGCGAAGAAATTCCCTACCCGACGCGCGCCCAAATACGCACGCCGCACGGCTTCCGTCAGCAGAGGATCGTGCCGGACCTGCCCAGGCAGCGACCACAGAAGAGTTACATCGTTCTCGACAGCCAGGCGACCCACGATCGCTTCCTCGGTGCTCTCGACCGCGCCGCATTGTGGCCGGTAAAAACGATGCTCGCCTCAGGCGCGCGCATCACCGAGGCTCTTGAGGAGGTTCCCAAGCATTGGCGTGACCGGCGGAAAGGCCCGGACGGGGTGGTCATCCTCCCGGCGACCGTCAAAGGCGGACGGCGCGGCGCGCTGCATTTCGCGCCCGTCGCCGCCGCGGAGCTTGAGGCATATTTCAAGGATCATCAGCAATTCCTGCGCGCCGATGGTTCGCCGTGGACGCGGTACACGCTGGCGGCTGAAATCAAGCGCGCGTCGGACGCGGTTGGTGCTCATATCACCGCGCATAGCCTCCGGCATGCGTTCGCCTCTGCCTTCCTGATGCTGCTGCGCCAGGACTCGCGCAGGCCCCTCATCGAGGCGGTGTATGCGCTGCAGTACCTTCTGAACCACGCGTCCCCGCTGACCACCATCAACATCTACCTGCACAATTTCGGTTTCGGATCCGGACGATCCCCCGATGGGACTCGGGCTGGCGGCCATGACGGGTCTCATCCGCGCCATACCGACGGACGTGCTGCGCCGGGGAGAGCTGACATGAGGGAGCGTCGGAGGAAGCTGGGTCTGCCGCCGGCGGCAAGCGCGTGGGACTGCCATCGCCCGGAAATCTCCCCATGCGAAACCCGTCTGCCGGGCGAAAGACGGGGCTTCGATCGGATGCTCGAGCGGGGTGCACTCGGTCGCGCCTTCATTCGCGCCTCGCGGCTGAGGGCTGGTTCATGGAAGAGCAGACAAAAGGATAATTTTCTGCTCACGGCAATCGATCGGTGTCTATGTGGCCTTGAGGCCGATGGGGCGGACCGCTTTGTCCGCATGGATCAGATCACCCCCGACGTGATCGCGAAACTCTTCGCCGTTATTGCCCGAGCGGATCTTCGGCCGGGAACACGGTGGGACTACAGCGTCTGTCTTCGCCGCCTGACCTCGTTGGCGCTGCCCGAGGGGACGAAGTTTCCGCGGCCGCCGCCACCACCCGATCCGTCGGAGCCGGCTGTGTTCGAGCAGTACGATATCGACCAACTGCTCGCTAAGACGTCGGCCGCGTTTGAAGCCTTTGCGGCTCGGCTCAGCTGGGTTACTGGCGAAGAGTCGCCACCGGATGGAACGGGACGCTGCGGCCCGGAGGCGACGAAAGAGCTGATGTCGCAATGGCTGCGGGAGGTTGGGGGCGTGCCCCTCAGGCGCGGCGCCCTACTTGCGGCTGGCCACTCCGATTTTGTTAGTCAACTCGACTCTGCCGGCATGCGTCCCTTCGATCTCTATGCACTGAGATATCCGACCACCATGGATGTCGTGACATGCAAGCTCCTGTTCTGCTTTGACGAAGGGCTCGGCAATCAATCCTTGTCCGATTTGGATGTGGGCTGCCGAGTCCGCGACAGTGACGGCAATATTGTCTTTGCCTACGAGAAGTGGCGTGGCCGCGGACCGGCTCTAACACATCCCAACCGGCCGGACCTTGCACGAGACGCCGCGACAATCGTCAGAACCTACCGCGTGCCACGACAAGGCTTGGAGCGGCTCGTAGCGCCAGAGCTTCAGAACAGGCTGTGGATCGCCATCCATGAATGGTCACCCCGCGAGAACAATGTCGTCGTCAGGGATTATGAGCACGGAGAACGCTTCTGGTATTCCGACCTGGAGCAGTGGACCAGACGCAACGGGCTGCCCACGCATTCTAAGTTCTTGCAACGGCTTAGAAAATGGGCAGGCCGTCGAGATTTTCTCGAATTAGGCCACGATCTCGAGGCTTTGAGACGCCGGCTCGGGCACGGCCGGGAGATTCCTCTGACGTACGCACTTGCTGCCTTTTCGCGGGCGGATAGAGCTCAAGTCATCGCTCAATACCATCGCGACCTTCACAGGGCTGCCATGGAGCAGAGGAGTGATCCCTATGCTTGCTAGCTGGATGTCGGTTGATGGGCTGAGCATGTCCGATCCGGATGTGTGGGTGCTTCTCCAACGAGACCTCGTTGTCCAGAATCCCAAGGTCACTTTCCTTTCGTGGTTCCTGGACCCCTTTTGGAGCTTCCGAAAAGAAGCGGCGGAGGTTGCGCAACCTCCAGCGCGGATCGGGTTTCCGCGGATGCTGGCCCCGTTAGGCCACTGGTCGCCGCTATCAATCCTTAAGGCCGAACTCGCCCTGCGGGAGGTCCTTTATTGGTGCAAGGAGGAAGAACGTCTCGGCTATTCGCGATTGTGTGGGTACGCCGGCGAACTCGGTTCCGCTATTCGGTTCATGGACCGCAAAGGGCGGAGAGCGTTTGTGGAATGGTCTCCCGACGACGTGAGGGGTTATTGCCATCAGATCCGAGAGGATGGCTACTCGAATGAGAAGCTTATGCTGCTGAACTATGCGTTCCAAAGATTGCACCAGTTCTATTCCAAAGGATTGGTCGTGGACGGATTCACCTTCGATCCAACCTTCGGCTGCTCGCCCGCGCGCGTATATGGGCCTCCTGGAGACCATCTCGCTGTCGGAACAGTCAAGACGCCCCCCTTTAAGCGTGAGGTTCTGCTTCAACTCTACAGGGCTGCGTTCGAATTCGCCTCGGAAGTGGGAGGAGAGGCGTTGCGCGCTGCCCGGGCGGGAACTCTGGAGTTCGAATGCCAAGCCGGGGTGGTCAGGGCCGCCGCCCGACGATTTGGTGTCGATCTGCAGTCGCCGGCTCAATGCATTCATTTGCTGGTCGGCGCCGCCATTGTATTGGCGCTACCGACCCTCGGCGCTCGTATTGGCGAAATTGGCCTGCTGGAAACCGAATACGGGCCTCGCTCGCTGGGGAACGTCGCGTACACCTTCATGAGGGGAAAACAGGGAAAGCGACGTGCGGCTCCCCGCGAACGAGAATGGCAATTGGCGGGAGCGACGATTATGGGCCTGGCGACGGTCGCGGAGCTCTATAAGGCGCTGGGTATCGAAGCGCGACGCGTCTTGCTTCGCATTATCGAATGGGTCCCTGGTACACCACCCTCTGTTCAAGAGCCCTCTGCCGACTGGCTGACGCGGCGGTTTAAGATCTTTGCTCGAGAGGTGGCGAAGGTGAACGACGCGATGGAACTCCGCACGCGTCAGGGCCGCGTTACTTTTATCGAGGCGCTGATCCAATACCCGGGCGGAGTCATCGCAGCAAACCGCGCCGTCATGCACGGGCGATTGGAAACGACGATTCACTACGCGAATACGCATGAGAGTCGCCTGTGCGTCGCCGGCCTGATGCAGGACCTTGTCTACTATCCAGTCAAAGGAGGCAGAGATGACCAATATGCCTGAAATGACTTCATCGAAGGGCCGTGTCAGAACCACGCGTCAGAGGCGCGTTGTTATCACCGAGGCGCTGATCCAACACCCAGGGGGAGTGATCACAGTAAACCGAGCAGTCGTGCGCGGGCGATTGCCAACGAAGCTGGAATACGTGATTCCGGACCTTCCGCGTATCTCTGCGCTCATGCGGGGCTTTCACGGCTATCAACTTAAGCGGGGCGAAGATGGCCGAGACACCTGAAACGCCTTCATTGCAGGGCGCTCCCGAGAACGGACGCAGAGGTTGGCATCGCCGACATCTTGATCCTCCGGCGAATACAGGCGTGGGATGCCTTGACGGCCGGCATCGATCCAACAGCGCCAAGGCGGCGGCTTGGCGCGCCCAGTCCACGCAAACCGTCGTCGACACGCTCGCCCACTATCACGCGACTGATCCACGATCTCTCCCTACGGTCCCAGAACTGGCGGGCCGGGCTGGCTTGTCGCCGAATACGGTCTACCGGGTGGTTGAGCAGACCCCGGAATTGAGGAACAAGTTCCAATGGCGCCGACCATCGTCGAGTGATCGCAGGACTGTTTCTCAGGATGATTTTGACCGGGCGCTCGACGTAAACTCGGCCCTGGAGGCCCGAATTCGATTGTTGGAAGGAGAGCTGGCGGAGAGCAGGCGAACGATCGGAGCAAGGGAGGAGCAAATTAAGCGGCTAGAGCATGATAACCGTCAGCTTCTTCAACAGCGCGGGGCCAGAGCCGGTGGGGAGGTGATCTCACTGAGGACCAGGGGGGCCGCGGATTTACAGTTGGTCAAAGCGCCGGCAGCCGAGCGAGATGACGGTGACGAGGTCGACCCCGCCTGACGGCGACGGGATCGAAACAGTCATCGTTTGCGACAGCCGACGCTAGCTTGTCGCGCTCAAGAAAACGATTTCGTCGTCTGTGTATGGTGTGAAGTCTTCATCGACATCATTCGGCGGCATGTGCATGCCGACACAGGCAGCATCCAAGTAACGGCGAACGGTGATGAGGCCGTCTTGGGGGCCGCTTACTATCCAGACCAATGGCGCCCTACCCGCAAACACCGTAGATGCGTGTTGCTGCCGGAGCCAAGCGATGCCTTCGCGTTCGTTGAATAGCGTCTCAAGCGCCCGATGAATTCCCAGGATTGCTGAGATTCGCAGCAGGACGTCGAGGGTGAGCATCATCTCTTTCTGCTCCCGCGCAGTCTTGACCCAACGATAATAGGTCGACCGTGATGGAAGACCCAGGATCAGAAGGCGCTCCCTGGTCGTCAACTGCCAAAGGTCGGCAATCGCGACAAACGTTCGGATCGCCGGCGCACTCAAACGTCTCCGATTACCGGGTGCAAAACGACTTGGATCAAGAACCTGCGCGTGAGGCGTGGACGGTTTGGCCACAGGCTGTTCCTTCAGAGCATCGCGTCGAAGTCTACTTGGGTGCGGGCGGCGGCGACCGCCGCTAGCGAAGCCGTCAAAGCCGAGACGAGCGCGGCACTGGGCCCGGCGCAAAGGCGATCACCGACAGGGGCGGCAATCACGGCCACAGCAGCAGGTAATCCGGACAGCAGACACTATTCAGTGCACCGGATCCACCTGCCGAGTTGAAGTCCTTCTTACCGCCTGCCTTTTGTTTGATTCGGGACGGGCGAGCTTGCGCGTCGACGCAGCGCGGACAGCGTCCAGGAAAGCGTCAATCGCAGCTGCCGCAAATCGGCAGTAATCGGGTTCATAGGGCGCGTAAATTTCGCTGGTCCGGCTGCTGTCCTTCGGAATGTGGCCAAGCATGATCGACAACTCGTCGGCAGGCACTTTCCGTCTGCGCATCTCGCGCCCGAGGGTATGCCGGAACGAATAGGGCTCTATGTCATCGGGCAATCCTGCCCGTCGGCAGGCGGACCGAAAGGCCGATCGAACCGAACTCACCGGTTTCCCGCGATAGGTGACGAGGGGGCCCTGCTTTACAGATTCGAGTAACGGCCGCAGTGTCGTACACACCGGGATCGTCGGCCGAAACTTCTTAGTTTGTGCCCGCCCTGTCGGATTCAAATGGAGCAGTTGATAGTCTTGCTCGTACTGTGAGACATCGACCTCAAGAATGGCTTTTGGTCGCCCCAATGTGGTGGCGGCCAGAATGCAAAAAGTCCAAAGATGCGGGAGCGTGATAGCATCGAACAGGGCCGCCGTCTGCGCAATGGACATGGGCCTACCTTTCGGTGTTGCCATGTCCTTGATCCGGCCTTGCGGCGCGGCCTGAACGATGCGCGGTGCCGAGACGATTTCATTTTTGTCTAGCGCCCGTTTTATGGCTGTGCGGCCGCAGGCCAGTGTCCGGTTGATGTATGAATCGCTATGACCCTTTGATCCCAACCAGGCGACGAACTCTTCCTGGCGGTCGGTCGTCAGATCGCTCACCATCGCTGCGCCCCAAAATTCGGTCCAATAAGCGAAGGCAATTTTGGCTTGCGCCCCGCTTTGCTGGGTTTTGGCAACGCGCTCGTAGTGCCTGAGCAGGAGGGTAGTAAGCGGGATCTTCGCGGGAACGACGCGCTTCTCGACAATATTCTCGGCAACCCATTTCGCGAGGCGCAATTCCGCTTCGCTGAGGTCTTCGGTCCCAAGGGAGGCACGGCGGGTTTGCCCCAAAGCGGCGTCGTACCACGTACGACACCACATGACCGATCGGCTCTGTTTGGATAACCAGTAGTTGCCAATCTGAAGGGGACGAGCGGACGACTGCCGCTTCGCCGGAGGCGAATCTTGCCTGGCCGGGTGGATAAGCATGGCATGTCTGAGGTCGCTAGCCGCCGTTAACCAGGCGTCGCGTCGCCCCGAAAGTTGCGCGTGCCAATGCAAGCGCGTCGGCCGGCCTCAGGGTGACTGCGGTTGCGTGACCTCGGTTTGCCGAGACGAAATCATCCGGGACCGCTCCCGTAGGTGACTGGGTGTGGCCTTTGATATAGTCAGCTACCTGCTCTGGCGTGATAAAAACACGCCGCCTTACGGTTATACAGCCCAGCCGACCGGCGCGACGCTCACGCCCGATCGTCGCGGGCGAGCACCTGAGCACCATCGCGACCTCCTTCTCAGTCATCAACTGCGGCAGAGCATCGCCCGACATCGTCGTCTCTCACCAGAAAAAGATTAGTCTGCAAAGATCATAGCACAAAACATTTGGCGCCAAATGTTAGGGTGGGATGACTTGTCAGACTAGATTCTGCCACTAAGACCATGGTCCGCCACAAAAATAGCTGTTTAGGCCTATTTTTGTTTGAGAATTCATTGCAGACAACTTGCAAATGAATTTTCCAGACTACTGCCGTCCCCAATCCGATCACCGAACCGATGGCGGGAGTTCGCAATCCGTTCGTGCTATGGCCCTCGCGGCAAAAACGGACTTTCAATTGACGGGCGTCGAATGGCTGAGTTGAGGGGAAGGGGATGAACGGTTCGTCCGGTTTCGGTGGCCATGAAAGGGAAACCGGACAATCGCCCGTCGGTCGAATTCTGCCGGATGTGACCCTAAGCAGCCCCTCCTTCCAGGGAGGCGTCCAGCGTCGTGCAATGGTTATCTCCTGCGGTAGAAACAGTTGGCGGCGCGGCTATACGTTTCGAATTGCCAACATGAAAAGACGGTCCACAAACCCCGGTCCGATCACAAAGAACGCGCCATCAAAGGCATCTCACAGCTGGCCTCTGCGCTCGAGAGAACCAGAATCGTATAAGCATGAGAAAAGGTACTAAGAAGCAAGCAGCAGTTGTCTTGCATTTCCAACGACGAAGAAAAGAAGATGCTTGGGCTGGGCTGATATCGAACAACACTCATAAGGATCCGCTTGCTTTCCGCCATGCGAATAAGTCTTCTGACAGCGGAGTGACGGTGACTGAGCTCCACGAATCCGCTGCCCAACTTCTCAACATCCACTCCGAGCAGGTAGGACCCATGAAGCGAGACGTGGGATGCAAATTACGCGGGCAACGCTCTGTGGGGTTGGCTCAATTGAGCCAACCCCACTTGCAGGGTGGCAGCATAGAGCCTAAGTTAGCAGTTAATAGGGGGCGTTGAGTGCCAATTGGCGAGAATATCCGGCAGGAACTCATCCGATTGGCATCCTCAAGCCGCACACGGACGAGTAAGTTCACTAGAGAGGCACCTTGCGACTGGCGTCCTCAAAACGTGCTCGACCCCTCTACGGGTGAGCCGTTTACCGATGTCGGCGCTTGGCACTTCATTGTTGATTGTTTGACCCATCTCACATGCGAGGAGATCGACATGATCGTCCTAGATAGACCACCCGGCAAATCAGGCTACGTGCTGATTCGGCCCGGTGCCCACGGACGACCGAGCATCTACATCAAGCTCGACATTATCTCTGGCGCCGTTCGTGGCCGAAGCTTCCATGATTGTGCGCTGTAGGTGTTTGGGGTCTCACAAGGGGAAAGATGAGATGGAAAATATTTCTTTTCTAGCGGCATCCGTCCGCGAATGCGAAGACTGTGGTGGACGGATGATCTCAAAAATCGAGCGCCAGACGTTCGACTATGGGGTTGGAAAGGATGCTACATCCCTATCCGCGGATGTCCCCGTCTGGCGATGCGAGTCTTGTGGCGAAGCTTTTTTGGATGAAGCCGGTGAAATGGCGCGGCACGATGCGGTATGCGCGCATCTTGGTGTCATGAGCCCCACTGAAGTCCGTGCTGCTAGGGGGAACCTGTCGAGGCACGAATTCTACGAACTGACGGGGATTGCAGAGGCTTCGATGAAGCGATGGGAAAGCGGTGAGCAGATCCAGACGCGCGCGATGGATCTTTTGCTAAGACTCGCTGCAGATCCCGTTGGCATACATCGGATACGCGACATCGTCCGGACACGCGATACGACTACTGTCTCGATCGTTACTGCTCAGTTTCGCACGGAGCTATCGCCGGAAGCGTATTTGCGGAGTGGAAGATTTCGCCTCCGCCGGACTGGGTAATTAGATGCACATAGTAACCTTTTATTCTTACAAAGGCGGGGTCGGGCGGACGTTAGCGCTCGTGAACGTAGCTTTTGAACTCCTAAGAAGAGGCAAACGAACTCTGCTCGTGGATTTTGATCTAGAGGCACCTGGGTTACCTAGCTACGGCGTCATAGAGCCCTCGAAGAATTCGGCGGGCGTCGTTGATTATGTCACCGAATTTCTCCGTACAAACTCCGCGCCAAACGTAGAGAATTATGTAGTCGAAACAGCACATCCAAATTTATGGCTGATGTCAGCGGGACGTTCTGACGAGCATTATGCTGATAAATTATCCGCCATCCACTGGGACAAGCTTTATGCCGAGCGCAATGGCTATTTGATGTTCGAGGACCTCAGAATACAGTGGGAGCGGACTATACAGCCTGACTATGTGTTAATTGATTCCCGAACAGGACATAGTGACATCGGTGGAATTTGCACGAGACAATTGCCCGATGTCGTTGTGGGTCTGTTCTTTCCAAACCTGCAGAACATACAAGGTGTTGCAGCTGTAGCTAGATCGATAAAAGAAGAGAGCGAGAATGGAGGCCGTGAAATTGAGCAATTATTTGTAGCTTCACGTGTACCCGATTTTGACGATGAGGAAGAAATTCTTGCGGCAAATCTTGCGATCGCTGCCCAGGAAATCGGCTACACTGAGCTCGATGCCGTGATTCATCAGTACGACAGTATGGCACTGGTCCAGGATGCCGTATTTGTGCGTGATAGGCCTAAGACTCGATTAGCTAGAGAATATGCGACATTAACAGATGCGCTAGTAAAAACTAACTTCCGAGATCCCGAGGGAGCCCTGGCTTTCGTTGCTGCGCAAAAACAGCAACTTCAGAACGGAAAAGGTAGGCGCATACGCGACGGCATTAATGAGAAACTGGAAAGGATCGGCCGAACCCATGCCAATAATGGGCAGATCATGGAGGCGATTGCTGAATTTCGATATTTGGCTGGTGACGCTGAGAGTGCTTTAGCACTTCTGAGAGTTGCGGCTGA
>Ga0070665_100005181_pt1 | contig 13490 bp, 10 predicted proteins | sample KBSS13metaG_FD_65862 | JGI IMG/M metagenome (GOLD analysis project Ga0070665, IMG submission 65862) | Switchgrass rhizosphere microbial communities from Kellogg Biological Station, Michigan, USA - KBS S1-3 metaG | ecosystem: Host-associated > Plants > Roots > Rhizosphere > Soil ... | reverse complement strand
GATGACGAAGGGCGCGACGTCGCGGTGGGCGAGGTTGGCGAGCTCGTCGTGAAGACGCCGATCATCTTCCGCGAGTACCTCAACGATCCGGAGCAGACGCGCGCGGCGTTTCGCGATGGCTGGTTCCTTACGGGCGATCTCGCGCGCAAGGACGAAGACGGGTACTTCTACTTCGTCACGCGCAAGAAGGACATCATTCGCCGGCGCGGCGAGAACATTTCGGGCGCTGAGCTGGATCGGGTGATCTCGGGGCATCCCGGCGTGCTCGAGGCTGCGGCCATCCCCGTGCCTTCGGAGCTGGGTGAGGATGAGATCCTCGTCGCGGTCGTGCCGAAGCCCGGTGTGACGCTCACGGTGCCCGACATCATCGAGTTCTCGAAGCAGAACCTGGCGCCGATGAAGGTGCCGCGGTTCGTGCTGTTCACCGATGCGCTTCCGCATACGCCGTCGCATCGCGTGGCGAAGCATAAACTCAAGGCGCTGCCGGATCTGATGACACGCGCGGTGGATACGCAGGCGAAGTAGCTCAATGACGGCTCGTACGTGGCGCGCGTGCCGGAGTAACCCGGCTTCGAGCTGGGCATGACCGAGCGGCTCGATGGCGTGCTCGTCAGTGGTGCAGGCCCCGTGGGGCTCGTCACCGCGCTGAAGCTTGCGCGTGCCGGCATTCGCGTGATCGTGGTCGATAGCGAGCCCGCGATTCGCGATGAGCCGCGGGCGGCGGTGTATCACTCGCCGGTCGTCGAGCGGTTCGCGAGCCTCGGGGTGCTCGAGGACCTGAAAGAGATCGGCGTTCTCAAGCAGGCCTATCACTACTGGAACCGCGAGCACCGGCTGCTCGGGCATTTCAGTTTCGACGTGCTTCGGCCGGAAGACACGACGCATCCGTTCAATCTGCATCTGGGTCAGCCGGCGCTGGCGGAGGTGATCCTGCGGCATCTGTTACGGGTGCCGGGCGTGGAAGTGCGTTGGAACACCAAGCTGGTGGCCATTACGCAGTCTGAGGATGCGGTGACGGCGACTGTCGAGACGCGGGAGGGGCCGAAGGAGATTCGGGCGCGGTGGCTCGTCGGTGCGGACGGCGGGCACAGCGGGACCCGGCGTGCGCTGAATTTGAAGCTCGACGGGGTGACGCATCCGGAGTGGTTCGTGGCGACGAACGTGAGGTTCGACTTCACGAAGCACGGCTACGGGCAGTCGAACATCGTGCTCGATCCGGAGCACTGGGCGATCATTCCGGTGATCGACAAGGCGGGGTTGTGGCGGTGTACGTATCGGGAGGAGGGGGCGCTTTCCGAAGCCGAGGCGCGTGCGCTCGTGCCGGAGCGGTACAAGCTGTTTGCGCCGGGGCTATCTGACACGACGCCGGCCGCGGTGAATCCGTATCGCGTGCATGATCGATGTGCGGAGACGTTCCGCGTGGGGCGGGTGCTGCTGGCGGGTGATGCCGCGCACCTTGTGAACCCGATCGGTGGGCTTGGGCTCACAGGGGGCCTGCTCGACGCATTCCCTTTGAGCGAGGCCCTGATCGCCGTCATCGAAGGCCGCCAGCCCGACGCGCTCCTCGATGCCTGGGCCGCCGAACGCCGCCGGGTGTTCCTCGAAGTGACCGTCCCCACCGCCACTGAAAACCGCAGACGCGTGAGTGAACGCGACCCCGAAAAGAAGCGCGCCGACGAAGCGCGCCTTCAAAAGCTAACGACTGATCGTGAGGCGGCCCGCCAAGCGCTATTGGGCGTCTTCAGGCTGGTGGGCAACCACCAAAAGCTCTCTTAGCCGCCCGGCGATTGAGGGCGCAGTGTACGCACCGTGCGAGGGCGCCCCCGCCACCGCACCCTCAATTTGGTGCGCCCAGCCCCTGAAAACCCCGCTCACTCCCTGCGAACGGATCTTGCACTCCTACTCTCCATGCCAGGAGAACTCGTCTCGCTCGATGAGTGCGTTAGACGCCGCCGGTCCCCACGACCCTGCGGTATAGGGCTTCGGCGCCTCATCGGCCTGCGCCCACCCTTCGCGAATGGGATCGATCCAGGCCCACGCCGCATCCAACTCGTCACGCCGCATGAACAGCGTCAGGTTGCCCTTCGCCACATCGGTGATGAGTCGCTCATACGCATCGAGCGCCTTCTCCTTGAACGTATCCGCGAAGTGCAGCCCCAGATTCACCGGCTTCAGCCGCATGATCTCGCCCGGCTGCTTCGACAGAATCGACAGCGTGACGCCCTCATCCGGCTGCAGCCGAATGATGAGCTGATTCGGACTCGGCTGCCGCCCGCCATCGAAAATGAACAGCGGCACCCGCTCGAACGTCACGACGATCTCCGCCATCTGCTCCGCGAGCCGCTTGCCCGTGCGCAAATAGAACGGCACACCCGCCCACCGCCACGTCTCGATCTGCGCCTTCAACGCAACGAACGTCTCCGTGCGGCTATCCCGCGGCACTCCAGGCTCTTCGAGATACCCAACGACAGGCTTGCCGCCCACCGCACCCGCCCGGTACTGCCCGCGAACCGTCTTCGTCATCACGTCCCCATCCACGATGGGGCGCAACGCATGCAACACCTTCAGCTTCTCATCACGGACCGCATCGGGCGCGCTGCTCGCAGGCGGCTCCATCGCGAGAATGCAAAGAAGCTGCAGCAAGTGACTCTGCACCATGTCGCGCAACGCGCCGGTCTGGTCGTAGAAATCGCCGCGCCCTTCAGCGCCAACGGTTTCCGCAACCGTGATCTGCACGTGACTGATGCGCCCCCGTCGCCACAGCGGCTCGAACAGCGCATTGCCGAAGCGCAGGGCGATGAGGTTCTGCACTGCCTCTTTTCCGAGGTAGTGATCGATGCGATAGATCTGCTTCTCTTCGAAGATCGACCCGACCAGCGAATTGATCTTCTCGGCGCTGGCGCGGTCTTCGCCCAGCGGCTTCTCCAGCACCACGCGCGCTTTCGGCGTGACGAGCCGTGCCTTGCCCAGGTTCGCGCACACCGACGTGAAAAGACTCGGCGCCATCGACAGGAAAATGACGCGAACGACTTCGTCGCGCCCCTTCAGCTCCCGCGCGAGCGACTCGAAGTCCGACTCGACCGTGGCGTCGACTCGCACGTAGGTGACGAGTGTGGCAAAGAAGTCCCACCCCTTCGGCGTGAGCTCGCCGGGATTGAGGTACTTGTCGAGGCTCACCCGCGCCTCTTCGAGGTATTGCTCGCGTGTGAGCTCGGCGCGGGCGCAGCCGATGATCTTCGAGCCGGGCGGGATCTGCCCGGCTGCCGCACGGCGATACAGCGCACGCACCAGCTTTCGCTTGGCCAGGTCGCCGGTCGCGCCAAACAGGACCACATCGAACGGATCGAGCTTCAGGTTGTTTGCCATACCGATATCATAGAGGCTCAGATGAATATTTAGGCAGCCACGGACGCGCTTCCGGGATTAAATTATTTTCATGCCGAACATTGCCGCACCTCTTCATCCCCGCATCCGGGAAGTCACGGAGCGAATCCGGGAGCGCAGCCGCGCCGCGCGCGGCGATTATCTGGCACGCGCCCGGGCCGCGCGCGATGCCAGTGCAACCCGCGCGAAGTTGTCTTGTACGAACCTCGCTCACGGTTTTGCCGCCTCGGATACGCACGACAAGGATGCGCTCAAGCGCCTGCAGTGGCCGAATCTGGCGATCGTGACTTCATACAACGACATGCTCTCGGCGCATCAGCCATTCGAGAGATTTCCGGGGCTCATCCGGGTTGCCGCGCGCGAGGCCGGCGCCACGGCGCAGGTTGCCGGCGGCACGCCCGCGATGTGTGACGGCGTGACGCAGGGGCAGACTGGCATGGAGCTGTCGCTGTTCAGTCGCGACGTCATCGCCATGTCCACCGCGCTGGCCCTGTCGCACAACATGTTTGACGCCACATTGTGTCTCGGGGTGTGTGACAAGATCGTGCCGGGCCTGCTGATCGGTGCGCTCACGTTCGGGCATCTGCCGACGCTCTTCGTGCCCGGCGGGCCGATGCCATCCGGCGTCGCCAACCAGGACAAGGCACGTATCCGAAAGTTGTATGCCGAAGGCAAAGTGGGGCGCGCGGAGCTGCTCGAATCCGAATGCGGCAGCTATCACTCCGCCGGCACCTGCACGTTTTACGGCACGGCCAACAGCAACCAGATGCTGATGGAAGTGATGGGCCTGCACATGCCCGGCAGCGCCTTCATTCCGCCGAACACCCCGCTGCGGGATGCGCTCACCGTCGCCGCGACGAAGCGTGCCGCGCGCATCACCGCGCTCGGCAACGAGTACTTGCCGCTCGCTGAAGTCGTGGACGAGCGATGCATCGTGAATGCGATCGTCGGTTTGCACGCCACGGGCGGATCCACCAATCACACCTTGCACATTGTCGCGATGGCGAGCGCCGCCGGCTTGCTCGTGAACTGGGATGACTTCAGCGATCTGTCAGACGTCGTGCCGCTGCTCGCGCGCATCTATCCCAACGGCGGCGCCGACGTGAATCACTTTCACGCGGCGGGCGGCATGGGCTTTCTCATTCGGGAGCTGCTGAATGCGGGCCTCCTGCATGAAGACGTCACCACTGTTAGCGGCAAAGGCCTCAGCGCCTACTCGCGCGAGCCGTACTTCGATGCGAACGGCGCGCTCGCCTGGCGTGATGCGCCGGAAACGAGTGGCGACCCCGCGGTCCTTCGACCCGCGAGCGATCCGTTCAGTCCTGATGGCGGCTTGCGCGTCGTGCGCGGCAATCTCGGTCGCGCGGTCGTGAAGGTGTCGTCGGTGAAGGCTCATTGCCGCGTGATCGAAGCGCCCGCGGCGGTGTTCGACGATCAGGAAGACGTCATGAAGGCCTTCAAGGCCGGCGCACTCACGCGCGACGTCGTGGTGGTCGTTCGCCACCAGGGCCCGCGTGCGAACGGCATGCCGGAGCTGCACAAGCTCACGCCGGCCCTCGCGTCCCTGCAGGACAAGGGATTCAAGGTGGCGCTCGTCACCGACGGCCGCATGTCCGGCGCCTCGGGCGCCGTGCCCGCCGCCATTCACGTGACGCCCGAAGTCGCGAGCGGCGGTCCGCTCGGCAGGATTCGCGACGGCGACATCGTCCGTCTCGATTGCGGATCAGGCGTGCTCGAAGCGAAAGTGCCCGCCGAAGTCTGGTCTGCGCGTGAGCTACCGCAGGCCGACCTGCGCGGCAACGAGTACGGCACCGGCCGCGAGCTGTTCAGGCTCTTCCGCGCGAATGCGGCCGGCGCCGAGCAGGGCGGGGGCCTGCAGCTCAACGCGCCCTAGGCGCTGGCCTGCTGGTACATCTGAATCAGATTGCCGCAGGTGTCCGCGAATACCGCGAGGGTGACGGCGCCCATCCTGGAGGGCTCCATCGTGAACACGACGCCCTGCGCCTTGAGCCGCTGGAACTCGGCCTGGATGTCGTCCACCTCGAACGCCGTGGCCGGGATGCCCTGCTTGAACAGCCCTTCCTGAAACGTCCGGCCGACCGGGTTCGCATTCGGCTCCAGCACCAGCTCCACGTCGGGGTGACCGTCTGGCGAGATGACCGTGAGCCAGCGATACGGGCCGCCGACCGGGATGTCCTTGCCTTTAACGAAGCCCAGCACCTCGGTGTAGAACTTCAGCGCCTTGTCCTGATCGCTGACCATGATGGCGTTGAGCTTGATCTTGAGGCCCATCGTTATTCTCTCTGCGGGTAAGCCGGGTGCGAAGTGTGCCCACACCGCCGGCGGGACGCTTCTCGAAAATTGCGGAATCAGAACAACCCCATCAGCGAAAAACAGCCCGGATGCAGCTGCAGCGGCAGCAGTCCCGGCACCTGCACCAGCGAGCGAGCCTTGTGCCGATAGGCGGAAGGCGCCACGCCCACGCGTTGCGTGAACAGGTGACTGAAGCTGCCGAGGCTCGAAAAGCCCACCGCGTTGCAGATCTCGGTGACCGAAGCGGCCTCCGTCGCCAGCATCCGACGCGCCTGTTCGATGCGCGCGTCGATGCGCACCTGCCGCGGCGTTTCACCGAAAACCGCCTTGAATGTGCGGATGAAGTGATAGGGCGATAACGCCGCCTCGCGGGCCGCGTCCGCGACGGTCAGGGGTTCATCACACGCATGGCGCAGCAAGTCCCGGGCACGCGCCAGCCGCACGATCGAGGCGTTCGTCTGTACGGGCAGGCCGGGCGGCAGGATGAAGAGCATCGCGCGATAGTGCCGGTCCCGCGGATCGGCGACAATGCGCTTTCTGCGGGCAGAGGTCCTGCCATGGGAGGCGCAGTATGGTTTGGGTTTCGGCGGTCATCCTGCTCGCTGTACTTCAATACGTCGTGATCGGCGTGTTCGTCGGCATGGCGCGCGGCTGGTACGGCGTGGCGGCGCCCGCGACCACCGGTCACCCGAAGTTCGAGCGCTGGTTCCGCGTGCACCAGAACTCGCTGGAAATGCTGATGGCCTTCGTTCCGGCGATGTGGCTGTACGGCTGGTGGGTGAGCCCGACGTGGGCGGTGGGCATCGGCCTCGTGTTCGTGGCCGCGCGCATCATCTATTCGATCCAGTACATCAACGAGCCGCGCAGCCGGCAGTTCGGCGCGGGTCTGTCGTTCCTCAGCGTGTTCGTGCTGGTGATCGGCGGGATCTGGGGCGCAATCAGGATCGGGCTGACGAATTAGCCACTGCCGGCGCGTCTACGGTCGCCGTCTCGAAGCCCGCCGCGCGCCAGCCTTCGATGCCATCCGGAAACCAGTAGACCTTGCGATAGCCGTAGCGGATCGCGCGCTTGGCGGCGTTCCAGCTCAACCAGCAGCGTTCGTGGCAATACACGACGACGGGATGGTCGAGATCGTTCGCCGTCGCTTCGGCGAGCCGCTGCCGATAGGCCTTGTCGACGCTCGCGTCGATCGCCCCGGCGCCGGCGCCCGCGATCCACAGGCTGCCCGGAATCACGGGATGCGGCGGCGGCATCCACACCGCCTGCGGGGCGAGTTTTTCGGGGCGCTGCTGCGAGTTCGACACGTCGACGACGACCGCCCGACGTTGCTTCAGCAGGGCCGCGAGATCCTTGGCGCGTATCACAATGCCGCCGCTTAGCGTGTCGGGGACGGGCCCGTTGACGGGCCCAACCCAGAAATCCTTCGGCTCGGCGACAGACGACCCCGCCGGCGCAGGCGTCGCCGCCGCGACGGAGGACGCGGTGGCCGCCGGCACTTCGAACTTCTGCGCGAAGTGCCCGTCCGAGCTGTCCACCACCTTCACTTCGAGCTGGCCCTTCGCGCGCGGCACGAAGCCGAACGTGATCGCCGGGTCCTCGCTCATCGAGATGTCCGACTCCACGTGCAGCACCTGCTCGCCGCTGTAGCTCACGTCGAGCGTGCGAATGAAGCGCGCGGGCGTGTACATCCGCGTGACCTGGTTCATCTGCATGCCATTAAAGTTCGGATGCCGGATCTGCAGCAGCGCCTGCATCGGCTTGCCAGGCGCGAACTCGCCCAGCAGCCGTAGCTTCATGCGGCCCATTTCCTTGAGCGCGTCGGATTCGTCCGTGCCCGCCGGGGCCGAACAGCCGCCCGCGGCCTTCACGAACTTCTGCGTGCTGAACAGCTTGCCGTCACGCGTTTCCGCGACGGCGTGGACGAGCGTGTATTCGTTGATGCGCACTCGCATCTTCAGCATCGAAGGATCGGCTGCGGGCCCGAACACAAACCGGCCCGCGAGCGGCGAGGGGTTGTTGTCGATGAACAGATAGACGCCCTTGATCGTGTTGCCACCGTTCAGAGTCAGACTCAGTGGCATCAGCGCGGCATCGAGCGCGCGCGTGGGCACGTCCATCTGGATCACCGCAGTCCCGTCGGAGACGGGCCGTTTGCCGAACACGGCTTCGCGAAGCGCGTTCCAGCGCGCGATGCGCGAAGGATCGTCGGCTCCAGCAACACCCTCATTGGCCGAAGGTGCACCGTCCGTCGCCGCGGCGGCGGCGCTGGCGAGCAGCAGGATCATCAGCGTGCTGAAGATCCACGCGAAGCGCGCCGAATGATGAGGTTTCATTCCCATTCGAGCTCCTTGTACGCCTGCGTGACGTTGTGCCCGTGATAGTCGTCGAAGAGCGCCCACTTGCCGCGCTCCGACTGGCCGACGACGTTCACTGCCTCGTCGATCGTCACGCCGCGTGCGATGGCGGCCCGTGTTTCGGTGAGCAGGGTGCTGAGATAGCGCTCGAGCCCGGCCGCCGATGAAGGCCAGTCTACGCTCGCCGGTCCATGTCCGGGCACTGCGCGCGATGCGGGAATGGCCTTCAATACCTGCAATTCCTTGATCCAGCCGCGCAGGCTGCCGTCGAGCGAGGGCACGCGGCGCACGAACAGCAGGTCGGACGCGAGCAGGGTGCGCGTCTGGGTGTCGAGCACGCTCAAGTCATTGTCCGTGTGGGCCTTCGGATGCGCGGTGAGCGTGAGTACCCGGCCGCCCAGGTCGATGTTTCGCGTGCGCTCGACGAGGACGGTGGGCGCCACGACGTCACCTGCGCGGTCTTTGCCAAGCTCGGTCTGGAGCCGTGCGCGGTAGTAATCCCGGCGCAGGGCGAGTGCTTTGGGGAGCCTGGCGTGGCCCACGAACCGCGGCTTGTCCGCGAGGAATGCCGGTGCGCCGAAAACGTGGTCCGGATGGGCGTGGGACAGGATGACGTAACGAATGGGCAGCGACGTGTGCGCGCGGATGGCATCTCGCAAGGTCTGGCCATCCTCCAGGCTGCCGCCGGCGTCCATCGTGGCCACGCCGTCCTGGCCGATGATGAAGCCGACGTTCGCGATGGCGCCGCCGTTGGCGCGCGCGGTGTCTTCGTCGCGACCCATGCGGATGAAGAGGCCGGGCGCGACCTCGACGAAGGACGAGTTTTGCGTGGCCGCCGCGGACTGGCCGGCCGCTGTGGCGGTGCTCGCGCGGCGCTCCGCGTCGGCCGCCGCCGCCGTTGCTCGCGCGCAAACCGCCGAGCCTAGTAATCCCAGCACGGCCGCGCGTCGCGTAACGAGCTTCGTGTCGGTGCACATCATGCGTGGATGCCTCACGCTCGCGCCGCGCCGTCGCGCGATTCGCGCCGGCCACATGCGCCTGTCACGTTCTTATCGCACTATTTTTCAGCCGCCTCAAAGCGATTTCGCACGCCACGATCGTGAGAGGCACGCTGTTTGCTTCGACGGGGCTCCCCGACGCACGACTCCGAGCAAAGAGGCGCTTTGTGGACATGCAGGTGAATCCGGTAGGGCTCACACTCGGGCCGATGGCCACAGACGAGCTCCACATCGACAACGACCGGCTGGATCAGCTCATGCGCTGGCACGGCACCGACGAAACGAACCTGCCGCCCGCGCACACCCTGCAGAACCTGTCCCGCGACACGATTGCCGCGCTCGGCGAGCTGCGCGAGGCGCGCGACACCATCGGCCAGCTGCGGGCGGCGATGGGACGGGCCTTCTGGGCCACGGAATTCCGCGATGTTCACGCCATTCTGCTCGAGGCGCTCGGCCCCCCGCCGGAGGGCGGCGGCGAGGCGTAGACCGGGCGCCGGAAATCCACAGGGTGGGACGCGTCCTTTGACCCAGCGCACACTTTCCCGCCCCCCTGCAGCGAACCGTGACGGCCTCGACACCGGCTTAAAAAGAAAACACCTTCGCGTGTGATCCCCGCCCGTCGGCGGCGGGGGTCGCGCTGCTACAGTTCGCTACGATTTTGTGGGGTCACGTAGCGTTCTTTCGCGAGTCCCGTCAGGGGCTTGGGTGGTGGGGTCCGTTCCGGTGAATCGTCAGGTCGATGCCCAGGCCGAGCGACTCGAGCTCGCAGCCGAAGCGGCCGGCATTGGTTTTTGGGAGTGGGATCTGCTGGCCGACCGGCTGACGCCCGACAGCTTCCTGTCGGCGCGTTTTGGCATGGGGCTGCGCAGCGGCTGCCAGCCAGCCGAAGAGTTCGAGCAGCTGCTCCATCCCGACGACCTGCCGGGCTTCCTCGCCGCGATCGGCCGCTCGCTCAAGCACAGCGAGCGCACCCATCACCGCTGCCGGATGTTCCATCTCGACGGCAACGTCCGCTTCATCGACGTGCACCTCAAGGTGAGCCGCGACAAGCTCGGCAAGCCGATGCGCATGCTCGGCATGCTGGAGGATGTGACCGCGGACGTCGAGGCCGCCAACCAGCTGCAAGCCACGCGCGATCACGAGCTGCAGCTGCTCGAACGGCTGAGCGTCGCGATCCAGTCCGCAGGTCTCCAGTGCTGGGAGTTCTCGTACCTCGAGGAGAGCTTCACCTGGGTGGATAGCTTGCCGGACGGTGTCGACCCTCGTTCGATCGACATCGACGAGGTGAACCGCTCGCTCGCCGGTTCCGCGATCCCGGAAGATGCCGAAGCGATTCGCCTCGATACGGTGAAGGCGCTCGCCGCGGGGGCCCAGACGCTCTCTTCGCGCATGCGCCGGCGTTTGCCGGACGGGCGCATCCTGCATTTCCAGATCTATCAGCGATTCTTCCGTGACGACAACGGCCGGCCCGTGCGGTCGCTCGGCGCGACGCGCGATGTCACGGACGAGGTGTTCGCCGAGCAGATGCTGCGCCTGCAGAAAGACGAGTTGCTGGCCGCGCAGAAGCGGCTGGAACGCGCGTCGTCTTCCGTGCAGGAAGGCCATTGGGAAATCGACCTCGTCACGCGGCGGCACTGGGCTTCGTCGACCTACTACACGCTGCTCGGCTATTCGCCCGTGGAGCGTCGTTTCGAGACCATCGAGGCGGTGAGCGCGCTGATGCATCCGGACGATGTCGAGCGGGCCATGAAGGCCGCTCGCGCGCACATGTTCGCTAACGAGCCGCACGATGTGGAGCTGCGCCTTCGCTGCAAGGATGGCGATTATCGCTGGTTCCGTATCCGCGGCCGCGCCGAGCGCGACGCGGACGGCGTCGCGTTGCGCGTATCCGGCTCGATCCACGAGATCGAGCGTCAGAAGGCGGCTGAAGATGCGCTTCGCGAAGCGCAGGCCCGCTTCGAACGCGCGATCCAGGGCACGCAGGACGGATTGTGGGAAGTCGACGTGGTCAGCGGGAAGATGTGGCTGTCGCCGCGCCTTCACGAACTGCTCGGCTATGAGGTCGGGGAGCTGCACGATCGGCATGATGTGATGCGCCAGCTCGTGCATCCCGACGATCTCGCCGTCTCGGATGCGGAAGTGGCGCGGCAGGCGGAGCATCGCAAGTCGATTTCCTTTGAAGTGCGGATGCGCTGCAAGTCCGGGGAATACCGCTGGTTCAGGCTGCGCGGCTCGCCGACGTCCGAAGGTGAGGGGCCGTTCACTCGCGTCTCGGGCAGCATGCAGGATGTCACGGAGGCGCGCCTGTCGAAGGACGCGCTGGTGCGCGCATCCGAAGAAGCGAAGTCCGCGAACCAGGCGAAGAGCGCGTTCCTCGCGAACATGAGCCACGAGATTCGCACGCCGATGAACGGAATCCTCGGCATGACCACGCTGATGCTCGATACCACGCTCGATGCAGATCAGCGCGAGTACGCCGAGACCATCCACGCGAGCTCGCAGTCGCTGCTCACGGTCATCAACGACATTCTGGATTTCTCGAAGATCGAGGCGGGCAAGCTCGATATCGAATCGATCGAGACGGACGTGCGCGGGGTCGTCGAAGACGTCGTTTCGACGCTCGACTACCAGGCGCAGGCGAAGGGGCTGAAGCTCGTCATCGACGTGCAGGCGGATGTGCCGCGCGTGTCGATGAGCGATCCGCAGCGTATTCGCCAGTGTTTGCTCAACCTCATGGGCAACGCGATCAAGTTCACGCGCGTGGGGCAGGTAGATGTTTCCGTGAGCACGGCCGGTGCTCGAGATGGGCGCACGTTGTTGCGCTTCGAAGTGCGCGATACGGGCATCGGGATTGCGCCGGAGAGTGTGAAGTCACTGTTCCAGCCGTTCGTGCAGGCGGATTCGTCGACGACGCGGCATTTCGGTGGCACGGGGCTCGGGTTGTCGATCGTGCGCGGGCTCGTCGAGATGATGGGCGGACAGGTGGGTGCGCACAGTCAGTTGGGCAAGGGCGCCACGTTCTGGTTTGTCTTGCCGATGATGGATGTGAGTGCCGCGACGGCGCGTGCGGAAAAGCCGGCGACCGATACGCATTGGGCGGCACGGCGGTTCCGCGGCAAGGTGCTGCTCGTCGAAGACAATGCCGTGAACCAGAAGGTCGCGCAGCGGTTCCTCGAACGCCTCGGCTGCGAAGTCGAGCTGACGGAGAACGGGGAGCAGTGCATTCGCGCGTGGGAGCGCGGCCGCTTCGATGTCGTGCTGATGGATATTCAGATGCCGGTGATGGATGGCTACACGGCCACGCGCCTCATTCGCGAGCGGGAGTGCATTGACCGGCGCACGCCGATTGTCGCTTTGACCGCAAACGCCATGACCGGGCAGCTCGAGCGTTGTCTCTCGGCCGGCATGGACGGGCTGCTCACGAAGCCGATCGCGATCGAGCGGCTTCGTGAGGTGCTGGATCGGTATGCGGTTGCGGTTCGCGACGATGAGGTTCTGGCGGAGACGGAAGTCGCCGCGCTCGTGACCGTGCCTGCGCAGCCGCCTGCAGTGGATGTCGCACAGCTCGCCGAGCTTGCCGGGGAAGATCGCGAGTTCGTGCAGTCGGTGGTCGTGAGCTTCGAAAAGAGCATGGCGCAACTGCTGGCCACGATGCACGCCGCGGCCTCGCACGGCGAAGCGCAACAGCTCGCGCGCGCGGCCCACCAGGTGAAGGGCGCCGCCGCGAATTTGCACGCCACGGTGCTCAGCTCGCTGGCCGCCGACCTCGAGGTCAACGCGAAAACGTTGTCGCAGGCCCAGATGCAGGAGCGGCTGAATCGCCTGGCAATGGAGATAGGACGGGCGACGGCGGCGCTGCAGAATTTTGCGGCGGGCTCGACGGGGCAGCGGGCGTCGGCTTAGCCAGAAGCCCCTCTCAGCCGCCCGGCGATTGAGGGCTTCCTAGGTTTTGTTCCGCGCTTCTTCCAGCGCTTCCCACCGCGCAAACTTCGTCAGCAGCAACTCTTCAATCTCACCGGCACGCTTACTGTCATCCCGCATCACTTGCGGGCCTTGCTTGTGATATTCGGCGCTGCTCATGCGCGCGTTCAACTCGGTTTGCTCGCGTTCCAACGCCTCAATTTCCCCGGGAAGAGCTTCCAGCTCCCGCTGATCCTTGTAGCTGAGTTTCGTCCGCGCCTTCGCCGGCGTAGCAGCCGTTTTCGGCTGCTCTTTCTTCACCGGTGCCGCGGCAACCTTCCCGGGCCGCTGCGCCAACCAATCCGTATATCCGCCAACGTAATCGCGCCATCGCCCATCGCCCTCTGAGGCAATCGTCTGCGTCACGACGTTGTCGAGAAACCTCCGGTCATGGCTCACCAGCAGCAACGTCCCCGGATACTCCTGTAGCTTCTGCTCGAGCAACTCCAGCGACTCGATATCCAAATCATTGGTCGGCTCG
>Ga0070665_100005178_pt1 | contig 13492 bp, 7 predicted proteins | sample KBSS13metaG_FD_65862 | JGI IMG/M metagenome (GOLD analysis project Ga0070665, IMG submission 65862) | Switchgrass rhizosphere microbial communities from Kellogg Biological Station, Michigan, USA - KBS S1-3 metaG | ecosystem: Host-associated > Plants > Roots > Rhizosphere > Soil ... | reverse complement strand
CGCGGTGCGCGGCGGGAGGTGCGGGGCGGGTGCGGGCCCGACGGGCCGGAGCCGCGAGCTCTTTCGCCGGGAATGCGTGCGCGGCCTCGCCGGGCCGAGGCACGAGAGGGTCTTCCCGAGGGACGGCGTGAATACGTCCATGTAGCCTCTGGCGCGGCTCCCTGCCGCGCAAGCCCTCGGGAAGACCCTCTCGTGCCTCGACCCGCCGCCTCGATGGCTCGAACCCGATCCTCCAGGCCCTTCGCGACGTCGCTTTGTAGCTGGGTTGCCGCGCCTCGACTTAAGTGAACACTTCGTTGGCGCGGAGGGACCGTCGCCCAGCTGTTCCGGTGTCGCAAATGCGCCTCGTCGGAAACGAAAGGGCGCATTTCTAAAGTGGACACGACTTGGCGACTTGATTGACTGGGGCGGGCAGGGTGCTCACATTCACACTGCGAAGTTAACGAGGGGGAAGCGACGCGATGCTCATCAGCAAGATCCACCTGCCGCGGCGAACGGTGCTCAAGGCCATCGGCGCAACGGTTGGGCTTCCGCTGCTGGATGCCATGATTCCGGCGGGAACGGCGCTAGCGCAGACGGCGGCGGCCGCGAGGCCTTGCATGAGCTTCATCTACTTTCCGCACGGCGCGGTCATGGACCAATGGACGCCGGCGACTGAAGGAGTTGGCCTGGAGCTGGCGCCCATCCTTGCACCACTGTCGCCCTACCGGAAACAGCTTACGGTCGTCAGCGGGCTCGAGAATAAGTCAGCTTCCGCGCCGCCGGTGCATGCACTCACGCCAGCGACCTGGCTGAGCTGCACCGCGCCGAAAGTCGGAGCGCAGCCCTATGCGGGAGTGACAATTGACCAGGTCGTGGCGGCGCGGCTCCGTGGCGACACTCGCTTCGACTCCATCCAGGTGGCCACGGAGGCGCAAGGCGGGGAGGGCTCAACCGATCCAACCTACGGCGACGTCTATGCGCGGACTATTTCGTTTCGCGATCCCTCGACGCCACTGTCGATGGAGCACGACCCTCGCAAAGTCTTCGCGCAGCTGTTCGCGCAGGACTTATTCACGCGTCGAGGCAGCGTGCTCGATCTCGTGCGCGATGACGCGGCGGCATTGAGCCGAAAACTCGGATCGCGAGACCGAGCCGCGCTCGACGACTATCTCGCCAACGTACGTTCGATTGAGCGTCGCGTGCAGTCCTACCTCCCGCCGACATCGACACTGAGGTCGCAGCACGCGGGCGAAGCACCGACCGCGTTCGACGAACGCATGCGGCTCATGTTCGACCTCATCGCATTGGCATACGAGGCGAACCTGACACGCGTGGCCTCATTCATGATGGCCGCCGAAGTCAGCGACCAGTCGTACGACTTTGTCGGCATCCCGGAATCGTTCCACGCGCTGTCCCACCACGGCAACAGTCCCGCCAAACTCGAGCGCCTGGCGAAAGTGCAAACCTACAACACCGGTTTGTTTGCAAAATTCGTCAGCAAGCTCGCCGCAACGCGCGATGGCGATGGCTCACTGCTGGATCACTCCCTGGTCGTCTACGGCAGCAACATGAGCGACAGCAACCTGCACGACCACTCAGGCCTTCCGGTCGCGCTACTCGGTGGCGCCTGCGGCAACCTGCTCGGCGATCGTCACGTGCGCTGTCCCGAGCACACTCCGCTCGCAAACCTGCACGTCGCGCTACTCAACAAGGTCGGGGTCCCGACCACCGCCTTCGGCGACAGTACCGAGGCGCTTCGCGCCTTATAGCGCACTCCCGGTTATTTCAGGCTATTGCCGCCAGCCCGGGCCCTGACCTGGAAGCGGCCCTTCGTCCCCTGCGCCTGAACCGTCGCAGAGAATTTGCAGGACAATGTCGGTTTCCCAAAACGCCGTTCGTCGTTCCGATACCAGGCCGATGAGGCCAGCTCAACTCAAGGGAGCCTACTCATGAAAATAACCGTTGAAACCCGCGTGGATGCCCCGGTTGCCGAGGTCTGGAGTGCTTACACGACGCCGGAGGACATCAAGCAGTGGAACACGGCATCGGACGATTGGCACACGACGAAATCCACGGTCGATTTGCGCGTGGGTGGGCAATTCTCGTCGCGCATGGAAGCCAAGGACGGTAGTTTCGGCTTTGACTTTGCCGGAACGTATACCAGGATCGTGCCATACAAGCTGATCGAGTATGCCTTCGGCGACCGCGCCGGCGTCGTCGAGTTCGTGCCGGCAGCAAACGGCGTCACGGTGCGTGTCACGTTTGATGCGGAGACGACGCATCCGGAGGAACAACAACGCCAGGGCTGGCAGGCCATTTTGAACAATTTTGCAAAGCACGTGGCGGCGAAAGACAAGGCCGCAAAATAGGGTCAGTTACTTACGAGGAGAACGCCGCCGATGAGAATCCATCTGAACACACTGCCCGTACGCAGTGACGTTTGCGCGAAGCGCACAAATCTGGCCGAGTTGCGCGTCCTGGTTGCCGCGCTGGTTGCTGCAACAGTGGGCCTGCATAGCGGGTTGTCGCACGCGGCCGAATCGGCAGGGCCGCCTGCAATGGCACCGTTGGCAGCACCCCCAGCGGGCGCGTACAAACTCGACAAATCCCACGCCAGCTTGATTCTGCGCGCCAGTCACCTGGGGTTCTCCACCTACACGACGCGCTTTAGCCGCTTCGATGCGGATTTGACGTTGGACCCTCGCAATCTAGCCGCCTCCAAGGTGGTGACGACCATCGATGCTGCATCATTCGAGATGGACGCCGCGCCGCAGATGTGTCTCGACATCATGAAGGGGCCGCAGATGCTCGACACCGCGAAGTTTCCACAGATCGTCTTCAAGTCTGAAAAGGTCCGGATGACAGGGGCAAAGTCGATGGAGATATCCGGCACTCTCACGCTGCATGGTGTCACCCGGCCGACGGTGCTCGTGGCGACTTATAACGGCGGCTATGCCGGCATGCCTAACATGGATCCGCAGGCGCGCGTAGGCTTTTCCGCCCGCGGTTCGTTCAAGCGCTCAGATTTTGGCATCGCCTATGCCGTGCCTGCTCCGGGTACGACGCTGGGCGTCGGTGACTTGATCGACTTCTCGATCGAAGCGGAGTTCACGGGACCGCCGCTTGCAACGCCGGCCGCTCAAACGCATTGAGGGCATTCCCGGTACAACGAATCCCCCTCCAAAGCGGTCGCCCGTGAACGACCGCTCACGGCCGGCATACACTTCCCGTATGCCGGACTATCCTCGAGCGCGCGGCGGCTGCTCCGCGCCTCTCACTTCCAGGCATCCCGCCCCTCACTGGACATCCCTTCCTCCCAAGTACTCCACCCTGAATTCATCCCATAAGGCACCCGCTCCATGATCGCCATGATCTGCCGGATCTTCCCATGCTCGAGCCGGAACGCCTCAGCGATCTCCCACGTCCACGGCTGCTTCGGCCCCGCCGTAACGGTGCGCCCGTCGGGCACCTTGAACGTCCGCGTATCCCCGGCCATGTGATCGAAAAACACATAGCTGAAAACCAACCCGCGCTCCGGGTCCACCGCCACGAACCGCCGATCCCGGATCCGCGACACGAAATGCAACAGCCCGGACTCGAACTGCTCGCGGCAACTCCACTGCGCCGAGTAATTACCCGCCGTCGCAGGATCCGGTCGCATCTGCCCGGCCGGTGTCGGCACGTTGGTCGTGAACGTCCCGTTCTCGATCCGGTTGCAATCATCAGCGAACGGATAAACGCCGCGCCCGTCGTTCTGCTGCATCCCGGTAAAATACAGATTCGCGGTGCGAACCAGGTCAGCACGCGACTTGCGCTCGCTCGCCGGCACCGGGTCCCGCCACGCGTAACCGATCTCCTCAAACCCCTTGGCCGACTTCTCATTCCGCTGGACCAGCATCTCCGCGGCCGTGATCAGCCCTTTGCGAATCCGCAGATGCAATGCCAACATCGCCGGAGTGTCGGCCTCCGTGATCGAGCCGAGAAACGCCACGTGCCCCGACTCGGCATCGGCAACAAACATCCGGTAAGTCCCCTTACCGGTGATGGTGCGCCATAACCCGTCCCCGGGTACCAGCTTCTGCCCGTTCTCCGTCAGCTTGGCCTCCGGCGCGATAGGCAGCCGTCCCGGGTCGTGCGCGAGCATGGCATCGAGATACCGATCGACAAACCCCTCGAGGCAACTCCTATCGCATGAGTCCGAGGCCGAGGCCGCCACCGCCGCGGCCATCGGGCCCGGCACCCCCGCGCCCGGCAGCACCCAACCAACAGCGACAAAACTGACACCCAGCCGGGCCGTGAGCGCCCGAACCCCACCGCGAGTCCTCATGTGCCACCCCCAAGGTCGTTACCAAAGTCGTCGTGACGCAAGCGCCGCTCCCTCGACGAGGGCAGCCAGTTTCTTGTAGGAAATATCCGCGTCCATCTTACCAATACCCGCGAAAGTGCCGAAGCCGCAGTCGGTCCCGGCCAGTACCCGCTCGCGGCCCACGATGTTCGCGAATTGCTCGATCCGTTGCGCGACCAGCTCAGGGTGCTCCACGTAGTTGGAAGTGGAGGTCAACAACCCCGGGATCAGTATCTTGTCCTGCGGCACGGCCGCGCTCTTCCAAACCGCCCATTCGTGCGCGTGGCGCGGGTTCGCGGCCTCGAACGCAATGGCCGCGGGCTTCGCGCGCAGGATGATGCCCAACACCTTCTCGAGCGGGATGTCGTGATCGTGCGGTCCCTCGTAGTTCCCCCAACACACGTGCATCCGCAACGACTCCGCCGGAATGTTGCGCAGAGCGTGATTCATCACCTCGACCTGGTGCGCCGCGCGGTGCAGGAATTCCGCCTCGCTCAAGTCCTGGAAACCGGTGTGCCGGGCCATCGCGAGATCCGGGCAATCCAACTGCAACAACAATCCGCCCGCGACGATCGCTTCGTACTCCACGCGCATCGCTTCCCCGATCGCCTCGACATACTTCTCATGGGAAGCGTAGTAGGAGTTCGGCTGAAATGCCGACACCACACCCGGGGAGGCTGCATTGAGAAATGCCTCGTGGACCTCGAAAGACCGGGCAGCGGCCCGCAGCGCGTTGATGTCCCGATGGAGGTCGTCGTGCCCCTGGTAGGTGATCGGCCCGACACATGACTGCCGTTTGAAGTTTTGCTTGCCCGCGAACACCGCCATGCGCGCACGGAAATCGGGATGGTCGCGCAGATCGAGCGCCACCTGGCGCGCATTGTCGCCAGCGAAGCCGCTCAGGCGGTCCTTGATATAGGTCGCATACCCGATCTTCGCGGTCTCACCATCGCTCACGACGTCGATGCCGACCTGTCTCTGGCGCCGCACGACCTCGCTGACGGCGGTGTCCATGACACGCTCGAATTCGGCGCGGGGGTATCCCTGGCCGCTCTCTCGTTGCAAGAGCATGTCGACGACCGGTTGGCTGCGGGGGAGACTCCCCACGTGCGTGGTCAGGACGCGCTCCGTACTCAATTTCAAGTTGTCACTGCCGCAAGAAGCCGTTGAAAAATTCGTTTGTACACCACACGGTCCGCGGGTGAGGATCTTTTGCAACCACATGACAGTTGTCACATCCGGCGCACCCGCTGGCTGAACGCCCACGCGAAAGGTGCGCAGGGCACTTCCCGAGACGGCGCAAACTGAACGCTATCATCAGAAATCTTAAGGAAGTGTGAGGGCCGACGACCATCCCTGCAGCGTGTGTTTTTCTGGGGTATATGTCCGTCAGGTTGCCCCAGAACCGTAGCCATGTGTCAAGGGATTCAGGCGCAACAAAACGCAGCACGACCACGGTCCGGCGCGGGGGAAACTTCCGGCGTTGCGCGTAGTCAACGCCAGGTAACTTTTTGCGGACGACACACTGCTCACCGAGCATTCCACGAGTTAGAGTGTCCCGTTGATGTCACAATAAAGGCCCCTGTCGGTACGTCATGGCACTCAAGACCTGTATGCCGAGGCGGAGCGAGCGAATAGTGCGAAACCTGGTGAACGTGTGGAACCCAACGATTTGAACTCTTCCTTCCCGTCTTCCGAGCCGCAGCCGGGTTTTTTGCGCCGCCACCGGGTCGCGATCTTCCTGTGCCTGGGCATCCTGGTTTGCATTTTCGCGCTGGTGCGCTTCGTTCACTACCGCCAGCAGCAACACCAGCAGGAGGCCCAGGTCGCCCGCGCGGGCCGCTACCGGTCCCGGCCGGGTCAGCAGGGGCAGGCGAACCCGGTCGCCGTTTCCGTCGCGACGGTCGCCTCCGGTGACATTACGGTGCGGATCCCGGCCCTGGGAACGATCACCCCGCTGGCCACCGTCACTGTCAAGACCCAGATCAGCGGCCAGCTCCAGAAGATCTTCTTCACCGAGGGACAGCTGGTGAAGGCGGGCGATCCCATCGCCCTGATCGACCCTCGACCGTACGAGGCGGCGCTCGCCCAGCAGGAAGGCAACCTGCGCCGCGACCAGGCACTGCTCGCGGAGGCCCGGCTCGATCTGAAGCGTTATGAGGAGCTCATCACCCAGGACTCGGTGGCCCAGCAGCAGGTCGACTCCCAACGGGCCCTCGTGGACCAGGACGTCGGGATCGTCGCCGCCGACGAGGCGAACATCAAGACGGCCAAAATCAATCTGGTCTACTGCCACATCAGCTCGCCTGTCACCGGGCGAGTCGGTCTGCGCCAGGTCGACCAGGGCAACTATGTGACCCCCGGTGATGCGAACGGCATCGTGGTGATCACCGAGTTGCAACCCATCACCGCCATCTTCCCGGTCCCGGAAGACAACGTGACCAAGATCATGCAACGCATCCACGACGGCGCCAGCCTGGTGGCCGAAGCCTACGACCGCACCAACAGCGCCAAGATCGCCGAGGGCAAGGTACTGACGGTCGACAACCAGATCGACCTCAGCACCGGCACGGTCAAGCTGCGCGCGCTCTTCGACAACAAGGACAACCTCCTGTTTCCGAATCAGTTCGTCAACATCCAGCTGCTCGTCGAGGACCTGAAGAACCAGATCGTCATGCCCAACTCCGCCGTGCATCGCGGCGCACCCAATGGCGTGACGACCACCTTTGTCTACCTCGTGAACCCGGATGGCACGGTTTCGGTAAAGCCGGTGACTCTGGGGGTCGTTGATGGCGAGCACGTCGCGGTGACCGCGGGCCTCACCCCCGGCAATATCGTCGTGACCGAAGGAGGGGACCGGTTGCGCGACGGTGCCACCGTCCAGCTTCCGGGCACGGAGCCGACGGCGGCTCCGCGTACGGCGGGCGCGCCGGGTGTTCCGGCCGGCGCGGACGCGAACAGCGGCCAGCAGCCCCGCAATGGCAATGGCAATGGCAAGTGGGGCAAACGTCACAAGGGCCAGGCCCAGGGGCAACCCCAGAACCCGCCAGTGCAATGACTAGCTGCCCTGTGAGGAGACCCCGGAGCCGACGCGCCGCGTCGCACGCGGCAGGGGGCCATTTCGCGTGAACCCGTCACGGCTCTTTATCCTGCGACCCGTCGCGACCACGCTGCTGATGATCGCGATCCTCGTCGTGGGCATCATCGCCTTCTTCCAGCTCCCGTTGTCGGCGCTGCCGGAGGTCGACTATCCCACCATCCAGGTGCAGACCTTCTACCCGGGCGCGAGCCCGGAGGTCATCACCTCGGCGATCACCGCGCCCCTGGAGAAGCAGTTCGGGCAGATGCCGGGCCTGAACCAGATGTCCTCCACGAGCTCCGCGGGTGCTTCTGTCATCACCCTGCAGTTCAACCTGTCGCTCGACATCGACGTCGCCGAGCAGGAAGTGCAGGCGGCCATCAGCGCCGCGCAAAACCTCGTGCCGGCGGATCTGCCGGCGCCACCGGTGTATGCGAAGGTGAACCCGGCGGATGCGCCGGTGCTGACTCTCGGTATCACCTCGAAAGTGATGCCGCTCACGCAGGTCGAGGACCTGGCCGACACCCGGGTCGCGCAGAAGATCTCGCAGATCAAGGGCGTTGGTGTCGTGAGTGTGACGGGCGGGCAGCGCCCGGCGGTGCGGGTCATAGTCAACCCGCGCGCGCTGGCAGCCTACAGCCTCAACATGGATGACTTGCGCACCACCATCAACGTCGCCAACCAGAACGGCCCGAAGGGCACGCTGGACGGCCCGTCGCGCGCCTACACCATCAATACCAACGACCAGCTCAAGAGCGCCGCCGAGTACTCGAACATCGTCATCGCCTACCGCAACAACGCGCCGGTACGGCTGAAGGACATCGCGACCCTGGTGGAGAGCGCCGAGAACACGAAGCTCGGCGGCTGGATGAACAAGACCCAGGCATTGATCGTCAACGTCCAGCGCCAGCCGGGCGCGAACGTCGTCGATGTCGTCAACAGAATTCAAGCCATGATGCCGGAGCTGAAAGCCTCACTCCCGGCCGGGGTTGATGTCGCCGTGTTGACCGACCGGACGACGACCATACGAGCGTCGATCCGGGACGTCGAATTCGAGATGGCACTCGCGGTGGGGCTCGTCGTGTTGGTCATCTTCCTGTTCCTGCGCAACGTACCGGCCACCCTCATCCCGAGTTTGTCCGTCCCGTTGTCCCTGGTCGGCACCTTCGCGGTGATGTACCTGGCCAACTTCAGCCTGAACAACCTCTCGCTGATGGCGCTGACGATCGCCACCGGATTCGTCGTCGATGATGCGATCGTAATGATCGAGAACATCACCCGCTACATCGAGGCCGGCGAGCGTCCGCTCGATGCCGCGCTCAAAGGGGCAGGGCAGATCGGCTTCACCATCATCTCCCTGACGGTCTCACTGATCGCCGTGCTGATCCCGCTCCTGTTCATGCAGGACGTGGTCGGCCGCCTGTTCCGCGAGTTCGCGGTCACGCTCGCGGTGACGATCATCATCTCCGCGGTGGTCTCGCTGACCCTGGTGCCGATGATGTGCTCCCGGCTGCTGCGCCACGAGCCCTTGAAACACCAGCACGAGCAGGAGAACGAGGGTTGGTTCGGCAAGATCATCGAGTCCTACGGGCGCCGCCTGAAGTGGGTCCTGAATCACCAGCGGCTGACGCTGTACGTCGCCGTCGCGACGCTGCTGTTGACCGGCTTGCTCTACTGGCTGGTGCCGAAAGGCTTCTTCCCGGACCAGGACACCGGTCTCATCCAGGGCGTTTCCGAGGCCAGTGAAAGCGTTTCCTACGCCGCGATGGCCGAGCGCCAGCAGCAACTCGCAGCGGCCATTCTCACCGACCCGGACGTCGAGAGCCTGTCGTCCTTCATCGGTGTCGACGGCAACAACGTCACGCTCAACAGCGGACGCTTCCTGATCAACCTGAAGTCGCGCGACGAGCGTTCCGACTCGGTGACGGACATCATCCGCCGCCTGCAGTCCGAGACCACCGGTATCCCGGGCGTCACGCTTTACATGCAACCCGTTCAGGACCTCACCCTCGACAACACGGTGAGTCGCACTCAATACCAGTTCACCATGGAGAGTGCCGATTCGACCGCGCTGACGACCTGGACACCCCGACTCGTCACGGAGCTGCGCAAGCAACCGGACCTCGCCGACGTGGTCAGTAACCAGGAAGACAACGGCCTGGCAGCGTACGTAACGATCGATCGCGACAGCGCCGCGCGCCTCGGCATCAGCGTCGGAACCGTCGATAACGCTTTGTACGATGCATTCGGGCAGCGGATCGTCTCGACCATCTTCACGCAATCGAACCAGTATCGGGTCATTCTCGAAGCGGACCCGGTGTCCTACGCGTCCGTAGATTCACTGGCCTCCATTTACGTGCCCTCCGCCGCGGGAGGGCAGGTGCCGCTCTCGGCCATTGCAAAGGTGGACGTGGAGCAACGCCCGCTGCTCATCAACCACCTCGCGCAATTCCCGGCCACGACGGTCTCATTCAACCTCGCCCCCGGCGCGTCGCTGGGTGCGGCCGTTGATGCCATCGAGAAGGTGGAGAAGAACCTCGGCATGCCGGAAAGCATCCGCACCACGTTCCAGGGAGCGGCGCTCGCATTCCGCAACAACCTGTCGAACGAGCTCCTGCTGCTGCTTGCCGCGGTGGCCGTGATGTACATCGTGTTGGGTGTTCTGTACGAGAGCTTCATTCACCCGATCACGATTCTCTCGACCCTGCCGTCGGCGGGTATCGGCGCTCTGTTGGCCATGATGCTGGCCGGTGAGCACCTCACCATCATTGCCCTGATCGGCATCATTCTGCTCATCGGCATCGTGAAGAAGAACGCGATCCTGATGATCGACTTCGCGATCGATGCCGAGCGCACCCAGGGGCTGCCGCCGGAGGAGGCGATCTACCAGGCCTGCCTGTTGCGCTTCCGGCCGATTCTCATGACGACGGTGGCTGCCATATTCGGCGCGTTGCCGCTGATGTTCGGCACCGGCACGGGCTCCGAGCTCCGCCATCCGCTCGGTGTGAGCATCGTGGGCGGACTGCTGGTCAGCCAGGTGCTCACCCTGTTTACCACGCCTGTCATCTATCTCGCCTTCGATCGCATCGCCAAGAAGACCTTCGGCGGTGACGTGTCGGAGTCCGACCCGACTGACTTCGCGGACCACCCGGCGTGAATATCTCGTCTCCCTTCATCGCCCGGCCGGTGGCGACCATTCTGCTGACGATCGGCGTCGCGCTCGCCGGCATGTCCACGTTCACCATGTTGGGCGTGGCCCCGCTGCCGCGCATCGATGTGCCCGCGATTTTCGTTTCCGCCAGCCTTCCGGGCGCGAGCCCGGAGGTCATGGCGAGCTCCGTCGCGACCCCGTTGGAGCGGCATCTCGGCGCCATCGCCGACGTGGATGACATGACCTCGACGAGCACGGTGGGCTCGACCAACATCCAGATGACTTTCGGCATCGATCGCGATATCGACGGTGCCGCGCGCGACGTGCAGGCGGCGATCGTCGCCGCGCATGCCGATCTGCCCTCGGCGCTCACCCACAACCCGTCCTACCGCAAGATCAACAGCTCGATGTTCCCGATCCTGAACATCGCGATGACTTCGGACACGCTGACGCAGGGGCAGATCTACGACGCCGCCGATGCAGTCATCTCGCAGCGACTGTCGCAGATCAAAGGCGTAGGCGGCGTTAGCGTCAATGGTAGTGCGCTACCGGCGGTGCGCGTCGAGCTCAACCCGCTGTCGCTCTACAAGTACGGCATCAGCATCCAGGACGTCCAGGCCGCCATTTCCAACGCGAATGCCAACGCGCCGAAGGGCTCGATCGAGTCCGACCAGCTCCACTACCAGATCTATACCAACGACAACGCGCGCGATGCCGCCCCTTACCGCAACCTGATCATCGCCAACCGCAACGGCGCCACGGTACGCCTGGGCGATGTCGCAACGGTCACCGACATGGAGGATGGTGCGACCGAAAACATCCGCACCTACGGCCTCTACAACGGCAAGCCCGCAGTGTCGGTGCAGATCCTGCAGCAGCCCGGCGCCAACGTGGTGGAGGTTGTCGACGCCGTGAAGGCGGAGCTGCCCATGCTGAAGGCGTCGATCGATCCGAAAATCGATCTCGTCGTCACGTTCGATCGCTCGCGCACCATCCGCGCCTCGTTGAACCAGGTGGAGAACACCCTGATGCTGGCGGTGGCGATGGTCATCCTGGTCGTCTACATCTTCCTGCACAGCTATCGGGCGGCCCTGATTCCAGCGCTGGTGGTGCCGGTGTCCCTCATCGGCACCTTTGGTGCGATGTACCTGCTCGACTACACGCTCGACAACTTCTCGCTCATGGCGCTGACGATCGCCACCGGCTTCGTCGTCGACGATGCGATCGTGGTCATGGAAAACACCACCCGCCACATCGAAGCCGGCATGACGCCGCTGCGCGCGGCGCTCCTGGGAGCGAAGGAAGTGGGCTTCACGGTGGTGTCCATGAGCCTGTCGCTCATTGCCGTGTTCATTCCATTCGAGCTCATCGGCGGTATCGTGGGTCGCCTGTTCCGTGAGTTCACGGTTACTTTGTCGGTGGCGATCCTGATCTCGCTCGTGGTCTCGCTGACCACGACTCCGATGATGTGCTCACGACTCCTGCGGCGCGAGCGCCCCGAAGAATATGGGCCCTTCGCGCGTGCCTTCGAGCGGGGTTTCAGCGCGATGCGCCGGGGCTATGAGCGCAGCCTCGGCTGGGCACTCGATCACCGGCGTCTCATGCTGTTGATCCTGCTGGTGACCGTGGTCCTCAACGTCTACCTGTACATCGTCGTCCCGAAGGGCTTCATGCCGCAGCAGGATACGGGCCAGTTGCAGGGTGGTATCCGGGGTGATGCGTTCTCCTCGTTCCAACTCATGAAGGAAAAGCTGCAACAGGTCGCCTCGATCATCCAACACGATCCAGCGGTCGCGGCCGTCACGGGCCAGGTGGGCGGCGGTGGCTTCGGACCGGCCGGCAGCGCCTTCGCGGGCCTGAGCATTACACTCAAGCCGCTGAGCGAGCGCACCGTCACCGCCGACAAGGTCATCGAGCGCTTGCGCCCGGAGCTGAACAAGGTCACCGGCGTGGCGGTCTTCCTGCAGGCCGTGCAGGACTTGAATGGGGGAGGCGGGGGGCGCTCCTCCAACGCCCAATACCAGTACACCCTGTTGGGCGATGATCTGACCGAGCTGCGCGACTGGTCGGTCAACTTGCGCAAGGCGCTCCAGGATGTTCCGCAAATCGAGGACGTCGATTCGGATCTGCAGCCCGGTGGCCTCGAGGCCGACCTCATCGTCGATCGCGACAGCGCCTCCCGTCTCGGACTCACCGCAAGCCAGATCGACGGCACCCTCGGCGGCGCCTTCGCCCAGGCGCAGGTCTCGACGATCTACAACCCCTTCAGCCCGCAGCAGTACCACGTCGTCATGGAGGTGGCGCCGGAGTTCTGGCAAAACCCGGAAGTCCTCAAGGAGCTGTATGTCAGCACCTCGGGCGGTGCGGTGAGCGGCACACAGGCAACGCAGGCCGTCGCGGGCACGACCTCGTTCAAGACCAAGTCCGGCACCGTCGCCGCGAGCAGCGCTTCGATCGCCGCCGATGCGGCCCGCAACCTGGCCGCCAACTCGCTCGCGAACTCCGGTCGCGGTAACACTTCGACCGGGTCGGCCGTCAGCACAGCCAAGGAGACGGTCGTCCCGTTCTCGGCCTTCAGTCACTTCGCAACCAACACGACACCGGTCAGTGTGACCCACACCGGCACCTCGGTCTCGACCTCGATCTCGTATAACTTGCCGGAAGGCGAGGCGATCAGCACGGGACTGGAAGCCATCGAAAAGACGATGGAGCGCATCCACATGCCCGTCACCATTCACGGTGGGGCCTACGGGACCGCGCGACTGTTCCAACAGAATGCCAGCAGCCAGCCCCTGATGTTGCTCGCGGCACTGCTCGCGATCTATGTCGTGTTGGGAATGCTTTACGAAAGCTATAGCCAGCCGCTGACGATTCTCTCGACGTTGCCGTCGGCCGGCCTGGGCGCGTTGCTGGCGCTGCTGGTGGTTGACATGGA
>Ga0070665_100005175_pt1 | contig 13497 bp, 7 predicted proteins | sample KBSS13metaG_FD_65862 | JGI IMG/M metagenome (GOLD analysis project Ga0070665, IMG submission 65862) | Switchgrass rhizosphere microbial communities from Kellogg Biological Station, Michigan, USA - KBS S1-3 metaG | ecosystem: Host-associated > Plants > Roots > Rhizosphere > Soil ... | reverse complement strand
CTCGGCGCGCTGGGCAATCAATGATCGTTCGACCCAGGAGAGCTAGGAGTAGCGCAGGCCTTTAGGCCTGCGAAGAACGCGGGGCTGAAGCCCCGCGCCACACAACTGACGCGTTCTAGAACCGGAACCGCAGTCCGATCATCGCCCGTCGCGGCAGAATGAAGCTGGTCGGCAGCGCGTAAGACGCCGATGTGCCGAGCCGCGACCCAACGTTTTCACTCGCATCGGCGTTGGTCAGATTCAAGAAGTCGACGTACGCGTCGGCCTTGAAGCTGCCCTGGAACTGGAACGACTTCTGAACGCGCATGTCGAGCAGATTCAAGTCCGGCACGCGCAGGTTGCCGTCGAGTGATTCCATGTAGATCGTCGGGGCGGTCGGGTAGCCGAGGCCGTTGACGCGGATTTGCCGCGCCCACGGACGACCGGTCTGGTGCTGCAGGTTTCCGGACACCGTCACGTTCCAGGGCAACCCGTAGACGATCTGAGCTTTCGCGATCACCGGACGATCGGCGATCAGCAGGCCGTCGCTGTTGACGAAGTCGTTCGGACCATTGGGGAAGCGGCCGAAGGATGCCGGCGTCGTCGACTGAGAGGAGCGTGGACCGAGTATGCTCGAGGGCTCGCGCCCCTCGGATTTCGACAGCACTAACGAGAAGGTGCCCTGCCACTTGTGCGACATCCGCTTGGTCGCGGTGACCGTCACGCCGTTGTACCGGTTGTACAGGAGCTCACCCGCTGGTCCCACGGCGTTCGTCATCATGAAGACGCTCCGCGCGGACGGTGTCAGGAGTTTGTAGACGTTGACTGTAGCGCCACTGGCATCCGTTCCTCTGTTGTCGACGTACGGCGTCAGGCCGTACTGGCCGGTCGTGTCCACCCAGCCCGGATACTCGGTCCCATATTTGTGGATGTAGTTCACCTGCAGCCCGAGGTCGGCGAACAGTTGTTGCTCGAGCTGCAGGATGAATTCGTTGGTGTACGGATCCTTATAGTTCGGATCGATCTTCAGGTTGGTGTTACTGCTGACGACCGACGGGTTGGCGTACGAGCCGTTCGGCAGGACATCGACGCTGTATCTGGGCGTGATCGAGGGCACCGCCGCCGTGAAGTCCGACAGATACATGCCGCGGTACAGCCGGCCGAAGTAGGCCTTCACAATCGTGTGTCCCGCTCCCGCGACGTTCCAGTTCGCACCGATCCGCGGCGAGACAACGTTCCACGTGTAGACATTGTCGTTGCCGGGCGAGACCTGGCCGGTCGGGTTCCCCGCGCTGTCGAGTTGCGGGAACCCGGGATAGATCGCTCGCGAATGGTCGTATCGCACACCCAGGTTCAGTGTGACGTTGCCCAGTCGATAGGTATCATCGGCGTAGATACCGGCCAATCGCGTGAGGCCCCCCGAGTGCCATGGTTGTCGGGTGAAACCGTACTGCGCTCTGCCGCCGGTGATGTACAGGTAGTCGTTCGGACCCGTCACCGTGTCCTGGCCGCCGCCGCTGTACTGCACACCCAGCTTCACATCGTGACTGCCGCCCATGAAGCTGTCGGCAAAGTGCGAGATCTTGCCCGACACGCCGGTGCGCCACACTTTCTCGTCGTTCCACGAATAAATGCCGCCGGTGATCGCACCGGTGTCGAGATTGTTGTAGCGCGTCTGCACGCGCGGCTGCCCTGCCTGCTGCGGATCGGTCGAATCCTTGCCGTAGTAGCCGGCCAGCCGGGCCTCCACCAGCGTCTTCGACGACAGCACGCCGGTGTAGACCAGGTTCGGCGTCGGGTTGTCGCCGTGGCCGATGCTCACGGTGCTCGGCGCCGTCAGCGCGGACGGCACGCCGGGGAAGCTCCAGTAGTCGTCGTGGTAGCCGTGCATCAGCCGGTGGTTCGGCGTGATGTTGTAGTTGAACTTGTAGAAGACGCGGCGCGACGTCGACTTCGCCGGAAACGCCGGGTCGGTGCCCGGCTGCGAATCGAAGTCGTTCTGGTACTGGAACGATCCGAAAAACCAGAACTTGTCACGCACGAAGGGACCTGACAACTGCCAGGTGGTGTCCTTCCACTCGGCGCGGTGATACGGCAGGCCGGCCGCTGGACAGTTCGGAACGCCCTGACACTCCTGCGCGACCGTGGTGTTCCGGCCGGTCATCCCGTCGTTCATGAAGTAGTAGCTGCCGTCGCCGTGGAACTCGTTGCTGCCCTGGCGCGTGACCACGTTGAACACCGCGCCGACGGCGTTGCCATACTCGGCAGACGCGCCCAGTTGCATGACTTCGATTTCCTGTATCGCATCGGCGTTCGGCCACGGCCACGCCGTGCCGCTGATCGGCGATGAGAGGTCGGTGCCGTCGATCGCGTACACGTTGTCATTGATGCTGCTGCCGAGCGACGTCGCCGACGTGGACGATCCGAGCGTCGAAGTGGCACTCACGCCCGGTGCCGAGTTCACCAGGTCGAAGAACGAGAAGCGCCGGATCGGCGCCTCGAGCACCCACTCGCGGTTGTAGTTGGTACTGACCGTGGTCGACGACAGGTTGACGACCGGCGATTCGCCGGTGACCGTCACCGTCTCGCTCAAGGTGCTCACTTTCAGCTGGATCTTCAGATCGATGACGGCGCCGACGCCGACCGGAATGGCTTCACGCCGCAAGCCGGCGAATCCTTGCAGCGCGAACTCGAGGGAATACTCTCCCGGCGGCAATGCCGGGAAGCGGTAGGCGCCGGTCTCGCTGGTCACGACGGTGGGGGCTCCCGGCACACCGGCCCCGCGAATGGTGACTGTCACGCCGGGGAGGACGGCGCCGGATTCGTCGGTCACAGTACCGACAATCTCGCCCGTCGTTCGTTGCGCGCGTGCCGGCACTGCGATTGCCATCAGTGCCAGCAGGACGAGGCCGGATGCCGCCACGCGTCGCCGCATGTTCTTCCCTCCCGTGAAACGCTGTGTCTACCGACTCAATGCAGACCCCGGGGGAACGAAGACCGACAACGGACTTTATATAAACGTCAAGTTTCGCGAACTCTACGCCCCGGGATCTGCGCTGTCAAGGTCGGACGGCGTCAATTTTCGAGAAAGGACCTCGCTGAGCTCGGCTACGACGCCTTCCCGTCGAGCAGTTCCTTCACCGCGCGATATGCCTGATCGATCGCCTGATCGGTGTACGCGGCGGCCGCGGCGTCGGAATTTGCGATGGTGATGCGTCCAAACGGCTTGCGCCCGATCTCGCACGGCGCCTGCCCTTCCGGCCAGTCCGGATCCCAGAGTGGGTTGTACTCGTACGCGTATCCATGCGGCCACCGGTTGACCGTGATCGCGTCGATGTCTCGCGCGGGATCGAAGCCGCCGTCCTTCAGCACGCGGGCCAGCTGATCGCGAATCTTCCGCTCGAACGTCTGAAACGTCGTCGTCAGCAGCTCGACGTGACCGGCGCGCTGTTGATCGCGGGCCGGAAGACCAGGTTTGCATGGCGTCCGCGTCATCCGCACGAGGATCGGTTCGCTGGGCGACGCCGGCGTCGGGTTGTATCCGCCGATCACTGTCGGAACCTCGAGACGCGCACCGGTGTGATACATGCCTGGCGTGGTGGCGCCGTTGATGCCGAGCGTGTGGAACGCCGTCCAGTTCTTGAGCGACACGCTCGTGTAGCAGAGCGGCACCTTGACGCCGTATTTCAGCGCCTCCTTCTGCTTGTCGGGCAGATCAGGGCAGATGTACGGGATCATCATGTTCCAGCACGCCAGCACGACGCCCTTGGCCCGCACGATGTACGCCTTCTTCTCTCGCCCGTACGCAACTTCCACTTCTGCGGCGGAAGCCGCCGGTCCCATGTGCCGCACCCGGGCTGCCGTGCTGCCCAGGCGGATTCGGACGGGCGTCTCCGCGCGATCCAGCTTGCTGTAGTCCGCCTTCGCGAGAACGCTGTCCTGCGCCGTGTGACCAGGCAGGACGTCCGGAAGCAGCGCGCGCACCAGCAGCCGTGCCACCGACGCGTTGCCATCTGGAAAATGGAAGTTGTACGGCGGCTTGGGCGTCGCGTCGCCTCGGGCCGTGAAACTCATTCGACCAGTGGCCTCTGGATCGAGGTTCATTCCATCGAACCCCGGATAGTGATAGCCCCAGCATTCCAGCGCGCCGACGGCATCGATGCCGATGCCATACAGGCCGTGCGTCCGCGTCTGGTAAAACGGAATCACGCCGGGATGGACCTTGACGTAGTCGAGCAGGAACGCCTTGTAGCTGATCCTCGACAGCTTGTCCTTCTTCTGATCGTTGGTCAGCCCGGGCATGTAGTCCACGTGGGCCGTCTCGAGCCGCGCGATGTCCTTCTGCGCCTCAGACGACAGCGGCGTCTTCGCGAGATACTCCTCCCACGTCATCGCGGGAGCGCCGCCGCGACCCCGTCCACGACCGCTCGCGGGCGTGCCGACGACGAGACGATCGGCGCCGAACGTTTCCTTGTCGAAGAACGTCGCGTTCTGCAGGCCCTGGAACACCGAACGATCCGCCGCCTTGCTCGCTTCGGCGGACAGCGCCACCGGGTCGATGCCGATCGCGGACATCAGTCCTAGCGCCTCCTGGCTGTACGAGAATGGCGACGAGATGCCCGCGGTGCCGCCGTTGGCGATCCACAACTTGCCGCCGGGGCGAAACTCGTTCCGTTTGGCGTGGCCGCCGAAGTCGTCGTGGTTGTCGAGGATCAGGATCCGTGCAGACGCACCGGCACGCGCGCGATAGAAATAGGCCGCCGCGAGTCCGCTGATGCCCCCACCGACGACGACCAGATCGTAGGTCTCTTTGGTGTCCGTCGGCTGGCCGGCCGACTGCCAGAAGCGTCCGTCACGCAGCGCGTGGGAGACGTCGTACGAGCCCTCGTGGCTGCCGCGCATCCCCGTCAACGACGGCGGATTGTAGCCGGCGGTGTCCTGGGAGAACGCTGCCGCCTGCAGCATCGCGTCGATGCCCGGTACGTGCAGCAGATTCGCGCCCATGGCGCCTCCCACGCCAATCCCCACTCCGTTGAGAAAATCGCGCCGCGTGATGGCGCGATCCATCCCGAGATCCCGATCGGCAGCTGACTCGTCGTCTCGTGACATGATCGTTCCCTCGTGTCAGAAGTTACCGCGCACGCCAAGTATCGCCCGCTCAGCGCGCTGCGAGCGCCGGAACAGCAGCCAGCCCAGCGCCGTCGGCGCGGCGACTCCCACGATGAGCTTCGTTTCGAACACGACCACACTCGACACATCTGCTGTCGGTAGAAACGCCGCGCCGAGGCTGACGACGGTCGTGGCCAGACCTACGAAACCGGCCGAACGGGACAGCAGCCCACCGCCAGTCGGCTTCGCGAGCGCCAGGAACAAGTACACGAACGGAATCAGTTGAATGACGACGGCAGCCTTCAGCAAAACCTGGTACGCCTCGGCCACGCTGGAGCCGACAAGCGACACGGCGGTGAATGCGGCCGCCAGCAGCGCACACACAATCAACGCCACGTGCGGCGATCCCCACCGCGGATGCACGCGTCCGAGCATGGGCGGCAGCGCGCGGGTCAGGCCCGCCACGAACGGAATTCGCGACGACCCGGCGAACCAGGCCGATGCCGCGCCGCCGGTCGCAAGGCCCATGAGGATCGCCAGCGGCACGACCATCCAACCGACATGCGCCGCGTTGGCGCCCGCAGTCACCGCCTGCATCACGCCCTGAATGACGCCGAGCCGATCGATCGGCACCAGCATGAGCACCGCGCCCGTGACGAGCAGGTACGACACGATCGAGACGACTCCGGCCATTGCAATCGCGGGTGCCAGATCGCGCGCCGGATCGCGGATTTCATCACCCATCGTCGAAGCGAGCTCGATGCCCACGAGGCCGTTGCACATGACCGCGAAGCTGGTCGTCATTTCCCACGAGACGCCCGCGACCCGTGGTGGATGCGCGCCAACTCCGGTGGTCTTCACGATCGCGGCAGCGACCAGCACGAGGCCCACACTTAGAAGGGCGCTGAGACCGCCGACGTTCTGGATCCACTTCCCGACCGCGAGTCCGCGGATGTTGGCGATGGCGACGAACGCGAGCCATCCGAACGACACGGCGGCCACGAACACCTTCTGGTTGACCAACGCCTCGGCATTCGCCTCCCCGCCGGCAAACGCGAAGATTCCAGCCATGTACACGAGCAGAACCGGCACGTAAAACAGGTTGTTCGTCCAGTAGCACCAGCCCGAGAGGAATCCGTGCAAGTCGCCGAATTCCTTTCGCGTCCAGAGGTAGATGCCACCTTCCCCGGGGTGACGGCGCGAGAGCATCAGCACGGCAACGGCTTCAGGCACGAAGAAGCCGGCGAACGCCACGACCCAGAGCACCAGCGACATCCACCCGTAAACTGCAACGGGCGGCACGTTGTTGATGTTGACGATGGCGACGATCTTCAGCAGGACGAGATCCCAGCGACCGAGCGTCCGCGGTATCGCCGCCGATTCAGCTCTATCGGTCAAAGACCACCGACCGCCACGAGCGTTGCATTTACCGCTCGTACACGACGCGGCCCGCAAGCAACGTCATATCGACATGAATGTCCGGTAGCGTCTCCGCCGCGGAGGTGACCGGATCGCCGGACAGCACAGCGAGATCTGCCCATTTGCCGATCTCGATCGTCCCGCGGTTGGCTTCGTCTCCACTCGCGATCGCACCACCCTGCGTGTACGCACGCAGCGCCTCGACCGCCGTAATCGCCTGTTCGGGCGCGATCAGTTGCCCTTCGTTGTCACGGCGCGTGATGGCCGCCATCATGCCGACGAGCGGATTGTCGTCCTCGACGACCGGCGCATCCGACGACAACGCGACGCGGACCCCGGCATCGAGCATCGCGCGGATGGGATAGGTGCGCGGAAGAAAGATGTCGGGCAGATAGTTGCGGAAGTTCCGACCCAGGCTATGGATGAAGATCGTCTGCGGCGCGGCGATCACTCCCAGACGGGCTGCGCGCGCGAGCTGCGTGCCATCAGGTAAGCCGAAGTGCTCGATGCGGTGCGCAAGCCCGCGCGGATGCGGACCGAGGCTCCCATAGATATCGAGCACCTGGTCGATCGCCACGTCGCCAATCGCGTGCGTCGCGATCCGCCAGCCAGCGTCGTGAGTCTCCCGGCAGAGCGCCTGCAGTTCGTCACGATCGAATCGCAACACGCCGTTCTGCGGCGTGTGTCGGTAGTTGACGCTCAGTGCTGCGGTTGCGCCGCTCAACCCGCCATCGGCAAGAAACTTCGCTGTGTCGACGCGCAGCATGTCCGACACGAACCGTTCGGGCAGCGGGACCGGCGCCGCTACGCCGTCCACGCGCCGCAGCGGCATCACGTTGATGCGCGACGGCAGTCCACCCTTCGCCTCGACGGCGCGATAGACCGACAGGAGTTGTGGCGAAACACCGCAATCGGACGAAGAAGTGATCCCGAGCGACAGTTGATGGCGCAGGCCGGCCACGAGCATTGCCTCGTAGTCGTCGGCCGTCGGCGGGGGCATGACCTTGTTGATCAGCCCCATTGCGGTCTCATGCAGCAGTCCGTTGGGTACACCCGCGGCATCACGCTCGATCACGCCACCGACGGGTGCACTTGTGTCCACACCGATGCTGGCGCGCGCCAGGGCCGCGCTGTTCGCGGCGTAGATATGTCCACATGTGCGCGTGAGGACCACCGGCCTGTCCGGTGAGACGCGATCGAGATCGTGACGGGTCGGCGCCCGCTGTTCGCGCAGCCCGGCTTCGTTGTAGCCGCGCCCCAACAGCCACGCATCTCGCGGCAGGCGGCCCGCAAATCGCACGGCCGCATCAACGAGCTCGTCGATGCTCGTCATTCGCCGAAGATCGAGCATCGTCGTCAACAGATGTCCGATCTTCCAGATGTGCGCGTGCGCGTCGATGAATCCTGGAACGACGGTCCGGCGAGCTAAATCGATGCGCTTCGCGCCGGCGTCGGCCGCACGCACGACGTCCGCCGAGTCACCAACGACCGCGACGCGTCCGTCGCGGACCAGGATCGCCGTGGCGACGTCAGGAGCAGCCTGGGTCAGGATCCGGCCGTTGTAGAGGACGAGGTCACTCACGAACGGCCCATCACGCCGGTGCGCCGACGTACCGGACGGACCCGACCTCGATCGCATGACCGATCACGGCCAACCCCTCGCGGAGCATGTCTTCCGGGATCACCAGCGGCGGCAGCAGGCGAATGCAGTTGCTGTACAAGCCCGCGCGCATCACCACGACGCCACCAGCCACAATCTGGCGCACGATCTGCAGCGTCTCGTCAGGCGTCGCCGGTTCTTTCGACACTCGATCTCGAACGAATTCGACCAGCATCATCGGTCCAAGCCCACGAACATCGCCGACGATGGGGAACCTGCCGTGCCAGCCATTCATGACCTCGCGCATGACCTCCCCGAGCCGTTGGGCGTGATGCAGGAACTCCGGCGTGCGGATCGTGTTGAGCGCTTCGATGGCCGCGGCACACGCCACCGGACTGCCGCCGTACGTGCCTCCGATGCCGCCGAGATGCGCAGCGTCCATGATCTCGGCGCGACCGGTCACGGCCGCGATCGGCATACCCGCGCCGAGCGACTTGGCGGTCGTGACCAGATCCGGAACGATGTCGTAGTGCTCGACCGCGAACAGACGACCGGTCCGGCCCATGCCGCACTGCACTTCGTCGGCGATCAGCACGATGCCGTGCTCTGAGCAGAGTTCGCGAATGCGCCGGAGAAACCTCGGTGGAACGGGCACGAATCCGGCCTCGCCTTGCACAGGCTCGATAATCATCGCCGCGACGGCTTTCGGATCAACCTGCGACACCAGCGCATTCTCGAGTTGTCGGATCCCGAAATCGACGTACTGCTCTTCCGTCATTCCTGCCGGCGTGCGATAGACGTTTGGAATCGGCAGCCGGACGATCTCTGGTGCGAATGGGCCAAAGCCGCTCTTGAAGAGACCGTACTTGCTTGTCAGGCTGAGCGTCAGCAGCGTGCGGCCGTGATAGCCGCCTTCGAAGCAGATGATCGAGGGGCGTCCTGTGTATTTCCTCGACAGCTTGACGGAGTTCTCGACGGCCTCGGCGCCGCTATTCGCGAAGATCGTCTTCTTCTTGAAGGTACCCGGGGCAACCTCGTTCAACAGTTCGGCCAGCCGCACGTACGGCTCGTAGGTCGTGACCAGCGCACACGGGTGAATGTATTTCGCTGCCTGATCCTGAATCGCCTTGACCACACGCTGCGGCGAATGCCCTACCGCGACCATCCCGATTCCACCTGCGAAATCGATGAACGTATTGCCGTCGACATCGAAGAGAAGACCGCCATCGGCGCGTTCCACGACGACGTCGGTCGCACGACCGAGGCCGGCAGGCGCCGCTGCCGCACGACGAGCGATCAGATCGCGGGCCCGAGGCCCGGGAATCTCTGTGTTCAGTCTGATGTAACTCATGGCGTGTTTCCGCGAAGCTCCACGCACCTCTTTGTCAGCGCCGAGGACAAGGAGCACGCTGTAGTTGTCGCACACCGGATCGTTGAGATAGTTCGCGAGCAGCGCCCTCGGCTCGAACCCGACGCCCATCTGCATCGAGAGCGTCGAGTCCCGTACGACGCCGGCGACAACATCGCGGTAGTAGTCCTCCGCGGACATGCGATCTTTGACGGCGCCGTAACCGGGAATCATCCCGGCCGTGACCTGTCCCTTCAGTCCGAGTCGCCAGACCGTCTCCTGGCGCGCCGCGTACAGCGCAGTCGCCAGACCGCGACCGCGGTAGTCGGGATTGACGCCGACGTCCGCACCGTACAACCACGTACCATCGGGTTCGTGGGACGTGAGCCAGCCGCCCTGGATGATGTCGGCGAAGGTGTGATCGATGTGGTCGAAATCGAAATGCAGCCGCAGAGTGGTGGTCGCGCCCACCACGCGTTCTCCGTCGATGACGACAAACTGTCCGTCCGGGAACAGGTCGATGTGCTTCAGGTAGTGGAGAGCTTTAAAGCGCTCCGCATCATCGAGCGTTGGAAAACAGATCCGCTGCAGCTCCTCGAGCTGCGCCGCGTGCTCAGGACGGGTATGCAGTACGACGAGGCCGTGCGGAAGTTTTCGGTAGTACCACATGTGCTGGCGGCGTCGTGACTTTCATATAACCGATGCAAGGTTGTCAATGCTACTTGGGTTGCTCGATTTCAGCGATGAACGCCCGCGCTTCTTTGATCACATCATCGACGATGCCCATGTGTCCTTTGTCCGTGTAGTGGACGAAGCGATTGCGCACGCCGGCCTTCTGCAACGCCTGGGTCATGTCCACGGCCTGCTGCACCGGCACGGACCGATCGTCGTCCGAGTGAATGATGAGAATCGGCTTGGTGCTGGCGGTGACGTGCGCGAGCGGTGACGCGAGCCGTCGTGCCGTGTCGACGGCTTCATTGGTGGGCGTCCAGAGATTCCCCCAGGAGAGTGTGTTGAGATCGTAGGCACCGGCCACGCTGATGACCGCGCGGACGTCGTCGCGATCGGTATCCCAGCCGCCCGCGCGTTTGTAGGATCCTTCGCCCAGCGTCGCAACGAGTGACACCATGTGGCCGCCGGCCGACTGGCCGATCAGATAGATGCGATCGGGATCGACGTTGTATTCCGACGCGTGCGCGTGCACCCAACGGATCGCGCAGAGGACGTCTTGATACGGAGCCGGGGCGGGCGATCCTCCCACCAGCCGATAGTCGATGGACATGGCGAAGAACCCGAATCCAGCCCATTGGCCGACCTTGATGCTGCTGGCGTCGGTCCGGTTGCCCGCTCGCCAGCGTCCGCCGTGCACCGAGACGATCGCCGGCAGCCGATCGCCGCGTTGCGGGTACGCGATGTCGGCGAGCAGGGCCGAGCCTTCGACCCGCCCGTAAATCACATCTTGTTTCGATGTGATGGGAACGGCGTCCTGGCCGAGCGCGGCGGGCGCCACACAGATCAGCGCGATCGCCGTAATGATGAGCCTTCTCATTGCAGACGTCCTTTCTCGACAGTCACGACCCGCCGCCGGCTACCGCCCCGTATATGCGATCCGATAGATGAAGCCCTTGTTGTCGTCGGACACGTAGAGCGCCCCGTCAGGTCCCGTCACAAGACCGGCGGGCCGGCCGAGGACGACTCCGTCCTTCAGAAAGCCGGTGGCGAAGTCTTCAACCCCAATCGGTCGACCGTCCTTCATCACGACGCGAGCGACGCTGTAGCCGTTGGTCTTCCGGGCCGATCCATGAAAGGCGATGAACAGGGCGTTTCGATAGGCGGCGGGAAAGGCTGTTCCGGTGTAGAACCGCATGTCGATCGGTGAAATGTGCGCGGGCAATTCGAGCGCCGGCGGCTTCGCCTCGGCCGCGGTCACATTCGGAGCCTTTCCTTCCAGCTCGGGCTGCCCCACATTTTGATGATTTGTCCCGATGAAGAACGGAAAGCCATAGTGCGCGCCGGCTTCGATGAGATCAATTTCGTCTGGCGGAATGTCGTCCCCGAGGTTGTCCTGCCCTGTTTCGCCGGCCCACATCAGACCGGTCTGGGGATCCCAATCGAAGCCGATTGCGTTGTGCAGGCCGCGCGCGTAGGGCTGCAGCGTGCCGTCCTTTGTCACGACCTGGATCGTCGTCCGCCGAGGATCGGCTTCGACACAGACGTTACAAGAGGATCCGATGGCGACGTAAAGGCGGCCGTCGGGGCCGAAATTGATCGTTCGGGAGACGTGTACCGAAGGTGTCGAGCTCGGTAACTCCACGACCGTCTCCGGTGTGCCGATCGGCGCGCCATTGGACCATTGAACGCGGACGACCGCCGGCGTGGTGGCGACGTACAGCCACCCGTCCCTGAATGCCAGGCTGTGGGCATTGGGCAGGTTGCTGAGTACGACTCGAGGTTGTGTCGTGCCATCGTGAACTGGCAGTGCCACCACCTCGTTACGTGGCCGTCGCGCGACAAGGATGACCCCTTCGGGACTGACCGCCATCAGGCGCGCGCCGGTCAACCCAGCCGCGAAAACGCTGACGTTGAATCCCGGCGGAACCGCGAGCGTTGCCGGCACGGCGGCGGGGGGCGGCGCGGCAGGTGGCTGGAGGGCCGCACCCGCAAACGCCGCCAGGAGTATGGCGCTTTTCACATCGGTCATCATGTGAGGTCGGTCTTATAGCTGATTTTCGCGAGCCGCGCGGTTCGACTACTGCATTCCGAGTTCGAGCACGACGATGCCGTTCGCAGGGACGGTGTAGGTGAAACCGGATTTGACGCCGGTGACCTGTGACCTCTTCGGCAGTACGCGTTCAGGAGCGTCGATCGAGTTCGTGTCCAGCGGATCGCCGGCAAGCGTGAGCGCCGTCGCGATGGGCCGAAGCGCGGTGCCGATGATGTCCAGCTGCACGGGCGCGGCGGCGCTGCCCGGGTTCACGAGCTTCACGTAGAGCGTACGTGAGCGGCTGGCGCGGGTGACCGACACCAGCACGTCGGTGTCGGTGGCGCTGGCCTTCAGGATCTCATCGCCGACGTGCGTGGCAAACAGCTTGAGCGCGTGGTAGCTCGGCGATCCGTAAACGCGCAGCGCGTCGTAGCCGATCAGGTTCGGGCGCCACTGCCGCGCGCCGGGACTGACGTTCACCAGCAGCGGCGCGTAGCAGTGCATGATCACGAGATCGGAGTTCCTCTCCATCTCAATCATCCACGCGGCGTCGCCGATCGCGGCGCGCAGGTTGGGCGTCGGTGCCTCGCCGCGCGATTTCGGATTCCACGGCTCGAACGGCGTCTCGTAGGCGCCCCACTCGCCGACGAAGATCTTCGGCCCCTTGCGATCGTATCTGTCGTACTGCCCGCGAGCCGCTTTCAGGAATGCCTCCACCGTCCGGTAGTAGTGTTCGTCGACGACATCCGGCGTCACACTGCGGACGCGCTGGTTCTCGGGATGCTCGAAGCCCACAGTGGAAATGACCTGCAGGTTCGGGTAGCGCGCCTTGATCGCGGTGTTGAACTGCGCGAAGCGCTCGTCGTAGGAGCCGGAGCGATCGAAGAAATCCTCGTTGCCGACTTCGACGTAGGTCAGCGTGAACGGCGACGGATGCCCGGCCTTCGCGCGCCGCGATCCCCACGTCGACGTGGCCGGTCCGGTGATGTATTCGATCTCGTCGAGCGCGTCCTGGATGTAGGGCTCGAGATCCGGGCCCGGCTTCACATACGCGCCCTTCAACGAGTAGCCGGCGTAAACAGCGAGGACGGGCTCGGCCTCCATGTCCTCGGCCCACTGCAGGAACTCGTACAGGCCGAGACCATCGGTCGAGCGATAGGTCCACGGCGCCATATGACCGGGCCGTTCCGCCAACGGCCCGAGTGTCTTCTTCCAGTCGAAACGGTCGGCGATTTGATCGCCTTCGAGATAGTTGCCGCCGGGGAACCGGAGGAACTTCGGCCGCATGTCGATCAGCATCTGCAGCAGGTCGGGCCGGAAGCCGTTGACCTGGTTCTT
>Ga0070665_100005174_pt1 | contig 13497 bp, 12 predicted proteins | sample KBSS13metaG_FD_65862 | JGI IMG/M metagenome (GOLD analysis project Ga0070665, IMG submission 65862) | Switchgrass rhizosphere microbial communities from Kellogg Biological Station, Michigan, USA - KBS S1-3 metaG | ecosystem: Host-associated > Plants > Roots > Rhizosphere > Soil ... | reverse complement strand
GCATCTCGCCTTCGGCCGCAAGTTCGGCGAATTGCATGTGCATCCGGCGGCGCCCAACGAGGGCGACCCGGCGCTGATGAAGATCTATGCCGACAAGGATTCGCCGCGCGCCAATGGCGAAGGCTGGCACAGCGACGTGTCCTGCGACGTCGAGCCGCCGATGGGATCGATCCTCTATATCAAGCAGTGTCCGCCGCGCGGCGGCGACACGCTGTTCGCCAACATGTATGCCGCCTACGAGGCGCTGTCGGACCGCATGAAGGCCTATCTCGACGGGCTGACTGCGCTGCATGACGGCGAGCAGACCTATCGCGGGCTCTACGCCAATTACGGCGTTGCCGACCGTCCGGAATATCCGCGCGCCGAACATCCGGTGGTTCGCACCCATCCGGTAACCGGCAGGAAAGCGCTCTACGTCAACCGCGGCTTCACCCGCTTCATCGTCGGCATCCCGCGCGACGAGAGCGACGCCGTGCTGGCCTATCTCTACCAGCACGCCGAAAATCCGCTGTTCCAGTGCCGCTTCCGCTGGACGGAAAACGCCATCGCGTTCTGGGACAACCGCTGCGCGCAGCATCGCGCGATGTGGGATTACTGGCCGCACACGAGGTCGGGCACGCGGGTCACCGTGAAGGGCGAGCGGCCGGTGTAAATTTCGTAGGGCGGATTAGCGAAGCGTAATCCGCCACTCTCGTTGTGATCGGCGGGTTACGCTTTTCTGCTGCGCATTCGCGTTGACGCTTCGCCTGAGCTGCGCCAAGCTTGGCCAAAAGCAAAACAAGAATCGGAGGTCGCCCCATGCTCCGCGCCGAAGACAACAAATTCCTCACCGAGAGCGGTGCTGGCACCGGCATGGGTGAATTACTGCGCCGGTTCTGGCTGCCGGTGCTGCTCTCCGCGGAGTTGCCCGAAGCCGACGGCACCCCGAAGAAGATCGTCGTCATGGGCGAGGAGCTGCTCGCCTTCCGCGATAGCAGAGGCGTGGTCGGCGTCATCGATCAGTATTGCCCGCATCGTGGCGCCAATCTCTGGCTCGGGCGCAACGAGGAATGCGGCATCCGCTGCGTCTATCACGGCTGGAAGTTCGACACCGACGGCCGCTGCGTCGACATGCCGACCTCCTATCCCGACCTCAACGCGAAAGACCTGATCCGTATCAAGTCCTATCCGGTGCGGGAATGGGGCGACATGATCTGGGCCTATATGGGCCCGGCCGATCAGGTGCCGGAACTGCCCGATCTGGAAATGGCGCTGGTGCCGGCGTCGCATCGCTACGTCACCAAGAAGTGGCAGGACTGCAACTGGGTGCAGGCGGTGGAAGGCTCGATCGACACCGCGCATTTCACCTTCGCGCACCTCTCCTTTGAAAAGGAAGCGAACGAGATCCTCGATATCAAGAAGCACTTTGTGAATCCGCTGGTACGGGTTGCGACCGATCACATGCGCTGGATCGCCGAAGATCCGCGCCCGGTGATCAAGATCAATCCGCACGAGGCCGGCCTGACGGTCGCGGGCGGGCGATTGACCGGGACCGACAATATCTACTGGCGCATCGCCCAGTTCCTGATGCCGGTGCATGCCTATGCGCCAAGCTCGATGCCCGGCGAGAATATTTTCGGTCAGACCTTCGTTCCGGTCACCGACACCAATTGCTGGATCTACACCTATGCGTGGAATCCGGAGCGTCCGCTGACGCAGGCCGAGCGCGATGGCTACGATCGCGGCAACGGCGTGATGGCTGTGGTCGATGAGAATTATGTCCCGCTGCGCAACAAGTCGAACGACTATCTGATCGACCGCAAGCTGCAGAAGACCTCGAGCTACACCGGCATCAAGGGCGTATCGGAGCAGGACGCCGCCGTGCAGGACAGCCAGGGACCGATCGCCGACCGCGCCCGCGAACATCTCGGCCCTACCGATCTCGGCATCATGCATTTCCGCAAGCTGGTGATGGATGCCGCCCGCGCGCTGCAGAAGGGCGAGGCGCCGCCGCACCTCAAGCACCAGGACCGTTACGCGGTTCGATCCGGCGCCTGCGTTACCAGCAAGGCAAAGGACCTGACCTCGGTCATGATCGAGCGGTTCGGCCACGCGGCCGGCTATGTCGGTGGTCCCGGCAGGAACGCGGCGGCGGAGTAGGGGCACTCTCTTGTCGTCCCGGCGAACGCCGGGACCCATAACCACCGGCGATAATTGTTGAGCTAATGCCGTCCACCATCGTTTTAAACAACTGCCGCCGCGGCGTATGGATCCCGGCGTTCGCCGGGACGACGATGGGAAATAGCTACAACGGTATCTTCCGGTACTCCCGGTTGCTCAGGCTGGCTTCTTCCAGATCGAGATCGCGCTCGATTCGCCGCCTGGATTCGTCGGTAATCTTGCCGTCGCGCAGCAGCACGTGGATGAATTTCCGTTCGGCTGCGATCAACTCGCGCGTCAGTTCGGTGCCCGCCGCCGAGACGTCGTGAGCGTCGGGATCGAGTGAATCGGGCAGCTGGTTGGTGCGGACCTCGTGCCGCGCACGCAGCAGCTTGACGACTTCATCTGATAGTTCGCGGTCGTCGGTGATGGCATCCAGCGATTTGAGCGCCACATCGAGCGCTTCGCGGCGCGCCGCGATCTCCGCTTCATGCTCGGCCCGATGCTCGTCGCGGCCGTCCTTGGTGATGTCGAGCCATCGCGCCACCAGCGGCAATCCCGAACCCATTCCGACCAGCGTGATGAAAATGACGCCGAAGGCGACGAACAGGATCAGGTCGCGATTGGGGAAGGCCTCGCCGCTCGGGAGCGCGAGCGGCAACGCCAGCGCGGCGGCCAGTGAGACCGCACCACGCACGCCGGTGAAGGAGATCACGAAAATGGGCCGCCAGTTCGGCGTGGGATTGCGCTTGCGAATGCGCTTGCTGAGGAGGCGCGGCAAGTAGTTTGCCGCATAGACCCAGGCGAAACGTGCGACGACGACAATGATCGCGACCAGCGCGGTAGCGAACAGGATATCGCCGAGCGGAAACGCCTTCGATTTCTCGAACAACAGCCGCATCTGGAAACCCGTCAGCAGGAACAGCATGCCTTCGACCAGAAAGATGACGAGGTCCCAGAAGAAAATGCCCTGCAAACGCGTGGCTGACGAGATCCACAGCGGGCCGTTCCAGCTGATATAGAGACCACATGCCACGGTCGCGAGGATACCGGAGCCGCCGAGATGCTCAGGAATCCAGTAGGCGAGGTAGGGGGTGATCAGTGACAACGTGATCTCGACCTGCGGATCGCGCGCGCGGTGCCGTGCGCGTAACGAGAGCCAGCCCACTGCCAAACCGAATAGGATCTCGGCGACAACGATAAGCGCGAAGGTGCCGGTCGCCTTGGGTAGCGAGAACATTCCGGTCGCGATGGTCGCCACTGTGAATCGATAAAGGATCAGCGCGGTGGCGTCATTGGCAAGCCCTTCGCCCTCGAGCACGACGAGGATGCGGCGGGGCATGCCGAGCCTGCGCGCAATGGCCAGTGGTGCTACCACGTCGGGCGGTGCGACGATGGCCCCGAGCAGGAAGCCCACTGTCCAGGACAGCCCGATCAGGTAATGCGTCGCGGCGGCGACTGCGAAGGCGGTGAAGATCACGCAGCCGACCGCCAGCAAAACGATTGGCCGCAGGTTGGCCTTGAATTCGCGCCAGCTCATGGCGACGCCTGCCGAATAGATCAGCGGCGGCAACACCAGCAGCAGCACCACTTCCGGCGGCAATTCCACCATCGGCATGCCCGGCACGAAGGCGAGCGCGATGCCGGCGAGCAGCATCAGAATGGCGGGTGCGATGTTGATTCGACGCGCGAGTAACGCGGTTCCTGCCAGCACGGCGAGCAAGATCAAGAAAATCTGAAAATTGGCTTCCATGGCCCCAATTCGCAGGGAAAAACCGCAACGTCAATGCGCAGCGGTTTCAGGCCGTCCCTGACAAATTTGTGAACCCTGCGTCAGTACCGCGCCCGATCGATCCCCCGTAACACAGCGAAGAGTTGCGATTTGCAGGCAAAGAAGTCCGGAGCGCGACCGCAGGGTGCGCGAGCCTGAGCTGCGACTACTCGCGCAGATCGTAGCGGTAGGATTTCGAGACGATCTTCCAGCCGTCGCGAAGTTTCATCGCCACCAGATAGTCGGTGAAATAGCGCGGCGGCAACTGGCAGCGCACCTTGATGAAGGCGGTCTGGTCATCGGAACGGTCGATCGTGACGATGAAGTCCTCGCGCGGCTTGCCTTCCGCCTTGGCGGAGGGGCGCTTGCGGACGCGATCGAGCCAGTCCGGCACAGTCAGCACCTGCAATTCGCCCTTTTCCAGCCAGCGCAAATCGGCAGTGGTGTCGAAGATCGCGCCGAGCTTATCGGCATCGCCTTCATAAAGGCCGTCGAAATAGTTCTTCACCACGGCTTCGACAGTCGATCGGTCGTGACTCACGGCAGTTCCTCCCGGCGAAAGAAATTTGTTCGAGCTGAAATTAAGCCACGAACCGCTTCATTGCGCTAGGCTGACTTCATCACGGGTGCAAGGAGTCGCAGGTGGCGGGTTCAACAAAATCGAATGCTCGCATTCTCGCCGGAGAATGCTTTTGCCGCGCGGTCAGCTACGCCGTAGCTGACGAATTCGGTTACGCCTTGAACTGCCATTGCTCGAATTGCCGGCGCACCACCGGTGCGGCGTTCAAGCCGTTCGCCGGCATTGCGCGCAACAAATTCAGCGTCGCCAGGGGCAAGGACGATCTCTTGATCTACGGCGATGAGACCGGCCACGACGCGCATTGCCGGAAATGCGGCTCGTTGCTCTATTCGGTGGTGCGTGAAGGCGCCTTCGTCCATGTCGCCATGGGGACGCTGGTCGACGATCCCTCGATCCGCCCGACCGCTCACATCTTTGTCGGCTCCAAGGCATCATGGTTTGCGATTACGGACGACCTGCCGCAATACCGGGAGCATGTCGTGCCGCGTTGAGCGGCTCACGCTGCTCCGGGAATACAGGCGCGTCGCCGGAGGTCTATATCTGGACGGGAACCGGGTGAAAAAGGTGATCGGCCATGGCCGAACCGACAGGGCGCCGGCCCGACTAAGGATAAGGACGATCTCACGATTTCACGTCAGCGTGGATCGTGACTTAACTCACAAAGCCGGGCTGTGGCTTCTGGTAGTCAGGCCGGTGTGGTAAAAAAGTACAAGGCTCCGGAGGAGTCATGATGATGTCTGGATCGCTAAAATTGCTTCGATGGGCCGCTACAGCGGCGGCCTTCCTCCTGGTCAGCGAGCCGGCCTTTGCCGAGAAGCGCGTGGCGCTGGTGCTCGGCAATTCCGCCTACCAAAATGTCGCACCCCTGGCCAATCCGGTTAACGATAGCTCCAGGATCGCGGCTACGCTGAAGGACGCCGGCTTCGACGTCGTCGATTCCCGCCGCGACCTTTCGGCGGTCGAAACCCGCCGCGCGTTGCGCGACTTCTCCGACCGCGCGCGCGATGCCGATATTGCGGTGGTCTATTACGCCGGCCACGGCATCGAGGTGGACGGCGGGAACTATTTGATTCCCGTCGATGCGCGGCTGGAACGCGACACCGACATCTACGATGAAGGCCTGTCGCTCGACCGCATCCTGATCGCGATCGAACCGGCCAAGAAGCTGCGGCTGGTGATTCTCGACGCCTGCCGTGACAACCCGTTTACCCGGAACATGAAGCGCACGGTTGCTACGCGCGCGATCGGTCAGGGCCTGGCCAAGGTTGAGCCAACCAGCCCGAACGTGCTGATCGCATACTCGGCCAAGGCCGGTTCGACCGCGGCCGATGGCGATGGCAGGAACAGCCCGTTTACCACGGCGCTGTCGCACCATCTGACGAAGCCCGGGCTCGACGTGCGCCGCGCCTTCGGTTTTGTCCGCGACGAGGTGCTCAAGACCACGGGCAACAAGCAGGAGCCGTTTGTGTATGGTTCGCTCGGCGGCGAAGACGTGCCGCTGGTGCCGGCGCCCCGCCAGGCGCCCGCGGCGGCTGCTCCTGTCGCGCCCGCCGTCAGTCCGCAGGCCGAAGCCCGCCGCGATTACGAACTCGCCCTGCAGATCGGCAACAAGAGCGCGCTCAACGCCTTCCTGGCGCAGTATCCCGATGGTTTCTACGCGAGCCTCGCCAAGCTTCAGCTCGACAAGATCACGGCCGAGGAGACCCGCGTCGCAGCCACCGAAAAGGCCCGGCTGGCCGAACAGGAGCGGGTGCGGCTCGCCGCCGAGGGCGCCCAGAAATCGCAGCAGGCGAAAGCCGAGGCTGAAGCCAAGGTTGCCGAACAGGCGCGCATCGCGGCTGAGAAGGCCAAGCAGATGGCGCAGGACCAGGCGGCCGCGGCCGAACAGAAGCGCGTCGCCGCCGAAAGTGCCGCCGCTGCCGACAAGGCCTCAGCTCCAGCGCCGGCCGACAAGGACAAGGCGGTGAACGTTGCCGCCCTGGCCGCCGGGCCGCCGCAGGCTGATGTCACCAAATCGGTGCAGAGCGAACTGCGCCGGGTCGGCTGCCTGACCGGCAGCGCCGATGGCAACTGGAACACCAGCTCGCAGCGGTCGCTGACGCAGTTCAACCGCTATGCCGGAACCCGGCTCGACACCAAGGTCGCCAGCGTCGACACGCTCGATACGATCAAGCTGAAGTCGTCGCGGGTGTGCCCGCTGGTCTGCGAGCATGGTTTCCAGGCCGATGGCGACCGTTGCACCAGGATTGTCTGTGCCGAGGGCTCGTTCCTCAACGACGACAATGAATGCGAGAAGCGTCGCGCCAAGCGGCCGGTGGCAACGCGCGAGAGGCCGGAATCACGGCGCGTTTTCGAAGCTAGGCGAGCTCCGGCAGCCACGAAGCGCGTTTATATCACGGGTGGTCAAACACCCAGTGGGCCAGGGATTGGCGCTAACGGGCGACCGCTCACCGGCCAGGACCGTGCGACGGGCTGTCACTCCTACGGCGCCATCATGTCGGGCGTGTGCCCGTAGGCTGCGAGCCGGGGTCCACTCTACTTTGCATGGGGTTGTTTTCGATATTTTGTGTCTGGACCCCGCGGCCGTGAGCCCGGGGGCCGGATGCAAGGTCGGGACGACAGGGAAAATCAGATCGCGCTTGCCGCGATATTCACCATCAATGCCAGCAAGGCGGTGTTGAACACGAACGAGACGATGCCGTGCACAGTCGCGGTGCGGCGGATGATCTTGTCGGTGATACCGACGTCGGAAACCTGTGCGGTCATGCCGATCACGAACGAGAAGTAGACGAAGTCCCAGTAATCCGCATCCTGACGCGCCTCGCCACTCGGAAACTGCAGACCACCGGGCTTCTTGCCGCGATAGAACTCGTGGGCGTAATGCAACGCAAAGGCGGTGTGCACCAGCGTCCATGACAGCGCGATCGTCGCCATTGCCAGGATCAGTCCGGCCTTGTTGCCCTTGGAGGCGCCGAGTTCGAATACGATCGCGCCAAGGCTCGCCAGCGCGCCGAACGCTGTCAGCAGCAGGATCAGGAAACGCCCGTCATCCTGCAGCACCGCGCGACGCCTGATATGGCCGACGTCACAGCGCAGCATCACGATGTAGGCGAGGACGAGATATAGCGCGGCGAAAGCGTCCCAGCCGATGATCAGGCGTGTCACCAGCCGCCGCGCGTCCGGCACCAGCAGGAACACGAGGACCCCGAGTGCGATCGAGATGAAGGTCCGCTTTCTTCCAAAGACGATGCGGACCGGCAACGGCAGGCTTTGGAAGCGAACAAGGTATTTATCGAAGTCCTTGTCCATCCGCGGGCCTTCCGATGCGCTAGTTCTTGCGCTCCGCGACGAAGCGTGCGGCTGCCCGCAACACGTCGCCCTTGGCCCCGAAGATCGAAAGCGCCGCATCGGCGCGCGCCAGCAGATCGCTGACGCGTCGCTTGGCGCCGTCGATGCCGAGCTGGGTGACGAAGGTGGTCTTGCCCAGCGCTGCGTCGGCGCCGGCCGGCTTGCCGAGCGCGGCGGCGTCTCCCTCGACGTCGAGCAGGTCGTCAGCGATCTGGAAGGCCTCGCCGAGCGCGCGGCCGTAATCGTCGAGCGCCTGATACTGTTTCGGCGTGGACTGGCCGAGGATCGCGCCTGCGATGCAGCCATAGCGCAACAGCGCGCCGGTCTTCATCTGCTGCAGCCGCGCCACGTCGACGGGCTCGCGGTCGCCGAACCGGCCTTCGCCCGCGAGGTCGAGGATCTGGCCGCCGACCATGCCGCCGATGCCGGAGGCACGCGCCAGCGCACGCGTCAGCAACAGCCGCACGGTTGCGTCGTTATGGATCTCGTCGCGGGTGACGATGTCGAACGCCAGCGTCAGGAGCGCGTCGCCGGCAAGGATCGCGGTGGCGTCGTCGGTCTTCTTGTGCAGCGTGGGCCGGCCGCGGCGCAGGTCGCTGTTGTCCATCGCCGGTAGATCGTCATGGATCAGGGAATAACAATGGATGCATTCCAGCGCGGCGCCGACCAGCAGGGCCGCGTTGCGCGGAACGCCGAACACCGCGGAACTTTCGACCACTAGAAAGGGGCGCAGCCGCTTTCCGCCGCCGAGGCTGGAATAGCGCATCGCGTCCATCAGCCGCTTCGGCCGGGTGATCTCGTCGGGCAACAGCGTATCGGACAACAACTTCGCCAGCAGGGCTTCGGTGTCCTCCGCGGTCTGGTCCAGGCGTTTGGCAAAATCGGCAGGGGCGGTGGTCATCAAGAATAGCTCCAGATCAATTTGGTCCGGACCATCGTTGATGCCAGCGGCTTCGTCAATTCCATGACCCCGGTCACAAAAGCGCTGGAAAACGTGCGAAATATCATGGAGATGTCACGTGGGTGGGGCCTGTTTACCGGTCCCGGGCCGGGCTGGGCTGAACCGGAAGCATCCAATTTGCGCATTGTCCGAATTTTAGTGCTGATCCTGCTTGCGGTGCTGTTGCTGCCATATCTGCTGACGCCGCTCTACCGTACGGGCCATCCGGTGTCGGCGCTGATGACCTGGCGCTGGCTCAAGGGCGCGCCGGTGTCCCGGCAATGGATCGATTTCAAAGCGATTTCGCCTTACCTGCCGCGCTCGGTGGTCGGCTCCGAGGACGCCAAATTCTGCAGCCATCACGGGGTCGACTGGGACGCGCTGCAGGACGCGATCGAGGATGCCGACGACGGCGAACCAGCCCGGGGCGGCTCGACCATTACCCAGCAGGTGGCCAAGAACCTGTTCCTGTGGCCCGGTCGCAGCGTGGTTCGCAAGGCCTTGGAACTGCCGCTCGCGATGTGGATCGATTTCGTGCTGCCCAAGCAGCGGATCCTCGAGATCTATCTCAATATCGCCGAGCTGGGCCCGTCCGGGCAGTTCGGGGCCGAGTCCGGGTCGATGTACGCATTCGGCCGTTCGGCCGCGACGCTGTCCGCGCGCGACGCCGCGCTGCTGGCTGCGATCCTGCCCAACCCGGTCAAGCGCAGTGCCCGCAATCCCGGCCCCGGGGTGCGCCGTCTGGCCGCGACCTATATGGCGCGGGCGGGCGCAGTTCAGCGTTGCTGGAGCGAAAATCGTGCTTTTTGAGCCAATTTTCGCTCCCTTTAACCGCAAGCCGGCCTAGCTTTACGGCGGCCCATCCTCTATAAGCGCGGCCTTATCGGCATCGCAGCCCGTGCGCTCAAGCGCTGGGCCGTCCGGTCTCGGACGATGCCTCCGACAACACCCCTAGAGGACCGTTATGGCCGTTCCCAGAAGAAAAACATCGCCCTCGCGGCGTGGCATGCGCCGCTCGGCGGACGCGCTGAAGAAGCCGACCTATGCTGAGGACAAGGATTCCGGCGAACTGCGCCGTCCGCACCACCTCGACCTCAAGACCGGCATGTACAAGGGTCGGCAGGTGCTGAAGAAGAAGGAATCCTGATCGGATCCGGAATAAAGACGCCGCCTTTTGCGGCGTCTGCCCGAATTTGGCCAACGAGTGGGCCAACGGTTCCATGGGGCGAATCGATGCTTTGCCCGGGGACATTCCGGTTATCCTAGGAAGGCGCGATACCTATGGTCGGTTTTCCGCTGCTTCTGATTCCGCTCGCGATCTACAACATCATCGTCTTCCTGATGCCGGGCGTGTCGTTCACCGACCCGCTCGTCAAGGTGCCGTTGATGTCGGGCGCGGAATGGGCGGTGACGCTGAGCGACGTGCTGCTGGCGCTCGCGATTCTGCTGCTGCTCGCCGAAGTCATCAAGGGTGCGCGTCCCGGCGCGAAATATCTCACCGACCATCTGCTGTCGCTGATCGTCTTCGGCGCCGCCGCGGCCGAATTCGTGCTGTGGCCGAAATTCGGCACGTCGACCTATTTTCTGCTGACCGCGCTGGCGCTCGTGGATTTCCTCTCCGGCCTTGCCTTGCGAACGCGGCGCCGTGCTGTTGCGGTAGCGGCGGCGCCTGCGCCTAAAGCTGCCGAACCTCCGCCAAAGGCCGCCGAAAAAGTCGAGGCGCCGGTGATCGAACCCAAGATCGAGCCGGCGCCGGCGCCCGCACCTGCGCCTGCCGCGCCATCGGTACCGCCAGCAGCCTCGGTTGCCGAATCGGTGTTGAAGGACCATCCCGAACCGAAGCCGGTGCAGCCGGTCGTTGCGTCCGAGCCGACCCCGCCGAAAACGCCATCACCGGAAGTTCATTCGCCGGAAGCCTCGTCGCCGGAAGTGTCTTCACCGGAGGTCCCGTCGCCGGGTTTGCAGCCGGGACCAAGCTTTCCGCACCCGCCGGAAAAGCCGGACACGCCTCAGCGCTGATCCGTCCCGTTTTCGATCCAAGCTCTTTAGATGGTTTGCCGCGTCCGGAAGCCAGGGCCGCTGCGCCGGATCTGGCTCGCGCCATAAGCGGTCTGTGCATCTGCCGGCGAAGCCCGCCGCAGGCTACGGGTTTGCGGCGCCTGGTCGGCGGTCGCGATCAACTGCGCGAGGAAGGTCGGATCGGGCCGCGGCGCCGGCTTCGGCGACCAGCGCACGGCTTCGGTCACCGGCACCAGCTCGGTGCAGGCCGGTTCGTCGAGGTTGACGAACTCGCCGTCCAAAATGTCGTCTGGTCGATCGATATCCAGCATTCGCGCACCGTAACCTAAACTGTCACGTTTTGGGACGTTACGCCCCCACTGCGGTCTGCCTCGCAAGGCCTATGCCGCTCCCTCCCGGTTCGTTCCCGCAGGGGCCGGGAAGTCCGTTAAACGTGGTTTCCAGATTATTTATGAACTTGTCGTAGCCTCGTCTTCGAAACAGCCCCTATCCTGAGACGGTGGGAATCACCCGGCGGTGTCCCGAATCGAGGCGTTCTGATGCTTCCTGTCCCACAAGCCTCCAGTATCCTGGCCTCGCTAGGTCAGGCTGCATTTCTCTGGGACCTGACGGCGGACACGATCGCCTGGAGCGAGAATGCCGGCGCGGTCTTCACCGATATTCCATTGGAGGCGCTGGCCAGTGGCGCCGGCTTTGGCAGGCTGATCGAGCCGTCCGGTTCGATCCGCAACGAGGCGCTCGCACAGCCGGCGCCGGCGCGGAGCGGCGAAGGCGTCGCCTACCGGATCGAATATGGTGTGCGGGCCTCGACCTCCGCGCCCGTGATCTGGATTGAGGAGACCGGCTGCTGGTTTGCCGGACCGGATGGCAAGCCGGCGCGCGCGCAAGGCATCGTCCGTGTCAACAACGAGCGCCATGCCCGCGACGAACAGCTCATGCGGCTGTCGCGGCACGATCCGCTGACCGGCGAACTCAATCGCACGCATCTGATCGCCTCGCTGGCGGAAGCGATCGAGGAAGCCGCGCGTTTCCGGTCGTCCTGCGCCTTCATGCTGATCGGTATCGATCATCTGGCGCGGGTCAACGACGCCTTCGGCTTCGACGTCGCCGACGCCGTGATCGCCGAAGTCGGGAAACGCATCCGCGCCAGGCTGCGCGGCGGCGACGTGCTCGGGCGATTCTCCGGCAACAAGTTCGGGCTGATCCTGAGGAACAGCACGGTCGACGATACCAATGTCGCGGCCGAGCGCTTCCTGGCCGGGATCCGCGACGAGGTGATCCCGACCAAATCGGGGCCCGTCTCGGTGACCGCCTCGGTCGGCGCGATCAGCATCCCGCGTTTCGCCCACAATGCCGATGAAGCGGTCAACCGCGTGCAGGAAACGCTCGACGCCGCCAAGCGCCGCCGCGCCGGGTCGTTCTCGCTGTGGCGTCCGAATGTCGAGCGCGATGCCCAGCGGCGCGTCAACATCCGCGTCACCGACGAGATCGTCACCGCGCTGAACGAGCGCCGTATCGTCACCGCGTTCGAGCCGGTGGTCGAAGCGCGCTCGCGGCAGCCGGCGTTCTACGAGTGTCTGGTGCGGATGGAGCAGGCGGACGGGCGGGCGCTGCTGGCGCCCGATATCGTTCCGGTCGCCGAGCGACTGGGCCTGATCCGATTGGTCGATCACCGCGTGCTCGAACTGGTGGTCGCCGAACTTGCGGCATCTCCAAACGTGCGGCTCAGCCTCAACATCTCGCCCGACACCACGATGGATCCGGACTGGTGGGCTGGAATCGAATCGCTGATGCAGGCCTATCCTGGCGCCGGCGAACGGCTGATCGTCGAAATCACTGAAACGGTTGCGATCCAGGATATCGACGATGTCCGCGGCTTCGTGACCCGCCTGAAGAATTTCGGCAGTCAGATCGCGATCGACGATTTCGGCGCCGGCTACACCTCATTCCGAAACTTGCGCAAACTGGGCGTCGATATCGTGAAGATCGACGGCGCCTTCGTGCAAAACATCGCCCGCTCGGCCGACGATCGCGCCTTCGTGCATACGCTGATCGATCTGGCCAACCGCCTGCACATCAAGACAGTTGCGGAATGGGTGCAGGACGAGGAAGCCGCGGTGATGCTGCGCGAATGGGGCTGCACCTACATCCAGGGCCGGCTGATCGGGCTGGCCTCGCCGCAACGGCCGTGGGCTGCGCAGGCTGAGGCGGTGATGCCGGCGGTGGGGTAGACGCCAGAAACGTCGATGGCCGGGACATCCAGCGCGAAGATGCGCTTCTGCCCGGCCATGACGAGAAACCCTGAGCGGTTTCGGTAGAGAAAGCTACTCGTCTTTCTTCGGCTCTTTCGACATGCGCTCGAGGCGATCCTGCATGTCCTTCATCTGGCGGCGAAGGTCGTCGATATTGTCATCCTCGGCTGCGGGCTCTGGCACCTTATCGGACTCGGTCGCATTCGATCCGGCGCGCGGTGGCACGAACGGCTTGAACATCGAGAACGTCTGCTGAAACAATTCCATGTTGCGGCGGACATGTTCCTCGAGCGGCGCGAACGGTGTTCCCGAGAAGGTGTTGGTGAGCTGCTTGCGGAATTTTTCCTGCTCGCGCGTCAGTGTGTCGATCGACTGCTCGAGATATTTCGGCACCACCATCTGCATGCTGTCGCCGTAGAAGCGGATCAACTGCCGCAGGAAAGTGGTC
>Ga0070665_100005173_pt1 | contig 13498 bp, 15 predicted proteins | sample KBSS13metaG_FD_65862 | JGI IMG/M metagenome (GOLD analysis project Ga0070665, IMG submission 65862) | Switchgrass rhizosphere microbial communities from Kellogg Biological Station, Michigan, USA - KBS S1-3 metaG | ecosystem: Host-associated > Plants > Roots > Rhizosphere > Soil ... | reverse complement strand
TCCCCGTGTCGGACTTGCCGCGCGGGTCAGACTTTGCGCTTGCGGCCATAGAGCTCAAGCGTGTGATCGACGAGGTCATAGCCGAGCTCCAGCGCGATCTCGCGCTTCATCGCCTCCAGCCGGTCGTTCTGGAACTCGATCACGTCGCCGCTTTCGATGTCGATCAGGTGATGGTGGTGACGCAGATTGGTCTCGAAGCGGGAGAAACTGGCCTTGAAGTCATGCTTCTGCACCAGGTTCAGCTGGTCGAGCAGGCTGAGCGTCCGATAGACCGTCGCGATCGAGACCGAAGGATCGACCGCGCGGGCGCGGGCATAGACGGTATCGACCGACGGGTGGTCGGCGGCATCGGCCAGGACCTGAAGGATGACCCGGCGCTGCTCGGTCATCTTCAATCCGGCGGTCACGCATTTGGTCTCGAGTTCATTCATCCTTTGGCCTCGCCGCAATAGAGAACGCCAATAATGTAAGGCCGGCGGCTCCGTTGCGCCAGTGTTCTGCTCAAAGCGTGTCCTGGTCACCGCGTACCGAACTGGCGGTCGCCGGCGTCGCCCAGCCCGGGCACGATATAGCCGTGGTCATTCAGGTGGCTGTCCAGCGCCGCGACATAGACCGGTATGTTCGGATGGCGTGCGCGAAAGGCCCGCGCCCCCTCCGGCGCCCCCACCAGCGCCATGTAGCGGATCCGCTCGGGATTGGCGCCGTAGCGGATCAGGACATCCACCCCGTGCGCCGCCGTTCCGCCGGTGGCCAGCATCGGATCGACCAGGAAGCAATCGCGCTTCCCCATCTCAGCGGGCAGGCGGACGACATATTCGATCGGGGTCAGCGTCTTGGGGTCGCGATACATGCCGATATGGCCGACGCGGGCCGAGGGCATGATGTCGAGCAGCCCGTCCGCCATGCCGAGCCCGGCACGCAGGATCGGGACGATCACCGGCTTCTTGCCGGCCAGCATCGGCGCGTCGCAGGGCGCCACCGGCGTCTCGATCCGTACCTGCTCCAGCGGCAGGTTGCGGGTGATCTCATAGCCCATCAGCACGGCGATCTCGCGCAGCAGGGCGCGGAACACTGAGCTCGCCTGGTTGCGGTCGCGCATCAGGGTCAGCTTGTGCTGGATCAGCGGGTGGTCCAGCACGAAAAACGGTCCGAACTCTTCGATCTGGCGCATTTAGCGAAACTATCGGAAAACTGGCGGACGGCAAGCGATTAGGCGGTAAATACTTTAGTTACCCGTCGGACGCGCTATAGAATCGGCCAGGGTACGACGAGGGAGAGCGGCATGGACAGCCAGACGGAACATCTTGCGGGCGCCGGCGCCCCGGCTGGCTCGCCCAGTGGCGCCCTGGGGGCGCCGGAGCTCAGCATCGTGGTGCCGACCTATAACGAGGCCGAAAACGTGCCGCTTCTGGTCGAGAAGCTGAACGTGGCGCTGGCCGGCATCGATTGGGAAGTCATCTTCGTCGACGACGATTCGCGCGACGGCACCGCCAGGGTGGCGCGCGGCCTGGCGCAAACCTCCGGCGGGCGGGTTCGCGTCGTACAGCGCATCGGCCGGCGCGGCCTGTCATCCGCCTGCGTCGAGGGCGCCCTGGCCAGCTCCGCCCCCTATATCGCGGTGATGGACGGAGACCTGCAGCATGACGAGCGGCTGCTGCCGCGCATGCTCCAGGCGCTGAGGGAGGGCAACGAGATCGCGGTCGGCAGCCGTTTCGTCCCCGGCGGCGATGTCGGCGAATTCGCCGCCAACCGCATCAAGATCAGCAAGGCGGGCGCAAGGCTGGCCAAGCTGGTGGTGAAGCAGGAGTTGAGCGACCCGATGAGCGGCTTCTTCATGCTGCGCCGGGATGTGTTCGAGGCGGTGGTCCGCAACCTGTCGGCCAAGGGATTCAAGATCCTGCTCGACATCTTCGCCTCGGCGCCCCGGCCGCTGAAGGCGGTCGAGCTGCCCTTCACCTTCGGCTCCCGCATCAAGGGGGAGAGCAAGCTCGATACGATGGTAGCGTGGGAATATGGCATGCTGCTGCTCGACAAGATGCTGGGCGCTTATGTGCCGGTGCGCTTCCTGATGTATCTCGGCGTCGGCACGTTCGGCCTGGGCGTCCACTTCATCGCCCTTTGGTTCGCCTTCAAATCCCAGCACCTGCTGTTCTGGCAGGCGCAGACGATCGCGACCATCGTCGCGATGATGTTCAACTATTGGCTGAACAACATCGTCACCTATCGCGACCAGCGGCTGAAGGGCATCCGCTTCGTCTACGGCTTCTTCAGCTTCGCGATCATCTGCAGCATCGGCGCCCTCAGCAATGTCGGCGTCGCCTCGGCGCTATTCGTGGAAGACAACGAGGCCTGGTGGGTGGCCGGCATCCTGGGCGGCCTGCTGGGCTCGGTCTGGAACTATGCGATGACCTCGGTCTTCACCTGGCGGATCAGGCCGGCGGCGCCGAAGGTGGCGGTTGAAGGCTGAGCGTCGGTGGGCGAGGTGCCCAAGCGTCAGCGGGCGAGGTGTCTGTTGAGACGCCACTCCGCCAGGCGAAAGCCCCGGCCGATCGCATAGGTGAGGATCACGTAGATGATTCCGGCGACGAAGAGCGCGTCGGTCGAATAGGTACGCGCCTCGATCCGCCGGGCGACGCCGGTGAGGTCGAGCAGCGTGATCGTGCTGACCAGCGCGGTCGATTTCATCTGCACGACCATCTCGTTGCTGAGCGCCGGGAGCGCGATGCGGAAGGCGCGTGGCAGGATCACCAGCCGGTAGAGCTGGAACGAGGTCAGGCCCGCCGCCAGCCCAGCCTCCTTTTCCCCTGCCGGCACGCCCTCGATGCCGCCGCGCAGCACCTCCGCGACATAGGCCGCCATGTTGAGTGACAGCGCGATCAAGGCGCAGGGCCAGGGATCGCGCAGGATCGGCCACAGCGCCGACTGGCGAACCGCCTCGAACTGGGACAGGCCGTAATAGATCAGGAACAGCTGGGTCAGCACCGGCGTGCCGCGGAACAGATACATGTAGAGATAGGCGAAGCGGCGGGGCCCGCGACCCCGCGACACCCGCATCAGCGCCAGCGGGACCGCCAGCAGGAAGGCGATCGCGGCGGATAGCAACAACAGTTGTATTGTGAGCCAGATGCCGCGCTGAAACGCGACTTGGTTTTCCGCGACCAGATCCCACAGATCGGTGAGGAAGCTCATCGCCGCACCCCGCGATTCGCGCGGCGCTCAAGCCAGCCGAAGACAGGGTTCGACAGCGTGACGATGCCGAGATAGAGCGCCATCGCCGCCAGGTAGAACGGGAACGGATGCTGCGTGACCTGGGCGGCGATGTTCGCCTTGCGCAAGATCTCCTCCAGCCCGACGACCGACACCAGCGACGTGTCCTTGACCAGCCCCTGCCACAGATTGCCGATGCCGGGGAGCGCGAAGCGCCAAGCCTGGGGCAGGCGGATCAGGAAGAAGGTCTGCCGCCGCCCCATGCCGAAGGCCCGCGCCGCCTCGATCTGCCCCGGCGGCACCGCCAGGAAGCCACCGCGGAAGGTCTCCGAAGCATAAGCGCCGAAGACGATGCCGAGCGCGAATACCCCGGCCCCGAACGGTCCCGGCGCCAGGGCATCGCCGAGCCATTCGGAGGCGCCGAAATAGACGATCAGCAGGATCAGGAACTCAGGCACCCCACGCAGCAGATTGAGGAACAGCGTGACCGGCACCCGGACCCAGACCAACGGCGACAGCTTCCCGGCCGCGCCTGCCAAGCCGAGCGCCAACCCCAGCGCCAGGGCGCCGAAGGCCAGCTCCAGCGTCACGGCGGCACCGGCCAGAAGCTGCGGCCCGAAGCCTGCGAGGTCAGGGATCAAGGTCGTGGGTCAGGGACGAATGGAGAAGGGGAAGTAGGCCTTGGTGATCTTTTCATAGTCCGGATCGGCCAGCAGTTGATCGATCGCGGTGTTCAGTGAGTCCACGAGCGCCTTGTTGCCCTTCTTCAACCCGATCCCGATCTGCCCGGTCACCAGCGGATCGACCAGCGGCTTTCCGACATAATCGAAGCCCTTAGCCTTGCCGGCCTTTTCCAGCCAGTCATACATCAGCAGCTTGTCGGCCAGCATGGCATCGACGCGCCCGGATTCGAGATCGAGCTCAGCCTCCTGCACCGTGTTGTAGGCCTTGATGGCGATGTCGGGGAGCCTCTGCTCCATATAGGCCTGATGATTCGTGCCGCTCTGCACGGCAACGGTCTTGCCCTTCAGGGTCGCCGGATCGTCGGTGATGCCCGAGGATTTCAGCGCCACGAACTGGCTGGGCGACAGATAGTAAGGCTTGGTGAAGTCGACCACCTTGGCCCGGTCCGGAGTCACCGACATGGACGAGATGATCATATCGATCTTGCCGGCCTTCAGCGCCGGGATCAGCCCGTCGAAATCCTGCGGCATGAACTGGCACTCGACCTTCATCCGCGCGCACAGCGCGTTCCCGATCTCAACATCCAGCCCCTTCAGCGTGCCGCTGGCGTCGCGATACTCGAATGGCGGATAGGCACCCTCGGTGCCGATACGCAGGCTTTGAGCCGCTGCCGGATGGACCCATGCCGAAATGGCCCCGCAGGCAATAAGCATTGCCAGCCCGATCACCCGTCTCATTGCTTTAAGCATGGATGCTTCCGTCCCTATTCATTGAATCCCGCCGACAAGCTCAATCCCGCACGCTCGCCAGGAACTGCCGCAGCCGCGGGGATTGCGGATTGCCGAAGATATCCGCCGGCGGCCCCTCCTCCTCGACCCTGCCCTTGTGCAGGAACTGGATGTGACTGGCGACGTCGCGGGCGAAGCCCATTTCGTGGGTCACCAGCACCATCGTCCGCCCCTCCTCCGCAAGGTCGCGGATCACCTTCAGAACCTCGCCGACCAGTTCGGGATCCAGCGCCGAGGTCGGCTCGTCGAACAGCATCAGGTCGGGTTCCATCGCCAGCGCCCGGGCGATCGCCACGCGCTGCTGCTGGCCGCCCGAGAGCTGGGCCGGATAGTCGTTGCGCTTGTCGGCGACGCCGACCTTGGCCAGCATCGCCTCGGCCCGTTCGGCCGCGCTCTTGCGGTCCAGCTTCAGCACATGCATCGGCGCCAGCGTCACATTCTGCAGCACGCTCATATGGGCCCAGAGGTTGAACTGCTGGAACACCATCGCCACGCGGCGGCGGATGCGCTGGACCTGGCGGCGGTCGGCCGGCACGGTGACGCCGTTCTTGCGCACCATGCGGACAAGCTCGCCCTCGATCCAGATCTCGCCGCTGTCCGGCGTCTCCAGCATGTTCATGCAGCGCAAGAAGGTGCTCTTGCCCGACCCGCTGCTGCCCAGGATGGCGACGACGTCATGATCGTGCGCCGTCAGCGAAACCCCAGCCAGAACCTCAAGAGCGCCGAAGCTCTTGGTCAGCCCTTCGATCCGAATCGCCGGGTGTGGCCGGATAGCAGGATGTGGCACAGAATCGGACATGGTCGCGCGAAGCTATCGCAAATGCCGGAATTCGCCACTAGCCAAACGCGCGCACCATAAGGGGCCGTACGTATGACAAAAGGGCAATTTTGTTGTAAGTTGAGGAAAATTAGACGAATGCACGTGCAGGTTTTTCGCAGACGGGTCAGATCGATGCGGACTTTACGCCTTATTGCCACCGTAACCGCCTTCAGCCTCGCGCTGTTGACGGGCGCCGACGACTTTGCCGCCACCGACGCGCAGCCGCAGACCGGTTCGGGCGGCCAGCCGGCGGACCAGGCCCAAGGCCAGACGCAGACGCCGTCGGGCGATCAGTCAGCCCCGTACGGCGGCACTCCACTGACCAGCGACCAGCTGAGCAAGGAATATCAGAACCTCTCGCCCGAGACCCGGGCCGCTTTGGCGAACCAGCTGAAATCCAAGGGCCTCGATGGGCTGACCAAGATGTCGGAGGGCGATGCCCGCACCGCCTTCGCCAGCCTGCCGCCGGAGGTCAAGGCGCAGATCCAGGCGAAATGGGATGCAATGAGCGACGAGCAGCGGATCGCGCTCAAAAAGATGGGCCCCGCCGCGGTCAAGGAGCTCGTCGCCTCCCAGATGAAGGAGATGATGAAGCAGTCGGTGAGCCCGGTGACGAAGCCGGTCGCACAGGTCGTGGAAAAAGTCTCGTCGGCCGCCGAGAAGGCGAAGACGATCATGCAGAAGGGCCGCGGCTATGTGCAGGGCCTGATCGCCAAGCTGAAGGGCGGGTCAAACCCGCCGCCGGAAGGCCAGAGCGGCGACTAGCCACCCCATTCGCTAAGCGCCGCCGACTAGCCGCCACCAATCAGCCGCCTTCATCCTCCGCCAGCGGCGTCGGGCCGCCCTTGACCGACAGTTTTTCGACCCGCCGCCCGGCCATGCTCAGCACGGTGAATGTATAATCGGCATAGGTGACCGTGTCGCCGGCCTTGGGCAGCCGGCCGAGCGCGGTCAGGACGAAACCGCCGACGGTCGTCACCTCATCCTCGCCCGGCAGCGCCTGCAGGCCGAGGCGGATCTTGAAATCCTCGATCGCCACCAACCCGTCGACGATCAGCCCGCCCTCCGGGTCCTCGACGATCGCCGGCTTCTCATGCCGGCCGGCCGAAGGCAGCTCGCCGACGATCGCCTCCAGCACGTCAGTCAGGGTGATGATACCCTCGACGCCGCCATATTCGTCGACCACCAACGCCATGCGCGAGCCGGATTCGCGCAAGATCTCCAGCGTCTGCAGCACCGGGATCGCGTCGTAGATCGCCGGCATGCTGGTCACCGATTCCGCGAGCCGCAGCGGCTCGCCCCTCAGCGTGTGGGCAAAGAGGTCGCGAATATGGACGACACCGACGATGTTCTCCTGTCCGCGCCCGACCGGAATGCGGGTGTGGCGGCTTTCCGCCACGACCTTGCCGATCTCGTCGCGATCGGCGTCGACATCGATCCACACCATATCGGCCCGCGGCGTCATGATCGAGCGGACCGGACGGTCGGCGAAGCGCAGCACCCGCCCGACCATCGCGCCCTCAGACGGGTGGAACACGCCGTGCTCCGTCCCCTCGGCGATCAACGTGCGAACCTCCTGCTCGCTGACCTTTTCCTTTTCGACCCGGTTCATGCCGATCAGCCTCAGCACCAGCCGCGTGGTGATGTCGAGCAGCGCGACAGCCGGCAGCACCACTTTCGAGATGACCGCGAAAGGCCGGGCCGAAGCGACCGCGATCGCTTCGGCCCGGCGCAGCGCGATCTGCTTGGGCACCAGCTCGCCGATGATCAGCGAGAAGAAGGTGGTGATCGACACGCCCAGCACGAAGGCGATGCCGGCGTCCAGCGCGGGCGAAATCCAACTGATGTGGCTCAATACCAGCGCGATCGGCGCGCTGACCGCGGTAGTCGACAAGGCACCCATGACGATGCCGATCAGCGTGACGCCGGTCTGCACCGTCGACAGGAAGCGCCCGGGATCGCGCTTCAGCCGAAGCGCGGTCTTCGCCCCCTTGCTGCCGGCCTCGGCACGCGCCTCGAGCCGGACCTGGCGCGAGGCGATGATCGCCATCTCGGCCATGGCGAAAACGCCGTTCGCGACGAACAGCAGCAAAATGATAACCAGATCCATCAGTACTCAGGGGGCTAGACTGCGCCCGTCAGCGGAATGCGCGCAAACCTTACAGACGCTGGTGAGTCCCGTCGCAGAAGGGCGCCTTGGCACTTGCCTTGCAGCCGCAGAAATACAGCGTCTTGTCTGCCTCGGCGGTGAATTTCATCGGCGCCAGCCCGGTGCCCTTGTGGGAACCGTCGCAGAAAGGCTGCCCCTTGCTCCGGCCGCAGGCACACCACCAATAATCCTTCCCGGCTTCGACCGCGATGGGATAGGGGGCTTTTTGGGCGACGACCGGCTCGCTCATGGCTAAACCTTTCTTGCTGACATTATGATGGTTCATCATAACACCGACCGCGCCAAGGTCTTGCCTTTTCTTCCAGGTTCCTATGCCCGAGCTTCCCGAAGTCGAAACCGTCGCGCGCGGCCTTGCCGCCACGCTGGAAGGCCACGCCATCGTCAAGGTCCAGCAGAACCGGGCCAATCTGCGCATCCCCTTTCCGCAGGGTCTGGTCAAGCGGCTGGAAGGCCGCCGCGTGGTCCATATCGGGCGCCGGGCCAAATATCTGCTGCTGACGCTGGATGACGGGCAGATCCTGGTCGTTCATCTTGGCATGTCGGGCCGCTTTATCATCCGGCACGACCCGTCCCTGCCGCTGCTGGCGCACGATCATCTGGTGCTGACCGCGGATGACGGGGTGGTCTATGTGCTGAACGACCCCCGCCGTTTCGGCCTGGTCGAGATGGTGGCCGCCGACAAGCTGGACGAGCATCGCCTGTTCGCCGGGCTGGGGCCCGAGCCGCTGGGCAACGCGTTCAACGGCAAGTCGCTGGCCAAGGCCTTCGCCGGCAAGAAGACGCCGGTCAAGGCGGCGCTGCTCGACCAGCGGGTGGTGGCCGGGCTGGGCAATATCTATGTCTGCGAAGCGCTGTTCCGCTCCGGCATCAGCCCGCTGCGCCTCGCCGGCACGGTGAAGGGGGCCAAGGCCGAGCTGCTGGTTCAGTCGATACGCCAGGTGCTGGACCTGGCCATCGCCGCCGGCGGCTCGTCTTTACGGGATTTCGTCCATCACGACGGCGAGCTCGGCTATTTCCAGCACAGCTTCACCGTCTACGACCGGGAGGGCAAGGCTTGCCCGGGCTGCACCTGCGACACCGCCGAGACCGGCGGGATCGAACGCATCGTGCAGTCGGGCCGGTCGACCTTCTATTGCCCGCGCAAGCAGCGATAGGCTAAGTCCTTCCGCACGACATCCCACCCGAGAAGCAGCTCCGCCATGACCTACGAGAATATTCTCGTCGAAACCCACGGTTCCGTCGGCCTGATCCGGCTCAACCGGCCGAAGGCGCTGAACGCGCTGTGCGCCGCGCTGATGCAGGAGCTGACCCAGGCGCTGGACGCATTCGAGAAGGACGACGCGATCGGCGCCATGGTGCTGACCGGCAGCGAGAAGGCCTTCGCCGCCGGCGCCGACATCAAGGAGATGATGGGCTACGACTATATGGACGTCTATCTCGGGAACTTCATCACCGAAAGCTGGCAGCGGGCGTCCACCTGCCGCAAGCCGATCATCGCGGCGGTGGCCGGCTTTGCGCTGGGCGGCGGCTGCGAGCTGGCGATGATGTGCGACTTCATCCTGGCCGCCGACACCGCCAGGTTCGGCCAGCCCGAGATCACCATCGGCACCATTCCCGGCGCCGGCGGCACCCAGCGCCTGACCCGCTTCGTCGGCAAGTCCAAGGCGATGGAGATGTGCCTGACCGGCCGGATGATGGATGCGGCCGAGGCCGAGCGCAGCGGGCTGGTCAGCCGGATCGTGCCCGCCGCCGAGCTGGTCGACGAGGCGATCAAGGTCGCGGCCAAGATCGCAAGCCTGTCGCGCCCGGTGGTGATGCTGGCGAAAGAGTCGGTCAACCGTGCCTATGAAACGACCTTGTCGGAGGGCGTCACCTTCGAGCGCAGGGTCTTCCATTCGACCTTCGCGATCGAGGACCGCAAGGAAGGGATGACCGCTTTTGCCGAAAAACGCCCCCCAATCTTCAAGAACCGGTAAATCATTTCTTGAAGAATCGTTGAATAACTTGCCGGCCGCCCCCTGAGTCGGCTTGACGCACCGGCCTCAAAATCGTTATTGTCCCGCCCTTCCGCGCCCGGGCACCGAAACGGTCGCGACAGCAATTGAGAGATAAATGGCTCATCATAAGTCCGCCCAGAAGCGTATCCGCAGTAACGCGCGACGCGCCGAAGTCAACACCGCCCGCGTCGGCCGCATCCGGACGTTCCTGAAGCGCGTCGAGACGGCGATCAGTTCCGGCAACAAGGAAACCGCGCAGGCCGAGTTCAAGCTGGCCCAGCCGGAGCTGCAGCGTGGCACCACGCGCGGCGTGATTCATCGCAACACGGTGTCGCGCAAGCTGTCCCGGCTGACCGCGCGCATCAAGGCGATGGGCTGATCCACCGTTATAATTTGCGTTAAATCGAGTCCAAGTATCAAAATTGAATCAATAAATATTGGACGGCTTTAAAAGCGCCCACGAGGGCGCTTTTTTATTTCGGCTATATTGTAAGAAAAAATAAATTTCTGCCGTTCTGCTTTCGATCTTCTTGCCCCGCACGGGTACGCTCGATAGAATTCGTGTGTCCGCACATAATAACTCTCTCCGGCGGACCCAGCACCCGCGTTGCCGGGGCCTGAAATCGGCCGAAACAACGTGTTTTTCCTACTGTTGCGCTATCTCGAGGTAAGGAGAATCTTTTGGCTGGTATTGCGGAGCATATTGAGGGACCCAAACGCATTCCTGTGACGTCAGGCCGGAAAAATGCAGGAATATCAGGTGGTTTGGACAGGGAGTGGGAGCGCGTCCTCGACATGATGCGCGCCGAGGTCGGCGAAGCCGCGTTCCGCAGCTGGCTGCAGCCCCTGTCGGTGATCTCGGCCGATGACGGCGAGGTCTCGGTCGCCGTGCCGACCCGCTTCATGCGCGACTGGCTGATCAAGAACTATGCCGACCGCATCCAGTCCCTGTGGACGATCGAAAATCCCGCCGTGACCAGCATCGAGTTCGTCGTCGTCGCCGGCATGAGCGCCGAGACCGATACGCCGGACCTGGCCCCGCCCCCCACCTCCGCCGAATCTGTTCCCGCCGAAGCTGCGCCAGTGGCCGCGCAGGACCCCGCGCCCCAGCCAGCCCGCGCCCCGGCGCGCAAGGGCGCCAAGGCGCCGGCGGAGGACGCGCCGCACGCTGAAATTTCCTACGATCTCGACACCAGCGGCCTCGACCCGCGCTTTTCCTTTGAGAATTTCGTCGTCGGCAAGCCCAACGAGTTCGCCCATGCCGCGGCCCGCCGGGTGGCGGAATCCGAGACCGTGCCGTTCAACCCGCTGTTCCTCTATGGCGGCGTCGGCCTGGGCAAGACCCACCTGATGCATGCGATCGCCTGGCAGATCGGCAAGCGCAAGGCCAAGCGCAAGGTGCTCTATCTCTCGGCCGAGCAGTTCATGTACCGCTTCATCCGGGCGCTGCGCTTCAAGGACACGATGTCGTTCAAGGAGCAGTTCCGCTCGGTCGACGTGCTGATGATCGACGACATCCAGTTCATCTGCGGCAACAAGGATTCGACCCAGGAAGAGTTCTTCCACACCTTCAACGCGCTGGTCGACCAGAACCGCCAGATCGTGATCTCGGCCGACAAGAGCCCGTCGGACCTGGAGGGCATGGAGGAGCGGCTGCGCTCCCGCCTGGGCTGGGGCCTGGTGGCGGACATCCACCCGACCACCTATGAGCTGCGCCTCGGCATCCTGCAGGCCAAGGCCGACAGCCTGAAGCAGAAGGTGCCGGTCAAGGTCCAGGAATTCCTGGCCCACAAGATCACCTCCAACGTCCGTGAGCTGGAAGGGGCGCTGAACCGCATCGTCGCCCACGCCGACTTGGTCGGCCGCCCGGTGACGATCGAGACCACCCAGGACCTGCTGAAGGACCTGCTGCGCGCCAACGACCGGCGGGTGACGATCGACGAGATCCAGCGCAAGGTGGCTGAGCATTTCAACATGCGCGTCTCCGACATGCATTCGGAGCGCCGGGCCCGCGCCGTCGCCCGGCCGCGCCAGGTGGCGATGTTCCTGGCCAAGAGCCTGACCTCGCGCTCGCTGCCCGAGATCGGCAAGAAGTTCGGCGGCCGCGACCACACCACCGTCATGCACGCGGTGAAGAAGGTGGAGGAGCTGATGGCCAGCGACCACAGCTTCGCCGAGGATATCGAGCTGCTGCGCCGGACCCTGGCGGGTTAAAGTCCCCGTAGGATGGGTAGAGCGCAGCGAAACCCATCATCCGGTGCGCTGAACGATGGGTTTCGCTACGCTCTACCCATCCTACGAAAGCTGACCTAGCGCTCTGGCGAACAGGTCGGGCGAGACATTGCCGCCCGACAGCACGATACCGACCGTGCGGCCCCGCGCATCGATGCGCCCGGCCAGCAGGGCCGCCAGCGCCACCGCGCCGCCCGGCTCGACGACCAGCTTCAGCGTCTCGTAGGCGAACGCCATCGCCTGCAGCGCCTCGTCGTCGGTGGCTGTGACACCGCCCGCAAGCCGCCTTTGGTTCAACGCAAACGTGATTTTCCCAGGCATCGGCGCCAGCAGGGCGTCGCAGATCGAGCGGGAGGCGGGATCGTTCGCCACCCGCTCGCCGGCGGCCAGCGACCTGGCATGATCGTCCATCGTCGAGGGCTCGGCGGTATAGAGCGCGGTCGCCGCATCCAGCGCCAGGCCGATGCCGGCGGCGAGCCCGCCGCCGCTGGCCGGCACGTAGACGGCGTCGAGCGCGAGCCCCAGCGCCTTGGCGTCGGCCGCCAGCTCCAACCCGACCGTGCCCTGGCCCGAGATCACCCCCACATCGTCGAACGACGGGACGACGGTGGCACCGCGCTCGGCCGCGATCCTGGCGCAGATCGCCTCGCGATCCTCGGTCCAGCGGTCATAGAGGATGACTTCGCCGCCCAGCCGGCGTGTGTTGTCGATCTTGGGGCCCGGCGCGTCGCTGGGCATCACGATGGCGGCCTTCATGCCGAGCAGCCGCGCCGCCTCGGCCACGCCCTGGGCATGGTTGCCCGAGGAAAAGGCCACGACCCCGCCGCCGGCCTGGCCCATCTCGACCAGCTGCTTCAGCCGGTTGTAGGCGCCGCGGATCTTGAACGACCCGGTCCGCTGCAGCACTTCAGGCTTGAGCAGGATACGCCCGCCGGTCAGCGCGTCGAGCCGTTCCGAGCCGAGCAGCGGGGTGCGGACGGCGACGCCCTTCAGCCGCTCGGCGGCGCGGACAACATCATCGCGATTCGGGAGGTCGGTCATGATCCGACCGGTATAGGCTATGGGCGAAGCCCTGAAAACAGGGGCGTCAGCCCCTGAAAACATGCGCCCGGGTGATGGTCACGGCGCAGGGATCGCCGACGACCAAGCCAAGTTCCGCCAGGCGCTCGCGGTCGACCAGCACCTCCAGCCGCTGCTCACCGAAGGCAAGGTCGACCCGGGCGGTCGGGCCGAGCGCCACGATGGAGTCGATCACCGCGCGGGCGATATCGTGCCCGTTGGCGCGACCCAGCCCGATCTCATGCGGGCGGACATAGGCGACAGCGTCGCCGACATAGTCGTCCAACTCGGTGTGCAGAGCGAAGCCGCCCAAGCGGGCGATGCCGTTCTCGACATGGCAGGGTAGCCGGTTGGCGAAACCGAGGAATTCCGACACGAACTGGGTCGCCGGCCGGTCATAAGCCTCCGACGGGGTCGCCACCTGCTCGATCTGGCCGACATTCATGATGGCGATGCGGTCCGCCAGCTCCAGCGCCTCTTCCTGGTCGTGGGTCACGAACACGCTGGTGACGTTGATTTCCTTGTGCAGCTTGCGCACCCA
>Ga0070665_100005168_pt1 | contig 13504 bp, 12 predicted proteins | sample KBSS13metaG_FD_65862 | JGI IMG/M metagenome (GOLD analysis project Ga0070665, IMG submission 65862) | Switchgrass rhizosphere microbial communities from Kellogg Biological Station, Michigan, USA - KBS S1-3 metaG | ecosystem: Host-associated > Plants > Roots > Rhizosphere > Soil ... | reverse complement strand
CCGAGCCCGGCGACCGTCGTCACCGACGCCCCGTCGAGGCGCTGCGCGGGATAGAGGCACGAGTGCACCGGCGTGCCGTCGACCAGCACGCTGCAGGCACCGCAGTCCCCGGCGTCGCAGCCCTTCTTGACCTCGAAGTGCGCAGCCTCCCGCAGGAAGGTGCGCAGGCACTGCCCCGGGCGCGGCTCGCCGTCGCCGGGGGTCCCGTTGATCCGGTACCTCATGCCAGCTCCACCCGGATCTCCTCCAGCAGCACGGCGCTGACCTGCCGCCGCCAGTCCGCCGTGCCGAGCGGGTCGGTGTAGTAGCCCGGGGCGGCGTCGACGTCCGACCGCAGCTGCTCGGCGGTGGGCGGGGCGGGATAACGCAGCACGGTGGGGGCCGCGGTCGCCGCGGTGATCGTGAAGACGGCCTCGCCGGAGGGATCGACCCGCCCGGTCAGCACCGCCCCCGAGCGGCCCAGGTCGGCCAGGGCGATCTTGCGGAAGCCGGTCCGCGCGCCCAGCGCGTGCGCGGGCAGCTCGAGGGCGCGCAGCACCTCGCCCCGGGCGAGGGCGTTCGTGCCGTTGCCGGTGACGAGCTCGGCGACCGGGGTCCGGTACTCCCCGCCGTCCGGCCGCCAGACCAGCGCCACGCCGTCGAGCGCCACGCACAGCGACACCATCCCGGCGGCCGCGAAGGACTGGCAGACGTTCCCCCCGACCGTCGCGACGTTCCAGATCTTGAACGAGGCCAGCAGCGCGTTCGCGCACTCCGCGGTGAGCGGCGGCCGGTCCGGGTGGGCCAGCAGCTCCGCGATCGTGCAGGTGGCGGCGATGCTCAGGGTCGTGGCGGTGCGCTCGACGGGCGGCCAGCCCATCGTCGTGACGTCGACGAGGCCGGTGGTGTCGACCTGGGGCTCCGAGTACAGCCAGGTGCCGCCGCCGAGGACCCGCTCACCGGGGCCCAGCGCCAGGTCCGCGCGCGTGCGGGCCCGCCGGTAGCCGGTGACCGTGTTCAGGTCCATGCACGCTCCGAGATCGAGGGACGAATCGAAGGACAAAGGGAGTCGAGCAGACCCCGAGGGCGGGTTCCCCGGCAATCCCCCGCCACGCCCCTTCATCGGAACGTAACGACGGGTCCTTGCCGCGGCGCGGCCTACCCGTCATCCTGGGTGAACCATACGGTTCAACAGGAGGCCCGCAGTGCAGACCCTCGACCTCGGCGCGTTCACCGACCTCGGCGTCCACACCCCCGAGGAGCTGCCCGCCGCGGCCGCGTTCTACCGCCGCTGGGGCTTCGTCGTCCTCCGCGACCTCATCCCGGCCCGGCTGCTGGCGGACATCGAGGCGGAGTGCGTCCTGGCCCAGCGAGGCGTGCTCTCCGGGGCGCTGGCCGGGCGGCACGGCTCCACCAAGTACCTCGACGCCGAGATCGGCGACACGGCGGCCAGGAACGAGGGGTTCGTCAACTACGTCGAGCACGTGGAGGAGCTGGCCCCCAGCGTCGAGACCGCGCTGACCCTGCCCGCCCTCCGCGCGCTCGTCGGGGACCTGCTCGGCGAGGGCTTCTGGCGCAGCGTGAACGGTGTGGTCTACCAGGACGCGCGGCCCGGCCGGGAGTCCGGCTACAGCCGGATCGGCTGGCACGCGGACTGGCAGGCCGTGCCGCACCTGGACATCTGGCCCGGCACCGCGTTCACGATCCACGTCGACGGCACCAGCCCGGCCAACGGGTTCCTGCGCGTGGTCCCCGGCAGCCACCTGTGGGCGACGCCGAGCCCGCACGAGAATGTCAACGGTGCCGTGGTGCCCGAGGGCGCCCCCGCCGCGCGCGGCTACACCGACACCCCGGCGCCCTTCCCGATGCCGCTGGGCTTCGAGAAGGTGCGTGGCGAGCTCCCGGTCTACGCCGAGCGCGGGGACGTGATCCTGCACGACGCCTTCCTCTGGCACTCCGCCGCCCGCGCGACGGACGACGGCACCGTCCGCCGCCACGTCCGCGGCGGTTGGCAGGGCGGCGACCCGGCCCTGCGGGACACGGAGACCGGCTTCGTGAAGAACGCCGCCCGCTGAGCGCTCAGCTGCCCCGGTAGGTCGTGTACGAGTACGGCGAGAGCAGCAGCGGGACGTGGTAGTGCCCGCGCTCCGGGTCGGCCGTGAACGCGATCGTGATCTCCGGGTAGAAGGACTCCTGGCCGGTCGCGGCGTGGTAGGCACCGACCGCGAAGACGGCCGTGTAGGCGCCCGCCGCCAGGGCGCCCGTGTAGAGGTCGCCGACGCGGCCGTCGGCGTCGGTGACGCCCCGGTGCGTGGTGCCGTCCGGCGCCGTCAAGGTCACCTCGACGCCGGCCGCGGGTCTGCCGAGCGCGGCGTCGAGGACGTGGGTGCTGATGCCTGCCATGACCGGAGCCTTCCAGGTCCCCGAACCCGACCGAAATGCACCGCGCTCCGCGATTCACACATCCGTAACGCGCCTCCGGCTCCTTTCCCGGGCCGGTACCGTCGGCGGCCTCAGGCCTGAAAGGAAACCGCCGGTGCTCATCACGGTCGTCAATCCCAACACCACCGAGTCGATGACCGCGACCATCGCGAAAGCGGCCGCCGCGGTCGCCGGACCGGGCACGACGATCCGCGCCGCGACCTCCCGAACGGGCCCCGCCTCCATCGAGAGCCATTACGACGAGGCCCTTTCGGTGCCGGGCCTGTTGGCCGAGATCGCCGCCGGGGAGCGGGCCGGATCCGCGGGGTACGTGATCGCCTGTTTCGGCGACCCCGGCCTCGACGCGGCGCGCGAGCTGGCGGGCGGCCCGGTCGTCGGGATCGCGGAGGCGGCCATGCGCACCGCCTCCTACCTGGGCCGGGGCTTCTCCGTGGTGACCACGCTCGGCCGGACGGTCGGCCGGGCGCACGATCTCGCCGCGCACTACGGCGCCGGCCGCTTCTGCCGCGGCGTCCACGCCTGCGAGATCCCCGTGCTGGAGCTCGAGACGGACCCCGCCGCCCGGGACCGGATCACCGAGGACTGCAGGCGGGCCGTGGCCGCGGACGGGTCCGACGCCGTGGTGCTGGGCTGCGCCGGGATGGCGGACCTGTGCGCGCACATCAGCGCCGAGATCGGGGTGCCGGTGGTCGACGGCGTGGCGGCCGCGGTGAAGGCCGTGGAGTCCCTCGTCGCGCTGGGCCTGCGGACCGGCGACCGGGGCGAGTTCGCGGCCCCGCCCGCGAAGGCTTACACCGGGATGCTGTCGGAATTCCAGATCCCTTAGCCGCATATATGTCACGCTCGTCTTAACGCCGGGGACGAACTCGTGAAGTGTTCCGAGCACCCTCTGCACCGCACCGACCAGGACCTACCGTCACCCCATCGGGTCGGGAGACATGCGGAGGGCTGGAATGTCGGAATCGGTGGAAGCGAGGGAGGTCCCACTCGCGACGAGTGGGACGCCCGGTGAGATCAAGGCCGGGTACGACGACCGGCTCACGAACGAGGACCTGGCCCCGCTGAAGAAGCAGAGCTGGAAGTCCTACAACTTCTTCGCCTTCTGGATGTCCGACGTGCACAGCGTCGGCGGGTACGTCACCGCCGGTTCGCTGTTCGCGCTCGGCCTCGCCGCCTGGCAGGTGCTGATCGCCCTGCTCATCGGCATCACGATCGTCTACTACCTGTGCAACCTGGTCGCCAAGCCCTCGCAGGCCACCGGGACGCCCTACCCCGTCATCTCCCGGGTGTCCTTCGGCGTGCTCGGCGCGAACGTCCCGGCGATCATCCGCGGGCTGATCGCCGTCGCCTGGTACGGCATCCAGACCTACCTGGCCTCGCACTCGCTGGTCATCGTCGCGCTGAAGCTCTGGCCGGGGCTCGCCCCGTACGCCGAGGTCGGCGAGTACGGCTTCGTCGGCCTCTCGCTGCTCGGCTGGGCCGCCTTCCTGTTCATGTGGGTCGTGCAGGCCGCCGTGTTCTGGAAGGGCATGGAGGCGATCCGCAAGTTCATCGACTTCTGCGGCCCGGCCGTCTACGTCGTGATGTTCCTGCTGGCCGGATACCTGGTCATGGAGGCGGGCTGGAGCAACATCGACCTCAACCTGTCCGAGGTCAACCTGAGCGGCTGGCAGTCCATCGGCGTGATGATCACCGCCATCGCGCTGATCGTGTCGTACTTCTCCGGCCCGATGCTGAACTACGGCGACTTCGCGCGGTACGGCCGCACGTTCAAGGACGTGAAGAAGGGCAACTTCCTCGGCCTGCCGCTGAACTTCATCGTGTTCGCGCTGCTGGTGGTCATCACCGCCGCCGCGACGCTGCCGGTCTTCGGCCGTCTCATCACGGACCCGGTCGAGACGGTCGCGCAGCTGGACAGCACCTTCGCCGTCGTCCTCGGCGCGCTGACCTTCATGATCGCCACCATCGGCATCAACATCGTGGCGAACTTCGTGTCCCCGGCGTTCGACTTCTCCAACGTCAACCCGCAGAAGATCAGCTGGCGGATGGGCGGCATGATCGCCGCCGTCGGGTCCGTGCTGATCACGCCGTGGAACCTGTACTCCAGCCCCGAGGTCATCCACTACACGCTGGACACCCTCGGCGCCTTCATCGGCCCGCTGTACGGCGTGCTGATCGCGGACTACTACCTGATCAAGAAGGGCCGGGTCGTGGTCGACGACCTGTACACCCTGAAGTCCACCGGCACCTACCACTACACCAAGGGCTACAACGTGGTCGCGATCGTGGCCACGGCCGTGGGCGCGGTGCTCGCCATGGCGGTCGTGCTGTTCGGCTCGTCCACCGCGGCGGCGTTCAGCTGGTTCATCGGCGCCGGCATCGCCTTCGCGGTGCACTGGCTGGTCTCGCGGTCCCGGGCCGGCGCGCCGCCGGTCGTCGAGACCGCCGCCTGACACGTCACCGTTCAGCCCCCGCCTCGGTTTCACACAACCGACGCGGGGGCTGATCGGCGCGTAACACGCCGTGGGAACCCTTTGACCTCCCACCCGTTCGACCCGCCGGAGGGCGCACATGGGCATCTCGCTCGGTTACAACCAGTACGGCAAGGCCGAGTGCCACATGGTGCACGTCGACCGCTCGACACCGGTGCACACGATCACCGACGTCACGGTGACGAGCCAGCTGATCGGCGACTTCGCCGAGACCCACCTGAACGGGTCCAACGCCAAGGTCATCGCCACCGACACCCAGAAGAATACCGTCTACGCGCTCGCCAAGCAGCACGGCGTCGGTTCGCCCGAGACCTTCGGGCTGCTCATGGCGCGCTACTTCGTCGACGGCTTCGAGCAGGTCACCGGGGCACGCCAGGAGGTGAACCTGGATGCGTGGGACCGGATCAGCACCTCCGAAGGCGGCCCGCACGACCACGCCTTCAGCAAGGCGGGCGGCGAGGTCCGCACCTGCGTGGTGACCAAGCACGGGGCCGAGGAGACGGTGATCTCCGGGCTCTCCGGCCTGGTCGTGCTCAAGAGCACCGGCTCGGAGTTCCACGGGTTCCCGGACGTCCCGTACACCTCGCTGGTGGAGACGGACGACCGCATCCTCGCCACGGCGGTGAGCGCACGCTGGCGCTACATCGGCACGGACATCGACTGGGACAAGGCCTTCGCGTCGATCCGGCAGATCCTGTTGGACAGGTTCGCGCTCACGCACTCGCTGTCGCTGCAGCAGACGCTCTACGCGATGGGCGAGGCCGCACTGCAGGCCCATCCCGAGGTCGCCGAGATCCGCTTCTCCATGCCCAACAAGCACCACTTCCTCGTCGACCTCGGGAAGTGGGGTCTCGAGAACCCGAACGAGGTCTGGTACGCCGCCGACCGGCCGTACGGGCTGATCGAGGCATCCATCGTCCGTGACGACGCGCCGCCCGCCGGCAGCGTCTGGGAAGGCGTGAAGGGCTTCGTCTGATGTCTGCCGAACCGACCGAACAGACCGAGGTCGCCCGTCCCGAGGACGAGAAGGTCCCCGTAGGCAAGGCGTTCTTCTTCGGTCTCCAGCACATCCTGGCCATGTACGCGGGCGTCGTCTCGCCCCCGATCATCATCGCCAGCGCCGCCGGGCTCTCCCCGGCCGACCAGGCGCTGCTCGTCACCGCCGCGCTGTTCGTCTCCGGTCTCGGCACCCTGCTGCAGTCCCTCGGGGTGCCCTACGTCGGGTCCCAGCTACCGCTGGTGCAGGGCGTGTCCTTCGCCGCCGTCGGGACGATGACGGCGGTGGCCACCAACGAGGCCATCGGTGATCCCGCCGCCCGGATGGCGACGATCTTCGGCGCGGTGCTCGTCGCGGGCGTCATCGGTTTCGTGATCGCGCCGATCTTCGCGAGCCTGGTGCGGTTCTTCCCGCCCGTGGTCACCGGCTGCGTCATCACGATCATCGGGCTCTCGCTGTTCCCCGTGGCGCTGCGCTGGATCCGCGGCAACCAGATGGTCAACGGGCAGCCGAACCCGAACTACGCGTCGGGCACCAGCCTGCTGCTCGGGTTCGTCACGCTGGTCGTCACGCTGGCGATCGCGCGCTTCGGCCGCGGGCTGATCTCGCGCCTGGCCGTCATGCTCGGCCTGGTGATCGGCACCGTCGTGGCCACGATCATGGGCCGGGTGAACTGGGGCGCCGTCGCGAACGGCCCGATCTTCGCACTGCCGCAGCCCTTCCACTTCGGCTGGCCGATCCTGTCCATCGGCGTGATCGTGTCGATGACCATCGTGATCCTGGTGATCATGGCCGAGACGACGGCGGACCTGCTGGCCGTCGGGGAGATCCTCGGCACGAAGGTGGACAAGAAGCGGATCGCGGCGGGCCTGCGGGCGGACATGGCCGCGACCACGGTCTCCCCGGTGTTCAACGGCATGCCGATCTCGGCGTTCGCGCAGAACGTCGGCATGGTCGCGATCACCGGCATCAAGTCGCGGTTCGTGGTGGCCGCGGGCGGCGCGATCCTGGTCGTGCTCGGCCTGCTGCCGGTGCTGGGCCGGGTGATGAACGCGATCCCGCAGCCCGTCCTCGGCGGCGCAGGCATCGTGCTGTTCGGCTCGGTCGCGGCCGCGGGCATCCGGACGCTGTCCAAGGTGGAGTTCACGAACTCGAACATCCTGATCGTGGCCACGTCCATCGGCGTGGGGCTGATCCCGATCACCGTGCCGGAGATCTACCTGCACCTGCCGACCTGGCTGCACCAGATCTTCGAGTCCGGCATCAGCGCGACGGCGATCTTCGCGGTGCTGCTCAACCTGGTCTTCAACCATTTCACCGAGTCCGAGGCCCCGGCGACCGAGGCCCACTGACCGTCTCGGCCGCTCATCTCGGCGCGGCGGTGGGGCGGCGGGCGATCGTCGCCAGCTCCGCCGTCGTCGCGCCCGTCTGCTTCTCGACCCACTCGCCGTCGAGGGCGCCGCAGTCGACGCCGCGGAGGAGGAAGCCCGCCAGCGCGACCGCGGTGGCGGGCTCGTCCATGAAGCCGCTCTCGCTGCGCTCGCGGTAGTCGCGGAGTCGCCGAGCCGCGGACTCGGCGGAGTCGCGGAAGAAGGCGAAGACGGCGGTGAAGCGGCTCGGCAGCTGCGCGGGGTGCAGGTCCCACCCCTGGTACAGGCCGCGCTCCAACGACCGGCGGACCAGCCTGCCGTGCAGGGTCCAGGCGGCCCGCACCTCCGCGGGCTCGCCCACCGGCATGACGTTCGTCGAGCCGTCGGACAGCCGGACGCCGGTGCCCGCGGCGGCGACCTGCATGACCGCCTTCGCGTGGTCGGCGACCGGGTGCTCCATGCTCTGGTACTCCGCGGCGATCCCCAGCGAGGCCGAGTAGTCGTAGGTGCCGTAGTGCAGGCCGCTGCAGCGGCCCCCGCCCGCCGCGATCATGCCCGGCAGCGGCGAGGTCCCGTCCAGCGCGAGGACGGACTGCGGCGTCTCCACCTGGATCTCGAAGCGCAGCGTCCCGGCGGGCAGGGCGTGCTCCTCCTCCAGCGCCTCGAGCACCGCGACCAGCCCGGTGACCTGCGCGGCCGCCGTGACCTTCGGCAGCGTGACGACGAACCCCGCCGGAATGCCGCCCTGCGCGCACAACGCCCCCACGAACCCGACGAGCGTCTGCACTCCCCGCGCCCGGGTCGCCGCCTCGAAGCTGCGGAACCGGATGCCGGTGAACGGCGGCGCGGTCCCGGCCGCCACGGCCGCGCGCAGCTCCGTCGCGGCGCGCGCCACCTCCGCGCGCTCCTCGGCCTCGGGACGCAGCCCGTAGCCGTCCTCGAAGTCGATCCGCAGGTCCTCGATCGGCTCGGCCGAGAGCTTGTCCCGCACGCGGCCCTGGAGGTCGGCGGGGGCGCCCCAGATCGCGGTGAGGTCGGAGGCGTACGCGTCGAACGTCTCCAGGGCCTGCTCACCCCAGGCCGCCGCGGTGTGCCGGTCGAAGCGGTCCGCGGGGACGTAGACCGTGTGCACGGGCTGCCGGGTGCCGGACTCCCCCGGGTAGGCCGCGGCCACCTCGGCGTCGACCGTGGCGAGCTCGGCGTCGAGGGCCGCGGCGAGGGCGGAGGCGAGGTCGGTCATGGTGACCGATCCTGGCCTATCCGGGCGCTACGCGGCCTGTGAGCCCGGCCGCTGGTGGTAGCGGTCCACGTAGACCTGGCCCGACAGCTCGGCGATCGCGTCCATGATCTCGTCCGTGACGGCCCGGCGGATCGCGGCGGAGCCCTCCAGCCCGTCGTAGCGGGAGAAGTCGAGCGGCTCGCCGAAACGGACCTCGACGGGCGCGAGCCGGGGCAGCTTCTTGCCCACCGGCTGCACCTTGTCCGTGCCGAGCAGGGCCACCGGCACGACGATCGCGCCGGTCGACAGCGTCAGGGACGCGACGCCGGTGTGCCCGCGGTGCAGCCGCCCGTCGAGCGAGCGCGTGCCCTCCGGGTAGATGCCGAACGCGCCGCCCGCGCGCAGGACCGTGCGGCCTGCGTCGAGCGCCGCGAGGCCCGCCTTGGCGTTGGCCCGGTCGACGGGGACGTAGCCCAGCGCGGTGAGGAAGCGCGCGATCAGCCTCCCCTTCAGACTGCGGGCGGTGAAGTACTCGGCCTTGCCCAGGAACGCCACCGGACGCGGCGTGACCAACGGGATCACCGCGGTGTCGACGGCGGCGCGGTGGTTCGCCGCGAAGATCACCGGACCGGTGGTCGGCACCCGATGCGCCCCGACCACGCGCGGGCGCCAGATCATGCGGACGAGCGGCGCCAGCACCCACCTGATCAGGAACTGCATGACTCTTCTTTTCCTCCCCGCGGCGCCCACCCACATGAGCACCCCCAGTGTCTCCCACCGCGTGTGACGGCCGGATCACCGATGGAGAACGTACTCGGGTCGGCCCCTCGGTGGATCCGCCACGTGAGGGAGACTGCACCGTGCCCGAACGCCGGCTCGACGTCCTCTCCGTGCACTGGTACGAGCTGCGGACGGCACCGGCGGTCGCCCCGCGCTGGCTCTCGGCGGCGCGGGCGCACCTGCCCGAGGCCCTGCCGCTCCGGTTCGGCGAGAGCGAGCCGCTGCGCGGGCGGTTCGACCGGGACGGCGACGCCGGTTTCCTGGCGGCCGCGGAGCGCGCGACCGGGCTGCTCGCCGTCATGGGCGAGCCCCCGGTGCACGCGGCGAGCCTCGCGGCCACACCGATGATCGACCGCTGGGGTCCGGTGCAGTCCCACACGATGTCGGTGGAGGTCGATCCCGCGGACGAGCGGGTGCGCGCGTTCGCCATGGCCCTGACCGTCCCCGAGACGATCTACGTGTCGGCGTCGACGGACCGCGACCTGCTGCTGGACCGCCGCACGCTCGTCCACATCGGATCCGGCACCCGCGAGCCGCACCTCGCCGCGCTGGGGGACTGGCTCGGCCTGCCGCCCACCCCGCCGCAGTGGTGCTGGTTCGGCCCGCCCTACCGGCGGCTCGGCGGGCTGTGGACCGGGGGCGAGTGGGTGCCGGAGCGCTACCGGGCCCGCCTCGACGAGGTCGATCCCGTCCGTCGGCACGCCCCGCGGATCCCCCGCGGGCTGCGCCGCCGGTGGCTTCTCGGGAAATAGCTGGACGGCTGTGGCAGGGTGGATCTCGACATGAGGCACTGACACCACCCCCGCCCGGCCGCGGATCACCCGCCGGGCGTTCGGAGATCCCTTCCGGTGGTGTCGCATGCCTGCTCCCCTGATCGCCCATGACCTCGTCCGCACGCTCGGCGGCCGCCGCGTGCTCGACGGTGTCTCCCTCACCGCCGCCCCCGGCCGCCGGATCGGCCTGATCGGCGAGAACGGCGTCGGCAAGTCGACGCTGCTGCGGCTGCTGGCCGGGGCGGACGAGCCGGACGGGGGCACCGTCGTCCGACCTCCTGACCTGGGGTTCCTGCACCAGGAGCTGCCGTTCGCATCCTCGGTGACCCTCACCGGCGTGCTCGACGACGCGCTGCGCGAGGCCCGCGCCGACCTCGCCGAGCTGGACCGCCTGGGCGCGCTGATCGCCGACGAGCCCGATCTGCTCGACGCCTACGGGGAACGCCTCGAACGCGCCGAGGAGCACGGTGCCTGGGACGCCGACCGCCGCGCGTCGCTCGTGCTGGAGGGCCTCGGGCTCGGGGACGTCGGCCCGGACCGCACCGTCGGGTCGCTGTCCGGCGGGCAACGCGGGCGGCTCGCGCTCGCCGCCCTGCTCATCCGCCGCCCCGCCGCACTCCTGCTCGACGAGCCCACCAACCACCTCGACGACGCCGCCGCGGCCTTCCTGGAGGAGCAGCTGCGCGGCCTGCCGGGCGTCGTCGTGGTGGCCAGCCACGACCGGGCGTTCCTCGACGCGGTGTGCACGGACCTGATCGATCTCGACCCGGCGGCCGACGGGCCGACCCGCTACGGCGGCGGCTACTCGTCCTATCAGGACGCCAAGCGCGCGGAGCGGGAGCGCTGGGAGGAGCGGTTCGTCGCGGAGCAGGAGGAGCTGCGCGAGCTGCGGTACTCGGTGCGGTTCACCGCGCACCGCGTCGCCCACGGCCGGGACATGCCGGACCACGACAAGATGGGCTACGGACGCCGCGGCCAACGCATCGAGAAGCAGGTCTCCAGCCGGGTCCGCAACGCCGCGCGCAGGCTCGAGGAGCTGGAGCGCGACCAGGTCCGCAAGCCGCCCGCGCCGCTGCGGTTCCAGGCGTCCGCGCTCGCCACGGACGCCGCCGACGGGCTCCTGGTGTCGCTGCGGTCGGTGCGGGTGCCGGGGCGGCTCGCGCTCGACCGGCTGGACGTCACCGCGGACGACCGCCTGCTGGTCACCGGGCCGAACGGGGCGGGCAAGTCCACCCTCCTCGCGGTGCTGGCCGGACGGCTGGACGCCTCCGGCGACGTCCGCCGACGCCGTCGACTGAAGGTGGGCCTGCTGGCGCAGGACACCGAGTTCGACCGTCCTGATCGGACGGTCGCCGAGACCTGGGAGACGGCGCTCGGGCCCGACGCCGTCCCGCTCGCCTCGCTCGGCCTGGTCGCCCCGCGGGACCTGGGCACCCGGGTCGGGGACCTGTCCGTCGGGCAGCGGCGGCGGCTCGCGCTGGCCCTGGTGATCGCCGACCCGCCCGAGCTCCTGCTGCTCGACGAGCCCACCAACCACCTCTCCCCCCGGCTGTCCGACGAGCTGGAGGAGGCCTTGGGCACCGGCCCCGGCGCCGTCGTGGTGGCCAGCCACGACCGCTGGCTGCGGCGCCGGTGGGCGGGCCGCGAGCTCACCCTGCCGAGCTGACCATCGGCGCTGTTTCGATCCCGGTCCGGGCCGCACCGAGGGCGATCGCGGACTGGCGAGGGCGAGGTGAGCGCGCGTCTGGCCGCCCTGACCGCGCCCTGATGAACGCCAGTGTCGTTCTACGGTGGTCCGAGCAGCACCGAGGTTCATCTCGGTGGGGTTTCGGGGGGCTCGGTACGGTGGGGTCGATGTCGCGGCGCACGGACGAGTCGGCGGATCGTCGGGCCTGCGGGCCCGACGCCCGCGGCCCCGGGGCAACCCCGGGGTGCACGATCTCTGCACCGCACGGCGTCCCGTGCGCGGCTCCCCGCACCGTCGGGACCGTGGCGCACGGCGGACGAGAGCCCAGGTCGCCCGAGCGCCGCGACATCACCACGATGATCCGCTCCCCAGCCGCGCGGTCGGATCCCGGCTGCATGCCGCCCGACGACCGGGCTGCGACATGACCGATCCCGAGGAAGTGCTCCGGGCCCTGCTGGGCGTGCCCTGGACCGAGTCCGCGCTGGTCCGCGCGGTGCACGGGGTGGTGGGCGAGCGGGCGGTCGAGGTCGCCGCGCGGCTCCTGGAGCGCTGGCCGGAGGCGCCTCGCGAGACCCACGCCGAGCTGCTCGTCGGGATCCGGGGTGTGCTCGCGCGGCGGATCGTGCTCGAGGACCCGGAGCCGGTGTGGCGCTGGCCGGTGGCGGAGTGGGCCACGGTGGACGAGCTCGCCCGCGGGCTCGACCTGCGTGACGGCGAGCCCGAGTGGTTCGCCGACCCCGGCGGTTGGTTGCGTCGGGCACCCGAGGGCAGGCTGCACCACTATCGTGCCGTCTGGCGAGCCGACCGGCTCCTCGAGACGCCCGCTCCGCGGCTCGCGGAGCTGCAGCGCAGGATCCGCCGTCGGGTGCTGGACCGGATCCCCGTCCATCCCGCCGCGCACGGGTTCGTCCGCGGTCGCTCGCCGTTCACGCTCGCCGCCCGCCATGCCGGGCGGGCGATGGTGGTGCGGGTGGACGTCGAGGGGTTCTTCACCCGGATCGGTCCGGCCCGGATCGCCGGGCTGCTGCGGGCGGCGGGCTATCCGGCGGCGGTCGCGCAGGTGCTGGCCGGGATGCTCGTCACGAGCACGCCGCGGGCGGTGCTGCGCCGGGCCCCCGGACCGCCCGGCGAGGCCCGACGCAGGCGGCTGGACCGGCTCGCGCTCCCGCACCTGCCGCAGGGTGCACCCAGCTCGCCCGCGGTGGCGAACCTGTTGGCCCACACCCTGGACCGGCGGCTGTCCGGGCTCGCCGCGGCGGTGGGGGCGCGGTACGGGCGCTACGCGGACGATCTCGTGCTCTCCGGTGACGACCTCCCGGTGCACGGCCTCGTCCGGCGCACCGCGGCGATCGCGGCCGAAGAGGGCTTCACGCTGCGGCCGGACAAGACGCGGATCATGCCCGCGCACCACCGCCAGCGGGTGACGGGGCTGGTCGTGAACGCGAGCCCCGCCGCGTCCCGCCGGGACTACGACGATCTACGCGCCCTGCTGCACAACTGCGCCCTGACCGGCCCGGACGCGCAGAACCGCGAGGCGCACCCCGCCTTCCGCGAGCACCTGCTCGGCAGGATCGCCTGGGTGGGCGCGGGCCGTCCGGCTCGGCAGGCGCGGCTGCGCGAGCTCTTCGACCGCATCGGGTTCTGACCGTTCTCGCCCATGATCGACCCGAGCGTCACAGGACGGTCCCGACGACAGCGCTCCCATCCCACTCGCGCACGATGATCGATCCGAGTGTGACGCGACGGTTCCGACGACAGCGCTCCC
>Ga0070665_100005167_pt1 | contig 13507 bp, 9 predicted proteins | sample KBSS13metaG_FD_65862 | JGI IMG/M metagenome (GOLD analysis project Ga0070665, IMG submission 65862) | Switchgrass rhizosphere microbial communities from Kellogg Biological Station, Michigan, USA - KBS S1-3 metaG | ecosystem: Host-associated > Plants > Roots > Rhizosphere > Soil ... | reverse complement strand
GATCGCGCATGATGCGATCCGGTATGTCGGAACGATTGGCGGTTCCATCGCGCACGCGGATCCCAGCTCCGACTGGCCGACTGCGATCACAGCCGCGGACGCCAACATCCAGCTCGTGTCTGCGAGCGGCACGCGCACAGTCAGTGCCGATGACTTTTTCCTCGACTACCTGCAAACCGCCGCGGCACCGGGCGAAATCGTCACCGCCGTCGATATTCCATCGGGGCCGCACCAGGCTCGCGGGCATTATCTGAAATTCTCCCGGGTGGACGGTGATTACGCGACCGTTTCCATCGCCATTGTCGTTGCAATGAAGGGCAAGCGTTGCGACTACATTCGCTTCGCGGCCGGCGCGTGCGGACCCAGGCCACTCAGAGTTGCTGCTGCCGAAGAGCGGCTGCTCGGCACTGAGTTAACCGATGCAGACGTCGCCGCGGCGGGCGCTCTTCTCGCCGCCGAGGCCAATCCTGTCAGTGACGTGCGCGGATCGTCTGAGTATCGGCTCCTGCTGATCCCACGTTTGCTCAAACGCGCGATCGCGCTGGTCAACCAACCCCATGACTGAATCCGTAACCATCGACCTGCGTATCAATGGCGAAGTTGTCTCGCTGGAAGTCGAGACAAAGCGCACACTGCTCGAGGTACTGCGGCAAGACCTGCTGTTGACCGGAGCAAAGCGAGGTTGCAACCAGGGTGTCTGCGGGGCCTGCAGCGTTCTGGTTGACGGCCAGTCGATCCGTTCATGTCTGTCACTGGCGGTTGCGATGCAAGGCCGCGACATTGTTACAATCGAAGGCTTGAGCGATGGCCCACGGCTCGATCCGGTGCAGCAGGCATTCCTGGATGCAGGCGCCATTCAGTGCGGATTCTGCATGCCGGGAATGATCATTTCGGCCAAAGGGCTCCTCAACAGCAATCCCCACCCCAGCCGGGAGGAAATTCGCCATGCGCTGGGGAACAACCTCTGCCGCTGCTCGGGCTACGTCAAAGTGATTGATGCGGTGTACCGTGCTGCGACCCCGTAACGACCCGAGTGCCGACACGCGACCGGTCGGAGATGCGGTTGGCCGCACAACGCCGCGGCGGGAAGCACGCGCCAAGGCAATGGGTGCAGCGGCATACACTGATGACATCGTAGTTCCCCGGATGTTGCATGGCGCTGTCCTCGGTAGTGACTATGCACATGCTCGCATCGTTTCCTACGACACCACTGCAGCGGAAGCACTGCCGGGTGTGAAGGTTGTTCTCACCGGAGACAAGCTCAGCGGCAAGTTGTACGGCAAGTGCATCGAGGACGAGCCCATCCTCGCTACCGGAAAAGTGCGTTATGTCGGCGAGCCGGTTGCTGCTGTTGCCGCAGTCGATCGCGCAACAGCGAAACGAGCGTTGCAGTTGATTGAAATCCAATACGAGGAGCTGCCGGCTGTGTTCGATGCCGAAGCAGCTCTTGCTGCCGGGGCGCCACCCATTCATGAGGAGCGCAAGACTTACGGGGGCCGGGTCCCGCCCATAGATAACCCCAACCTTGCTTCTTATACGCAGTTTCAGGAAGGCAATGTCGAGTCGGCGTGGGCCGAGTGCGACGTTATTGTCGAAGACACGTATGAAACGCCGGCGCAGCAACACATGTATCTGGAACCATGTTCTACGCTGGCAATATTCGACCAGGCTGCCGACCAGTTGACAATATGGACGGCCACCCAGGGCGTCTTCATCGTCCAATACGCGATAGCCAAATGGCTCGGAATGCCCATGTCCAAAGTACGGGTCATAGCGCCGTACGTTGGCGGCGCTTTCGGCGGTAAAGGCGGTTTGACGAATCAACCGATCGCCGCCGCTCTCGCGGTTGCTGCCGCGGCTCCGGTCAAACTCACGTATTCACGTGAAGATGACATGATGATGATGAAGTCGCGCCATCCCAGCCGGATTTATATGCGTACCGGCGCCAGACAGGATGGGACGCTGGTCGCCCGCGAAGTGCGCATTTACCTGAATACCGGCGCGTACGCAGATGAAGGCCCTTTCGTCAATGCGATTGCCGCGGGTTTTTCGCGCGGCCCCTACCGGTTACCTAACATCAAGACCGAGTCCTGGTGCGTCTATACCAACCGCCTCAAGGCCGGCGGCATGCGCGGATTCGGCGTACCCCAGGCGAATTACGCGTCAGAGCTCCAGATCGATGCGATTGCCAACAAGCTCGGCAGGGACCCGGTCGCGTTACGGACCCAAAACGCATTGGTCACCGGCGACAAATTCCTGGGCGGTCAGAATGTCGATCACGGCACGCTCAATGGTTGCCTCGAAGCAGTCCGCCGGGCGTCAAATTGGGAAACCCGCCGGCACAAGCAAGCCGTGACACCCGGAAAGCTGCGGGGAATCGGAGTGGCGAGTGCTGCGCATGTTTGTGCAATGAACGGCGCAGGCGCGACGGCGAAATTGAACGAGGACGGCACGTTTACAATCAATACCGGAGCCGTAGACGTCGGCCAGGGCAGCGACACCGTATTGAGTCAGTTGGCAGCCGGTGTGCTCGGAATATCGCTCGACCAGATCAAGTATGCCGCCCCCGATACCGACTTCTCGCCATACAATCACCAGACGGGCGGCAGCCGCACGACGTACACGGTAGGCGTTGCGGTAGAACGCGCGAGCGAAAACGCTCGCGATCAGATCTTCGAACACGCCGGCGAGATGTTGGAGTGTTCGGTGGACGATCTGGAGCTGCGCCCCGGTGGCCTGGTCGGGGTCAAAGGGGATCCGGCCCGGCAGCTGACGTTTACATCCATAGCCAAGCGTGCGCTCTTCAACACCGGCGGGCCTGTCATGGGCATTGCAAACTGGGTGTACGAAGCGGAGCGGTTCGATCCCAAACGCACCTTGACGGCGGGATTCACTCCCAACGCGGTGGGCGTGTTCTGTTTCGCCGCTCTGGTTGTAGAGGTGGAAGTCGATGAGGCCAGCGGCAAGGTCGAAGTCGTAGAAGCCTGGGCTGCGCACGACGTCGGTCGTGCCATCAACCCGGGAGCCGTGGAAGGTCAGATTCAAGGCGGCCTGGTGCAGGGCTTTGGTTTGGCGCTCGTTGAAGAATTGCTGTGGGATGACGGTCGGCTCGTCAATCCGAGCATGATGGATTACAAGGTGCCGGGAGCCCTCGATGTGCCCTATGGAATCCACGCTATCATTCTGGAGAGTCCGGAAAAAACCGGACCCTTCGGCGCCCGCGGCGTCGGCGAGATCCCTGTCAATCTGGCGGCTCCCGCCATCTGCAATGCGATTGAGCACGCCATTGGCGCGAAGCTGACAACCATTCCCGCCACCGGCGAACGGGTGCTTCGGGCGATGATGTCAGTGGGGTAACGACAGAGCCGTCAGCGATCGCCGGCCACCACCGGCGGCACGCCGAGCCCGGCCAATTTCTTGTTGAATGCCTCCAGTTGAGGACCCAACAGCGCATCAACAGTGCGTTTATGGCCGAGCCAATTGTCGCGAAGACTCGGATACAGGTCTGATTTCGGCGGGTCCAATGTCGCGTCCGCAGTGTTCACTGCCGCGTGAAAAGAGTGCATGTAATCGTATAGAAGGTTCCGCGGTACACCTCCCTCCCTGCGGTGCACTCCATGTTGGACAATTGCATCCCGGGCGGTTTGCAGCTCATCGGCCAGAGACTTTCCGGCCGCGATCGCAGCGGGATCTGCGAGCTTGCCCGTCACAGACACGATCTGATCATGCACGCTGTTGAGTCTCAGTATTGTTTGTCGCATGGACGCTATGTCGGCTTCAATGAGAACGAGCAGATGGTCCTGCGCGGCAAACTCCTCTGCCGAGCCTGGCGATCTGGGATCGGCGCCAATCTCGAGCGGCGCAGACGAGACCTGGCCGGCCGCAGTCAACCGGACTGAATACTGTCCAGGTGTCACGAAGCGTCCCTGCGCCGCCCGGCGCAGGTAAACACCCGGAATCGACGCTGGCGGCGCGGCACGGCGCAGGTTCCACGCAATGCGGTTCATGCCCGCCTTGGCTTTGATCGGGACAATGGCGGCGTCAGCATCCTGCAGGGTGTATCCGCCCTTGCTATGCGTGGCCTGGCTGCTGCTTTCTTTCGATGAGAGCGTGCGAACGACTTCGCCCGAAGAGTCCAGAATCTCCACCAGAACCGGTCCGTCCTGCGCCAGAAAAAAATCCAGGACTGCACCGGAGGGTGGGTTCCTGCCCGCCTGCGAGGACACGCGCCCCGTTCGAAGCGACGTCCGCACGGCCGGTCTCGGGTTGAACAGGTGAGCGGCTGAGGCGAGCACCTCAGAATCCATTTGCCGCAGTGGCGTCAGATTATCGAGGATCCACAGTCCCCTGCCGGACGTCGCAGCCAACAGATCCGTGCCATGAACTTTGAGGTCCATAATGGCCGTGACGGGCAGATTCAGTTGCAACGGCTGCCAGTTCCGCCCGTCATCAAAGGACACATAGATTGCGGTCTCGGTGCCCGCATACAACAGACCCCGGCGCACCGGATCCTCCCGCACCACCCGAGCCCAGCCTCCTGTGGGCAAATCGGCTCCGATTCTCTCCCACGTCCGGCCGTCATTTTCGGTCTTGAAGAAATAGGGAGTCAGGTCGTTGAATTCAAAGCGTGTGGCGGCCACATAGGCCACGGCCGGATCGTGCGGTGAGACTTCAATGGCATTGATAAAGGGATCTGACAGCGGCAGTTTGAGCTTGCGCCAGCTCTTACCGCCATCGTGCGTCAAACCGATGATCCCGTCGTCACTTCCGGTCCACAGCACGTTCGCATCGTGCGGGGACTCGGCTACATAGCTGAGTGTGCAGTAGGGAACCGAGTACGTGCCGCAATAATCCGTATCGTCCGCCGCCGGCCTGCCACGAGCTTGTGTGGGTCGCTTGGGATCCTCTCCCACCCGGGTGAGGTCGGGACTGATCTCGTTCCAGGTATGACCCCGATCGCTGCTGCGCAGAACCTTCTGTGCACCCACATAGATGACTTTCGGGTCGTGCCGCGACACCAACACCGGCGGCGACCATTGGAAACGAAATTTACTTTCAACGGCTGGCGCGCCTTGCGGCGTGAACGGATACGGACTGATGGCGCGTACCTGCCGGGTCCGGTTGGAGAATTCAGTGACCTCACCGAATACGCCACTGGCGTAAATCAGCTCCGGATCATCGGGATTGAAGTCAATGAACCCGGTTTCACCGCCGCCGACGGGATACCAGTCCTGGACATCAATACCGGAGTTGATCCCCAAGCCGCTCGACCAGCTCGCGATACTGACCGTGGTATTGTCTTGCTGCGCAGCATAGAGACGGTAGGGAAACTGGTTGTCAACATTGACACGGTAGAATTGCCCCGTCGGCTGATTGGACTGGGTGGACCAGGTCTTTCCGCCATCCAGCGATACTGCCGCGCCGCCGTCGTCGCCCTCCACCATGAAGTGACTGTCATGAGGATTGATCCACAGCGCATGATGGTCGCCGTGCGGTGTGGCCCACTCGTGAAACGTCAAACCACCATCGGTGGATTTGTAGTTGTCGTCTTCGAGGATGTAAACAATGTCGGGATTCTGAGGGTCGGCAATGACCTGGCCGTAATAGGCTGAGCGGGTGACGAGCGCTGGAGAAGGATTGATAAACGACCAGGTCTCGCCGGCGTCCTGCGAGCGATACAGGCCCGCTTCAGAATCGTTCACATTGTGGTCGGTGGCAACGATCGCATACAGTCTGTTGGAATCGGCTGAGAGCGCGATGCCGACTTTGCCCATGACTTTGGGTAATCCAGTGCCCTTCCCAGCCCCGGTGCCGATCTTCCGCCAGCTGTCGCCCCCATCAGTGCTTTTATAAACGGCCGTATTCGGGCCGATTTCACGCATTCCCCAGGGCATGCGCTGGTGATCCCAGAAAACGCTGAACAGGATGTTGGGATTCTTTGGATCTATCACCAGATCGGTCGCACCCGCGGACGCACTGACATACAAGACCTTCTGCCAGCTCGCTCCCCCGTCCCGGGACCGATACACCCCGCGGTCCTGGCTCGGCCCGTACAACGCGCCCTGGGCCGCCACATAGACAATGTTCGGATCGCGCGGGTGGATGCGGATCCTGCTGATCACCTGCGTTGCTTCCAGACCGACATGTTGCCAGGTCCGGCCGGCATCGACTGATTTGTAGACCCCATCCCCGTGATGCCATGAATTGAACCGCGCAGTGGCCTCACCCATGCCCACATAAACTGTTTTGGGATCGGAGGCGGAGACCTCGATCGCTCCCACCGAGCCTGTCGTTACGAAGCCATCCGTAACATTGAACCAGGACTGCCCCGCGGTGGTCGTCTTGAATACGCCGCCGCCCGCGGTTCCCATATAAAACGTATTGGGCTCTGAGGCCACACCGGCGGTGGCCGGTGCGCGGCCACCGCGAAAGGGCCCGATGTTGCGCCATTGCAAAGACTCGAGAGCGGCAGCCGGAATGGCGCGTGCAGTGGCTGTTTGTTGAGCGGCGGAGCTGCTGTGGCAGGTGAGAGCCAGGCTCCCGCATGCCAGGGCGGTTATGGCGAATGCGCGGCGAATACTCGACATCTTGTTCCTCCCTGGCGGGACCTGGGGATGTTAGTATGGTCAAGGATCGTTCGCGCAGAGTACCGCATCGGTTTCGAACGCTCGCATAAGTTCTGGTATAGGAGCGCACAAACAAATGGTAACGAGCACAGCTCCAACCGAGGTGCCGGTCAGGAAAGCGCCGTTGTCCGCGCAGCAGCAGCATTGGCTGGAGAAGGCACTGGCGGCGGTGAGCGAGGAGCGCATCACCCGGTTCCTCGTCGACCTGGTGAGCATTCACAGTCCCACCGGCAAGGAACGGGCGGCCAGTGAGTGGTTGACGGAGCAGATGCAGGCGATCGGCCTGGACGCGTTCTATCAACCTGTCAATGAGCTATCGGGCAATGCCGCCGGGTACCTTCGCGGCAGCGGTGGCGGGGCTACAGTCCTGTTTTACGCCCCCATCGACACGCACATCGACGTGAACGCGGACGCTGACCTCCCATGGGTGGGCCCGGAATTCCGTCCGGACATGCTGCCCAATGGTCACGTGGATCAGAACGGGAATGTCATCGGCCTGTGTGCCAACAACCCCAAGGGATTCGCTGCCTGCGTATATGGAGCGGTAGACGCGCTCGTGCGCGCCGGCGTGCCGTTGAAGGGTACCGTAGTAGCGGCCTTCGCCGGCGGCGGCATGCCGGTGGCAGCGCCACCTGATCAGCCCAACCGAAACGCGGGCCTGGGCAGTGGCGTCTCCTACATGCTCAATCACGGCATCACCGCCGACTTCGCCTGCATTGTCAAAGGCGGCGATGGCGTGTCCTGGGAGGAGGTAGGCCTCTGTTGGTTCAAGGTAACGGTCCGGGGCTACCTGGGCTACGCAGGGTTCTCCCATAACCTCCCGGGTTGGAAGAACGCGGTCCTGGATGCGGCCAAAGTTGCCTTGGCATTGGAATCGTGGTTTCACGAGTTCAACAAGCGCAACAGCGCGGGGCTCATCAGCCCCTGGGGAGCCATCTCCGGGGTGCGGGGTGGCTGGCCCTATAAGCCCGCATTTCCCACGGCGGCAGTTGAGTTATATGTGGATGTACGCGTGTCGGCCCACAGCACGCCTGCGGACGCGCAGCGCCAATTCGCCGAGGCCATTGACAGTATCCGTGGGCAGCATCCGGACATCGAGATCGACTACGAGATGTTCGCTTCCTATCCCGGTGCCAGCACCGACCCCAACCACTGGATCATCCAGTCGAGCATGCGCGCATGGGAGCACGTCAACGGCAAACCCATCATCAAGCGCGCGCCGTCCAGTGGCCAGACTGACGCCTCAGCCATTCGCAATCTGGGTATCCCCCTTGCGCGAGTGGGGCCGCCACCGCCCACGGATCACACGCCGCCGGAGTGGCGGCTGGGATTGGGTGGCATGGGCGTGGCCCACGTCCCCGATCTGGCACGTGTGAGCAAGCTGCTGATATACACAGCGATCGACTCGTGCCTGCGCGACAGAGCCGAGATGGGACTATAACTAACCGGTGCGGCTTTGTTTCTTGCCTCGATCCGCGTTCAGCATGTCGAGTGTCACATCCACAATCATGTCTTCCTGACCACCCACCATTTTCCGTTTGCCGAGCTCAACCAGGATCGAGCGAGTATCGAGGCCATATTTGGCAGCGGCATTTTCCGCATGTCGCAGGAAGCTGGAGTAAACCCCTGCATAACCTAACGTGAGGGTCTCCCGATCAACACGCACGGGCCTATCCTGCAGCGGACGCACGAGTTCTTCCGCCGCGTCCATCAACTTGAACAGATCGGTGCCGTGATTCCAGCCGTACAGATCAGCAACTGCAATGAATACTTCAAGGGGCGCATTGCCCGCGCCCGCGCCCATTCCTGCAAGCGAGGCATCGACACGAATCGCACCGTTTTGAACGGCGGCGACTGAGTTCGCCACGCCGAGGGAGAGGTTGTGATGAGCGTGGATCCCGCGCTCGGTATCGGGCCTCAGCGCTCTGTTGTAGGCCTGGAATCGCGCGGCCACATCTTCCGGCAACAAACGCCCGCCGCTATCCGTAACATACACACAATGAGCACCATAGCTCTCCATGAGCCTGGCCTGTTCTGCCAGGTTTTCCGGAGAATTCATGTGGCTCATCATCAGAAAACCGGCCACATCCATCCCGAGGTTACGGGCAAATTCAATGTGCTGACTGGCAATGTCAGCCTCCGTACAGTGAGTGGCGATTCGCACCGAGCGCGCGCCCAGATCGTAGGCGCGGCGCAGGTCGTGAATCGTGCCGATTCCGGGCAGCAGGAGCGTGGCCAGCTTGGCGTGCTTCAGCTCGGCGGCCACGGCCTCGATCCAATCCCAGTCTGTATGAGCTCCGAAGCCATAATTGAAACACGAGCCCGCCAGGCCATCCCCGTGCGCCACTTCAATGGCATCTACCTTGGCGGCATCCAGCGCCCGCGCAATGTTTCGAACATGCTCGACACTGTATTGATGCCGGATTGCATGCATGCCATCTCGCAAGGTGACATCAACGACATACAACTTCCTGGCTTTGAGGTCGGTATTCACGCTATCTTCCTCTCGGCTCGTCTCATGGCGATTGTCTCGGCCGTACGCAGCGCGGCGGCTGTCATGATGTCCAGGTTCCCTGCATAGGTCGGCAGGTAGTTCCCCGCTCCTTCGACCTCCAGAAACACCGAGACTTTGAGGCCCGTGAACTCGCGTTGCATTTCCGGGATGCGCAGCGGCTGGCTGGAACTGATTCGTTGGAACTGCACATCCTGCTTGAGGCGATACCCAGGCACATACTTCTGTACCTCGGCCACCATCGCCTCAATGCTGGCAGCGATGGCCGCTGTGTCGGCGTCCTCGCACAGACAATAGACGGTATCGCGCATGATCAAGGGAGGGTCAGCCGGATTTAGAACTATCACGGCCTTGCCACGCTCGGCTCCGCCGACTGCTTCAATCGCCCGAGCTGTTGTCTCAGTAAACTCGTCGATGTTCGCACGGGTGCCGGGTCCAGCCGACTTGGATGCTATCGAAGCCACAATCTCCCCGTACCACACCTTCGCCACACGGCTGACTGCTGCGACAATGGGGACCGTTGCCTGCCCTCCGCAAGTCACCATGTTGATATTCGACGAATCCAGGTGTTGCGCACCATTCACGGGCGGTATGACGTAAGGTCCAATGGCGGCCGGCGTCAGATCAATCACAATCTTTCCGTGTTTGCGCAACACGGCGTCGTGCTGTTTGTGAGCACCCGCCGAAGTGGCATCAAAAACCAGGCTGATAGCGGCAAATTCCGGCATCGCTATCAGTCCCTCGATCCCGCGGGCCGTCGTCGGCACGCCGAGCCGCGCCGCGCGCTGCAACCCGGGCGACTCGGAGTCGATCCCGACCAGGGCGCCCATTTCGAGCACCTTCGACAGACGCATCACCTTGATCATCAGGTCGGTGCCGATATTTCCCGACCCGAGGATGGCGACTTTGAATTTATGCATGGGTCAACCGCCGGAGAAGTGAAAATTGACAGAGCCAAGGCCACCGATAGTGGCCTTGATATGGTTACCGGGCGTGATAGGTACCATGGGGCCGAGCGCACCAGTCAGTACAACATCGCCTGCCCGAAGGGGCTCCCCTCTTTCGGCGAGTGTCCGGGCGAGCCACGCGGCCGCATTGAGAGGATGTCCAAGACACGCCGCTCCTGCGCCGACGGACGCGATCGCGCCGTTCACTTCCAAGGCCATCCCGCAGGTATAGAGGTCGAGTCCGGGTAGCGGCTTTCTCTGCCTGCCCAGAACGAAGAAAGCAGAAGAGCCATTGTCGGCGACCGTGTCCGCGAACGTGATCTTCCAATCAGCGATCCGGCTATCGACAATCTCAATGGCAGCGACCGCGCTCTCCACCGCAGCGAACACGTCTTCAGCCGTCGCATCCCGTTTGTCCAGATCGCGCCCGAAAATCAACGCCACTTCAGCTTCTGCTTTGGGCTGTATGACGTGGGCAGGCTGGAGGACTCCGCCATCCGCGATCTGCATATCCTGAAACAGCACGCCAAAGTCGGGGCGATCGACCCCCAGTTGCTTCTGTACCGCACTCGCAGTCAAGCCAATCTTGCGGCCGACAATTCGTCGCCCCTGAGTCTCCCAATGGCGGGTATTGATCCGCTGCACTGCATAAGCGGCGTCAGAATCAACGGGGCCGAGCAGATCACGTAAAGGCGGTACAGGTTTGCCCTTGTACGCATCTCGCAATCGCACGGCAGCTTCTTCGGCGGGCTGCATGCAGTTGGCTCCACGGCGCTATCTCGATGTACCGCACTATAGGAGCGACTTCCCCGTGTTTCGCCCCCCTTCATTTCGCGTGTGCTCACATAGTGAGACTTAGCGTATAAATGGACCATGGCAACCCCATCCCTGCGCTCTCTCGAAAAGGCGTTGGACCTGCTGGGTCGGATCGTCGACAGCGGCGAAATCCACTCGATTTCGGATTTGGCCCGGCAGCTGAAAATGCCCCATTCCACCGCCTATCGAATCGCAGCGACCCTCGAACGTTCGGGATTGCTGACGCGGGTGCGGCGGGGCTACTACCTGCCGGGCCCATCCCTCATACGTCTCGCGAGACCCGACAGTATCGCCCGGGTTCTCAAAGCGATTGGCCGTCCCATCGTCAAAAAGCTCGCCACCGATACCGGTTGCACGGCCCATTTGGCGATCTTCGAGAATGGCATGGTCACGTACCTGCTCAAGGCCGGCCGTGCCGCCCAAACTGTGTTTACACGGGAGGGCACGCAGCTCGAGGCGTATTGCACCGGAATCGGCAAGGTCTTGTTGGCGGCGTTGCCGGTCGCTGCTCGCGAGGAGTATTTGAAAAGCGGGCCGTTTATTCAACTGACGGCAAACACGCTGACCGATCCTCAAAAGTTGCGTAGTGAGCTCATCGCTGTTGGCGAGCGGGGCTACGCCGAAGACAACGCAGAGATGGATTCGGACCTGCTGTGTCTTGCAGTGCCTGTGCGACTGGGTGAAGGCGACGTTATCGCCGGCGTGTCCATTTCAACACGCAGTCCCGGTAAAGACTCCCATGCGCTGTTGACCCATTTGGACGCGCTTCGAGCCGTCGCCAACTCACTGAGCAAACGCCTGACATTTTAACCAGTCCTGTACACCTGTCAGGCTATGGAACTCATCGAAGCTGCGAACGCGCGCGCCTGGCAAAGCTTCACGCGCGTGGTTAGCCAAGGTGCGTCCCGGGCCGAGCTCCAGCACTGTATCCACACCCGCCTCGCGGCAAGCCGTGATACAGGCCGCCCAGTCGATCGGGCTCGACAACTGAGCGGCGAGCTTACGTGCACCGGCCGCGCCGTCGGTGACAAAGTCGCCGTCAATGCCACTGAGCAACCGCCGGTGAACAGGGACCGCTGCCGACGGCAAGCCCATCAGGTATCGCGCAAAATCTTCGCTTGCCTGCTGCAAAAAAGGCGTGTGCGATGCGACTGCTACCGGTAGGCGGCAGGCGCGCACCGCGCCGGCCTGCTGCGCCTCGTTGCAGACTTTGGTCAGCACGTTGAGCTCGCCGCCTACCACGCATGAGTCGTCGGCCAGGGTGATTGCAACGTAAGCACCGTGACCTGCGGCGATCCGGGCGACCCTTGCGAGTTTGAGGCCGACTACCGCGATCAGCCCGGTGCGGTCGCCCGCGTCTCGGTCCATGAACTGGGCTCGCGCCACCGCGGCATCGAATACCGCGGCGTTGCTCAGCAGCCCTGCGCAACCCCAGGCGGCCAGCTCGCCGGCGCTGTAGCCGACGATCAGCACGTCGAGATCATCAGGAAGGGCAAGACATGACCACGCAGCCAATGCTTGCGTGCAACATAACACCTGTCCTGCCAGGTTCGCGTACAACTCTTCGCGCGGCCTGCTGCGTACAAACGAGCGCGGATCGATGCCCTGCAATGGCTTCGCGGCTGCGGTGAAGACCCGTTGGGCCGGTGGCGCTGTTTCGGTCAATGCAAACATTCCGGGGCTCTGCGCTCCTTGTCCCGGGCACAGCACGGCGAGCTTCATCTGCAGACCTCAATTGCGTCGATGAACAGCGTCATAGCCAACAGGTCCGCACAACCGCCGGGGCTGAGTCGGCGTGAGATGAAGTCCAAGTGCGCCTGTGCTGCACGCTCACGCCAATCGTCACGCTGGACTCCGCCCTCAGCGAGAAAACGTCGCGCGACCTCCTGAGCATACTCGAGGCCATCAGGACCGGCGCGATATAGAATGTTAGTGTCAGCAACAGCGGCGATAAGCGCGAAGCATGCTTGAACTCGTGCCGCTTCTTCGCCCGCGCCCAGACGGCGTGCGCGCCGCAGCGCTGGTATCCCGATAAGATAAACGTTTATAAATCCCGACGCCGCTTCCGTTCGTGCACCGCCCGCACCGTATCGCGCGAAGACTTCCGCGCCATGGCTTCCCTTGGGTGGAGTCATGCGCAGCGATCGACCCCACGCCTGACGTACGTATTCGCCTAAGCTGTGCGCCGCCGAAGTGTCCTGAAGAATCAACCCTCCCGCCGCCGCACTCAGCAAACCCAACCCGAAGATAGCGCCGCGATGTGTGTTCACGCCGCAGGTCACCTCGAGCATGGCTCGCTCAGCAGCGATACCAATATCACGCAACATGGGCAGCGTCGCACCCGAAGCTCCGGAGGCGGCGAGCTGCGTAAAGAAAGGCTCGAGGCATTGCGCACTTGCATGGAGCAGGTTTGCATCCATGTCCTCGTGCGCGCCGGAGTCGACGTGGCTCACGAGACCCGGTTTTGGCCAGGTAAAGAGCTCCAGCTCCAGACTTCGACGCGCAAGTCGGCCAAGATCTCGCGCCGAACGTGCGGGTAGCCGCGCCGGAAGTGCGGGTAGCCGGGCCGCAGCAGAGTTGCTCGGCGCATTGTGTTGCGCGGTCAA
>Ga0070665_100005165_pt1 | contig 13510 bp, 14 predicted proteins | sample KBSS13metaG_FD_65862 | JGI IMG/M metagenome (GOLD analysis project Ga0070665, IMG submission 65862) | Switchgrass rhizosphere microbial communities from Kellogg Biological Station, Michigan, USA - KBS S1-3 metaG | ecosystem: Host-associated > Plants > Roots > Rhizosphere > Soil ... | reverse complement strand
GGGCAGATCCAGGGAGACCAGGAAGTATTCGAACAAGTACTTCAGGAATCGCACTTCGTCCTGCAAGCGGTGGTCGCTGTTGAGAATGTGCAGCGCGCAACCATGGCGCCGCGCGAACTCGATGCTCTGCTCCACCGGCACCACGTCGTCCTTCCAGCCGTGCACGATGGTGGTCGGGCAGTCGAGCAGCTTCTCACGCAGCGGCGGCAGGCCGGGCATGGTGAGCGCGGGCGCCATCAGGAACACGCCGCGTGCATGCAGCAGCGAAGCCGCGGCCACGGACACGTAGCCGCCGAGGCTGGAGCCGCAGAGCACGAGGTCGCCCTTCAGGTCCTTGCAGAACTCCACCAGCTTGTTGACGCGTTCGCGCGGATCGTCGATGCCACGGTAGTCGACGGATTCGACTTCGTAACCTTCACTGCGCGCATTGCCGGCCAAGGCAGTGATCTTCACGCCCCAGGGGCCGGCATCCTTGCCATGCGAGAAGACGACGTACCGTTCCACTACGACCTCACAGTTTCCACAACAATGCGTCCAGGCTGCGCGCGCCGGATGCGACGCGCTTCGCCACCACGCGGTTGCCGCGCGCGGGCACTCCCTCGCGCGCCAGCCGCGACAATTGTTCACGGGCATGCTTCGAACCGGCCGGAAATGCGATGCGGCCGCCCGCGCCGGTGACGCGATGCCACGGCAGGCGTGCCTGGTCACCGGAATCGCGCAAGACCTGGCCGACCAGGCGCGCACGGCCCGGCAGGCCGGCGCGACGCGCGACTTCCCCGTAACTCGCGAAGCTGCCGCGCTTGATCGCGCGCACGGCCTGGCGAATCGCGGCCGCGCGTTCGCTGGCCGTCATCGACACTCCACTCATTCGACCCCCGAACAAGATTGAGATAAGTTTCGTCCCTCATGGCCCGAGTAGCAACCGAAGTACCGCAGTCGGACTGGCTGACGCGCACCGACACCACCGCCGTGGGCCCGACCCTGCGCGCCTGGATGCGCCTGCACCGCAGTTCTTTCGGGCGCTGGATGTTCGCGCGCACGGTGTGCAAGCGCGCACCCTATTTCGGCACCATCAAGCCGCGTTTCATCGATCTGCAGCCGAAGCTGTGCCGCGTGTACATGCGCAAGCGGCGCGCGGTCGAGAATCACATCCACACGGTGCATGCGCTCGCCATGGGCAACCTCTGCGAGCTGGCCGCCGGCCTGTGCACCGAGGTCACGATCCCGGTGGGCATGCGCTGGATTCCGCGCGGCATGACCATCGAATACCTGGCCAAGGCCGAGACCGACGTGCAGGCCACGGCGCGACTCGACAAAACCGAGTGGACGGGCGCGGAGAACGTGGCCGTGCCGGTCAGCGTCACGGACGTGAACGGCAAGGAAGTGGTGCGCGCGGTGATCTCGATGTACGTCTCGCCGCGCAAGGACGCCTGAAGCCCTACACGCTGCTCTGTGCGTCAGCGGACAGATCGTCCGTACGGCTGCGTGCATGATCGGGCGTAATGAGAGACTCCGAACGCAATTCCGGCCCGACGCTCGCGCGATTCGCCCAACCCTCGCTGCCGCGCGCGCTCTGGCAGCTCGCCAACACCTTGATTCCCTTTCTTTCATTCTGGGCTGCGGCGGTCTGGAGCTGGGTGGCCGGCTGGAACTATTTCGCCACCGCGGCCTTTGTGCTGCTGGCCGCCGGCTTCTTCGTACGGCTGTTCATGTTGCAGCATGACTGCGGTCACGGTTCATTCTTCGCGAGCGCCCGCGCGAACCGCTGGCTCGGTGCTTGCCTCGGTTTGATGACACTCTTCCCGTTCTCGTACTGGAAGAAGACCCACGCCGTGCATCACGCGACCTCCGGAAACCTGGACAAGCGCGTACTGGGCGATATCCGCACGCTCACGGTGCGCGAGTACCGGCAATGCTCGCGCTGGAAACGATTCTGCTATCGCTTCTATCGCAGCTTGCCGGTCATGCTGGGCATCGGACCCGTTTATCAGTTCGTGGCGAAGCATCGTCTTCCGATCGGCATGCCCTGGCGCTGGAAGAAGGAATGGCGCAGCGTCTTCCTCAACAACCTGGGACTGACGGTGGTGGTCGGCGCGCTGTGGTTCTGGTTCGGCTGGCCGGTCCTGCTGGCCGTTCACCTGCCCATCATCGCGATTGCCGGAGCCATCGGCGTCTGGCTGTTCTACGTGCAGCACACTTTCGAGGGCGGCTACTGGACACGCGGCGAGCAATGGGACCCGCGCGAAGCCGCCATCGACGGCAGCTCGTTCTACGACCTGCCCGCCGTGTTGCGCTGGCTGACCGGGAACATCGGGTATCACCATGTCCATCACCTGGCGCCGCGCATCCCAAACTACCACCTGCGCGCCGCGCACCTGGCCTTGCCGCACACGCCCGGCCTGCGCCGACTGAGCCTGTCCGAGAGCTTCGCCTGCGCCCGCCTCAAGCTTTGGGACGAGGGCCTCGGCCGTTTGGTCGGATTTCCCCGCGGGGGCTGACGGAAGAACCTAGCAGCCGGTCGGATTCCTTCTTCACCACCGCGTAGCACTCGCAGGACAAGGTTTCGAGCCGCGGCCGATCGAGCACGGTGATCTTGCCGCGCGCGTAGCGGATCACGCCCTGCGCCTGCAGTCTCCCGGCGGCCTCGGTGACGCCCTCGCGCCGCACGCCCAGCATGTTGGCGATCAGCTCCTGCGTCATCTGGAGTTCATTCGAATCCAGCCGGTCGAGCGACAGCAGCAGCCACCGGCACAGTTGCTGATCGACCGCATGGTGGCGGTTGCACACCGCCGTCTGCGACATCTGCGTGATCAGCGACTGCGTGTATCGCAGCAGGACGGCGAGCATCTCGCCGTGCCGGGCGAATTCCTTTTTCAACAACGAACCTGACAGCCGGTAGGCCCCGCCGGCGCTTTGCACGACGGCGCGACTTGGCGTCGTTTCGCCGCCCATGAACAAGGACACGCCGACCGCGCCCTCCTTTCCGACCACGGCGATCTCCGCGGAGGAGCCATTGGCGAGCACGTACAACAACGAGACGATGGAATTGGTGGGGAAGTAGATATCGCGCAGGCGCGCGCCCGATTCGTAGATCACCCGGCCCAGCGGCAGCGCGACGTGGCGAAGGTGGGGAAACAAACGATCGCGTTCGAGCTGCGGTAACGCAGCCAGGATCTGGTTTCGCTCCGGTGGCAATGGGGTGTTATCGGCTTTCAGCGGCATCCAGGCTCCAATGTTCGTCACCGTACAGACCGGCGCGCGCGCGATGCCTAGCGTACGCGCATGCTGCCGGAAAAATCGCCTTTGCAAGTCCCTTACCCCATGACGCACCACAATCAGCGCGGTTCCCGACGCGAAACCCAGGCGGCAGCCGACACCCATTTCCTCATCGTCGATGACGACCGCCAGGTCGGACGGGCGCTGAGCTTCATGCTGGAAGCTCGCGGCTACGGTGAAATCCGCGCGGTGCGTTCCGTGGCGCGCGCCGAGTCCATCTTCGGCGCATTCCAGCCCGGCATCGTCTTCCTGGACCTGGATATGCCGGACGGCAGCAGCCTGAAGCTGGCCGAACTGCTGCGGCGTAACTCGCGGCTGCGCAAGTTCCGCCTGATCGCCCTGACCAACGACGTGAAACACGCGATGCGCGAAGACGCGCGCGCCGCCGGCTTCGAACGTTACCTGGTCAAACCGGTGGCGCAGGCCGAGCTCGACAAGATCCTGTACATCCCGGCCACCGCCGGTTGACATGCGACTTCAACTAACAGCCTGGTTGCTCACCGGCTTTACGCTGATCGGCGGCGCGCTGGCACAGACCACCGCTGTTCTGCCGGCGAATGCCGTGGCGAGCCGCTACGGCGACGGCTGGCAGTGCATGCGCGGCCACGAGCGTATCGACAAGGTCTGCAATCCCATCCAGGTGCCCGAACACGGATTCCTGAACTTCTCGGGAGAAGGCTGGCAGTGCGAACGCAATTACGTCCGCAGGGGCCAGGCCTGTCTGCCGATCCGCGTGCCGGCCGGCGGTTACGCCGACGGCACCACGTTTGGCGACGGCTGGCGTTGCAGCCGCGGCTTCCAGGAGCGCGATGGGGCCTGCGCGAAAGTCGCGGTGCCGGTGAATGGTTATCTGGTTTCCTCCGCCTACGGGAGGGGATGGGAGTGTGTGCGCGGATTTCGACGGCAGGACTCGCAATGTGTTGCCGTCGTAGTCCCCGCGCATGCTTTCCTGCGCGACTCGGGTGACAGCTGGGAATGTGAGCGCGGTTACGCCACCGTCGGGCAGCGATGCGATCCGGTGATCGTGCCACCCAATGCCTATTTGAGCGGTCGCGGGACCGGGTGGGAATGCGAGCGCGGTTTCCGGCAGGTTGCGAGTCGGTGCGAAGCGCTGAAGCTGCCCGCACATGCGCTGCTCGATGATTCCGGCAACGCCTGGCGCTGCGACCTGGGATTTCGCAAGCAGGACCATATCTGCGTTGCGGAGCGCTGAGACGCTTCTGGCGCTACTGCGCGTCGTGCAGGATGGCGCCCAGCGTGTAACGTGATCCGCGGATCACGCGGCTCACACCGTGACGATGCGTGACGCGGTAAACGCCCCGCGTCCCCATCACGGGCCGCTCGCTGACCGCGAATATCACCGCATCGCCCTGTACCAGCGGCACGACTTCGACTCGCGTCTGCATGCGTGGCCGCTGCTCCGTGACCACGAATTCGCCCCCGCTGAAATCCGTGCCCGGTGCCGACAGCAACACGGCCATCTGCAGTGGAAACACGTGCTCGCCATACAGGTCGCGATGCAGGCAGTTGTAGTCACCCGCGGCATATTTCAACAACAGCGGCGTGGGACGTACCTGCCCGGCGGCGTGGCAGCGCGCCAGGAATTCGGCATGCGTCGCCGGGAAACGCGCGTCGATCCGCAGGCGTTCGTTCCAGTGGTTGGCCAGCGGCGCCAGCGCGTCGTACAGCTGCGCGCGCAGCGCCGCCAGATCGAACGGCAGTGGATAGGCGAAGTAACGGTACTCGCCGCGGCCGAAGCCATGCCTGGCCATGATCACGCGCGAGCGGAACCTCGACTCGTCGTCGTACGACGCGGCGATGGCGCGGCAGGTGTCGCGATCGAAGAGCGCGGGAACCGTCGCCGTGCCGCGTTCGTCGAGGTCGGCGGCGACTCGCGCCCAATCCGCCGCCGCCCATCGGCCGGCGGCGGACTGTGGGGCGGGCATCACCGCGGCCACCCGCGCCGCCGTCATCGCACCGCTTCCCGCTCCAGCAGCGCGCGCTTGCGCGCGACCCCCCAGCGATATCCGGACAACGCGCCGTCGTTGCGCACCACCCGATGGCAGGGAATCGCCAGCGCGATCGGATTCGCGCCACAGGCCTGGGCCACCGCGCGGAATGACTTGGGCGCGTCGATACGGCGCGCGATGTCCGCGTAGCTCGCGGTCTGGCCCGACGGAATGCCGCGCAGCGCGCGCCACACGCGCTGCTGGAACTCCGTGCCGGCCGGATCGAGCGGCAGGTCGAGCGTCGCGCTGCGTCCTTCGGCGAACGCCAGGACCTTTGGCAACACGCGCGTCAGTCGCGCGGCATCCCGCTCGAGCTGCGCCTCCGGGAAGCGCTCGCGCAATTCGCGCGTCACCGTCGGGGCCGAATTGCCCAGCAGGATGGCGCATATACCCTTTTCGTTGGTAGCCACCAGCACCTGTCCGAGCGTGCTGGACCCGATATCGAAGTGGATGTGTGTGTTCATGGTCGCCACGGTAGCCGGGTGACCGCGCCGGATCATTCCGATCCTTGCTGACTTGCGGCGCTACTTTTCCGCTTCGGCCAGTGGCACGCGGTCGAGGACCACGGTGTCGCCGTGCTCCGGGCGTTCGATGCGCACGGTGTCGCTGCGCACCGGCTGCGGCATGCGCACGGTATCGCCTTCAGCCGCCTCGCCAGGCGTGCTCAGCGGCACCAGACCGCGCAGGATCGAGGATTCGATCTCCAGGTCCACGCTCGGCGAATAGTTGGCGAAGCGGTTCACGGTGATCGTCCGGGTGCGCGATCCGCCCGGACTGTGCGTGACCAGGAAGGCGTGATATTCGCCGGGCTTGCTGGCCGCGAAACCGAAGGCCAGGTTCATCTTGCCCAGGCGCTGCGTCTCTTCGTTGTTGACGCGTCCGTCGCAGACCACGAAGTAGCTGTGCTCCCCGGTACGGCCCGCGAACGCGCCTTCCGAGTACAAGGAATCGAGGAAGGCCTCGACCTGCGCGCGCGCCAGTGTCCAGGTGGACTCGGCATTGCGCTCGAACAACATCCAGCGCGTGCCCCGTTCGACGCTGGTCATCACGAACAGCGCCAGGCGCCGCGCCGAGAGGTAACGCCAGTCGCTGACCGCGGCGGAGCCGCTGGCCAGCGTGCGCGGCGAGGCGGCGTACTTGGGCGCGATGCGCACCGCCTGCAGCAGGTTGATGCCGGCGTTGATGAGACGTGAACGGTCCGGGTTCGAAACGTTCCAGGCGGGACGCAAGCCCGGCCGCAGGATGGCGTCGTCGCCCTCGGCCGCGGCCCACACCGGCCAGGATTCGTCGCAGCGCGCGATCATGCCGGCCGCGACACCGCAGGGCGCGAACAATTCGAAGCGGCCGCGCAGCCGGTCGAAGGCCACGACGCGCGGGTAGAACATGGCCGCGTCCTCGCTGCGGAACGGCCAGTGGCGCATGCCGTCGAGCGCCGCGGCGCTCGACGCCCAGGTGGACGGCGGGTCGACGATCAGCAGCGCGCGTCGCTCGCGGCAGAAGCGGCCGGCGACCAGCAAGGTCGACAGGCCGACGTCCGTGTCGCGGGTCAGCGGCGGAATGCACAGCAGGTTGATGTCCGGCGCGGCGTGCAACGCGAAGATGCCAGTACCCAGCTGCGCCGAGCCGATGACGTCGTAGTCGGTGAGCGGCCCGCCATCGTCGCCGTCGGGATTGGAGGGCGTGTAGCCGATGACGGCGCCGCTGGCCGCCGGCGGCGTGCGCGCGGGTCGCTCCGTGGGCACGCTGCCCTGCACGCGAACCAGGCGCGACTCGAGCAAGGCGTCGGCGACGAAGCGTTCGACGCCCGGCGTGATCGACAGGCGCCGGAAGATCTCCTGGTCCTCGATCTGTTCGGAGCCGGCGGTGCGCACCCGCTGCACCACCAGGTTGAAACGATCGTGATCCTTGGGCTCGATGCCGTCGTAGTCGACGGAGGCGCGCAGGAATTCCCGTGAGCCGGCGCCGACGCCGCGCAGGATGAGCCGGCCGTTGCTCGTGGGCAGGGTCAGCGTCGGCGGGCGCGCGCCGTTGACCACGCGCACGATGACCGCGCAGCGACCGCCGTTGTCGAAGAACTGCTCGACGGCGTAACTCAGCGTGGAGGGCTGCCACAGGCCGCCGAACACGCGGGCGTAGTCGGCGAAGCTGCGCACCGGCACGGGTTCGTTGACGGGACCTTTGAGGGCGCGGCCGACGAAGGCGGCGATGTTCGTCGCGGCCCGCGCGATGACGCGCAGAGAGCCGGGCTGATCGGCGTTTACGAAATGCGAGTCAAACGGCTCGGCCAAAAAACTCCCCTGCTCGCCGGACTCTTCGACCCTAAAGCCCGCGCGATGCTGGCGGAATGTAGCAGCGTCTCAGTACGCCCGCCACAGCGGTACGTTGCGTCGTTTGAATAGTGTGACGAGCAGAAGTCCCGCGACGAATCCCCCGATGTGCGCGCCGAAGGCCACGCCACCTTCAGCGCCCGACGGACGCGTGGCGTTCATGCCACCCATGAGCAACTGCATCACGAACCAGGCGACCAACACCCATCCAGCCGGGAATCGTCCGAGCTGCACGATCAGGAAACCCAGCGGCAGGCCTAACAACACGCGGGCGCGCGGGTACAACAGCAGGTAAGCACCGAGCACGCCGGAGATGGCGCCGCTGGCGCCGATCATCGGCACGGTGGATCCGGGATTGGGCAGTACCTGCGCGAACACCGCCGCCACGCCGCACGACACGTAGAAGACCAGGAAGCGCACGCGCCCCATGGCGTCCTCGACGTTGTTCCCGAAAATCCACAGGTACAGCATGTTGCCGGCGAGGTGCAGGAAGCCGCCGTGCATGAACATCGAGGTCAGGATGGTGGCCGGCGCCGGCAGCAACGCCAGCTCGGCCGGCAGCGCCTCGCGGCCCATCAGCACGGCCGGGATCACGCCCAGTGCGTACACCACCCGCTCACCCGCCTCGGGCGACAGCAGCAGGTGCTGCCACAGGAACACCAGCACGTTGGCGATCATCAGGCCGACCGTGACGTACGGCCGGGTCGTGGTCGGGTTGTCGTCGTGGAGCGGGAGAACCAAGGAGGTAGTTAGGTCCCCGTCCTAGTTGACGGCCGGCTTGGGAGCCTGCGCCGGGGCCGGCGCGGCGGCCGCGGCGGCCGCTTCGACCGAGGGTTCGCGATCGGAGACCAGTTCCTGGAACGTGGCCTCGTCCACCGGCAGGTCGGACACGCCATCCCAGGTGGCGCCCGGCGCGACCTTGTTCTGTACGACGGTCGACGACGCGATGATCGCGTCGAGCTGATCGGGACCACCCGATACCGACACCGGGATGCCGCGCGGATCGCTGGTCAGCTTCGCTACCGCGTCCCAGTCGATCTTCTCCTTGCGCTTGGCGAGTTCTTTCTGGATCGACTCGGCCAGCGCCTTGTTCAGCAGCTTGGCCTGCGCCTTCTTCCAGTCGCGCGGATCGTCCTCGAGCACGTCGAAGGCCTGGATGTGCAGCGCGCCATCCTTGAAGCCGAACACGAAGGGCTGGTTCACCACGCGCACCGGCGTGCCGATGGGCGCCATCTCGAACAGCACCGCGATGTCCTCGGGATACAGGCGAATGCAGCCGTGGCTCGAGCGCAGGCCCACGCCCGCGGGCTTGTTGGTGCCGTGGATCATGTAGCTGGGCCAGCCGAGATAGAACGCGTACTTGCCGAGCGGATTGTCCGGACCCGGGCCGATGACCTTGTCGAGTTTTTCGCCGCGCTCTTCGAGGTGTTCCTTGATGATGGACGGCGTCGGGCGCCAGGTGGGCCCGGCCTGGCGGCGCACGATTTTCGTGGCGCCCTCCGGCGTCTTCCAACCCACCTTGCCGATGCCGATGGGATAGGTGTGCACCACCTGCGGCTCGCCCTTCTTCACCTTCGGGTAATAGAAAAGACGCATCGCGGCGGCGTTGATCACGATGCCTTCACGCGGCGCGTTCGGCAGGACGAACTGCGAGGGGATCACGATCTCCTTGCCCTCGCCCGGCAGCCACGGATCCACGCCCGGGTTGGCGCGCACGATTTCCTCGTAGCCGACATTGAAGCGGCGCGCGATGTCAGTGAGCGTGTCTTCCTTGGTGGCCTGGGTCTTCTGCACCACGCCGACGATGTCCGTCGTGGCATCGACCTGGAATTGATGAGTCGGGACGGGCTCGGGCAACGACGGCACCGCAGCCACCTTCTCCTCTTCCTTCTTTCCCCATTTCGGGCCGTCGCCGAACAGCGAGCAGCCCGAGAGCAAAACGCCGCCAGCAGCGGCGAGGACGAGCGCACGCAGCGCAAAAGAATTCTTCATGGACAAATTATGACACCGCCAGTACGAATCGGGCTGTCGGCATTGTGCTACAGCAGGGTGGGCTGGTTCGGGAGCTCATCACGATTGCGCCCGCGGTCGGCCGGGAAATGCTTTTCTAACAAGCGACCCACGCCCGCGACGCCCGCCAGCGCGCCTTCCGAATAGCGGCCCTCGCGAAAATGGCCCTCCATGACCCGGCAAACCCCTTCCCAGTCGGCTTGGCCGATGCGTTCGGCCGCGCCGCGGTCGGCGAGGATCTCCACGTCCCGATCGGCCAGCAATACATAGATGAGTACGCCGTTGCGAAGTTCGGTGTTCCAGATGTGCAGGTCGGAAAAGGTTTGCGCGGCGCGCTCACGCGGCGACAGCCCGGCCCACACCTCGGGCAGTTCCAGTGCGGTTTCCACCACGAAGCGCATCTCGCCGCTGGTGGTTTTCTCCGCCGCCGCGATGCCCGCCTCGATGGCGTCCATGACCTGCGCGGAGAAACGTCGGCGCGTGCCCACTTTCGTGGCGAACAGGTGACGCAAGGTTCGCATGAGTGCCATGGCCTAACTACCACTTCCCCGAGGAGCCGCCGCCCCCGAAGCTGCCGCCGCCACCGCCGCCGAATCCTCCACCCCCGAAACCACCGCCTCCGCCGAAGCCGCCGCCGCCGAAACCGCCAAAACCGCCGCCGCGGCCGATGTCGCGGAACACGCTGCGGCCGCCGCCACGCCCGCCGCCACCCATGCCGCCGCCGAACAGCAGCACCAGCAGGAACAATCCGACGAAGCCGAGGATTGCGAAGATGATCTTCGACGTGATCCACCAGATGACGCCGCCACCGACCAGCCCGGCGATGCCGGCGCCCACGCCGCGGCCGAGCACCTGGTTGAGCACGCGGCCAAAAATCAGCGCGCCGATGAGCAACATGGGCCAGGGAATGCCACCACCGCCTGATGGGTGCCACTCCTGGTCGGGCGCGGGCAGCGGCTCGCCGTCGATGACGCGGATGAGCTGATCGAGGCCCGCGTTGATGCCGCCGTAGAAATCACCCTGCTTGAACAGCGGCGCGATGGTGTCGTTGCGGATCCGGCTGGTCAGCGCATCGGTGACGGCGCCCTCGAGTCCGCGGCCGACTTCGATGCGCATGCTGCGATCGTCCTTGGCCACGATCAGGATGATGCCGTCATCCTCTTTTTCGCGGCCCACCTTCCACGCATCGGCCACGCGAATGCTGAATTGATCGATGTGCTCGGGCTCGGTGGTCGGCAGCATCAGCACCGCGATCTGCGAACCCTTGCGGCGCTGGAAGGCGGTGAGCTTGTCGTCCAGCGCCGCCTGCTGCTGCGCGGTCAGGGTCCCGGTGAGATCGGTGACGAGTGCTTCGAACTTCGGCACCGGCACCTGCGCCGGCGCCGGCGCCGGCAGCGCGAAGCCCGCGAGCAGGGCGAACGCGAGCCAGGCCAGCGCGGTTTTCACGCGCTAGTTCGCCGGCGGATTGGTGGGCTGCGCGGGCTGGGCGGGCGCGGTTTCACCGGCCGGGTTCGACGGCGTCGTGGTGTCGAAATTCACCGTGGGGGCGGTCGAGACCGCGGCCTCGTTCTGCACGGTGAAGTTCGGTTTCACCTCGTAGTCGAACATCTTGGCCGTCAGGTTGGTCGGGAACTCGCGCACCGTGACGTTGTACTCGCGCACCGCGTCGATGTAGCGGTTGCGCGCCACGGTGATGCGGTTCTCGGTACCCTCGAGCTGCGCCTGCAGGTCGCGGAAGTTCGCGTCCGACTTGAGCTCGGGGTAGCGCTCCACCGTGACCAGCAGGCTCTTCAATGCCTGCGTGAGTTCGCCCTGCGCCTCCTGGAACTTCTGGAAGGCCTGCGGGTTGTTGATGAGCTCGGGCGTGAGCTGGATCGACGTGGCCTTGGCGCGCGCCTCGGTGACACCCACCAGCACGCGCTCCTCCTGCGCCGCGAATCCCTTGACCGCTGCCACCAGGTTCGGAATGAGGTCCGCCCGCCGTTGGTACTGGTTCACCACCTCGGACCAGGCGGCTTTCACCGATTCGTCCTGGTTCTGCAGTTTGTTGTAGCCACATCCCGCCAGGTTGGTGCCGGCCAGCACCACGACGAGGGTCATCAGTAGTTTGCGCATGTGAGTCTCCTCACCAGATCTTGACACGGTCGCCGGGCGCTCGATACATGCGATCCCCCGGCTTAAGCCCGAATGCGTCGTAGAAAGCGTCGATGTTGCTGGTCGGTCCATTCGTACGAAACTCGCTGGGGCTGTGCGGATCGGTGATCAGCCGCTTGAGCAGCTCCTCGTCGCGATACTTGCGGCGCCAGACCTGCGCCCAGCCGATGAAGAAGCGCTGGTCGCCGGTGAAGCCGTCGATGACCGGCGAGGGCTGGCCATTCAGCGACATCACCCAGGCCTTGTGCGCCACGGCCAGCCCTGACAGGTCGCCGATGTTCTCGCCCAGCGTCAGCCGGCCGTTGATGTGGCGGTTGTCGAGCACCGAGTAGCCGTCGAACTGGGCCGCCAGCGCGTCGGCGCGCTGCTTGAACTTGGCCGCGTCGTCCGCCGTCCACCAGTCGCGCAGATTGCCGTCGCCGTCGAACTGCCGCCCCGAGTCGTCGAAGCCGTGGCTGATCTCGTGGCCGATGACCGAGCCGATGCCGCCGTAGTTGATGGCGTCGTCGGCGTTCATGTCGAAGAACGGCGGTCGCAGGATGGCCGCCGGAAAGGTGATTTCGTTGGTCGAGGGCAGGTAATAGGCGTTGACGGTCTGCGGCGTCATCAGCCACTCCCCCTTGTCGACCGGGCCGCCGGCGCGCGCGGTCTGGCGCTGGTTCTCGAACTCCGCGCCACGCATCACGTTGCCGACCAGGTCATCGCTCCGGACCTTGAACGCCGTGTAGTCGCGCCACTTGTCCGGATAAGCGATCTTCACCGTGATTTTCGCCAGCTTCTTCTTGGCCTCCGCCTTGGTGGCCGGACTCATCCATTCCAGCCCGTCGATGGAAGTGTCGAAGGTCTTCAGGAGGTTCGTTACCAGCTCGAGCATGCGGCGTTTGTGCTCGGCCGGGAAATGCGCCTCGACGAACATGCGGCCGAGCAACTCGCCCATGGTGTCGTCCATCGAATCCACGGCACGACGCGCGCGCGGACGCGGCTCCTGAACGCCGTTCAAGGTGCGCTGGTGGAAGTCGAACTCCAGATCGGCGAACTGCGCCGAGAGGTATGGCGCGTAGTCATCGAGCAACTGGAACTTGAAGTACAGGCGCCAGTCGGCCACCGGCACGGTCTTCACGAGCTGGTTTACGCCCTTGATGAATGACGGCTGGCCGATGTCCAGCTTCTGCACCGGTGCGCCCACGCCCTCGAAGAACGCCAGCCAGTCGAAGTTCGGCGCGAGCCTCTGGTACTCGGGCAGCGTCATCGGGTTATAGGTCTTCACCGGATCGCGGTTCTGCACCTTGGTCCATTGCTCGTTGGCCAGGCGCGTCTCGAGCGCGGAGATGCGCGCGGCCGCGGACTTCGCGTTGCGTTCGCCGGCGCGTGCCAGCATCTGCTCGACGTACACGTTGAATTTCGCGCGGAACGCCGCGTACTTGGCGTCCGGGCTCAGGTAGTAGTCCCGGTCCGGCATGGTGAGGCCGTTCTGGTACAGCGAAGCGATGTACACCGTGGAGTTCTTGTTGTCGGGGCTGGAGAACCACGCGAATGGCTGCGCCACGCCGATGCGCTGCGAATGACCGATGTAGCGCGCCACGTCGCGCGGCGTTGCGATGGCGTCGATCTGCGCCAGCTCCGCGGCCAGGGGATCGAGGCCCAGGCTTTCCACGCGCGCCGTGTCCATGAACGCGAGGTAGTAGTCACCGACCTTCTGCGCATCGGATCCGGGCGCGCGGTTGGCCTGCTGCG
>Ga0070665_100005162_pt1 | contig 13513 bp, 10 predicted proteins | sample KBSS13metaG_FD_65862 | JGI IMG/M metagenome (GOLD analysis project Ga0070665, IMG submission 65862) | Switchgrass rhizosphere microbial communities from Kellogg Biological Station, Michigan, USA - KBS S1-3 metaG | ecosystem: Host-associated > Plants > Roots > Rhizosphere > Soil ... | reverse complement strand
CCAGCACAAGGTCCTGATCGAGGCGGTGGATACCGAAGGAAACGTCCTTGCCGCACAAACGGTGACGTTCCATTCGCCGGGCAAGCAGCCTCGCCCATGGCGCTTTAGATCAGCGAACGGTCGATTCACGGCGATGGGCCAGCGCGAAAACACCGACCCATCTCCGAAGTCGAGCCTTACGGATTCAGTACGTTGCTCGCTTGCGCCGCCGCGATCAGCGCGTTGCGATCGGCTGGAAGCAGATAGCCTTGCGCCATCGCGTTGTCAGCGGCTGCGGTAACTGCCGCAACGTAGCCGGCGTGGTCACCGTATCGCTCCGTCAGCGACAAGCGCGGATCGCCTGTGGCCACGCGCTCGGCCAGCGTCACGGCAAAGGGAATCATGCCGCCTATGTAATTGCAGACCTGACCCTTGTGAATTCCCGTCGACGTGATGTTCCATCCAAGGTACGTGCCCAGCGGAGCATCGCGCAACACGGTCGGGACCCCGCCCACCTCGTTTCCATCCGCGTCGACACGCGGCACCTTGAGCGCGATCACGTTGCGGATCGGCGGCGGCTGGTTCGCCGGAACGCCGGTGATATCGATGGGATCGAACTGCGGCCCCCAGTCGTAGTCGAGAGTCTGGTTGACGAAGTTCTCCGGCAAGAAGATCGAGTCGGGAACACCGGGAACGCCGGAGGGGAATCCCATCGCGGCCTTGGTCGCATCGACGAGATTTCCACTGGCGACCGTGGGCCAGCGGCTTGGCGGCGGCGATGTGCCCTTCATGACCCAGTTGCGCATCGCAACGCGGAGCGCATTGACAAGCTCGGTTTCGGGCACGGGATTGGCGCGGAAGGTGCCCGTTCCCCAGTTGTTGCCGGGGCAACCGACCGGGTTATTGGGAATATTCTGATTGAAGCCGCCGGTACCACCGCCGTGGGTCGTGCTCGGCACGTAATAACGACGCACGTTGCGCGGGACCGGAATATCGACGTTGCCGGTCGAGCCGGTCCACTCCATGGCCAGGCGCAGCGCGAAGATTTCCGACCCGCCGGAGTGCTCCATGATCTTCGGGCAGGTGCCATTGAGGTTGCAACGATGCAGGACGCTGGACGCGGGATAGTTGCGGACCGGATCAGGCCAGTCGGACCACCATTGCGGCCCCTCGCCACTCAGCTGATAAAGCTCCGGCACGCCGTCGGTTTGACCCCAGCGCGTGTTCGAGGCGATACGGCGCCCCGCGATGATCGGCCACGCGCCTTCGTGCACGATACGGTTGGCTTCGTCCTGATTGAAGCCTTGATGGATGAACTGGCGCGTGTAGTTTCCGGATTGCGAGACGCCGCGGATCACTTCCCAGCGCACCATGCCCGCAACCGGATTGGGCGTGCCGAAGTCGTCGGCCGCCGCGTAGCGGAAGAATGATCCGACATCGCGGAAGGCGGCCATGCCGACACCAAGCAGGTACGCGCCCTTCGCCGGGTAGACCACTTGATAGAGCAGCGTCGGGTCGAAGCCGTTCCTGAGGCAAATATGCACGGGCAGGTTGCCCGGCAGCGCGGCCGTGTCGATGTTGTCCGGCGTGCCCGGGAACGGAGTCGTCGCGTCGCAATGCGAGAACGCCCAATCGGCGGACGGAATCGTCGGGCCATCCGTTACGACGCCCGTGTACGTTTCATGCGTGTGCGTGGTGAGCGTCGCCTGCGTGGTGTCGAGCGTCGCAGGCAGATACGGTATCGGATTGCTCATCACGTTGAGCGGTTGCGAATTGGGCCCGCTGCGGTTGACGATGCGCCCCAGCACGTTGCCCGTAACGAGCGTGCCGTCGGGATTCTTCGCCATCGGCACCGCGACCCAATGGTTGGTTCCGGTGGCGTGGTTGGCGGGAATCGCAGTGGCGCCCGCGTTGTCGGCCTGCCATGCACTCGCAAGTCCGATGTCGCCCAGATTGCGCTCGGCCGCAACGATCGTAATCGCACCGGCACGGTTCGGTACGTCGTGCCACATGAAACCGCTGGCGTTGTTCAAATCCACGGGTTTCGTGACGACGAACGTCGCTTCATAGCGAACCTTCCCGTCCGCATCCCTGCCGAGTTGCACATCGGTGATGATCTGATTGTGCACATCGTTCGGATCGAGTTCGCCGAATGCTCGCCCCCGCAGCTGCTCGTAGGGAACGGCCTGGCCGGACAGCGCAGCGGTCGAATCGATGACGATCCGGGTGACTCTGGCCTCGGCGGGCGCTATCCCGGCGATCAGGACCGCGACCGCGAGTGTCCCGACCGGGTAGGCTTGGCGAAATAACTCACGTACGTCTGGCAACATTGAAATCCTCCTGCATACGAGTTGGATTGTTCGGGGTGCGAGCAGCTTCGGCGACGAAGGGTCGTAGCGTCCGGCGGCATTCTCATTGCTGCCTTGATCGAAACGCTCATCCCGGGATGAGGCTAATGCGAGGCCTCGACACCCGAATGCCCCCTTCTTCCAGAGCGTGCACCTGTCGTGTACAAACAGTCAACCCTATGACGGCGGCGGGGCCGGGCAGGCACAGGCCTTTGGGTGCTAATCCCCCGACTTGATGTTGTTGTCCTTGATCACCTTTGCCCAGCGCGGGATCTCCTTCCGCACGAAGGCGTCGAGGTCCGCGGGTGGGCCGGCGAGCACCTCCATTCCCTGGGCCGAAAGTTTCTCGACCACGGCAGGCGACTTTGCCGCCTTGGCCAGCTCCTCGTACACGCGCTTCGCAAGCGCCGGAGGCATGTTGGCCGGGCCGAACACACCCCACCAGGTGTAGGCCTCGAAGCCCGGTGCGCCCTGGCTCGCGATGGTCTCGACGTTCGGAAGCTTCGGATCGGGCTTGGCGGAAGTCACCGCGAGGGCTCGCAGTTGGCCCGATGACACAAACGGGTTGACGAGGAACACCGAACCGATCGCGAGAGGCACTTGATTGCCGATCGCGTCGTTCATCAACGGTCCGCCGCCGCGATAGGGGATATGGACAAACGTTACCCCCAGCTGATTCGAAAGTTGGGTCATCGCGAGGTGACCGAGGCTGCCGGCACCGATCGTTCCGTAAGACACGCCTTGCGGATTGGCCTTGGCGGCGGCGACGACATCGCGGAATGATTTGAACGGCTGGCTGGCCGGGGTCACCAGCGCCATCGCCCCCGTGCCGACCAGCATGAGCGGCGTCAAGTCGCGCAGCGTATCGAATGTCAGGCCGGGAATCAGCGACGGATTCACCGCATGCGTATCGAAGACGACGCCGATCGTGTAGCCGTCGGGCTCGGCCTTCGCCAGGATCGCCGTGCCGATTGAACCCGACGCGCCGCCGCGGTTGTCCACAATGAACTGTTGACCGGTCTGCGCCGAGAGCTGCTGCGCGAGGATGCGCGCGACCTGGTCGACCGAGCCCCCCGGAGGGAACACCGCAATCACCTTCACGGGCTTCGTGGGCCAGTTCTGCGCCAATGCGCTCGGAGCGACACCATAGCCAAGTGCCATTCCAAGCACGGTCAGCGCTACGCCAATCAGTTTCATGGGCTTCCTCATGAACGTTGCGAAGGGGCCTCGCTTCTCATTCCGGCTGCACGCCCAAGGCGACGAGAAATCGGGACACCATATTGTAGGCCGCGATGACACCCACGATTTCGACGACGTGGCGGTCGTTCGCGAGTGCGTGACGAACGGATGCCATCGTTGCGGCACTCACGTCCACGCTTCGCGTCATCTCCACCACGAGCGCGATCACCGCCTGCTCCGCGGAATCGAACGCCGTCGCATCGAATTCCGGCGTCCCTATGCGGTGAAGCATCTCGAGCTCGCGCGTCGACCCTCCGGAGCGGAGATACACGGGACCATGATGGTGGAATTCATAATCGGCGCGGTTCAAAACGGCGACAGCGCAAATCGCAAGCTCTCGCAGCTTCTGCGACACGTCGAGCTCGGAGCGCACCGCTCCCAGAAAACCGTTCCATCCTGCGGCGAGCGGCGGGCTGTGCAGGAGCATTCGGTCGAGGTTCAGCAGCCTCCCTCCGCGGCGGGCGCGAATGGCGGTCACGACCGCGCGCGGCTCCTCGATGTCGCTCGGGACATACGGGATGACCTTCATCGCTTTGGCTCCTCTTTCGCGTCGATGGTTACGTCGTGGGAATCCTCCTGCAGTGCCGAAAGATCCGCCCTTTGATGCAGCCGTGATGCGGCCGGAAATCTCGACTCAGCGCCCTTGACGTGAGCCGGTATTTCGAGGGCGTTGACCTCGCCCCGCTGGGTCCCGCCGCTCTTCCCGGCCGCGGGAACGACCGAGGAACCACTTGCAGCCTTACAGCCGCTGGAAGTATTCCAGAACCCGCGACGCTCGCGCTGCTTGGTCTCGACCTCGCCGGGCTCGGATTCGCACGTGTATCACACGTTAGCCTCGATCATGAACCCTGCGAAGAACCCGGCGAGTGCGTCGAAGCCGTGTAACGGGAGCACGTGCGCAATGTACTGGTCCGGTCGGACGACGACCATGCAGCCCTGCTCGCGATCAACGCCCCGCATCTCGAAGATATCAGTGCCGGCCTTCAGGTCCGGGCAGAACATCTTTTCGTAGTCGATCAAGCCGAAGCGCCCCTTCCTGGGCAGCAAGACGGACGGCATTCCGGTGACGGCGAGGTCGCGATGTCCCTGCTGGAAGATGGCCCGGACGTCGATCACGGAGTCGATATCGGCGTGGCTCGGCGTAAACCGCTTGATAGGCGAGTTGTCGGCATCGAGGAATTTGCACAGCGCATCGATGCGTGACGCGGGATCCTGTGGATTCCGAGAGTCCCCAAATGCATAGATTCGCCAGGCGCCGTCTGCACCGGCCGCATGTCCAAGCTGCATCGGCTTGGCGTCCGCGAGGCGGACGACGGGTGCCGAGTGGAAACGCATGCCAACCGGGAAACCGGTCGCGAGATGCTGAAACGTAGGCTCAGCGCAAATCAGCGAAGGCGTGTACCGGGTCGCGGTCCCCGCGGTGAATCGGCCCTGCGCCACGAAGTACGACTGGAACTTTGCAGGATCCACGCCTTCGCCTTCGGCGCTTCCCGACTCCTTGGACGGTGCGCTGAACATCCTGGAAAACTCACGATCGAAGTCGATCAGCTGCTCGGCAATTGCCTTCCGTTCCGCTGAGTACGTGTGCAACAGCGATGGCCAACTCCTGCCTCGCAGAACCGCCGCGAGCTTCCATCCCAGGTTAAAAGTGTCCTGCATCGACACGTTCATGCCCTGGCCGGCCTTTGCGCTGTGGGTATGACAGGCATCCCCGGCGATGAAGACCCGCGGGAAGCGGGAGTTCATCTCCTGCTGTGGGACATCATCGAACTTGTCGCAAAGTCGTTGGCCAATCTCGTATACGGACCACCAGGCGATGTCTTTCACGTCCAGGGTGTAAGGATGAATGATCCGGTTGGCGGCCGCGATCAGCTGGTCTGTGGTGATGTCCTTCGTCGTCAGATGCTGATCGGGGTTGAGCTTGTCGAGTTCGATGTAGAAGCGAACCAGGAATCCCCCTTCGCGGGGGATGATGAGGACGTTCCCCTCATTGCCGCGAATCGCGGACTTGAGGCGAATGTCCGGGAAGTCCGTGACTGCCAGGACATCCATCACACCCCACGCCTGATTGGCCACGTCGCCCACCAGGGTGCGGCCAATCGATTGCCGGACGCTGCTCCTCGAGCCATCGCAGCCGACGACGTAGCGGGCCCGGACGGATTCCTCTTGCCCTTGTCGGTCGGCTTCCATTCGCTGCAGCGTGACCTTCACCGGATAGTCGCCTGAATCGCCGACCTCGACGTGCTTGACGTGAAGGTTGTAGTGCGGCACCAGCCGGGTGGACGACTCGCGCATGACCTCCAACAAATATTCATGCACGCGTGCCTGGTTGACGATCACGTGCGGGAACTCGGACAAGCCGTCCTCGGTGTCCTGGATCCTCCCGCTGCGAACAATATGCGTTCGGTTCTTGGGATTCGGCCGCCAGAAGACCGTTTCGTTGACCCAGTACGCTTCCTTGAGCAGGCGCTCAGCGAATCCGAACGCGTTGAACATCTCGACGGTGCGGCAGGCAATGCCGTCGGCCTGGCCAAGCTCGAGCGGGCCATGCCTCCGCTCGACGATACGTGTCTTGATGTCGGGGAACGCCGCCAACTGTGCAGCGAGGACAAGGCCGGCGGGACCGCAACCGACAATGAGGACATCCACTTCGTCCGCAAGGCCCTCCAACGGTCCCATTGCGCCCGGAGCGGCCGGAAGCACTTGCGGGTCGCCGACCGTGTACCCGTTGAGATAGAACTGCATGCATGGGTCCTTTCGATGCCTGCCGACGACGCGCTCGATCTCGCGCATCCCAAAGCACGGTCGCACAGGTCGACTCCGGCTTCACTGCATCATGGCGAACTTGAAAATCGCCTTTGCTCCGCAGGTTGAACCGTCTGCCGTGCCCGCGACCGCACCGTTCGCAATGGTAAATTATGGTTGCCGGATCACACATCGTGAAAGCGCTTTCGCCATGAGCACCTTGACTGCCGTCGTCGACGATCTCGTTGCTGCCAACCGCATCCTCGCGGGACTGGGCGTGCTCGACGGCTTCGGCCACGTCAGCGTGCGTCACCCGGATCGCGCCGACTGCTACCTCCTTGCGCGCTCGTTGGCACCCGAGCTCGTGACGCGCGATGACATCATGACGTTCGACATGGCCTCCGCTCCGCAGAATCGCGACACGCGCACGCCCTACCTCGAGCGCTTCATCCACGGCGAGGTCTTCGCGCAGCGTCCTGACGTGATCTCTGTCGTGCACAGCCACGCTGCGACCGTCGTGCCGTTTGCCGCGAGCTCCGTGCCTTTGAAGCCGATCTATCACATGAGCTCCTTCCTGCGCACGGGCGCGCCGGTGTTCGAAATCCGCGAAAAGTTCGGCATGACCGACATGCTGATCCGCAACAACGCACAAGGTGCGGCACTCGCCGAAAAACTGGGCGACAATTCGGCGGTGCTGATGCGCGGCCACGGCTATTGCACCGTCGGCGGCAGCATCCCCGAAGCAGTATTCCGCGCGTACTATGCACAACTCAATGCCGACCTGCAGCAACGCGCCGTCGCGCTGGGCGGCACCGTGACGTATCTCGAAGACGAAGAAGCACGCCGGTACGACGAAACCAACCGCAGCGTGATCGGCCGTCCGTGGGGCCTGTGGAAAGCGAAGTTTGCGCCGAAGGATTGAGGATGAAAAAGATCGGGACTGTCGTTATGTTCGCCGCGGCCCTGCTCGCGATGCCCATTGCCTTCGCGCAGGCGCCGGCGTATCCGACGAAGCCGATCCGGCTGGTCGTGCCCTTCTCTCCGGGCGGCGCGTCGGATCTCACCGCGCGTACGCTCGCGCAAAGGATGAGCGAATCGATGGGCCAGTCGATCGTCGTCGATAACAAGCCGGGCGCCAACGGCGTACTGGGCATCGATCTGGTGGCGAAGTCGCAACCTGACGGCTACACGATCCTGCTTACCGATCGCGGTTCGCTCACCGTCAACCCAAGCTTGTACGTGAAGCTGCCGTACGACCCAGTCAAGGACTTCAGCTACATTGGAATTGCAACCGACGGGCCGTACGTGCTCGTCGCCAATCCGACGCTCAACGTGAAGACGGTGCAGGAGCTCGTCGCGCTTGCAAAAGCCAAACCCGGCACGGTCAACTATTCGAGCTTCGGTGTCGGCAGCATGGCCCAGCTCAATCTGGAAGCGTTCAACCAGAAGATGGGCACCGACATGCTGCACGTGCCCTACAAAGGCGCGGCGCCGGCAGCCCAGGCGGTAGTGACCGGCGAAGTCGGCGTGACGATCGCCGCCGTACCCGCCGTACAAGGCTTCATCAAGGAGGGGCGCCTGCGCGCACTCGCGGTGGGCTCGGAAAAACGCTTCGCAGTATTGCCCGACGTGCCGACGATGACGGAAGCGGGTGCCAGCAACGACATCCTGTTACCGACTTACTTCGCCTTGCTCGCACCCGCGAACACGCCTGCGCCCGTCGTGGCAAAACTCAACGCGGAACTGAAGAGGGCGCTCGCCGATCCCGCGGTGGCGGAGAGGCTCGCAGGCGCAGGACTCGTTCCGGTGGGTGGCACGCCGGAAGCAATGGCGGCGAGTATCAAGCAGGACATGCCGCGCTTCGCCGACCTCGTGAAGAAGATCGGCATCAAGCCTGAATAACCCCGACAGGAAAACGGGCAGGCGAAATGTGCGGCCTCCCTCCCCTTCCCTGCGCTGTCGCTGTTCCCGTTGCGCTACCGCGGAGTGCTGGCATTGGAACATTGCCACATTGCCGCTAATCTAGCCGGACCACCACGCTTGGTGTGCAGGAACATCGGGATGTTATTGCGGCCTTGAAACCCGCCGGTCGGCAGGCAAATCGACAAAGGCGGTTCACGTGATTCAATCGTCCGTCCGCCACGCTGCATTTGACCATGCCCAACGCCTTCAATTTTTCCGCATCGCCTTTTGACAGTCTCGGTCCTTCCGAGAAAAGGCTGGTCCGCGACAGCGTGGACATTGCGTATTTTCGTTCGGGCGAGACGGTCCTGGACGTTGGTATCCAACCAACCCATCTCTTTGTCATCATCAAGGGCCTGGTCCACCAATACGAGGGTGGCGAGCTGATCAATACCTACGGAGTCGATGATTGCTTCGACGGCAGGGGATTGGTCGCTGAAAGGGTCACCAGCCGATTCGTCGCGGCCGAGGAAGTGGTGGCGTACCAACTCGCGAAAAAGACCGTCAGCAACCTGATCGCCAGCAACGCGACATTCGGCGCGATGCTGTTCGCGGATCTATCCAACAAGCTGAGCGCGATTGCGCAGAGGGACAGTCAGCACGAACTGCAATCATTGACCATGGCGAGAGTCGATGAGGCATTCGTGAGGCCACCGCATTTTGTGGACGCCAATGCCGACATCGTTTCGGTCGTCAAGCTATTCCAGGAGCAACGCACCACCACTGTCCTGGTACGCGACGATGCCTGCAACCCACCGCGCGTGGGAATCTTTACCCACACCGGGCTGCAGAAGGCCATCCTGAGCGGCGCAGCACTGAACCGGCTGCCGGTTCGCGAACTGGCCAATTTTTCGCTTATTTCGGTTCGACCCGGCGACCACCTTGGCGACGCGCTCGCGATAATGATTCGGAATCGGGTGCATCGGGTCGTGGTCGTCGATGTGGACAACGATGGGATAGTCGATAGTGAACACATCGTCGGCGTTCTGGAGGCGCTGGATCTGTTCAGCTTCATGTCAAATCATTCGTACCTGATCAACATTCAAATCATCGAATCCAGCGACCTTGCCGATCTGGCGGAAGCTGCGAAACATATCAGCCGCCTGATCGCGCTTCTGCACCAGGGCGGCACCAAAGTCAGCCTGATTGCAGCACTCGTGCAGGAGCTCAACGCCAGTTTGTTCGAGCGGACCTGGCAGCTGATCGCACCGCCAGATCTGGTGCTCAATAGCTGCCTTTTTGTGATGGGCAGCGAGGGGCGCGGCGAGCAATTGCTGAAGACCGACCAGGACAACGGACTGGTTATCCGCGATGGCTACACGCCGCCCGCGAACCTTGCGGAGCTCTGCGATCGCTTCTCGGCTGCGTTGCGCAATTTCGGTTATCCCGACTGCCCCGGAAACATCATGGTCAGCAACCCGAACTGGCGCCAGACCGCAAGCGATTTCGCGCACGTGACGCGCCAATGGCTGCTGATGCCGACCCCGGACAGCCTGATGTCGCTCGCCATTTTTCTCGATGCGCACGCAGTCTGCGGTGACGCAAGTCTGCTCGAAGGATTGCGCCTCGGTGTATTCGATGTCGTGACCGACAATGATGCAATGCTCGCCCGCTTTGCGTCGGCGATCAACTCGTTCCCGGAGAGCGGCGGCTGGTGGAACCGCCTGCTGTTGCGAGGCGATTCGAATGAAGAGTCGCTGGATCTCAAGAAAGCGGGACTTTTCCCCTTGGTCCATGGCGTTCGGTGCATGGCGCTCGAGCAGCGCCTGAGCGATCTCGGAACGGTCGCGCGCATCGAGCGATTGGTGACGGCGGGCAAACTGACCGCCGCAATGGCTGCGGACCTGACCGAGAGTCTGCATTTCTTCATGGGGCTGAAGCTCAAGGTCGGGCTGGCCGATCTCGCGATGAACCACCCGGTTTCCGCGGGCATTCCGGTATCGAAGCTGAGCAGCCTGGATCGTGATCTGCTGAAGGACACCCTGGGCGTCGTCAAGCGCTTCAAATTGCTGCTGGGTCAACGCTTTCATCTCGACGTGATTTCGTGATGAATGCGCTTTCCCCCGTCGGCTGGTTCAAGTACCTGAAAAGGGAATGGCTGCTCTATCATCTCGGCGACACGCGCTTCCGATTCATGTGGGATGCGCCACCCGACAATGAGTGGGTGGCGCTGGACTGCGAAACGACCGGTCTGAATGTTCGCACCGACGAGATCATTTCCGTCGCAGCGGTCCGCATCGTGGGCAACCGGGTCATGACGAGCGAGCGGATCGAGTTGCTGGTTCGTCCTGAGCGGCGCGTTTCGGCTGCAAGCGTGCGGGTTCACCACTTGCGCGAGCAGGACGTCGCGGGTGGGATGGCACCCGAAGCAGCCTTGATGGAGCTGATGTATTTCGTCGGCAGCCGTCCGCTCGTCGGGTACTACCTGGAATTCGATCTTGCGATGATCGACCGGGCCTTGTTCCCGCTGTTGGGCGTTGGCTTGCCGCAATCCAGGAACGAGGTGTCGGCGATGTACTACGACTACAAGTTCCGGCAACTGCCGCCGCACCAACAGGAAAGAAACATCGACCTGCGTTTCGCCACGTTGATGAAGGATCTCGAGTTGCCGCTACGCGAGGCCCATGATGCATTGAATGATGCAGTCATGGCCGCTCTCGCGTTCATCAAGTTGCGGCAACTTCTGGCTGCCGCATAGCTTTGCGGGCTTGAGCGTCGCTTCGCTGCATTCATCCGCGCGAGTGGCCGCCGATGGGCGGCCACTCGGCCAGCGTCAATGCCCGGACGCGACCGACGCACCGAAGCCGGTCTCGGAACGCACCTGCTGTGCCTTGAAGGCGGCGCGCTCGACCGCCGCCTGCGGACTGCGGTCGAGAATCGAAAACAGCCAGATACCCACAAAACCGATGGTCATCGAGAACAAGGCCGGCGACGAATACGGAAACAGCGCCGAGCCCGGGGGATTGCCGAGCGTCGCTTCCCAGACCGAGGGCGAGACGACGGTCAAGGCAACCGAGGAAACCAGCCCCAGGAACCCGCCTGTGACGGCACCTCGGGTCGTGCAGTCCTTCCATAGCACCGACATGAACAGCACCGGGAAGTTGGCCGATGCCGCAATGGCAAAGGCCAATGCCACCATGAACGCGATGTTCTGCTTCTCGAACGCAATGCCCAGCGCGACCGCGACCACCCCCAGCGCGATTGTGGTCAAGCGCGACACTTTGAGTTCCGAGGCGCTATCCGCTTTGCCCTTCTTGAACACGGTTGCATACAGGTCGTGCGAGACCGCCGATGCGCCCGAGAGCGTGAGACCTGCGACCACCGCCAGAATCGTCGCAAACGCGACGGCCGAAATGAAGCCAAAGAAGATATTTCCGCCGACTGCCTTGGCCACCAGCACCGCGGCCATGTTGGCGGAACCGCCGCCGCCCTTGATCACGCCGGTGGCGGTATTGGCGAATTCCGGGTTGGTCAGTACCAGCGTGATGGCGCCGAAACCGATGACGAAAATCAGCACGTAGAAGTAGCCGATCCAGGTCGTCGCCCAGAGCACGGACTTCCGCGCCTGCTTGGCATCGGGCACCGTGAAAAACCGCATCAGGATGTGCGGCAAGCCTGCGGTGCCGAACATCAACGCCATGCCGAATGAAATGGCCGAGATCGGATCCTTGATGAATCCTCCGGGACTCATGATGGAGAGGCCGATCTTCGCTGCCTCAACCGGCGACTTGCCGCCATTTGCGGCGATCTGGGTTCTGACTTCAACGCCTTTAGCAAAAAGTGCCTCGGGACTAAAGCCGTACTGCGCCAGCACCATGAACGCCATGAACGTGACACCTGCCAGCAGCAGGCAGGCCTTGATGATCTGCACCCATGTCGTGGCGGTCATGCCGCCGAACAGCACGTATACCATCATCAGGGCGCCGACAATAACGACGGCAATCCAGTAATCCAGTCCGAACAGCAATTTGATCAGGGCACCGGCCCCTACCATTTGCGCGATCAGATAGAACGCGACGACGACCAGCGTTCCCGACGCGGCAAACGTGCGGATGGGCGTTTGCTGAAAGCGATAGCCGGCAACGTCCGCAAAGGTGAACTTGCCCAGATTGCGCAGGCGCTCCGCCATCAGGAATGTGATCACTGGCCAGCCGACCAGAAACCCGATGGAGTAGATCAAGCCATCGTATCCCGTGGCCATCACGGCCGCCGAGATTCCCAGAAACGATGCGGCGGACATGTAGTCGCCGGCGATCGCCAACCCATTCTGGAATCCGGTAATACCACCGCCTGCAGTATAGAAATCGGCCGCCGACTTGGTCCTCGAGGCTGCCCATTTGGTAATGAACAAGGTGCCAACCACGAACACGGCGAACATGCTGATGGCCACCCAATTCGTCGCCTGCTTTTCCACCTGACCCAAGTCTCCGCCCGCGGCGAGGGCCACGCCCGCCACGGCGAGTGCGGCAGCGCCGGTAAGCACCTCGACGGCAAGCCTCACTTGGAGGCCTCTTCAAGGATTTCCGCGGTCAGGTCGTCGAACTCGCCATTGGCGCGACGCACGTAGAAGCCGGTGATCACGATCGTGAAAATGATCACACCCATCCCGATCGGGATGCCGATCGTGGTTACGCCGTTACCGATGGGCTGGGCAAGAAACGGCTTGTTGAACGCGATCAACGCTATGTAGCCGAAGTACACGACCAGCATCAGCACGCTGAGAGTCCATCCGAACGCATTCCGTTTGCGCCGCAGCTCGTGATACTTCGGATTGGCCTCGATTTTTGCCACTATCAAGTCAGGCGCCATGATGGAAATCCCCTTTTTGGATCGTGAACTGAACGTCGCGATCTCCGGTGAGATCACGTGACTAATTGCATGATCCCCTAAACAAGCTTGCAGGTGTCAAGAGTATCGCAACGCGCAGGACCGCATCCCTTGACTTGCGTCAAACCTCCGGACCGGTCATACAAAGGCTGTGCAGCAGTCATTCGTGTGCACATCGCACGCCACGCCAATAGGTCCTCCCAGGAGAGCATCCATCAGAGGCGATGATGCTTCGCCCGCATCAGGGGTCCTTCAGTCGCGGTGGTCCCCCTACGTTCGAGGAGTGACCGCTTTGGAGCAAGTCGTCAGGGGACCAGGAGCGGCCGCAATTGGCGGCGGATTCAACTGGTCGATGCAACACACTAAACGCCATTGCGGCGGAAGGAGTGTTGCAGATGAAGCAAAGACCGCGC
>Ga0070665_100005157_pt1 | contig 13520 bp, 11 predicted proteins | sample KBSS13metaG_FD_65862 | JGI IMG/M metagenome (GOLD analysis project Ga0070665, IMG submission 65862) | Switchgrass rhizosphere microbial communities from Kellogg Biological Station, Michigan, USA - KBS S1-3 metaG | ecosystem: Host-associated > Plants > Roots > Rhizosphere > Soil ... | reverse complement strand
GTTGCAACGCGAATGCGATCTCACGCAAACACTCGCGATTCTGGGTACGCCATTTTACATGGCACCAGAACAGGCCGCAGACTCGCGCGCCGTTGGGTCCGCTGCCGATGTGTACAGTCTCGGCGCGATTTTATACCAAATGCTGACCGGTCATCCGCCTGTTTCAGGCGAGACACCGATGGAAGTGCTGCGTCGCGCCGCCGAGCAAGCACCAATACGTCCACGGCTGACGAATCATCGTGTTCCTCGGGATCTGGAGACAATCTGCTTAAAGTGTCTCGAGAAAGAACCAGCGTCGCGTTATTCCTCGGCCCTTGCGCTGGCTGAAGATCTCGAACGCTTCTGCGCAGGGCGCACGATCCAAGCTCGGCCCGCTGGCCTAACGATCCGTATGTGGCGCTGGACGCGGCGCAATCCAGCCATCGCGGCGCTGGCCGCGGCTTTGGTCGCGCTCGTTGTTTCGCTGTCGGCAATCGTCTGGCGCGAGCATATTCCCCGGCTGCCCAACGGCCTCGCCGTGCTGCCGTTTGAGAATCTCAGCGCCGACCCGGACAACGCATATTTCGCCGATGGGATACAGCAGGAAATCCTCACCCGGCTTTCCAAGATCGGCGATCTCAAGGTGATTTCCCGCACTTCGGCGGAGAATTACAAGGGCCCGCACCGAAACCTGCGTCAGCTCGCAAAGCAACTCGGTGTTGAGTACGTCGTAGAAGGAAGCGTGCAAAGAAACGGGGACGCTCTGCGGATAAACGCGGAATTGATTAAAGTGGCCGACGACTCGCATCTATGGGCTGATAGTTTTGATCGCAAGGTTACCGATATTCTTTCAGTCGAAAGCGAAATAGCTAAAGCCATCGCAGACCAGTTACAGGCGAAGCTCACCAGTCGCGAAAAGCAGGTCATCGCGGGGAGATCGACGGACAATCCGGAAGCTTATGATGCTTATCTACGCGGTCTCGTGTACGCGGGACGAATCGGCCACACTTCCGAAAACGTCTTAAGTGCAAGAAGCTCTTTTAAGCAGGCGGTTCACCTGGACCCAAAGTTCGCCCTGGCTTGGGCGGAGCTAGCGCGAGTAGATTCAGTGGGCTATGGGGAGACACTGCCTCCGACGGCAGCCAGTCGTGAAGAGGCGCGCCGAGCTGCGGAAACGGCGCTTACGCTCCAGCCGGACCTTGGCGAAGCATTCCTGGCCACGGGTCAATATTATTACTACTGTTTGAGTGATTCTGACGCCGCAGAACATTACCTCGAGCGCGCGCGTCAGCTTCTCCCAAACGATGCCCAGGTTATACGGTTGCTGGCGGCGCTGGCGAGGCAGCGGGGAGATTGGCAGCGGAGCGAAGTTTACTTTAGCGAAGCCAAGAGCCTCGACCCACGCAATGCTCAACTGCTTTTCTTTCATGCGGGTTCTCTCACGTTTCAGCGCCGTTTTGCTGAAGCGCGGCGAGAATTGGAGCAGGTCCTCAACATCATACCTGACGACACGATGGCTCTGATTCAGGAAGCAGCCATCTTTCAAGCCCAGGGCGACTTGAAGCGAGCCGCAGCACTGCTTGATCCGTTGCCTCTTGCCAACAATCACGTGCTTTACGCGAAGTGCTATCAATCGCTTCTCGAACGGAGCCCTGACCGGATGATTCCGCAGATCCAAGAGAGACTTTCCAAGAACAGCTCGATGGATGGGAGCGACAGAGGCGAGGCGCGGTTTTGGTTAGGTTGGCTGGAGGAAATTAAGGACGATCACGCCGCTGCGCTCGAAAACTGGCGCCAGGCACGCGACGAGCTGGAACCCCTCCTCAAGGAACAGCCGGACTACCATTTTCTGATCGCTGATCTTGCCTTGCTCAACGCGGCGCTGGGCGATACGACCGCCGCATTCAATTTAGCCGAACGGGGAACGACTATCGTTCCGGTTGAAAAAAGCGCGCTTTTTGGTCCCATGATGATCGAAGTCCTGGCCCGCGTCGCAGCGCTGACCGGAGAGCGCGATGGGGCCATCGCTTCTCTGCAGGACGTCCTTGATAAATCCTATGCTGGCCCGCTCGCCGCAAATCCGCCAATTACTCCGGCGCTGCTCCGGCTCGATCCAATGTTTGATTCGCTCCGCGCCGACCCACGATTTCAGCGCATGATCGACTCGCATTGAGACAACGGCGGTCTCGAACATCTACCTAAACAGGATCTCCAGGACGGACAGGATCGTGTTAATCCTGTCTCGTTCCAAGTCACATCTTCTCTGGCGCTTTGATGCCGAGCAACTCGAGACCTTTTTGCAGCACGCGTTCGGTCAATTCGCATAACGCCAGACGCGAACTGCGCGCCGGTTCCTCTGATTTCAATACCGGGCAGGCTTCGTAAAACGCATGGAAACTGTTTGCCAGCTCGAACAGATAATTGGCGAGAATATTCGGACGAAACCCATTCAACACTTGCGGGACGATCTCCGCGAACTGACAAACTCGTTTGGCAAGATTGATCTCCGCAGGCTCCGTGAGTTCCAAGGAGCGACGGCTTGGGAAGCCGTCGGTTTGTGACGTAACGGCTGCGAAGCCGACATTCCTTTTCGCAGACTCGCCTGCTTTACGAAAGATCGAGCGAATGCGGACATAAGCATTCTGTAAATACGGCGCAGTGTTCCCGTGCAGAGAAAGCATCTTGTCCCACGAAAAAACATAATCGGTGGTGCGATACTGCGACAGATCGGCATATTTCACGGCACCGATGCCGATCTTCTCCGCGATGTCGTTCTTCTCAGCGTCGCTTAGGTCAGGATTTTTTTCGTCGATGATTTTTCGAGCTCGCCTGCATGCCTCCTCCAGGAGCTCACGCAGAGGAACATTCTCACCAGAACGGGTCTTCATCAGCTTGCGATCTTCCCCCAGCACACTTCCAAAGATGATGTGGCGCAGATCGGCGGTATAACCTTCCCGTCGGGCGACCGCGAAAAGCTGTTTGAAATGCAATGTCTGCGGCGCGCCAACGACGTACCAGATCGCGTCCGCTTTCAATTCGTTAACCCGATAATCAATCGTCGCGACATCGGTTGTGGCGTAATTAAAGCCGCCGTCCCGTTTGCGAACGATCAGAGGTTTGTCAGCCAGCTCGCGATCACCGCGGAAAAACACGACCACCGCGTCTTCGCTGATTTCTGCTATCCCCGTTTTCAGCAGGCGATTCACGACCCCGGGCAACCGATCGTTGTAAAAACTTTCGCCGCATTGCAGGTCGTAATGCACGTCGAGCAACCGATAAACATGCTCGAAATCCTGCATCGAAAACGCAACACATTCCTTCCAAATATCTGTGTTTTCCCTGTCGCCGGCCTGCAGTTTCACCAGTTCCTGACGGCAGGCTTCACGCACCTCCGGGTCCTTGCTGGCCCGTTCGTTTGTTTCTTTGTAAATGCGGACAATCTCGGCCAGCGCATCGCGCTGCAGCGCCTCTCGATTCAAAAGATTTTTCCATCCCCAAATGACCATCCCAAACTGTGTTCCCCAGTCGCCGACATGATTATCGCGAATCACTTCGTTCCCGAGAAATTTCGCGACGCGCGCCAGCGTGTCGCCAAGCGCGGTGCTGCGGATGTGACCGACATGCATCGGTTTCGCCACATTGGGCGAACCGAAATCAATCACGATGCGACGCGGTGATTCTGTTTGGGCGACACCGAGACATTCATCCCGCAAGACATCTAGTGTCTGTTTTTCCACGGCGGCCGGACGCAATGTGAAGTTGATGAATCCTGCACCGGCGACAGCGGGCTGTTCGGCTACATCGCTGACATCCAACTGCGCTACGATCGTTTCTGCCAGCGCACGCGGATTTTCGCCGCGCTGTTTCCCAAGTATGAGTGCAACGTTGCTCTGGTAATCGCCGAACCGCGGATCGGTCGCCTGCGTCAATTCACCGGCTTCTGGCAAATCGGCGCGCGCTAAAGCCTCGGAAAGTTTCTTTGTTAGTAATGACTGGAACGTCTGCATCGGGCAACCTGTAGTCTGGTCCCTGTGGAAAACGGCGCGCGTTGTCCGGGCCGCGTCGCTCACAGAGCGACGGCTATAAAATTACGAACGTTCGCGAAACACCGCCAAAATTTCGTCAGCGGATTTCGCACTGGCTAGACTCTCGCGCACAGAGCGGTCATTCAAGAATTTTGCTATCGAAGCCAGCGTCCGCAGGTGCGTTTGAAATTGATTTTTCGGTACGATAAAAAGAACAACGAATTTCACGGGCGCGTTATCCAACGCGTCGAACTCGATTCCTCTCGTCGATCTTCCGAACGCAGCCACCACTTCGTCGATCCGATCGGATGAACAATGCGGTATGGCAATTCCGAATCCAATCCCGGTGCTCATTGTTTCCTCGCGTTGCTTTAGCGCGGCCAAAATTGGATCACGATCCGCGGACTTGATTTTGCCGAGACTAACAAGCAGATCGATCAGCTCCACAATAGCCGACCAACGCTCGGTAGCTTTCATCTCGGGAATGATTTGCTCGGCAGAAAGTAAATTGGCGAGGGACATGCAGATGCTCCGTGCGGGAGGCCAAGCTTAGCGGCACGGCATAGCTTGACAAGCGCGTTTTCGGCAGCGTTGGCGTCCTAGTTCTCTTCGCGAATCTTGTAATTCAAACGCCGCGAGAGCAGCCAGCGCACACCGAACATGTCGGTTGTAGCGCGCACGGCACGATTGCCCAAACCGTATTTAGTTTGACCGAAGCGCCGCGGGCGATGGTTGACTGGAATTTCCACCAGCCGGTACCCTGCGTCTTTGATCAGCGCAGGAATGAAACGATGCATTCCCTTGAAGGGAAACAGCGCGCTGACGCACTCGCGTCGCATTGCCTTCAACGTGCAACCGGTATCGCGCACGCCGTCCCTCGTGTAACGGCTGCGAACGGCGTTCGCAATTCGACTGGTGAGCCGTTTCAGACGCGTGTCCCTGCGCTGCGCGCGATAACCGCAAACAAGATCAGCTCCGCGCGAAATTTCATCAACCAATTTTGGAATATCGGCGGGATCGTTTTGCAAATCGCCGTCAATTAGAACCTGAATTGCCCCGTGTGCCGCTTCCAGCCCGGCGTAAATCGCAGCGCTTTGACCGGAATTTTTTTCGAACCGGATCACGCGCACATTCGGACCGGCCTCAATTTGCTCCACGGTGCGATCGGCTGATCCGTCATCGACAAAAATGAGTTCGTGATCGATGGCCTTGAGCGCTGCTCTTAGCTCAGCTTGCAAGATCGGGACATTTTCTTCCTCGTTGAAGAGGGGCACGATCACAGAAACTTGGGGTGAACTCGCAGTCTGGTTCATGGCTACTTTTCGAGACAACATGAAGTCATGTCGAAGGCTCGTCATTCCGAACGAAGTCGAGGAATCCCATAGCGTTACCCTTAAGACGTCGTCGCGTGATCCTTCGACTCCGCTTCGCTTCGCTCAGGATGACTCGTGTTAAGAGCTCGTAAGGATAGCTTCTCATAACGGCAGTGTCCGATAACTACGACAGAGGAACATCTGCCAAGTCCGCATCACCTTTCCGTAACGCGACACTTCGATTGTTCCCACCAGCTCAGTGGATTGAAATGCCGCCTGGATGTTGCGAGGCACACGTCCCTTTTCTCCAGCCCTAACAAAAAGTGCATCCCGTCCTATGAACAAATTGATGCCATTCTCTTCAGTGTAAACCTCGCCTTCCGGCAGCTGGGTGCCGGGTTTTAACTCCACGAACTGGTCGTAACGCGGCCAAAACGAAAACTGATTCACCATGTCCTGCGATTCAGGAATGTAAACGGGCGGATGCCCCGGCCCTTCCACTCTTTTGTCCCGCAGATAAAACGAAATCTCGGACGCGCGATCGCGAGCGTCAGCAATGAGAAAAAGTTTCTCGTGCAGTTGCGCTTCAAGATTGTTGCGCGTTTTTTCCAGCGCCTCGGTCGCGCTTTTCCATCCGCGCATTCGATCACTGGGATCGCTCCGAGGCAGTTGGTAACCGACTACGCGCAGCAAATCTGTGTTCAATGCAACCAGGCTCATGATCAATCCCACCAGGACCGCGACGCTGGCGCATATTCGCAAAGGCGCGCTCACCTGAAGCCGTTGCCACCAGAAATACGTCGCGACCAAACCAAAGCCAAAAAAAGCAAGCCCATCCCAGTTCGGCGCGGCGCTCTTGTTAAGCGACAGAAGCAGGTAAAAACCAAACACCGGCAAGGCGAACCACATTAGGAACAGAACTTTGAATTGCTGATTGATGCGCCGCCAGCTTGCGATTACACCCCAGGCCAATGCCAGAAACAGCAGCGGCGAATAAACAATGAAGTGTTGCCCGAGAAATGAGAGCACCTCAGCTGGATGAAATCCAAAGCCGCGGTCGAGATTCCCGCGCGAGCGCAAATGCGCCAGCGTGATCCAGGCGTGCTGCGCGTTCCAGACGATCGGCGGAATCGTGCAAAGAACGAACATTCCGATTAGCAAATAGACGCTTGGCCGTTTGAATTCTCGTCGCAGCCGTGGCACAAGCGTCAGCACGACTAACACCGAAACTAATTCGAACGCATTGGTGTACTTGCAGAGAAATCCCAGTCCTATCAGGAGACCTGTAACTGGCCAGTACCACGAAAAACTTGGACTTCTTTCCACGGCGAGCCAGAAGGTAAACATCGCGGCCATCCAGAAAAAAATCGATAGCGCATCGATTGTCATCACGATCGCGCCGATGTTAAAAATCGGCGTGGCATTCAAGGCGATCACTGTCCACAGGCCAGCGGTGGCGCCGAACAAACGGCGCGCAAAATAAAACACGAGCAGACTTGTGGCCGCTGCGAGCACAGGACTAAAGAAGCGAACACCAAACTCGTTGGCGCCAAAGATCGCGGTGCTGGCGCGTATGGCGAAAGCGATACCAGGTCCCTTACTGAAGTAGGCGGGCGCCAATCGCTCCGACCACATCCAATAATGCGCTTCATCGAAGGAGAGATCGGTTGTTGCCAGAAGTGAAAAACGAATCGCTGTCAGTGCAGCGACAAAAAGCCAGACTGCGCGCGTGGTGCTCATGTTGCGCGTTGCGGCGCGCCCGGCGATCGCGCCCTACCGTTGAGATCACCGACCAAACTCGGGTGACGCGCAAACACATCTGGCATCCATTTCCGCGCCGCGATTCTCCAAGTTACCTCAAAGAGGCTGAGCAAAAACAACGCTTCAGCGATTCCGAGAAAGAGCGTCGCCACTACGTCAGTGGGCCAATGCGCGCCCAGGTAAATTCGCGAATATCCAACGGCAAGAGCGACGAACCAGTACAGCCAGCCGCGGCGTCGATAAAACAAAGTGCAATACGTTGCGGCGATAGTGTTGTTCACAGTGTGTCCGGACGGAAATGATGGTCCCGAGCGGGTACGGTCCGATGAATCAGAAAACCGAATGACCGATTTCTTAAAGAGCGTTAAAAACTTTGGCCGTGCTTTTTGTAATTGCACCATTCGGACACTCTGAACTTGTTTCGGCCGGGGACGGGCTACGCCCGATTTTAATGCACTCGTGATCAGTCCGGCGATTGCCAAAGAAATGCCCAGACAAATGACAAACGCGCGCGCTTTGAATCCGCCGAAAACCAGCGCAGCAATTCCAATTGCAATCAGGAACGGCCTCCAAATTTGAGAATCGCTCAACCCCGCCATGAACAAGTCGAGGGCCGGACTCGTCCATTGTTGGTTAATCAGGTGAAAAAGAGTTTGATCCATCCGATGGAATAAACCGGCGCGTAAGGTTCAATCGTTACACGCTAATAAACAAACGCGAGCGAATGACGAAGCACGAATGAGGAATATCGAAACAGTGACGAACCCGACATTGCACAGCCGTCCTCCTGAGCGAAGTCGAAGGATCCCGTGGAATTACTTCGAGGCTTTCGCCACGGGATTCCTCGACTTCGCTCGGAATGACAGAAATTCGATTCGGCATTCATGCTTCATCATTTGTTTTGCGATGACGCCCTTGTCGGTTTTTGCCGAGCCTCCGCCCTCCGCGAAAGAGATTCTCGATTCAGTTCGGATGGTTGAATCACGCCAGCAGATCGATCTGCAGGGGCAACTTCGTCAAGATGACACAGTGATTCCGTTTCGCCTGATGCAGAATGGGCCCTTGATCCGGTATACGTTCACAGATCCGGATGAAACTCTTGAGTTGCGCCTCGGCGAAAACAGCTCACGGCTCGAGTTGGTAAGCGACGCCGGAACGGAAAAAGTGGGGGCGTCGAAGCTCCAGGAAAAAATTCGCGGCACAATTGTGTTGTACGGAGATCTCGCATTCAAATTTCTCTACTGGCCCAATCCGAGCCTGGTAGGCGAGGAAAATGTTCGTACCCGAAAATGTTGGAAATTGCAGTTACGCGCGCCCTCGCACGACTCGCCATACTCCAACGTGTTTCTGTGGGTGGACAAGGCAAGCGGTGCAATGATGCGCGTGGAGGGCTACGACTGGGACGCAAAACTCATCAAACGTTTCGAAGTAGTGTCTGCGCAAAAAATCGAGCGGCGCTGGTTCCTGAAACAAATGCGTGTTGAACAGTTCCAGCCCGGAACGAATCACGTCGAGGCGCGAGCCTATCTGGAGATTAAGAGATAGGACCGCGGCCCCTGTTCAAGGAGCGACGGCTTGGGCAGCCATAGAAAAATCCATGACGACGGCTGGGAAGCCGTCATTCCTTATTTCACGCCTGGCGCGGCTGGTGCTGATCGGATTTCGCGCCGCTCACAACGAGCCTGCGACCGAGGAATTCCTTGTCGTGCAATTCCTCCACCGCGCGTTTCGCTTCCTCGACGGTTTGCATTTGCACAAATGCAAAACCTTTCGAGCGCTGATTATGCCGATAGCTTACGACCTCCGCGTTCTGTACGTGTCCAACGCCGTTGAACAATTCGAAGAGATCGCTCTCGGTAGCGTCAAACGACAAGTTGCCAACGTAAAGACGCGGCGACGTGACTTCAACGCGCTCTGGCTTGCGCGCAGATCGCGATGATGGCTGCGTTCCATTGCGCGGTTGTGTCAGCGCTTTCTTTTTCTCGCCGCCGTTTCCGAAAAATTCGGCAACCCGCTGCCAGAAGGTTTTGTTTTGCGTCTTCGCCGGTTCCTGGGGTGCCCGAAAGCGTTCCTGGTTGTCTCTGCGTCGCCCCCCGCCGCGCGAGCGGCGTTGGCGTGTTCCCGATGAATAAGAGTTCATGTTGATCCTTAACTGTTTTCCAATTGTCAAAAGGGCGGAGCGCCCCGAAAACGCTCGGGACACCGTCCATGGCGCGCGACTCATCAAGAGCCGAGTCAAACTCGTTCCAAGCACTGTGGGGCGCCGGTGGAAACTCCGCCTCGTTATACCGGGAATAAACTTGTCCCAAAGCGCAAGCCGGCGGACTCAACGAACGACACAGTGACGCCGCGAACGTTTGCAGCATCAGTTGAAGAAATCTGAATCGTTGTAGAAACCGGACGCTCGGAAGATCGAAGAAGATTCCCGACATCTCGCGGTCATTATGGCTTGCTTAGTACGAGATTGCAAGTCTGACGCCTCAGACAGCGCCTTTCATCCAATCGTCGCGCAGTGAATACGCTCGCGATTTGAGATACTCGCGCGGACGCTCGCCGCGAATGGGCCTAACAAAGTAACGCAATTCGCGCCGGCTCAGCCGGGGTTCGTAGCCAAACTCCGGCATCAAATCGCGGCAATGCCATTCTACCCAGCCGATTTCATCGTTCGAAAGCTCGCGTTCCCAACGCGTCGCAGGTTCGGTGCTGATTTGCGAAAAGTTAGTGCGCGCCGCGGAGTTACCGCTCCAGAACTGACCCATTTTCGTCGGCGTCAACACTGTGTCTGCGTCGTAGTCGATCCCGAGGTAGCTGCAAACTTCCTCCATTGTTTGGGCTGGTTCACGCACCAGCCGCTCGTACTGGACGACGAGGCCAGGAACTTCGACGTCGCGGATTCGTCTGGCCAGTTTCGCTGCGACCCGCCAATGCGCTATTACGTAGTAAGTCGAGAAGCGTCCGGTTTGCCGCGTTTTCTCCAGCGCGATCTGCGCCGCGAGGATCGCGCGCGGGTCCCGCAGCGTGACCAGAATCTTTGCATGCGGGAAGCGATCGACGATCGCACTGACGTGGTTTCGATTCGCCGGAGTTTTTTCTACCCACCGCGTGATCGCATCAAGCGAGCACCCAAGTGTTGCGGCGTACGCTTTCACCATGAGGACTAACAAGTCCTCGTGTTCGTTCGCCCGATCGATTGCTGCGCGCTCAAATGTCTGGAGAAATTTCTCGCGGGGAAAGGATCCATAATTGCGCTTTCCCCATTTGCACGGGCCGCCGAATAGCACATTGGAAAGCGACTGTTTGGTCAGATATTCAAACTGCGCCCGGCGTCCACGAGGCGCATATTTGGTCAGGACAGTTGGGAAATAGGCTGTTTCCTCAGGCAGCACCAGCAGTTCGGGATGACTGTCGAGCAGCGCCACCAACAGCGTCGTGCCCGATTTTGCCTGGCCGGCGATAAAGCAGGCGCGTTGCTCGAAAGGAAGCCTCGAAATCACAGGTGAAGATTACAGCAGCTGTAGGTGAAATTCATACAGCGCAGCCGTTCAACGAGCGACGGCTTGGGAGCCGTCATAAATGTGACGGCTGGGAAACCGTCACTCCTTCGTCCCTTCCTATCCGTTTTGACTCCGCAAAAACCAATCGACGAATTTTGGCAACCCTTCGCTTAACTTCGTGGTCGGATTGTATCCAAGCAATCTTCTCGCCTTCGAGATATCCGCAAATGTTCGCGGCATATCGCCAGGTTGTTCTGCCAGTCGATTGATTTTGGCTTTTTTTTCCACGGCAATTTCGATCGCAAAAATGAGATCTTTCAGCTGAATCGTTTGATTCTCGCCGAGATTAAAGACGTCATACATTGGGCCATCGTAAGCGAGCGCAGCGATCGTCCCCTGAATGATATCATCTATGTAGGTGTAATCGCGTTGCGTGCTGCCATCCCCAAACTGGTCGATCGGTTGCCCGGCGTAAATGCGTCGGGTGAATTGATGAATCGCCAAATCGGGACGCTGCCGCGGGCCGTAAACAGTGAAATACCGAAGAGCTACGACTCGCATCTGGTAAAGATGCGAGTAAGTCGAACAAAGAAATTCGCCTCCAATCTTTGTCGCGCCATATGGACTAATTGTCTGCGTCAGATGTTGGTCCTCGGAAAATGGGACGGTCTTTGAAGCTCCGTACACCGAAGAGCTCGAAGCGAAGATAAAACGTTCAACTCCCGCAAGGCGTGCTGCCTCGAGAAGGTGCAACGTTCCGATAACGTTTGTGTCATAATAAAGCCGCGGCGATTGAATAGATGGCCGGACGCCAGCGCGCGCAGCCAGATGCACAATCGCGTCTATCTTTTGGCGGCCTAACAAAGTTCGGACCCAGTCGCTCTCTCGAAGATCAACATGGCAAACGGTTACGTCTTTTGCGAAACCAGCAATGTTCGCATGCTTGATCTGCGGATCGTAAAAATCGTTGAAATCGTCCAGGATGACGACTTCATGCTCCGCAGCGAGCAGCTTCTCGGCAAGATGCGACCCGATAAAGCCGGCGCCGCCTGTGATCAGGATTCGCATAAGGCAAGAAGTTGAACCACGAAGAGCACGAAGTGCACGAAGAAAATTGTAGGGCGTCTGTGTCAGACGCTTTCAAGGAGCGACGGCTTGGCGAGCCGTCAATTTAGATTGTGACGGCTGGGAAGCCGTCACCCCTTGATTGCTAAAAGTTGCGCCAGTGCAGCAGCAAATACATCCAGTTTAGCGCAAGCGCAGAGATGACTGAGACACGCAAGAATGTTTTCGCGCGCGGCATGGAAACATCGATCCGCAGTCGCGGCGTGCGCGCGACGACTGTTGCGAGCGCGTATAAGTCGAACGCGATCACGCCGCAAAGAACCACGAACACGAATGGATTCCACCGGAACGCCGCAAGAAAATGGCCGTGAAAAAATTGAATGGCGCATCGTGTCATTCCGCACGTCACGCACGGCAGGTTGGTAAGGTCGTGAAACATGCAGTGGGGCCACGGCAATCCTAGCGTTAACCAGACAGCGGCAAAGGCGAGCGATAAAACCGACGCGCTCAACCAAATCAATTCATGATCAAGCTCACCCGGAGCAAGCCGCCGAACGGAAAGCCGCATTTGCTGACTACTAATGATGCGACGCGGTCCAGGCGCCCATGAACATGAATGCGATAAGCACCCCGCTGCCGCAACAAAGTATCACCGGAAGGAAAACTGCGAGAACGGCGCGGCCGGTAGTGGTTTCGTGGGCGCGGGCCAATCCGATGCAGCTGCACACGAGCGCCCAAACGCCGGATATCAATCCACCGCAAAGCGGTATCATCTGCAAAGGACTAGCGGAGCCTTGAGAAAAAGCCACGACTCGAAAAGTGGTTTCGAACGATTGGTTCGCGCCGCCAACGATCATCAAGCACAGATGCACGATGCCGCTGCCGATAAAAAGCCCCACCACGAGAAACAGCGGCAGCAAGATAATCATTGCGACCGACCCGAGGCCTATCCCGGTCATCGCCGCTAGGCTGTTATTTTTGTCCGCAAATAGGCCGAGGGATTGGAAACCGAGCGAGAACAGAAACGACACAATCCCGCCTACGCATCCGCCTATGAGCGCGTAGATGAGCGGTTCGCCAAAGCCGCCTTCGCGCTTCATCACACTGAACGCTTCGGCTGGACGAGTAAGCACCAGTGATAGCGTTTCGATAAACGCATTGAACAAGCCCCGCTCTTGCCGGTGCTCCCAAGGCAAACCAGTACGCCCCGCGATCGCCGTAGACGTGGGAGCTGCGCCAGGCTGGACAGGGGGAACAGCAGCCACGGCGCTCCCTCCGAACTCCGCGAACTGCGAGAGCGGCTGCCAAGTGGCCATGCCCTCGCGCCAGCCAATGTCGGTTGGCGCAAAGCGGCCAGCGCTCAACCCTTCGCGAATTTCCTGCTCGGAGAAAACACCGAGACTCGTACTGCCCCGATTAACATGAATCATCGCCATAACGCCTCGTTTTATTAAGGCGCGGCCGTAAAGTCAATGCGGTTGAGCAGGTTGAAGCGTTAAATCGCTAAAAACAAAAGAGCGCATTGTCATTCCGACCGAAGCGAAGAATCTCTGGTTATAATTCCGGCGGCGCCAAGCGAAAATCAGAAACATTTCGCTACGCTCAAAGATGACAGATGCGGGAAGGGTTTGATCGCTTTCAACCAGGCTGATCCAGCGCTCGCCAGAAATACCAAGCTGCAACGGAGCGGTACGGGCGCCATTTTTCGCCGTGTTTCATCAGTTGCTTTGGCGTGGGAAGTTTGCGTTTGCGAAAAGTTTTGGCGAAGCCTTTCTGCACTCCGTAATCGGCGACAGGCCAGACATCCGGCCGCCCGAGGTCAAACAGCAGAAGCATCTCGACAGTCCAGCGACCGATACCGCGCACTTGCGTAAGACGCGCGA
>Ga0070665_100005156_pt1 | contig 13524 bp, 10 predicted proteins | sample KBSS13metaG_FD_65862 | JGI IMG/M metagenome (GOLD analysis project Ga0070665, IMG submission 65862) | Switchgrass rhizosphere microbial communities from Kellogg Biological Station, Michigan, USA - KBS S1-3 metaG | ecosystem: Host-associated > Plants > Roots > Rhizosphere > Soil ... | reverse complement strand
TCACCGCATGGGCGATCCTCTGGTGCGGATGCGCAGTGCTGTTCTTTGTCGTGCAATTCATCACGGGCGATCAACCCAGATAGGCATCCAGCCCGCCCCGAATTTGTCCACGCCGCCTAGGCTCTTTAGATCCAATCGAAGTCTGCGGCACAAGACCGTCTGCTTCGGAGAGGCTGCGGCACGCGAATGTGGGTCGGGGATGTTGGCGCGTCCGGAACGTCGCCTTCCGGATTAAAATGCTGAAATGCTGCCGTTCGCCGTTGGCTTGGCAGAGCCGGCGGCCGCCGCCGACAGAGCAGCCGTTCGGGGGCAGCATTCGGGCACTTGATATCTGCCTTTCATTCATATCTTCAAACGGGCCTGAATTCCCCAAGCAATACGAAGGGTAGACACCCCGGGGCTGACGGTCCGAGGATTCGGATGTCTTCCCTATCCGAGTACCTGCTTCGCCAATGATGCCGCCTTTGTTTTGCCGGTCAGCGAAGTCAGCACGGTACGGGTAGATGGTGAAATTGGTGCGCCTGATATCGCCTGAGTTTCGACCAATACCTGCAGCACATGGTGACCGTTCCGCTGCGTTAGGTCAAAGTCAGGCAACCACGCTTGCAAGGCAGCATCGATAGCTCTCGCATGCGCAGGCGAGACCTGCGCAACTTGCAGCAGGTTCTCGCCCAGACGGTTGTACTTCACCCACTCACCTTCGCACAGACGGGTCATAACAATCGCAAAGATGACAGGATCGAATATCCGGTTCTCAATTCCCTCAATCAGGGCATCGATGGCCAGCCCGCGAACATCAGCATCCTTGCCAACTAGACTCAGTGCCAAGACGAGATGACCCGGCTCTCCCCACGGCCTGCCGCGTTGAAAAAGGGCGTGCAGGAAGCCGTAGTTTGGTGTCCAGTTGCTGCTATCCTCATCCATCCTCTGGGCGAGCTTCGCCGCTGCCTTCATGTGGGCACTGTCGAGTTTCTGCGGCCAGAGATAGGCAAGCCACTGCGCTAGCCACGTCGTATTGAGATCCATTGGCCAGTAATGCCTGGACTCGGTCCTGCGGCAGAGCGCTGCTGTTGGCAGCTCCTCCCAACGGGTAATTGTCCGACCGCTCAATTTGCCCAACGCTGTAGCCAACAGGCCTCGCTTCTCTTGATCGTCGACGCGGCCATCCGTTCGCACCCTGATCTTCAGCTCCGGGTGTTTCCAGCGCATCTGTTCGTATTGACCTGCCTTGTGGGAAGATGACCACTCATGCACCGCAGGAAACAAGCTGTCGGGCCATGCATCATCGAGCGCAAGGGAAGCAAATTCGGAACTCCAATCGGCACCCGGCTCTCGACATCTCGCTGCGGTGATCCATGCGGGGTAATTGGATCGATCAGACTTCTGCGGTCGATCAATTCCTCCAAGTGCAAAGCGCGCCAATCGGCCTATGTCGCCGCCTAAATCACTGGCGAGTTGTAGCGCTTCTGTCCGATTGTCGGGTGCCAATCGAAGCATCGCTAGCCGGACGTCAATTGATCTTTCTAGCGACGAATTGCGCTCCATTTTGGCAATGCGGCGGACCCAAACGACTGGGTCGATCCAGCCTCCGCGATGGGTCGGTGCTGCGAGTAATGGCTTTGCTTCGCGCGCAACCACTCGCGTTGAAATTTCTCTCACATGCGCCGCCATCGGGACAAAGGCGTCCTGTCGCGTCGAATACTCAGAAAACTGCTCCGGAGTTCGGTAAAGCGTTCCACTCGCCCAAGTTGCGACAAGATCAAGTACGGCAAGACCGAGGCCAATGCGGCCTGCTCCAAGCCCATTTGAACCAACCTGTCCGTTATTCAAGCGGTGCAGGAGTGGAGCCACCCGCTGGTCAAAGTCGGCCGGACGTTGGTCCGCCAGCCTGCTGATCGCATCGATGATCCGTTCGAGTTCGTCGGGGGAATCAACGACCTCGATGGCGTGAAAGACGGTGTCGATGAGCTCATCAACGGACGCAATTGGTGTGATCGCATCGGCTTCGTCCAGGACCCCTCGGCATCCATCGGAAAAGGAAGACGGTTTGTAATCCACGGTCCCATCAGACAAGCCGGATGCCGTTAAACTGGGACTTGGACTGGTGGCGGCCCCAACGCCGTTAGGAAGCAAACTTTCAAGCGCTGGCCGATTGCTGGCTGACACCAAGACCACCATGTCCTCAAGCGCCGCGAACTGCTCAGCCGACAGGTGCTTCGAATGAGGCTCAAGCATCCCGATGGCGTTCGCCTGCACCTCAGGGTCGGTGTGCCGCAGAGCCTCGATGATCACAGCCAGGGCAGCAGGATCAGGCGCCTTTTTCGTCGGTGCCACGATCCGTTGCAGGAGCTTCAAGGCTGCGATCGCGTTGCCCTTGGCTTCACTGGCAAAGACGGTGCCGACTTCGCGGAGGAACGGTTCACTTTGCAGCGCCTTGGCCTTCTCGACCTTGGCGAGCATATCGATGGCAAACTTGGCGACGTGGCTAGCCGGGTGGCACAAAAGCTCAATGTAGTCTGGCTGATGGTCGATCAACTCAGCTGCTGTTGGCTCCATGGCTCGGTAGAACTTGTGATACCCTGACAGCTGATTCTGTTTGATGTCCAAGCGCAGCCCATCAAGCGCAAGGCGCAGCAGATGCGCTCGCTCCAAGTGGCCAGCACGCGACAATCTGACCAAAGCTTGGGGCCACGTTTCGTAATGGGCCGGAGCGCCCTTGGTCAACCAGGCATTGGTATTGAAGGCGTTGGTCTCGACCCTGAACAAGCCATCGATGTCCGGGATTAGTTCCGAAGCCTTGAGCAGTTGCTCGCTCAAAGGAGGAACATATTCCTCTTTCTTGCCGTAGAACCCCGTCCGCATCATATGATGGGCGAAAAGGCGGTAATAGCCATCGGACTCCGGTTTGCCACAGACGCGATCTTGAACCCAGCCATGTAGGGTTGGAAATTCGATTGAGGTCCCTTGTTGCTCCAGTTCGTGCGCGATCCAATCGTCCATCCATTCCGGCCTGCGATCACGAATGACGCACTCAAGCGCCGGGGTATCATCATGCCAGACACGAACCTGCCACTTCTTGACAGCGGACAGTGGCCCAACCGCAAAGATTGCCAGGCATGCGTTGCGGTTTTCCCTAGAATTCCATTGTGACCAGACTTCGCCCGTTCGACAGGAGAGAAATTCCTTCAATCGGTCCGATGCAGACGCATTCGGCTTCCCCTCCGACAACTGGCGGTGCAGTTTCTGAGCGCTGGACGACAGCTTGGCACGTTGCTTATCGTCCAAACCAGAAAATGCCTTTGCGAACTCCATCGCATCTTTGATCGAAAGGACCAGTTCTTCGAGATCGTCGGCAGTCATAGGTCCTCGCTCCCCGTTTTCTCGTCCTGCATAAGGAGCGTGGCGGCAAGGACATGCTTGCACGCGCCGCGTTGACCCAGATACTTGCTGAACCAGGGGCAGGTGCAGGAATCGCCATCTTCCGACAGGGTCACCAGATGAACCGTGCCGGTGCCATCAACCTCGAACTTTGCCAGATCGGAAGCACCACCCACTTGCCGTACCTTGCCCGCTTCGATGAGTTTGCGAGCATTGCCCAGACGCGGTTGCATTTCCTCCACCTTGGCAAGATCGAAAGGTAGTTCTCGATGGAAGTAATGCTCGTTGATTGCATCATAACCGGCGAGCCCACGCGTGCCGAGAATGCCCAATGCCGCCTCGACCTCGGAACCGGAGGCGCCGATATCTCTCGCCAGATGTTCAAGGTCTACCTGTGACTGCCACTTGAGCGCTGCCCTGACCTTGGCGATCGTTGCCTCGGGAGGCGGCGTGGCGAGAGTTCGCAAGAGCTGACCCTCTCCTGAAAAGCCTCGGAATACTTCGGGGCTGATCATGAGAAAGAACGTCCCTTCCGGATAAACGATTTCCCAAGCGCTCGCGCCACTTTCGTCGTCGGACCAGACACGCAATCCCTTGGCCCGAAGCAGCAACGGCTCGATCACCTTCACCCGATGAGTGCCAAGTATCGGAACTGCGCCCTTCTGATTCCGTTGGGTAAGGCGGATAGACCGCCCTGAGGGTATGGCGTAGCTTGGCATCTTGGGGCGAGACCCCTTGGGGAGCCCCCTCACAAACCTCAGTCCCTCTGCCGCTGTCACTTCCATTCTTGGCTCTAGACGCGGCTGATAGGCTTGGACTTCGCTGAAACCCTTGATCCACCGAAGCGGCAGTTTGACCTTTTTCTCGATTGTCTTGGCGCCGTCGCGGGACAGTACGACCTCGTCCGCTCCGACAGCGAATTCGACGTCCTCTTCGTCGCGCAGCCTTAGCAGCGCCGCTCGCATGTCATTGTTGAAATCAACGTTAGTTGTGCCCCGCCCCTTACACTCGCCTTCGAAAACGGAAGCTGGCAAATCCACCCTGGCATAGACCCCGCAGCAACCGCTGAATCCCTCAAGGCGCAGCATCTCTTCATTGCTGGTTACTACCGGATCAAGGATGGCGGGCCTGGGCAAAAAGAAGTGCGTGCGCACAACATCGCTCAAGACGTAGAGCATTTCGCCCAGCATTCGCGGCTGTCGAACCTTTCCGTCGAAAAAATGTGGCTGCGCATGATCTGCATTGCAGGTCCCGAGCGCCAATTGCGGCTTGCCTTTGACAGATTGCTGGACATTTGACGGAAATGCGTAGCTGTAAGTGAAATCGATCGCAGCAGACATTGAACCTCTCCATCCAGTGCGGCCGCACGTTGCCAGAAAATATCGAAATGTCAGTTCATTTGTGGTTGACAGTAATTCGATCGATCTGCGGAAGAGAGTTGAAGCAGCAAGAATACGCCATGCCTCGTCGAGATTGGGGCTAGCTCCGCCGACAAACCGGTCGTTCGACGGACCGAATCCGCTCCCTGAAAGCTGCCCTCCGTTCATCGAACTATTTCGAGGTTAGCGACCGACTGGCTTTGGGGACTTTTACGCCATTCCTGCCGCATCGGCTGAACGACAGCCTGCGACCGAAGCGGACATTCGGGCCGGTTACGGCCTGACCGATTCCAGATCGACTATTGGCGAAAGCAAGATCCTTTGGTGAGTTGCGATAGTAACCCTAATTGACGGTAGTCTCCCGCATCTGCGATTGAACAAAGCGGCATCTCGCGGCTAAGCCACGGCCAGCGAGGAACGGAATGTGCGGATCGCGATTGTCGATGAAAGCTCCGCGCGCGCCGCGGTGATTGAAGTCCGCACACTCGATAGTACGCTGGCCATCAGGAGCGTGCCCTGCGCAGCAGGACCTATCGCATTGCGAGTCGCTCGCAATACAGGCTAAGGCGACCGCGTCATGCCGACCAACGCCGTTGCTCTATCTCGCCTGCTAATCGCCGAGCGCCTGTCGCTCGTGCGACGACTCGCACGGATCGTCGGTAGCGAGTCGTTGGCGGAGGATGTGACACAGAGCCTCTATCTGCGCCTTCAACGCCTCAAGGATGATCCACCCATCCTCAACCAGCGGTCTTTCCTGTTCCGCCTCGCGTCCAACCTGGCGATGGATTATGTTCGCGCCGAGCAGAGCCAGGCGCGGCGCAACGCCGAAGCGCACGCCCTATTATGGGCTGAGCCCGAGGCGCTCGACCCGGAACGAACGACTGCGTCATGCCTCGAGCTTGCACGGGTGCTGAAAGCCGCAAGTAGCTTGCCGGAGCCGACGCGCAGCATCTTCCGGCTCCACCGCTTCGAGGGACTGCGGCAAAGCGAGGTTGCAGCCCGCTACGGGGTGTCGGTGACTACCGTGGAGAAGCACGTCCGGCGCGCCCTTGCCGTCTTGCGCAAGGCACGCGACGAGGGATGACGACGGTTTATTGGCCGCAGGGGGTTAGGGCGAGACCATCGGCAAACGTCATAGTTAGCCGGATCGTCCGCCCTCCGCGCCATAAGAGGTTGAGATGACGCTCCCCCAGCAGATCGATCCTGTGGCCGATCAAGCCGGGCATTGGGTGGTGCGCCTCGCTTCCGGTGACATCGGAGCGGCCGAACTCGACGCGTTCAAGGTCTGGTTGGCCGATGCGCCGGAGCATCGTGCCGCTTTCGATCGCGAACGTACGCTGTGGCAAAGCCTGGAAGGTTCAAAAGCTGCCTTTGCCAGTGCCCTGCCTGTCCCACATCGCCGAGTGCGAAAATGGGCAAGAACTGTAACGCCCCGACGCTCGCTTGCAGCGGCCGCCGCCGCTGTCATCGTAGCCTTTCTAGCTCCAGACGTAGCGGTCAGGCTTAGGGCAGATGCGCTGGCGGGAACCGGCGAGGTCCGCACCATAACGCTTCCGGATGGATCGACGGCGATGTTGGACAGCGGCGCGGCGATCGCGATCCGCTTCGGATCGGCCGAGCGGCGCATCGACTTGCTACGGGGCCAGGCATGGTTCGAGGTTCGACATCTCGACCCGCGTCCCTTCCGCGTGGCGGCGCTGAGTGGCGTGACGCAGGACGTCGGCACGGCTTTCGAGGTCAGCCGCGGCAGCGATGCCGTGACGATCGGCGTCACGCAGGGCGTTGTGCGCGTCACCACCCCGGAAGGGAGAAATGGCGTACGCCTGTCGGTACAGCAGCGTGCGCGATATGCCGAGGGCGGCATGGTCCATCGTCTTGCACCGGGCATGGCGAACAGCATTGCGGCGTGGCGGCGGGGGCTGATCGTGATCGATGAACGACCGTTGAGTGATGCCATCGCGGAGGTCGCGCGGTACCGCGCCGGCCCGACGCTGACGTTCGCGGATACGTCCGGCGGCGCCAAAATCAGCGGCGTGTTCCGGATCGCAGCCCCGGACGAAGCGCTGGAAGCGCTCGCCCAAATGGGCGGGTTGCGGATCACGAGCCTGCCGGGCGGGATCGTCATCCTGCGCCGTTGATCCTTCCCCGATAATTTTCGGATGGGGGTTAGGGCAATCCTGTCGGCAAACGTCTTAGCAGGCTTGTTGCTAATGCAAATCATTTCGACAGGTAGGACGGGGCATTGCACGGGGCGGTGCCTGGATCGAACGGGGATATCATGCCAGACGTGCCGCAAGGCCTTTTTATCGGAGCTGCGTTCCGCGCGCTCATCCTGGGAACCGCGGCGGCGACGCTGATCGCTTTGCCGTCACAATCCGCGCAGGCACAGTCCGGTGCCGGAGTGCGTACATTCGCCATTTCCGCGCAGCCGCTCCTGGCGGCGTTGCAGCAGTTCACCGAGCAGTCCGGCATCCAAGTCAGCTATCCTGCGGAGCTCGGACACGGTGCCCAGGCGGCGGCTGTGTCAGGCAACTTCTCTTCCGCCGAGGCATTGTCCCGCCTGCTCACCGGGACAGGTCTGACGTTCCGGCAGACGGGAACCAGCGCCTTCACGCTGGAGCGCGCACCGCGGACGGCTGACGGCGCTGTCCAGCTCGGGCCGGTTCGGGTCGAGGGCAACGAGGAGGCCGGGACGATTGAGGGCCGTCGCATGCCGGCGGCAGAGACGTCGAGTAGCTACGTCGCGAGCTACGCCCCACGCATTAGCGCAACCGCGACCAAGACGGACACGCCAATCGTCGAAACGCCGCAGTCGATCTCGATCATCACGCGCGAAGCACTCGACACGCAAGGCGCCACCAATCTCGCCGACGCGCTGCGTTACAGTGCGGGGATCGGCAACGCGGCCTACCTGAACGGCAACGGCGACAATTACGACATCTTCACGATCCGCGGATTCTCAAACAGCAACAGCGGCCTGCTACGCGACGGTATGAGACTGAATTACAACAGCTTTGATGCGCCCAGCGAGACCTATGGACTGGAGCGCGTCGAGGTTCTGAAAGGGCCTTCCGGCGTCATGTACGGCCAGTCGGGGCCGTCGGGTGCCATCAACCTTGTGTCAAAGCGCCCGACGCTGGATTCACTGCACGAGTTTGAGCTGCAAGGCGGGACGTTTGATCGCTATCAGGTCGCGACCGATCACGGCGGGCGGATCGACCGGGATGGCGTCCTCTCCTACCGTTTGACGGCGCTGGCACGACAGAGCGGGAGCTGGACCGATTATGGTCAGAACGACAGGCTGTACATCGCGCCTGCCCTCAGCATCCGGCCCGACGAGCGCACGAATCTCACTATCCTCGGCTATTACCAGAACAGCAAATCCAGCTATTATTCCGGTGTCCCCTATGCCGGCAGCATTCTGCCCAATCCGAATGGCCGCATCCCGCGCGACCGGTATCTGGGCGATCCGAGCCTCAATTATTGGGATACCGACGCCTTTTACCTCGGCTACCTGTTCGATCGACAACTGAGCAGCGGACTCACATTCAAGAGCAGTCTGCGCTACAGTGAATCCAGGCTCGATTATGGATACCTCTACCTTGACGCGCTCGGGGCAGACAATCGCACGCTCACCCGAGGCGCCATCCGTCGCCATGACGACTCCGATACGCTGACAGCGGACAACAACCTTCAGGCCAAGTGGAGCGGCCTCGGCGGGGAGCATGTCACAATGATCGGTATCGACTACGGCCGCAGTCATTACCAGCGCACCCGCTGGTTCGCCGACGCGCCCTCGATCGATATCTACAATCCGACCTACGGAAACATTGGTACGCTGACCTTCGCCGCTCCCAGGATCGACGATCCGATCCGCTACCAGCAAACCGGCATCTACCTCCAGCAGCAGAGCAAATTCGCAGACCATCTTGTCGTGACGCTTAACGGGCGCAAGGACTGGGCCGAGACGCAGGTCACGGCCCGCACGACGGGTACGAAGACAACGACCAAGGATGATGCCTTCACATTCCGGGGCGGCCTGACATGGCTCGCGCCCAAGGGCTTTGCGCCCTATTTCAGCTACGCCGAATCGTTCGAACCATCGAGCGGCAGCTATTTCGACGGGCGGCCTTTCGTACCGACGACGGGCCGGCAGTATGAGGCGGGCATCAAGTTCCAGCCACAGGGCAGCGACACGCTGGTGACACTCGCCGCCTACCACCTCGCGCAGCGAAACGTGGCCACGCCGGACCCCGATCAGATCAATCGTCCAAACGCACAGGTGCAGACCGGCGAGATCCGTTCGAAGGGCATTGAGGCGGAGATTCAGTCCGATGTGACGCGCAACCTGAGGGTACGCGGTTCGCTGTCGCTGATCGATGCGGAAGTCACGAAGTCCAACATTGCCGCCCAGGTCGGTCTGAAACCCGTCGATACGCCTGCGACGATCGCGTCGCTCTGGGCGGATTACACGATCAGGGATGGCGTCGTGTCTGGCCTCAGCTTCGGTGCTGGCGGTCGCTACTCCAGCGGCAGCTACGATCTGACCAATAGCGTCAAGACGGATGGCCGCACCGTGTTCGATGCACTCGTAGCGTATCAAGCCGACCAATGGCGATTGGCTGTCAATGCGACCAACCTGTTCGACAAGACCTATCTGAATTCCTGCTATTCGGGGCTGTGCTGGTACGGGCGCCCGCGGACTGTGGATGTAAGCCTTCGGTTCAACTACTAACAGGACGACGCGAAGCATCGTGCGCACGCTCCTGGTTGGCATTCACCGATACGTCGGGCTCGGGATCGCCGGATTTCTGGCGATCACGGGCCTGACCGGCAGCATCCTCGCGTTCCGTGAACCACTGGATCGCTGGCTGAATCCCGATCTGCTCACGGTGCCGGCTTCACTTGTTCGGCCTCTCCCTGCGGGAGCACTGGTGGATCGTATTACCGCTCAGCTTCCCGATGCCGAGCCACGCTTCCTGCCGCTCAATGTCGCTCCGGGCAGAAGCCTGCTTGTTCCTGTGACGGTCAAGCCGGGGTCACCATCGGCCCTGCGGTACGATCAAGCTTTCTTCGACCCTTCCACGGGTGCTCTCCTCGGCACACGCTCCTCCGAACGAAGCCTGTGGGACAGACGATCAACGATCGGTTTCCTCTACCGGCTTCATCGGGAGCTGGCCCTGCCGGCGCGCTGGGGTGTACTGATCCTCGCCATCGTGTCGGTGCTGTGGACGTTCGATAGCATTGTCGGCCTCCTTGTCACACTGCCAGCCCGCGCAATGGGGCCTGCTCGCAAGAGTTGGTGGCAGAGATGGGGGCACGCATGGAGGATCAAGTCGCCCGCCTCCCGTATCCGTCGCGCATTCGATCTTCACCGCGCTGGTGGCATTTGGCTATGGCTCGCATTGATGGTGTTTGCCTGGTCGAGCGTGATGTTGAGTGCCGGCCCCGTCTACCGGGTCATCATGGAGAGGTTCGTCGCCTTCGACGATCCTCGATCACGGATCGCGCCAGCTAATGGCAACCGGATGGTGTTCGGCTGGACAGACGCAATCATGCGCGGTCGCGCCGTCATGCCGGTCGTGGCACGCCGGTATGGTTTTTCGATCCAGCATGAGGGGGAGATAAGCCGCGATCGAAGGCGCAACACCTATACCTACTTCGTGCGAAGCGATCTCGATATCCGGGACGGGGGAACATCCACCGGCATCATCATGGATGCAGCGACTGGAAAGATACTTGGGGTGAACCTGCCAAGTGAGCGCGGCGCGGCAGGGAACGCGATAACGCAATGGCTTTACGGCATCCACATGGCGCAGATTTTCGGCCTGCCCTACAGCATCTTCGTTTCGATCATGGGTCTGCTTGTGACCGGACTGTCCGCAACCGGCGTGCTCGTTTGGAATAACAAGCGGCGGGGCAAGCGAAAGCTGCGCGTTGCTGCATTACGGAAAATGTCGAGGTGGCCGTGATCGAAGCTTCGGGTTTCAAGTTGATTATCGAGCATGCTGAAGACCTTCGGGCCGAGCGGTCGCCTAATTGTGGCTCATACATTCCCACCCGCTACTCGGATCAACCTACAAACTTGCAATCGCGGATTCTGAGTTTCATCGCGACAACTATGATCCTGTCGGCGCTCGGCGCGGCGACCTTGCTGACATGGACGAATTATGAAGCGCCCACATCAGCGCCTGCGCTCGCCGTGTTCGACGTAGCGCCCCCTGCGGCACCACCCGAACCGGTGCGCGAGGTAAAGCCAGGCCCTAAGAAGGAACGCACGGACCGTCAGCAGCCGCAGATCGAGGCGCCAATGGTCAAACCGCCCGTCGTGCGGCTGCCGACCGTCAGCACGGTTGCGAGCGCCATCACGAAACCGGTGGCCGATCCCAGCCCCCCGAAGAAGGAAACAACGGCGCCCGAGGCGAAGCCGGTGCCCCCAGCACCGCAATCTTCCAGTGCCACACCGACGTGGCAGTTACAGGTGCTCGCCGCCCTCAACAAGGTGCGCCGCTACCCGAGCGGCGCGCGCGTTCGCCGCCAACAAGGCGTGCCGTACGTTCGCTTTGTGATGGATCGGAACGGACAAGTCCTCTCCTCGCGGTTGGAGCGCTCGTCCGGCTTTCGCTTTCTCGACACCGAGGCGACAAGCTTGCCAAAGCGCGCCCAGCCTCTGCCAAAGCCCCCCGAGGAGGTGAAGGGCGATACGATCGAGCTGGTCGTGCCGATCGAATTCTTCATGCGGTGAGTTCGATCGTATTCGCGAGAGACGCCGTGCTCTGATGGTCTTCCCGGTTACACGCGACAGGAGCCCCTTATTAAATGGTGAAGCCTTGAAATTCGATTGGCTCCAAGCACACTGGCATTCGGCGAGGCGCTCGGACACGAAGTCGGCGAATGCTCGCGTGCGCGCGGGGGTTGGGCTCCCGACGAGTACGGCGTGGATGAGCTCGATGTCGCCGGGATTGAAGTCCTCCAGAATCGGCACCAACCGCCCTGCCCCGCTATCATCGGCGACGTTGAACGCGCTCACGGTAGGAGCGTGCCTCACGAGCGTGCTAGAAGAAGCAGCCCGCTACTATGCCACCAATCCCGTCGCGACCGGCTGCCTAGCGCCGGAGGGCACCCGCTCGAACGACGAGCAGGCGCGCGAGGCGGCCCGAGCTTTCAACCGCGCCGCTGAAGGCGTGGTCCGCGCCTGCATTGCCACTCGTCATCCGGAAGACGCCCAGCGCCTGACGGATTTCGTCAGCACAACGATGTCCGGGCCCTCCGCCAAAGCTCGCAACGGACACGGATTGGACCAACTGCTCGCCACGGCCCGCCTTGCCGCTTTGCTCTAGCGCAGGCTCTCCCCAGTTAAGCCTAATACCCACATTGCTTTGGTGAGAAGACCCAGTTGCCGAAATACAGGGATCTCATCGCGCTCCTCAGCTCCGGCCACCCACTCATCCGAGGCGATTGGCGCTAGGGCGACCGCGGACTCTGGCGCGAACGCCGTTATCTGGGACGAAGTTGTCATTCCGAGCGGAATCCCGAGCTTCGGCTTTAAGCGTAAACTGCCGTTCGCTTTTGCCGGACGGACATCACATGACGGGTGTCGGGTATCACCTGTTTGTCGCCGCCTCCGGCGCTCCCCATAGGGATGGTGAATTGGGAACGGGACAACAGCTTACCGAGTTCGCCGGAACGCTCAGCAGCAATTCAAAATTCATCGTAATCAAGGCTTGCATCGGCCCCTGGGTCCGGTCCCAAGGTTAGCTCATGTTGAGTCGAGACCCCCTTACCAACACCGGGCGTTGGCTCGGACCGGGTGAACTTGCCCGTACAGCCAGAACATCGATCAAGGCGCTGCGCGTGTACGAGAAGGCAGGGCTGCTCGCGCCGGATCGCCGCGAAGGCGGCTGGCGTCTGTACGGACCGAAGCATGTAGCGCGCCTCTACCAAATCATGGCGCTGAAGGCGCTTGGACTATCGCTTAAGCAGATCGGGGATACGCTTGACGGTGACGATCTCACTACTAGCCGGATCATGGATCTCCAGGCGAGGCAACTCGCGACGATGATCCGTAATACCCGTGCCCAGTTGCAGCGGGTCCAGCTTGCCCGCCAACAGCTTGCAGACGGGAACATCATATCATCCGATATGCTGCTCGATCTGGCGCGCGACCTTGCGTCACCGACCAGGTTCGACCCCGCTGACGTACAGGCCGCGATCGTGGCAGCGGTACACGACCCGGCAGAGCAGGAAGCCGTCAAATCCGTCGTCGACGGACCTGCTGTGGGTCAGGTTACGGAACGCGACATCACCGCCTTGCTCGACGAGGCCGCCATCTGTGCCGCAGCCGCGGATCCTGATTCCGCCAGTGCCCGATCGCTTGCCGATCGCTGGCTGGCGCTTGCGGACCTGCTCAAACTCCAGGACTTCGATACCGAAGAGGATTCCGCTCTCCGCCGTGTCGTCGCGCGGATGATCGACGACCCTCTCCTTGTCGAACCGCTGACGTTCCTCCGTGCCGCCGTTGAGCGGCGAACCTCACACCACAAGAAAGGCTGACCTACTCCATGCGCTTGCTTCTTGCCGCCGTGCTGTTGCTCGGCACGGCATCCACACCCGCGTCCGTCGCCGCCCGCACGGTCTATTCCGGCGTCACGATACTCGACCCCAAGACGAAGACGCGTCTGCACGATCGTTACATCGTGGTCGATGACAAAAGGATCACGGCGATCGGCAAGGGTGCCGTGCCGCGCCGGTACGCCGATGCGACGAC
>Ga0070665_100005154_pt1 | contig 13526 bp, 9 predicted proteins | sample KBSS13metaG_FD_65862 | JGI IMG/M metagenome (GOLD analysis project Ga0070665, IMG submission 65862) | Switchgrass rhizosphere microbial communities from Kellogg Biological Station, Michigan, USA - KBS S1-3 metaG | ecosystem: Host-associated > Plants > Roots > Rhizosphere > Soil ... | reverse complement strand
AAGGAAATCGAGCTGAAGGACAAGTTCGAGAACATGGGCGCGCAGATGGTGAAGGAAGTTGCTTCCAACACCTCCGACGAGGCTGGTGACGGCACGACCACCGCAACGGTGTTGTCGCAGGCCATCATCCGCGAGGGCCTGAAGGCCGTCGCTTCCGGCCGCAACCCGATGGACGTCAAGCGTGGTATCGACAAGGGCGTTGCCGCCGCTGTCGAAGAGCTGAAGAAGCTCTCCAAGCCCTGCAAGGACTCCAAGGCGATTGCGCAGGTCGGCACGATTTCCGCGAATTCCGATGAGTCGATTGGCAAGACCATTGCCGATGCGATGGAAAAGGTCGGCAAGGAAGGCGTGATCACGGTTGAGGAAGGCTCCGGACTCGACAACGAGCTGGAAGTGGTCGAGGGCATGCAGTTCGACCGCGGCTATCTGTCGCCGTATTTCATCAATAACCCGGCGAATCAGACGGCCGAGCTCGAAAAGCCCCTGATCCTCCTGGTCGACAAGAAGATCTCCAACATCCGCGAAATGCTGCCGCTCCTCGAGGGCGTGGCCAAGTCCAGCCGTCCGTTGCTGGTCATTGCGGAAGACGTCGAAGGCGAAGCGCTGGCGACCCTGGTCGTCAACAACATCCGCGGCATCCTCAAGGTGTCGGCGGTGAAGGCGCCCGGCTTCGGTGACCGCCGCAAGGCCATGTTGCAGGACATCGCGGTCCTCACGGGCGGCACGGTCATTTCCGACGAAGTGGGTCTGTCGCTCGAGAAGGCGACCATCAACGACCTGGGTGAAGCCAAGAAGGTCGTGGTTGAGAAAGAGAACTCAACCATCATCGACGGCGCCGGCAAGGCGTCCGACATCAAGGCCCGTATCGAGTCGATCCGTCAGCAGGCCGAGGAAGCCACTTCCGATTACGACAAGGAGAAACTGCAGGAGCGTGTTGCAAAGCTCTCCGGTGGTGTTGCCGTGATCAAGGTCGGCGCTGCGACCGAAATCGAAATGAAGGAAAAGAAGGCGCGTGTCGAAGACGCTCTGCACGCAACCCGTGCGGCCGTCGAGGAAGGCGTGGTGCCGGGCGGTGGTGTTGCTCTGATCCGCGCCCAGAAGGCTCTCGAGAAACTCGAAGGCTCCAATGAAGACCAACAGGTCGGCATTGCGATCCTGCGCCGTTCCATTGAAGAGCCGCTGCGCCAGATCGTCGACAACGCCGGTGAAGATCCTGCCGTGATCCTGAACCGCGTGAAGGAAGGCAAGGGTGCCTTCGGTTATAACGCTGCCACCGGTGAGTTCGGTGACATGCTGGAAGCCGGCATCCTGGATCCGACCAAGGTCACGCGCCTTGCACTGCAGAACGCGGCGTCCGTTTCCGGACTGTTGCTGACTACAGAGGTGATGATCGCCGAGGCTCCGAAGGATGAGGAGCACAGCCATGGTGGCGGTATGCCGCCGGGCGGCATGGGCGGAATGGACATGTAGGTCCCCCTCTAAAGGGATATCGAATCTGTAATACAACATCGATAAGATACTCATGACGGTTAAGGGTTTTGCCGCGCCCCCTAAGTGCGGCGCAACCCCGAAAGACGCGGAACAAGACCCCCTATTCCGCGCATTATTGAAACCCGGCTTCGGCCGGGTTTTTTTTGGCACACCGTTCGGGAAATGGAACACGTGGACGTGCGCCGCGGTGCTTTCTAACACCGGTTAAGGCGGCGTTAATTTTCCTTCAGCCTGCGGTTCGCCTCCTGCGTAACATTCTGTTGTCGCGACTGCCCAACAAACACGGTGCGTGCAACCCAACTCACGACGGTGGTCGCTGTTGCGTCGACTGGACAATATGACAGGACGGCCGGCACCGGCACCGCGGCTCGCCCGGCGGTGCTGATCAAACGATTGAGCGGCGTGCTATGTTGTGCCGCAGTGGTGGCGCGGAGAATTGCAATGCCAACTATTGTTAAACCGATGGTCGCCGCGACGTTGCTGCTCGCACTCGGTGCCTGCTCCAAGCTCGGCGTCGGCGGTCAGGATCAGATGGCCTGGGCGAGGGATGCCCTCGGGCGCAACGATCGCCTCGAGGTGGTGGCATCCGACCCACAGGCCAGGACTTTTACGGTCCGGATGAAGGAGTCGGGGCAACTGGTTGTGGTGCCGGTTGATCAGGTGATTGCAGGCCCCGCCACAGCCCTGGCAGGACCCGACAAGCCGGCAGCCGTCACTCCCGCGAGCAATCAATCCGCCGCGCCGGCGCCTCCGCCTCCGGCCCCGGAGACGTCGGTTCCTGAGGCTGCGCCTCCTCCGGTTGCACCTGGACGTACGGATAGACCTTTACCTGGACCGTCGCAGCAGACGAGCAGCCCTTCAGTGGCATCGAGCGGCGAGCCAGCCGGTCCGGCTTCGGGTGAGAGCACTGGATCCGATGAAGCGCAGCCGATCGAATCTACGAAGGGCCCTCATTCTGAATCTGCGGCACGCGCCAAAGCAGGCGCTGTGTTGGCCGAAGGCCCGGGCTACAGCATCAAGGCCAGCGGGCCGAAGAGTGTGGCGGCGACTGTGTCGCCCGCGGGCGCACCGCGCGGCGCGCCCGAGCGGCTGCACGATCCCATCATCTGCCAGGGCTCGCGCCTGTTGCATATTGACAATCGCAACCTGGAATTCGATGGTGACGCCATTACGGCTGAAGATGGCTGTGAGATTCATATCACCAATACGCACATCAGTGCTAAGGGCATAGGGGTTCTGGCTCGTGCGGCGAATGTGCACATCAAGAACAGCGAAATCGACGGGGACTCGGGCGCTGTGGATGCGTCCGACGGAGCCCAGGTGTATGCCCAGTCGTCCCGGTTCAAGGGTTTGACGCGGCGGCTGGAGAGCTCGTCATTTCACGATCTGGGTGGCAATGTCTGGAACTGACCGGCGAGGTTCGGGCCGCTGTTGAAGCGGCGCCGGCAGCGATCCGTAACTCGCTGCCGCTGGTATTCGCGGCGAGTGACTTCGTTTCCCAGGCCTGTACGCGTGACCCGCGGCTGCTGCCGGATCTGCTCGCCAGCGACGTTCTGCAACGCAAACTGTCGGCCGCCGAGTTTATCGCCCGAGCGCCCGCCTTTGCACCGGAGCCGCAGTTTCTCGAAGACCTGCGCAACTGGCGCCGTCGCGAGATGGTCCGCATTGCGTGGCGCGACCTCGCGGGATGGGCTCAACTCGAAGAAACGCTTGCCGACCTGACCGCCTTCGCGGACGCCGCGATCAATGCTGCATGCGATTTCGCACGGCTGCCGCTCGTGGCTCGCTACGGCGAGCCCTGCTCGGAGCGCGGCGTCGTGCAGCCTCTCGTTGTGGTTGGAATGGGCAAGCTCGGCGGCGGTGAGCTCAATTTTTCGTCCGATGTCGATCTCGTGCTGCTGTTCCCTGAGTACGGTGAGACCAACGGTCAGCGCTCCATTTCCAACGAAGAGTTTTTTACCCGGCTGGGCCAGGGCCTGGTGCGGATGTTGGAGACACCGACGCCACAAGGAATCGTATTGCGGGTGGATTTGCGCCTGCGGCCATTCGGGGATAGCGGTCCGGTGGTGGCGAGCTTCACTTCGTTTGAAGATTACCTGCCACGTCATGGCCGTGACTGGGAACGGTATGCGTACGTAAAGGCTCGTGCGATCACGGCGCCGCGGGAGTACGAGGAAATCGAGGCGTCGGCGGTTCGACCCTTCGTCTACCGGCGCTACCTCGACTTCGGCGTGTTCGAAAGCCTGCGGGAAATGAAGGCGCTCATTGCTCGCGAAGTGGAGCGCCGCGAGCTTGCGGATCACGTGAAGCTCGGGCCGGGTGGCATTCGTGAGATTGAGTTCATTGTGCAGGCTTTCCAGCTCATTCGCGGGGGGCGTGACCGCCGCTTGCAGACACCCTCATTGTTGAAAGCGTTGACTGTGTTGAGCGAGACGCGCCTGTTGCCGGAGAATGTGGTTACCGACCTTCGTTCGGCCTATGTCTATCTGCGCCGCCTGGAGAATCGCCTGCAGATGCTGGCCGACGCCCAGGTGCACAAGTTGCCGGCCGATACGATTGCGAGAGAGCGGATTGCCGCGGCTATGGGCGCGGCCGATTGGCCGTCGATGCTGCAGGAGCTGAACCAACACCGCGCCCGCGTCAGCAGCCAGTTCCAGTTTGTGGTGTTTGGGGGAAACGATCCGGATCGCAATGCGGTCCGGATCGACCTGGGTCGTTTCTGGGATTCGCAAGCGGAAACCGCGGCCCTGACGGAGGCCCTGGCCGGCGCTGGCTTCAAGGAGGCGCAGGAAGCGACCCGTATTCTGCTGGAGCTGCGGGCGTCGTCACTGGTTCGCAGGCTCGATGAGCCCGGGCGTAAGCGGTTGCAAAGTCTGCTGCCCGCTCTGCTGACTGACATTGCCGCTGGCGGCGGAGAGCTGGCGGTGCTGCAGCGGGTGTTGAAAATTATCGAGGCGATCGGGCAGCGCTCAGCGTACTTCGCGTTGCTTCAGGAAAGCGCACCCGCTCGTTCGCGCCTCGTGGAGCTGTGCGGACACGGTGATTTCCTCGCACAACAAATCGCGTCCTATCCTCTGCTGTTGGACGAGTTGATTGACGGGCGCGTGCTGTCAGAGATAACCGGGCGCGCAGATCTCTCACGTGAGCTCGACCTGCGAATGGAGCACGTGCAGGACGACGATCCAGAGCGCCAGGTCGAGGCACTACGGCAGTTCCAGCGTGCGGCCATTTTTCGAGTGGCGGTCGCCGATCTGACGGGCCGACTGCCGGTGATGCGAGTCAGCGATCGCTTGACGGATATTGCCGAGCTCATTGTGGAACGAGCGATGCAACTGAGTTGGCAACAAATCACGGCGCAATACGGCACGCCGCTGTGTGACGACGGCGGGGGCACGCGCCCGGTCCGTGTTGCCGCGGCCGGCTACGGCAAGCTCGGCGGCATGGAGCTCGGGTATTCGTCGGATCTGGATCTGGTCTTTCTGCATGACTCCCGGGGCGAGCGGCAGGAAACCAACGGCGTCCGCGCCATCGATAACCAGGTGTTTTTTATACGCCTTGCGCAGCGGATCGTTCATCTGCTGACAATGCATTCCGCCGCGGGGCGGCTCTACGAAGTAGATGTCCGGCTGCGCCCCAGCGGCAAAGGTGGAATGCTGGTTACGAGCATCAACGCATTTGCGGAGTACCAGCAGAAGGAGGCGTGGACGTGGGAGCACCAGGCGCTTCTGCATGCCCGGTCGGTCGCGGGGGCGCCTGAGCTGCGGGCGGAGTTCGAAACTGTCCGCATGGAAATCCTGTCCAACCATGTCAGGCGGGACACGCTGCGATCTGAAGTCCGGGCGATGCGCGAGCGGATGCGAAAGGAGCTGTCGCGGGCGGGGCAGTCTCAGTTCGACATCAAGCAGGATGCTGGGGGCGTGGCGGACATCGAGTTCCTTGCCCAGTATTGGGCGCTCCGGTGGGCCCGGGAATACCCGCCTGTTGCGATGTTCTCGGACACGATCCGGCAGCTCGAATCAGTCGCGTCCGCTGACCTGATTCCCCAGGCCACAGTCGACGTGCTCGTGACGGCGTACCAGGCCTACCGTGTGCGCACGCATCACCTGTCGTTGATGAACCAGACGCCCATTGTGTCGGGCACTGAATTCGAGGCCGAGCGCGCCGGGGTCACCCAGATCTGGGATCGCGCCATGGCCGACGATCCCGGTCCGGTGGATCATCTATAATCCGCTTTCCACACCCATTTGCGTAAAGCTGACCCATGGCCGCGACTTCCAAGGCGCTGATCCAGCCCAATGCCCAGAACCAGTACGATGTGACGGAAGAGGATCTGCCGCTGTCGTGCCCGATGCCGCAGATGTACCTGTGGAACTCACACCCGCGGGTGTATTTGCCCATTCAGCAGACTGGCTGGGCGAAGTGTCCTTATTGCGGAGCGGAGTACACGCTCAAATCCTGAGCTACGGGGTCGCGTTCCCGCTGGCACGGTAGGGCTTGTACGACTTCTCTTCCACGATCCGGGAGCCGAGCGCGAGATTCACGCGCTTCTTGATGGCTGCACGCTCGTCGTTGTAGACGTACACAGCCCGCGCCAGCTCAATAAAGTCGCGGTCGAACGTCTGGACCGCTTCCTTGTCACGAATCCGGTCTTCCACGTCCCAGAGGCGTTCGTTGACATCGTGAAGGGCGCGCTCCTCCGCCGCAATGTTGGCAGCAGAACAGCCGCTATCGCGCCACGTCTGCTCGAGCAGGCTGAGCTCGAGCCGCACATTCCCCACCTTGGCCGGATCGGTGATGCGGGCGGCCTTGATCCGCAAGATGGTGATCTTATCCAGCAACTCGCCGGGTGAGATCGGAACCAGTACATCGTTCATGGCGGCAGTTTAACGTACCAGCGCATCGAGCTTCGCAATCACCCGAGGAACTGTAATCAGGTCCATGACGCCGGGCTGTTCGATTTTCCGTGTCCAGGCCAGATGTTCGGCGGGCTTGCCGCAAAACTGCATGGCAGCCTCCGGGTAGGCATCCACGCACCATTGCCGCGAAAGGTAGGGGCCACTGCGCGCCGGGTTTGTAGCCGCGTACAAGCCAATCACAGGTGTTCCGACCGTGGTGGCCATATGAGCGGGGCCCGAATCCGGAGCCAGGAGGACCCGAGCCCGCCGCAGCAGCGCCAGGAACTGCGGCAGCGTGTCTTTGCCGATCTGATTTACGACCGGGGTGCTCATCCTCTGCTCGATCGCAGCGCCGGTCGCGCGCTCCAGTGGGGTTGGACCGCCTGCGAGAATGACGCGCATGCCATGCTCCCTGACGGCATAGTCCGCCACGGCCGCGTACCGGTCGGCTGCCCAGTTGCGCCTGGGGTGACTGGAGCAGGGGCTGATGACGAGCGTCGGCTGTGAATCGGGGATCAGGGCGTCGGCGTAGCTGAGCGCGTCCTCAGGTAACGGCAGATCCCATCTCAGAACGCGTTCCTGTATGCCCAGCGCGGCCAGAAACCCGAAGAAGCTGTCGAGCACGTGCTCGCGGGCGCGGGGCGCGATCTGAGTATTCGTAAACAACCATTGCAGCTCGCGGGCGCGGGCGCGGTCGAAGCCGACTTTGATGGGTGCCTTCACCGTGCGTGCCATGACGCTCGCCCGGAGTGCAAGCTGCATGTGGAGCAGTACGTCGAACTGTCGACCCCGTAGCTGCTCTCGCAAATTGCGCAACCCTGACAATCCGGAGCGCTTATCGACGGTGATAAGCTCCACGCCCGTGACGAGTTTCATCAGGCGCGCTTCGGTCTTGCCGATGATCCACGTGAGCTGCGTCGTCGGCCAAACATGCTGTAACGTACGGATGATCGGTACTACGTGGCATGTATCACCGATCGCGGACAGTCGCAGGATACAAACGCGTTTCGGTTGAGACATCAGGCAGGATCAGGCAATGAGCGGTTATTTTGTCCGGCGCAGCGCATGAGCAAGAGCAAGTGGTCGTTGGGATCCGAAGTGAAGCATGCGACGCTGCCCGGCGGGGCAATGCTATATGACGGCTCCCGCGTGGGCAATTTGGCGCCCGCCTGGTTCGATCCAAAACATTGGCAGGCGCGCGGTGAGATCGAAGGCACCGCCCGCGGCCGCGGTACCGCCCACTACATCAAGTCGGCCGGCCGCCAGTTCGTGCTGCGGCATTATCACCGCGGTGGCCTCGTGGCCCACATTTCGCGTGACCGGTATTTCTGGCGCGGCGAACAGGAGACACGCCCATTTGCGGAGTGGCAGCTGACTTACAGGTTGCACCGCGCGGGGCTGCCGGTCCCGGCGCCGCTCGCGGCTCGTTATCAACATGACGGCATGACCTACACCGGCGATATCATCACGGAGCGCCTCAACACGGTCGGCTCGCTTGCCGAGTGCCTCGCGCAGGGTGCGTTGTCGATTCTCACCTGGATCGAGATTGGCCGCTGCATCCGGCGCTTCCACGACCTGGGCGTGTGCCATGCGGACCTCAATTCGCACAACCTGCTGTTGAACGAGGACGCCAGGGTGTACATGATCGATTTCGACCAGTGTCAACTGCGCCGCTCCGGGATGTGGCGTGACGGCAATCTGGTGCGCCTGCGGCGCTCGCTCGAGAAGGTCACCTACGCACTGCCGCGCGACCGCTTCGGTGAAGCCGACTGGCACGGCTTGCTGGATGGCTATCGACAATCTTCCGGCGACCAGCCGCTCGCGGCCGGATCCTGAAGTCCGGCACGAGGCGTGCGCTACCTCTACATACTCGCCGTCTACCTGGCGACCCCGCTGATCAGCCTGGTGATGTTGTGGCGCGGCTGCTTCGATCGCAGCTACCGCGCCCATTTTTACGAGCGCTTTGGATTCGGTGCCGAGTTGCCCGCGGGCGGTGTGTGGGTCCACGCCGTTTCGGTTGGTGAAGTGAATGCGGCCGCGGCCCTTGTCACGACGTTGCGCGAACGGTATCCGAGCGTGCCAGTGTTGGTTACGACGCTGACTCCGACGGGTGCGCTGCGTGCGAAAACCTTGTTCAAAGACCTGGCGCAGGTCCGCTACATACCCTTCGACTTGCCGGGCTCCGTGCGGCGCTTCTTCAAGCGCGTGCAACCGCGGCTGGCTGTGATCTTCGAGACGGAATTGTGGCCGAATCTGTATTACCAGTGTGATCGACGGAAGATTCCCCTGGTGTTGGCCAGCGCGCGAATCTCATCGCGCTCGGTGGGGCGCTATCGGCGGTTGGGATCGCTCTTTCGCGATGCGCTGGCGCGGCCGGTGGTGGTGGCGGCGCAAGGCGAGGGTGATGCCAGTCGCTTCGTGTCACTCGGTGCCGATCCCGATCGCACGCACATTACCGGCAACATCAAGTTTGATTTCAGCGTCCCGCAGGACATTGGGGAGCGCGGCCGCCGGCTGCGTGAGTTTTATGCCGGGTCCCGGCCGATGTGGGTGGCCGGCAGCACTCACGGCGGTGAGGAAGACATCGTCCTCGAAGCACATCAGATCGTGCGTGGAATGCATCCGCGGGCGCTGTTGGTTCTCGTGCCCCGCCATCCACCGCGATTCGAGGAAGTGGCTCATGGGCTCCAGCGGGCGGGTATCCGGTTTGTCCGGCGGTCACAGCGCGCAGGAGAACGGGCTGCTGCCGCCGCAGCAGCCGCCGACGTGTTGCTCGTGGATACGCTCGGAGAATTGTTGGATTTCTATGCCGCCGCGGATGTTGCGTTTGTCGGCGGCAGCCTGGTACCCATCGGCGGTCACAATCTGCTCGAGCCGGCGGCTTTGGGGGTGCCCATTGTCACCGGGCCGTACAATGGCAACAGCGCGGATATCGCGAAGTTGCTCATCGAGCGGGGCGCCGCCGAAGTGGTGCATGGCGCCGCTGAGCTCGGCGGGCGCGTGGCGGCGCTCCTGTCGGATCCGGATGAGCGCGAGCGGATCGGCGCGGTAGGGCGCGATTGCGTTGATAGCAACCGCGGCGCGCTGGGGAAGTTGTTGGGGTTGATTGAGCCGCTGTTGCGGGATTAGGGCTGTTGCCGCGGAGTTGGGGCCGCGGCAGTCCGCGGCGGCGCGTCAGCGTGGCGGGTCCGCGGCGGCGCGTCAGCGTGGCGGGTCCGCGGCGGCGCGTCAGCGCGGCTGCTGTGGTGGTGGTTGGGGGGTTATCGGTTGCGCGGACTGTTCTGCGGGTGCCTCAATCGGATGCATGGGCACGGTCGGTGCGGATACCGCCAGCCACTTGTTGATTTCGGTGACGTCATTGGCCGACAGGTTGCCGGCGGCCAGCCGGAGTTGGATTACGCTGACAATGTAGTCATAGCGGCTGACTGCATAGTCGGTTTGTGCCTGTACCAGCGTCCGCCGTGAGTTGAGAACGTCCACCGCGGTTCGCGTTCCTACTTCGTAGCCAGCTTCGGTCGCCTTCAATGCGGTCTGGCTCGATTCGAGCGCCTGTCGCAGTGCCTGCACGCGGGCGATGCCGCTGATGACTCCGAGATAGGCATCGCGCGCCAACCGCTCGGTTGCGCGTGACGATTGCACTACTCCTTCCTTGGCGGCGATCCACTGGTACTGCGCCTGACGCACTTTCGATTGTGTAAATCCGCCGCTGAAAATCGGTACCGTAACCTGCAGCGTGTACTGCCGATCGTTGATGGTGTTGTTCAGGCTGAAGGGGCTGCCGGAAACTGATTCGTCACCGTCCACCCGCGTGCGGGTCTTGCTGGCGAGCAGATCCAGCGTGGGCAGATGGCCGCCAACAGCGATCCTGACATTCTCGCGGGCAATGTCAGCCTGCAGGCGGCTGGACAGCAGCGAGACGTTCTGATCGAGGGAGACGGTGACCCACCGGTCTTCGTCGGCCGGCTCCGGGGTGTTCAGCGGCATGTCATCCCCGGGCTTGTTCAGGGACTCGTATTTCTGTCCGGTGATTTCACTCAATTGATCGCCGGCAGTGGCCAGAGTCCGCTTGCCCGCGATAACTGCGGCTGCGGCCGTATCGCGCGCCGCTTTGGCCTCCTGCACGTCAGTAATGGCAATCAGGCCCACTTCAAAGCGTTTGTTGGCCTGATCCAACTGGCGCGAGATGGCTTCGAGCGAGGCCTGGTTGGCATCGAGCCCGTCGAGCGCCGACAGTACATTGAAGTAAGCCTGGGCCACGCGCAGGATCAGATTCTGTTGCGCGGCCCGGTAGGTCGCCTCGGCCTGACCTACTTCCTTTTCGGCCTGCTTTACGGACATCCAATTCGACCAGGAAAACAGGCTTTCGCGCAGGTTCAGGCCCCAGGACTTCGAGATTGTGTTGACCTCAAAGGGGACGCTGCTGCTCGAGCCGTTGACCGGCTGGATGGGGCCGGTCGGTGTGCTGGTGCCCGAGCCGATGGCCCCTTCGGCTTCACTGCCGTCCTGTTTATCCTGATTGCGGGACAGGGTTCCCGAGATCTGCGGCAGCAGCGCCGACCAGGCCTGCGGCCGGGCTTCGCGCGAAGCGAGGCGGTTGGCATCGGCCTGACGCAACTGGGGATCATTCTTCAATGCATCCTCATAAACCCCTACCAGGTCCTTTGCGTTCGCCGCGCTCATGCAGGCAAGCGTGACGAACAGGCAGGCGAGTGAGCGCTTCATCAGAACGTGAACTCCTGCGGGCGTCGTGCGTTGATCAGAGGGTCGACGACGGTTTCGAACAGGCTTTCCGAGGTCCAGGCGTCCTCGGCGGTACGGCGGATCAACCGTGCGGTCATGACCGGGGCTTCACCAACGATCATGAAAAGCCGCCCCCCGATTTCGAGCTGGCGCTGGAATCGATCGTCCGCAATGGGCAGTGAGCCGGTGACGGCAATGGCGCCATAGCGCTTCGCCGGGGCCGCTATCGTTGCCAGGGCGTCCGCCGTCACGATTTGTGTGTTACCAATGCTGAGAGTGGCCAGATTGCTCTTGGCAAGCTCGGCCAGCTCGGCAATGACTTCGACGGACTCGACATGAGCGCTGACAGCCGCCAGGCAGGCAGTAATAAAGCCAGACCCGGCCCCGATTTCGAGCACGCGCTCGCTGCCGGTGAGCTCGAGGGCCTGCAGCAGACGGCCGGCAACACTCGGCCGCAGCATGTGTTGGCCCTTGGGCAGCGGGATTTCGAGATCCATGTAGGCCATGTACCGTTGCTCGGCCGGCGCGAAATGCTCGCGGGGAATTTTGCGAAAGATTCCCAGCACGCGCTCATCGAGCACGTCCCACGCGCGCACCTGCTGCTCGATCATCTGTTCGCGGGGGCTGACGGTCTGCATCGGGGCACTCCAATTGGACTTAATACGGATCAGTGAAAGCGCGGGAGAAGTTAAGGGTTTTGCCGTGTCCTGCCAAGCGTGGTTGCGATAAGAGGCGGTGCCGGGCGACAGGCCGTTCAGTCCGCGCGGAAAGAGAGATCTCGCGCCCCGGGCCGCGGCAGACGGCAGGTCGCGCCGGGGCGTGGAATGACAGCTTGCGCCTTTGGCGCGGAATTGACAGCTCGCGCCTTTGGCGCGGAATTGACAGCTCGCGCCTTTGGCGCGGAATTGACAGCTCGCGCCTTTGGCGCGGAATTGACAGATATAGTGAAATCAAGCCTGGGACAGGTTCCGCTTGCTATATGCTGCACCTGTACGTATCCCCGGCATCAAACCAATGAAAAGGAACCGGTGGAACGCGCTCCCCAACTGAGGCGCTGAGAACAGTAGATGTCCATCGTCGGGCTTTTGTGCCTTCTTTTCGCACTCGTCGCGAGCCTCATGTTCGTGCTCTATTGGGTGCAAAGGCGTGAGATTCGCAGTGTCGAGCAGCTATCCCAGCAAGTACAGCGGATAGCGATCGGCGGGCGTTTGAATGGGCGTGTGGATCTGCAGAGTGACCAACCCGAGATCTCTCTTCTTACCACTTCCATCAATCACCTGTTGACGCGCGTTGCCTCCACCAACGAGAGCGAAGTCGCGCGCGCCACTCCCAAGCTGTTTGCCGATCTCGGTGACCGCATTCACGAAGCGGTGCTCGTACATCGCGATGTCATTTTGTACGCCAATCGTCAGTTTGCGAGTCTTGTCGGTGTTGACCGCGTCGAGCTGGCGGGCCGCCGGCTGGGCGATCTCGTGCCGCCGGAATATGCCGAGCTGGTGCACGAAAACATCCGGCGGCGTTTCGCCGGTGAGACGGCTCCCGAACGCTACGAAATCGACATGGTCGGCATGCAGGGCCAGTTGAGCCGGCTCGAGATCACCAGCGCGCTCGTGGATTACGAAGGCGCGCCGGCGCTGCTCATCACCGGTGTTGAAATCATTCCAACACAGACGGTGCAGCAGTTGCGGCTGCCGCCCGGACCAGAGGCTGCCACCGAGCCGGGCATGCACTCGCTGGCCATGGACTCGCTGGCCGAGGCGATCATTACCACCGATGCGGCCGGTCTCATTACCTATATCAATGCCGCGGCCGAGCGGCTCACGGGCAGCTTGTCGGCGGCCGCGGTCGGCAAGACGCTCGAGGATATTGTCGGTTTCGTGGATGAAACGGATCGGCGCCTGCTGTCCGACCCGGTGCGCCAGGCGCTGACCAGCGGCGCGCCCGTGAACCTGAGCCGCCGCGCGTTGTTGTTATCGCGGACTAACGGCAGTGAGCGATCGATCGAACTGTCGGCTTCGCCCATCCGCAACGACGCCAAGGAGTTGATCGGTGCGGTGGTACTGCTGCACGATGTGACTGAACTGCGCGGCCTCGCCCGCCAGATGTCCTATCAGGCAACGCACGATGCGCTCACGGGCCTGGTGAACCGCCGCGAGTTCGAGACCCGCCTGGAAGAGTCGATTGAGAGCGGCCATCGCGGCGATGGCCAGCATGTGTTGTGTTACCTCGATCTCGACCGGTTCAAGGTGGTGAACGACACGAGCGGCCACCTCGCGGGCGACAGCATGTTGCGCGAAGTGGCGAAGGTGCTGCGCGATGCGGTACGCGACAGCGATACGGTCGCGCGCCTGGGCGGTGACGAGTTCGGCATGCTGCTGATCGGCTGCCCGCTGGAGAAGG
>Ga0070665_100005149_pt1 | contig 13536 bp, 8 predicted proteins | sample KBSS13metaG_FD_65862 | JGI IMG/M metagenome (GOLD analysis project Ga0070665, IMG submission 65862) | Switchgrass rhizosphere microbial communities from Kellogg Biological Station, Michigan, USA - KBS S1-3 metaG | ecosystem: Host-associated > Plants > Roots > Rhizosphere > Soil ... | reverse complement strand
GGCACAACTGAAAGATTATGCTGATAGGCAATCTTCAATGCATCATACGGATGGCCAGAAGCAAAAACGGCAGGACGGTAATCAAGAAAGTCTGCAGCACTTAACGGTGATTCGGGCTTATCCCAATCCATGATATCATTCTCCTGTATCAGGGCCATGTACTGATCTTCCATTATCATCGGCAACTGGGCATAATTATTCTCTTCCATAAGGAACAATGCCCTGCTACCAGTATCTGCGGGAGATAGAGTCGGGACTGTGGGCGATATAAGCTGCTCAATAATCATTTTACTACGGTTCTATACTTATAACATTGCAAAACTTACACCAGAATGAAGGTGCAAAAGTTTTATAACACTTAAATGACAAAAAATGTTCTCTATTATCCTGTGTGTTTTGCCAGATATTCTTCCAAAATTCTATTGAACTCGCCGGGTACCTCCATCATAGGTGCGTGCCCACATTTATCTATCCAATATAATTCAGAATTTGACAGCAATTTGTGAAATTCCTCTGCTACCATGGGAGGAGTGATCGTATCATTCTTACCCCAGATGAGGCAAGCAGGTGTTTTTATGTCCTTAAGCTCGTCTCCTAAGTTATGACGAATTGCAGACTTGGCCAAAGTAATAATCTTCAAGGCTTTCAGGCGATTGTTCACGATACCAAAAACTTCATCAACCAATTCCTTTGTAGCCACAGCAGGATCATAAAACGTCAGTTCAGTCTTCTTCCTGATAAAATCGTAATCGCCCCTTTTAGGATAGGTCTCACCCATGCCGTTTTCAAACAAGCCTGAACTGCCTGTGAGAGTAATTGTCTTTACCATCTCCGGGTGCTTCAATAAATATACGAGGCCCACATGGCCCCCTAATGAGTTGCCTAACAGGTGTACCTTGCTGTATTGTCGTGATTCTATAAACTTCTGTACATACTTTGCCAGGCCGGATACAGTGGTATCCAGAATATTGAGATCAAATAAAGGCAGTATTGGTATAACAACCTGATAGGAGTTTTTAAAGTGATCTACAAGATCCCTGAAATTACTTAATGCTCCAAACAAACCATGAAGCAATACCAATGGCTCTCCCTTGCCTTCTTCAACAAAGTTGAATTTACCTGAGTGTTTTATTTCGTATTCCATCAAGTGCTTTATGCGTTGCTAAAATACTATTGTTTCAGGGAAAAACGCAAAAAGGGGGCTTTAGGTAACAATTTGTTGCAAATAAGGTGGCATTAAATAAGTTTTTTATTACAGATAACGTCTGATTTAACAGGGTTATTAGCAATATGAAGGCAAAGGCATTGGTAAGATTCACCTAACTTTGTAAGGTATTTTCAAATTATATGTTGCAATATTATTGCCCCTCGATTACCGACTACAAGCGATTAAAAACCCGGGAAGTAAAAATAGGAAACCTGCTGCTTGGCAATGACAATCCCATCCGTATTCAAACGATGACCACTACGGACACTATGGATACAGCCGCTACCGTGGCACAAACTATACGTTGTATAGAAGCAGGTGCAGAGCTGGTGCGTATAACTGCACCCAGCAAAAAAGAAGCTGAGAACCTGCTAAACATAAAAAATGAATTGCGCAGCAAAGGCTATAATACCCCTTTGGTGGCAGATATACACTTTACACCCAATGCTGCTGAAATAGCCGCACGCATAGTAGAGAAGGTACGTGTAAACCCGGGCAACTATGTGGACAAAAAGAAATTTGACTTTATAGAGTATACCGATGCAGCATATAGCGCAGAGGTGGAAAGAATACGCGATAGGTTTTCCCCTCTTGTACGGATATGCAAAGAGCATGGCACTGCTATGCGTATAGGCACCAATCATGGCTCGCTGAGCGACCGCATAATGAGCAGGTATGGTGATACGCCAATAGGCATGGTGGAAAGTGCAATGGAATTTCTACGCATAGCAAGAGATGAAAGCTACCACCAGATAATATTGAGTATGAAATCGAGCAACCCGCTGGTGATGGTGCAAGCGTACAGGCTGCTGATACAAAAAATGGATGAAGAATTCGGGGAATGTTATCCGCTGCACCTGGGTGTAACCGAGGCTGGTGATGGTGAAGATGGACGCATAAAGAGTGCCATAGGTATAGGTACCCTGCTGGAAGATGGTATTGGTGATACGATACGCGTGTCACTAACAGAAGACCCTGAATTTGAAATACCCGTGTGCAGGGATATAGTGAACCGCTATACGCAACGTGCAGGGCATACTGAAATACAGCCCCTGACAAGTGAAGAAAGCAAATCCCTACCCTACAATCCTTTTAGTTATAAGCGTAGGGAAAGTACAACACTGGACAATACGGGCGGGCACCATGTACCTGTAGTAATAGCTGACTATAGCAAAAGCGGACAGATAAACCCCGAAGACCTGCAGGCAATAGGATATAAATATGATGCTGTAAGTGATAAATGGAATATAAGTGATGCGGCAGCAGATTTCATTTATACAGCAGATAAGACTATTGATTTTGCATTACCCGGTACGCTACAGGTGATATGCAACTACCGTACATGGTTTAGCTGTACAGAAAAAGCAAAGTATTATCCATTCCTGACACTGGAAGAATATAAACAGGAATCAATAATTGCAGGATTGCATTTTGTGGCCGTAGATGCTAATGATGACCGGGAGCGATTGCAGGCATTGATAACAAAATGTAAGCAGGATACACAGGTAGCATTGTGCATATCCAGCACCAACAAGCATGCAATGCCTTCTGCAAGACGCCTGCTGATAGAATTAATGCAACAAGGGGTGAACTGCCCAATTATATTACAAGTAGATAGCAGTGATGCTACAGTGGATGAACAACTGATACATTTTGCCACAGATGCAGGCGGGCTGCTGCTGGATGGATTTGGCGATGGCATATGGCTGACAAACAACCTGCAGGAGTTGCAAAACATGAAAGTAAGTGGTCGCACCTATCTGGAAATAAAGAACAATGTACAATTCTTAAACAATACCGCCTTTTCTATACTACAGGCTACCCGAACGCGCATCAGCAAAACGGAATACATAAGCTGCCCAAGCTGCGGACGAACTTTATTTGACCTGCAGGAGACGACGGCTAAGATACGCTCGGCAACTAATCACCTGAAAGGCGTGAAGATTGCCATAATGGGCTGTATAGTAAACGGACCGGGAGAAATGGCGGATGCCGACTTTGGCTATGTGGGCAGCGGACCTGGAAAAATTACGCTATATAAAGGCAAAGAAGTGATGAAACGAAACGTGGCAAGCGACGTAGCGGTAGAGGAGCTAATACAACTGCTAAAGGATAATGACAGCTGGATAGAACCAGCTATGGCAACTCTGTAGTATCACCACTTTTTAGACGGGCTTCTTCATCACGGCTCTTTTTATCGAGCACTACAAGGAGGCCAAGACCAAGGTAAAATAATGCCCCGACTTTATGATGACCCAACAACTCGGAGAAGAAATTGTTTACAAAGCTGGCGGCCAAAAGCATGGCAATGCCAATAGTAACTTTTTTATAAAACCTGTCGTGAAAACGGTGATAAGTCTTTTGCGCTTGGGCAAACATTACCATCAATAAAATAGCATAAAGTATCATAGCAGGCCAGCCCTGCTCTACCAGCATGTACAAAAAGTAATTGTGCGTTGTAGAATGCTCAGTGTTGCGACTTACATAGGTGCGGAAAGAAGTTACCGCATATGGTTTGTAATAGTAATAAAAAGCATTAGGGCCTACACCTACCAAGGGATGATCAGTACTCATGCGCACGCCCGCTATCCAGCGATAAATCCTTTCCATAGAAGACATGTCGGTGCCACGCAGAGTGGCAATCATGTGCTCTGCAAAAGTTTTGTGCATGTAAGTATTATTATAGTTAGGCCGGTAATCCAGGTATTTTTTGTCACTTATCATGTACACAAGCAGCACCGCCATAAGCCCATAAATAGCCGGCATTAGCCACTTTACTATTTTCATCCTTATCATTACATATACTACCAGGGAAAAGACCACGGCAAGCATAGCTGCGCGTGCATAGGTGAGGTATATAGCAACCAGGAAGAAGGCAATAAGAACCAATATAATATTACGTAAAAGCCATTTGCCCCTACAAAGCGAATAAGCTATAAGCAGCAAAGGAAAGAACATAGACATAACTGTGGAATAGTCCACATGATTGTCATAGATAATGCCTATGGCGAATTTTAGTTTGTAGAAGCTATAGCCTATAGCCCGATGCTTAATCATGATGACCATCATGGTAAGCAGCAAAGGCACCAGCACTATGAGAAAAGCGCGCTTAAAATCTTTCTTAGTAGTAAAAATCCAGATTGGGAATATAAAGAATACCACCTCGAGCCATGTGCGGCTTATGAGATATTTTATAGACAAGAACAACTCCTGAGAAAATGCCGTGGCAACTATGAGCCACATAAACTGCAGCACTAATACAAACACGATAGAATTGCGCCACCACCAACGAGGCAGGCTATCTGGCCTGCGCGCCCATAGTATAGGGAATAACAAAAAGAAAAGCCACATAATAGGCTCATCCGGCAAAGCAGCCGAGAGAGCATTGCCCATAAACTCCAACTGCATAGAGATGGGAATGGTAAATAATAATACCCACCATGCCAGCTTCCAGTTGAGCCCCATGAGCAATACAAACAGATAGGCGAATGGAAAGACGAGCCAGAGGTAAGTACCAGTGTAGGCAAATACCGCCACTACGCCAAGCAGGAAGGCTATACTCCCTGCCCTGAACCATTTGGCCTCTGCCAGTGTTGCGGGTGCCTGCATCTTAGCGCTCTACCATGTTTAGCATTCTGTAATATGCCATAAGCACAATGTAAATGACACTGAAGAAGAAGCCAAGCAATGCAGCTATAACCGCTGTGAGCAAAAGTCCGGGACCATTAGGATTAAGCGGTGGCTCTGCAGTAGTAATAGTTTTAAGGAAACGCATAGAACTATTTGTGCTTGCTGCAAATTCATTCAGCTCAGATATATAACGAGCCCTGTCTGTTACATACTGATCTTTAATAGACTCTATATTCTGTATTTCTTCAATGGCTTTACCATAGCCAGCTCCGCCGCCACCTTTTATTTCACCGCTTATTATATTTTCCCTTGATGGGCTAATGATATCGTATATCTTATACTTATCCCTCATTGTGGCCAAGGTATCAGTAAGTGCCTCTATAGAGCTATCAAGCTGAGTGACTTTACCGGTAATTGACTTCTCTACGCTTTGCTTTATGTTGGTGTAATAGCTGCGGTACATCTCCTCGATCACTTGTACTGACATATTTGCAACATTAGCAGCTGTTTGGGCATCATAGGCTATGTAAGACACTTCCATGTCTTTGTATTCCGTACGCTTAATATTGAAATTTTTATTGAAGATGGTCATGAGGTAGGCATGCCCTTTAGGATCATTGATATCTGACTTGTACACCTCCTGAAATTGACAATTCCTTATAATGCGATCGCGCACTGTGTCTGAACCGGCAAGCGCCGTTACTTTGTCCAGGTCGTCATCACCGCCAAAGAAATCGATAAAGCGGGTATCGCGGTTGCGGAAAAGGTAGTTACGATCTCCGTAAAGAGGATTTGTAACAAGAAATTTAGCCTCAGCCTTATATTTCTTTTTCCTGACAGCAAAGAACAGTGCACCAAGTATAGCTGCAACAATGGTAACTATAATGATAAAGCGCCTGTGCTTTTGGATTGCCCGGATGATATCAACCAGGTCGAAATAAGGAGTTGTCATTTTTTAATACTGTATAATTAATTTATAAAAACAAAAAATCAGCGCAGATATTGTGTTAAGACTATATTACCGTTTCACCAGCCTGCATTTTTTCTGCATTTTCAGCAAACTGCAGTGCTTCAATCATTTCCTGAATATTGCCATTCATAAAATCATCAAGGTTATAGATGGTCATATTTATACGGTGATCGGTAACCCTGCCCTGCGGATAGTTATACGTACGTATCTTGGCAGAGCGGTCACCAGTGCTTACAAGACTTTTACGTCTTCGGGATATTTCCTCTTCATGCTTACGTACCTGCTCTTCATATAGCTTGGTGCGCATCATCTGCGTTGCCTTTTCCCTGTTGCCGAGCTGTGTACGTTCTGTCTGGCAAGTGATAACGGTACCTGTGGGTACGTGGGTAAGTATAACCTTAGTTTCAACCTTGTTCACGTTCTGTCCACCCGCACCACCACTTCGGGCAGTTTCCATTTTCAGATCGCTTTCCTTCAGCTCAAAATCTATTTCTTCAGCTTCCGGCATTACGGCCACTGTAGCAGCAGAAGTATGTACGCGGCCACTGGCTTCGGTATCAGGTACACGCTGTACGCGGTGCACACCACTTTCAAATTTCAACGTGCCATATACATCTTCACCTTCTACCTCAAGTTGCACTTCCTTATAACCACCTACAGTACCTTCAGTTTCTGTAATTACAGATACCTTCCAACCTCTTCTTTCACAATAACGCATATACATTCGCAATAAGTCACCGGCAAATAGACTTGCTTCATCGCCACCGGTACCTGCACGTATTTCAAGCACTGCATTCTTTTCATCCTGAGGGTCTTTGGGTATCAGCAGTTGTTTTAGTTCGTTTTCCAGCGTTTCCTTCTCCTCCTCCTGCTTTACGATATCTTCTTTTGCCATATCGCGCAGCTCTGGATCACTCTCTGTTTCTATAACTTCTTTAGCAAATTCAAGACTATCGAGACAAGCCCTGTAACGTCTATATACCTCTACTATAGCTTCCAGCTTTCTATACTCACGGCTTAAGTGCGAGAACTTCTTATTGTCGCTGACAATCTCAGGATTGGTAAGAGCGACCCCAAGATCATCAAAACGCGCCTTTATAGCCTCCAGTTTTTCAACTATTGAACTCATGTATTATTATGGAAAAATTTAAAATAAATTATAAGTGTGCGAAGTTATTAAATAATCGATGCATAATCTAAAATGCCGCGTTTAAATGGCCTATTTTAATTATTTCCAGTATTTTTAAGCCTCTGCCGTATAATCAAATACGCCGGGTGACGAAAGCAAACAATAATGAGAAAAAGTGCGATAACTCTATCTTTAGTAATACTTATAGTACTTGAGGATCTTTTTTTATTTATATTTTTTAAAAAGGGGATTACCAGCCAAGCTACCAATGCCTGGGGATTATTCCTCTCTTCCTTGCTGATAGGAATAATTATCTTCTTTAAATTTTATAATAAAGCTGTTGAAGAAAATGTCCCTGCAGCTACCGTAGTCACCAAACGAAAGAATTTCGCACGTTGGTTTCTTACCTTTGCAGCCCTTGTATGGGCTGGTTGTGTTACTAATAATGTAATATCAGAGAAGCCAATTGATGTACACTTTTCTGATATCATACCCAGCATTCAGCTGATCATCCATCAGTTACTGACAGGACAGCATCCCTATAGTTATAGAACACTTTCTTCTATAGGGTTTCACTCGCCACCCGGTTATTTACCTATGCATTGGCTTCCTTATACAATTGCTCAGATTGGACATTTTGACTATCGGTGGATAACCTATTCAATATGGAGCATAGCTGTAATAGTACTAATCATGCGCTGCAGGAAGATACAGAGTACATGGGTACAAATGTCCATCCCCATACTACTTGGCTGCAGCTTTTATGTCATTACGCAGCTTGCTGATTCCATTCTCGCGCATACAGTAGAAATTATGGTATCAGGCTACTATATGCTATTAATAGTTGGTCTTAACCAAAGAAGTGCTTTTTTGCAAGGCATGTTTATCACCTTTTGCCTGTTATCCCGCTATAGTGTGGCGTTGTGGTTACCGTTATGGGCCTTTATTTTATTCGTATCTAATCATCGAAAGGAGCTAATAATATCCGCTATTACCATTGCAATACTAATATGCGTCATATATATTATACCTTTTCTAAGCCCGGACTGGAGTACCTTTTATGCAGCTCATCTGGCCAACTACGAAGTAAATGCTATGGGCGAATGGTATCACAATAATGAACATGGTCTGCCTTATCATTTATTTTCGGGACATGGGCTCGCCTATATGTTTTATGAAAAATACATTAGCACTGACCTGAAATATGGATATGAGCTACTGAAAAAGACATTGTTTATATCCCTGATTAGCTCAAGTTTTTTAATGGGGCTTTGGTATTGGTTTAATAAAGAGAAAATACACTATCGCATATTTATGTTGGTCACTTTTAAAATATATCTTTCAATATTCCTTGCATTAATATTGATACCATATCAATATCTTATGGTAACCGGCAACTTTGTTTCCATTGCTCTCTTTGCCGAGCAGGCAAGATATAGATTGACCGGGAAGGCATAAAGCATAGTATACATAATAAAACAAAGACCTGCTTATGTTTTACCATAAGCAGGTCTTTGTTTTATTTTATGAACTTGTTTTATAATGTTCTCTTCACTTCCACTTCGTCAAAGCCTTCTATGATATCGCCTACACGCACATCGTTATAGTTCTTCACCATAAGACCACATTCGTAACCGGCATTCACTTCTTTAACGTCATCTTTGAAACGCTTGAGTGATGACAATTCGCCTGTATAGATTACGATACCATCGCGTACTAAGTTGAGCTTCGTATTGCGGGTCATCTTACCATCAAGCACGTAACAACCTGCAATAGTACCTACGCCACCAATCTTAAATACTTCACGTACTTCAATGTTAGCCACCGTCTTTTTCTCAATCTTAGGTTCCAACATACCCTCCATGGCGCTCTTAATTTCTTCGATTGCGTCGTAGATGATAGAGTATGTACGGATTTCAATATTTTCCTGTTCAGCCAGTTTAGCTGCCTGCATAGATGGACGAACCTGGAAGCCGATGATGATAGCGTCTGATGCGGTAGCCAACAATACGTCACTTTCCGTAATCTGACCAACACCCTTGTGAACTATATTGATAGCAACTTCCTGTATAGACAGTTTCTGCAACGAATCACTCAGAGCTTCTACAGAACCGTCAAAGTCACCTTTTATGATAATACCCAGTTCCTTAAAGTTACCAAGGGCAAGACGACGACCGATTTCATCGAGCGTAATGTGCTTACGTGTCCTGATACCCTGCTCGCGCATGATCTGTGAACGGTGTGTAGCTACTTCTTTAGCTTCATTTTCATCTTCATACACCTTGAACTTTTCACCCGCCTGTGGTGCACCATTCAAACCAAGTATCTGTACCGGTGTAGATGGCCCTGCAATTTCAACACGCTGACCGCGTTCGTTGAACATTGCTTTTATTTTACCATAATACTGACCACAGACAAGCATATCGCCCTGCTCTAATGTACCGCTTTGCACCAGTATAGTAGATTGGTAACCGCGGCCTTTATCAAGCGATGCTTCAATAACACTACCAACGGCATCTTTATCAGGATTAGCTTTCAGTTCAAGCAATTCTGCTTCAAGGCCAATCTTTTCCAGCAACAAATCGATATTTAAACCCTTCTTGGCAGATATTTCCTGGCTTTGGAATTTACCACCCCAGTCTTCCACAAGAATGTTCATCTGTGCAAGCTGTTCTTTTATTTTTTCAGGATTAGCTCCTTCTTTATCTATTTTGTTAATAGCAAATATCATTGGAAGGTTTGCAGCCTGCGCATGTGATATTGCTTCTTTTGTCTGCGGCATGATGGCATCATCTGCAGCAACTACAATTACGGCAACGTCGGCCACCTTAGCACCGCGGGCACGCATGGCCGTAAACGCTTCGTGACCAGGTGTATCAAGGAATGTGATCTTCTTGCCATTAGCTGTAGTAACCTGGTATGCACCTATGTGCTGGGTGATGCCACCTGCTTCACCTGCCACCACATTGGCACTACGTATGTAATCCAGCAATGATGTTTTACCGTGATCGACGTGACCCATGATGGTAACAATCGGTGCACGTGGTATCATATCTTCCGGATCATCTACTTCCTCTTCTTCATCTTCAGCAGTCTGCTCCAGATTAATGAATTCAACATCAAAGCCAAATTCACTTGATACCAGCTCTATTACTTCGGCATCAAGGCGCTGATTGATAGACACCATAATACCAAGGCTCATACATTTGCTGATAACATCTGCAAAGCTTACATCAAGTAGGTTTGCCAGCTCACTTACTGAGATAAACTCTGTAACCTGTATTACATTGCCTTGATCTGCCTGCTCTGCAGCTGCACGCTTTTCAGCCATTTCTTCGCGCTTGCTACGGCGATATTTGGCCTTAAGGTTTTTGCTACGGGTAGAGCCGGAAAGCTTCGCTTGCGTTTCGCGTATTTTTTCCTGTATTGCTTTTGTATCAATTTCCTGCTGCTGAGGTGTGCCTTGTGGTGCACGAGGTCCACCACGACGATCGCCTCCGCCACCTCTTCTATCATGACCGCCCGGATGACCATGTCCGCCGCCGCCAAATGGAGGCCTTTGACCTTGCCCTCCGCCGGGGCCACGATTGCCACCATGACCCGCATTGCGATTATCACCGCCACCACGATTTGGCTGACCGTGACCACCAGCACCTGCCGGACCACGATTATCTCTATTCTGGTTCTGATTTTGCTGATCGGGTTTAAAGGTTTCCGGTTTCTTTTCTACCGGTATGCGCTTACGTTTACGCTTTTCCTTACTGCTTTCTGACCTTGAACCTGAACCCGTATTAGCAACAGGTAAAACAATCTTACCAATGATTTTAGGGCCTTCCAACCTCGGAGCTTTCATTTCTATATGCTCCGGCTTATTATCTTCAGGCTCCTCTGCTGGTTTTTCTTCTACTTTGGGTGTTGGCTGTGCTACCGGCTCAACAGCTTTAGGCTTTGCCTTAGGCTGCTCTCCAACCGGCTTTTCAGCTTTCACTTCTGTAGCTTTAGGAGCAACAGTTTTTTCTTTTGATGTCTCCTCTTTTGTTTCTGCCTTCTTCTTAGTTGTACCTTTTTTAGGACGAGAAGAAAGATTCAGTTCATCGAGGTTTATTTTGCCAAGAATGTTTGGTCCTTCAATCTTGGTCTTTTTAGTATCTATATGTTCCGGCTCAGCTTCTTCTTTTGCACTTTCTACTGCCGGAGCTATTTCTTCTTTCTGTGCCGCAACTACCGGAGCTGGCTCTTCTGCAACTACTTCCTGCTTAGGCTCAGCAGGGACTTCTGCTTTTTCTACTACTTCTGGTATCTGCGGTTCCGGAGCTTTCTCTTTTGGTTTTTCCGGTTCTTTAGCTGGTTCTTCTTTTTTCTTTTCAGGGGCAGGTGTTGCTACTGCTTCCTCTTTCTTATCACGCACACCCAGGTCCAGAGAATCTTTAGGTTTCTTAAGATTATCTAACAAGGACCCTTTAGGCAATGCTATCTCCTCGCTCTTGCGTTTTGCAGCTTTATCCTGCGCAAACTCCGCCTGCAGAGCGTCATACATCACCTCGGTAAGCTTAGTGTTAGGATTACTAGCATTAATCTCAAAGCCTTTACCCACCAGATATTCGACCAGGGTCTCCTTTCCGATGTTAAATTCTTTGGCTGCTGCCAGTAATCTTGGTGTTTTTGTTGTTGTAGCCATTCGTTGCTTTAGTCAAAAAAATTTTAGTCGCTAAACTCTTATTTAGCATAATCCTAATCTACAAACCTACGCCATTTTGGTGAAAAGCGGCGTGTTTTCGTAATCTTAGGCCTGTATTTAACAGGGCTTTCGGCTGATAACACCTAAGTCCTATTGTTCACTCTGAAATTCTGCTTCCAGTATGCGACGCACATCACGAACTGTCTCTTCCTCAAGGTCGGTGCGGCGCACTAACTCTTCGATAGAAAGTTCCAGGACACTTAATGCAGTATCGCAACCCACACGCTTAAACTCGTCTATAACCCAACTTTCAATTTCATCAGAGAATTCATCAAGATCAATATCGTATTCAAGATCCTGTTTCACATCGCGATACACATCTATGCTATAGCCGGTAAGTTCTTGTGCCAACTTGATGTTAACACCTTTTTTACCAATAGCCAGAGATACCTGATCCGGCTCCAGATAAACATCTGTATGGTTTGTAGTACTGTTTACATCCATACGATTTATGCGTGCCGGTGTTAAAGAGCGCTGTATAAGTAGTTGCGTGTTATTCGTATAATTTATAATATCAATATTCTCATTGCGCAGTTCACGTACTATACCGTGAATACGACTACCCTTCATACCTACGCAAGCGCCTACCGGATCTATACGGTCGTCATAGCTTTCTACAGCTACTTTAGCACGTTCGCCCGGCTCGCGTACTATTTTCTTAATAACAATGAGACCATCCATTATTTCCGGTACTTCTATTTCCAAAAGTTTTTCCAGGAATGACGGATGCGTGCGGCTAAGAATGATGATAGGCGTGTTATTACGCATTTCTACCTTCTTCACTACTGCACGTACCGCTTCACCTTTCTTAAAGAAATCGGTAGGTATCTGTTCAGATTTAGGTAGTATCAGTTCATTACCTTCATCATCCAGCAACAAAATTTCTTTTTTCCATATCTGGTACACTTCGCCGCTTATTATTTCACCTACGCGCTCTGCGTATTTTTTAAGCAGTTGATTTTTCTTCAGGTCGCCAATACGTGCAGCAAGCGTTTGCTTTGCAGCCAGTATAGCACGGCGGCCAAAATCCATTACATCAACTTCTTCATACACCTCTTCACCTACATTATAATCCGGTTCTATTTTCACAGCTTCGGAATAAGGTATCTGCAGGTTTTCATCTTCTATCAGTTCATCTTCCACAATCTCGCGACGGCGGAAGATTTCAAGGTCACCAGTTTGGTCATTCACGATAACGTCAAAGTTCTCATCACTCGTGTATTTCTTTCTGAGTAAGGTTTTGAATACGTCTTCAATTACCTTCATCAAGGTAGGCCGGTCAATATTTTCGGCATCTTTAAACTCCTGAAATGAGTCGATAAGATTAATACTTGCCATAATTTCACTTTTTGTTGCCTGCTACGGCTGAGATTATTAAAAACTGATTTGTACTACTGTTGTTTTTATATCAGAAAATGGTATTTCTACTATTGTTGTTTCTTTCTTTTTAGGAACCGTCATTTCCAGCATCAGCTTTTCTTCATTTACATCCTTCAATAAGCCAAGCTTGTCTGAAGCATCTGTAAGCGTTACGAGCACTTTGCGGCCAATATTCTTTTTATATTGGCGCCATTCGTGTAGTGGCTCATCTACACCGGGGCTTGAAACCTCCAGCGAGAAATCACCATCCGGAAAGAGTTGACTTTCCTCTATTAATGCATATAGCTTACGGTTGACTTTTATACTTTTTTCCACTGAAAAACCTGTATCTGAGTCCAGATATATCTTTATATTGTTTATCGGTTTTATTTTCATATTAACGATAAACATATCGGTTTCTTCCAGTAAAGGCTGCAGTAAACCCTTTATTTCATCTAAAATCTCTGCCATATAGTTTAGAAACAGCAAGGGGACCACGAATG
>Ga0070665_100005146_pt1 | contig 13542 bp, 12 predicted proteins | sample KBSS13metaG_FD_65862 | JGI IMG/M metagenome (GOLD analysis project Ga0070665, IMG submission 65862) | Switchgrass rhizosphere microbial communities from Kellogg Biological Station, Michigan, USA - KBS S1-3 metaG | ecosystem: Host-associated > Plants > Roots > Rhizosphere > Soil ... | reverse complement strand
TCGTTGTTGTGGTGCGACAGCGGATGGAACGCGTCGGACACGCCGATGTGGTTGTAGGTCTGGCCGCTCACCTCGGCCGCCATCATGAAGGTGAAGACCCGCGTCATGTTCGCCTGATACGCCAGCGCGATCAGGTCGAACATCAGGTTGATGTGCTGATCGAAGGGCGGCGTGCCTGCCGGCGCGTCAGGAATCTCGACGTTCGACAGATCGCGAGCCTCCATCTTCTGAATGCGGCGCTCGATTTCGCGGACGGTGTCGAGATAGTCGGACAACACCCGCTTGTCCGACGGCCCCAGGCTGCGCTGCAGGCTGTTGACCTCGCTCGTGAGCATGTCGAGCAGCGACCCGTACTGCTTCGACAGGCGCGCGCGCTCCGCGGCGTTGTCGCCCTGACCGAACAGGCGGATGAACAGCTTGCGCGGATCGGTCTCCATCGGCAGCGGCGTGGTGGGCGAGCGGAACGAAATCGTGCCGGCGTAGGAACAGCCGTAGTCGCGGTCGCAGAATCCGCCGCCGCCGCGGACGTCGGTCGCGACTTCGAGCGACGGCAGCGGCGTGTCCTGGCCGATGTGCTGCGCGGCGATCTGGTCGATGGTGATGCCGGCGTGCGGCTCCTGGCTGATCGCCGGGCGGACGCCCGACAACCACGTGCCCGGCGACAGGGCATGGACGGGGCCGATGGGCGCCTGGCTGTCGATGTTCGAGAACACCGTGGTCATCGCCTTGTATTTGTCCAGGGGCTTCAGGATGTCGCCGAGTTCACCGATCGCGCCCTCGCTGGCCGGTGTCCACTTGTTCATCACCGCGCCGTGCGGGAAGTAGATGAAGCCCACGTGCGGCGTCGTTTTAGCGGCTGTCTGCGCGAGGACCGTGCGTGCCGGAATCATCGCGTCGAGCAGCGGGAGGCCGAGCGTGGCGCCGAGAGCCCGAAGGACCGTGCGGCGCGTCAGGTGCTTTCTGGTGACATACATGTCTGTGGCTCCTTACCGTTCGACCATGCTCGACCTGAACGCCGGCGCGTTCACGATGCCCATCACGATGGACGAAAACCTGTAGTCGGTCGCCTTCCCGTTGCGGACGATCGCGCGGATGGCCGGCATGTCGTAGTACTCGAGGCTGCGGCCCAGCGCATATGTCGTGAGTCGTTCGGTCAGCGTCTGGACGAACTGCTCCGGATGGGCCAGCAGCGCCGCTCTCAGATCGGCGGGCCCGCTCACCGGCGTGCCGTCCACCAGCTTGCCGCTGGCGTCGATCCTGGTGCGCGTGAAAGCGTCCGTGGCGCGATACGCTCCGATGGTGTCGAAGTTCTCGAGCGCGAAGCCCAGCGGATCCATCACGCCGTGGCAGGCGTTGCAGGTCGGATTCGCCCGATGTGTCTCCATGATCTGGCGAATCGTCTTGAACTGCTCGCCTTCCTTGTTTTCCTTGAACGCCTCGACGTTGGGCGGCGGCGGCGCGGGCGGCGTGCCCAGCAGGTTCTCCAGGATGTAGGCGCCGCGCAGCACCGGGGACGTCCGGTTGGGATAGGCCGTCACCATCTGGACCGACGCCTTGCCCAGCAGGCCGAAGCGGTTCGGATCCGTCAGCGTCACGCGGCGGAACTCGTCGCCGCGCACGTTCGGCACCCGGTAATGCCTGGCAAGGCGCTCGTTCAGGAACGTGTAATCCGCCGAGAGCAGATCGGTCACGCTCCGATCTTCCCGGAACACGCTCTCCAGGAACAGCTCCATCTCGCGGCGGATCGCGGTGCGCAGCGGCGCGTCGAACGCCGGGTAGGTATATGGGTCCGGGTCGAGCGACGCCGTGTCGCGCACACGCAGCCACTGGAACGCGAAATTCGTCGTCAGCGTTTTCGAGCGAGGATCCGCGAGCATGCGGCGCACCTGCGCCTCGAACGTCTTCGGCGCGCTCAGTTTGCGCTGCTCGGCCAGCTTCAGCAATTCGTCGTCCGGGATGCTCGACCAGAGGAAGAACGACAGCCGCGACGCCAGTTCGAGATCGCTCAGCTTGTAGATCGCGCCCGGCTGGGCGTTCGCCGGCGGCGGCTCGGTGCGATACAGGAACTTCGCGCTCGACAGCATCGCCGTCAGCGCGTTCTCGATCCCGTACTCGAACGTCCCGGCCTCGCGGCCGTCGGCGTAGAACTGCATCAGGGGCGCCAGATCGGTATCGGTCACCGGGCGTCTGAACGCCCTGCGCGCCAGAGTCGAAACGATGCGCGAGGCGCACGCCGATTCTTCCGCGGGCGTAGCGGGTCGACACAGGAAGACCTTCCTGCGGTTTGGCGCTTCCACGGCGGCGCCCTTCGGATCGAACGGGCCGTCGATCGTCACGGTCGGAGCCGTGATGGGCCCACGTCCGGTCACGGCGGTGGTGCCGGGACTCAAGGTCCCCGTGCTCGCATAACCGGTGCCGGCGGCACCGGGTATGAAGCCGTAAAGCGCGCCCTCGCTCTCGACCAGACTGCGGCCCAGGGCCGCCATGACGACGGTGTGATCGCCTGCAGCCAGATGCGTCCGACCGCCGGTGTCTACCATCCGGCCGTCGACGGCGAACAGCGCGGGCTTGCCCGAGGTGCGTATTTCATATTCGCCTTCGAAGGGCGCGAGGAACGTTCCGGTGACGCCGGTACGGGCGCCGGGAGGCAGCGGAACGCCGGCATTCACCCCGCGAAGCGTCGTTTTCGTCTGACCGCCGGGAGCGGGCGCGCCGACGGCCTGCTTCGCCATCGCGCGGGCCGACATGATGTATTGATCGAGGAACGAGGGCGACACCTTCAACGCGCTGGCGATGTTGTCGAACCCTTCACTGATGTCGTCGTTTGGCAGCAGCGTCGACACGTCCACGTCGAGGCTGAACAGGTCGCGCATCGCGTTCGAGTACTCGGCGCGATTCAACCGGTGAATCCGCACGCTGCCGGGATTCGGGTTGGCGGCGCCCGCCGTGTCGAGCGTCGTCTCGAGATAGCCGGCGAGGGCCTGCAGATCGGCGACCGCGGGCCGCGCTGCCCCTGGCGGTGGCATCATGCCGCCACGCAGCTTGCGAATCGCGCGCTCCCACGCGAGCGCGTCCTTCTCGGGATGGGTGAGGTCGAGGCTGTCGAGCTCGAGCTTCGCCGTCTTCAGCCGCTGGTTGTGGCAGGTGACGCAGTAACGGTTGATGAGCGCCTGGTTTGGAGCGCTCGCCTGCGCTTCCGCTCGCGGCGCGATGAGCGTCGCGAGGGCAAACGGCAAAAGGCACAAGGCAGACTTAGACAATGCCACCCAGCTCCCTTGCGTGCGCCCAGAGCCCTCGATACGCCACGTAGAGGAACGTCGCAGCGTCCCCCGGCATCACATCCTTGAACTCGTCCACGGCCCTGGCGTCGATCATGTTCTGTGCGCCCTGGCCCTTCTTCATCAGCCCCACGAGCTTCTCGCGGATTCGTGTGATCGTCGCCTGGTTCGCCTGCAAGTCGGCCCTGGTCATCACCGGCCCCGACGCCGGGACGATCGTCGTGTGATCGTCGCACCGGTCCAGCAGCGCTTTCTGTGCGTTCTGCATGCCGCCAATCCAGCCGCCACAGAACCAGTCGAGCGCCGGGAGCCGGCCGGGCTGCACCGCGTCGCCCACCGCCAGCACGTTCGCGTTCTTGAAGTGTACGAACAGATCGCCGTCGGTGTGCGCCTGCGTCAGCAGGCCGTATTCGATCCGCTCGCCCCCGATCGTCATCTCGCCTGAAGTCGCACGGAACGTCTCCGTGGGCAGCGCCGCTTTCGCGCGAGGCGGATACACCTTGCCGCCTTCCCAGTCGCGAATGATCTCCTGCGTCATCCACAGCTTCGAGTTCAGGTGCGCGACGATCTTCGCCCCGGCCGTGGCCATCGCGTCGTTGCCGCCGGTGGATTCCAGATGGTAGTGCGTGTTGAAGACGGTGCTGACCGGGCCCGACAGCCTCAGCACCTCTTTCACAAGGGCGGGCGCGTGCGCGGCATCGCCCGCGTCCACCAGCACGCTCCCGTTGTCGCCCGCCAGCACGATCACGTTGTTGCCGGCGCCCGTAATGAGTCTGACCCGCTCGCCGAGCGGCGTTGTTAACGTTGCTAACGGGGCCGCAGGCGCTGTCTGCGCCCATGCCGTGCGCGGCAGAGCGAGCGGCAGGGTCCCCAGGGCCCCCGCCAACGTCTGCAGGAACGCTCGCCGGCCCGGGTACGCAAGGTGGCGTTTCATCGACCGACCGCCATTGTAAACGACGTAAGAGCGCCTGGCGGCGTTCATCTGTGCCCCTGGCCGCATGGCTTTTCCCAGGAAAACGGCCACCCGTGGTGCTGGCGTCCTGACGGGATTCGAACACTCTGCGGTCCAGCTAGCCGAACCCGGCCCGATCGGCATCCGGGTTGCAGTTTCAAATGGAAGTGGAAGGGGACGGTAACTCGTCGGCGAGTTAACTCATCAGAGGAGAATCGTCATGTTGTACTACGCACTCGTGTTCCTGGTTCTCGCGGTTATCGCCGGCGCGCTCGGCGCGTCAGGGGTTGCCGCGATGTCCACCAATTTCGCTTACGTCCTGTTCGTCGTGGCGCTGGTGCTGTTCGTGGTTCACTTGCTCAGCGGGCGGCGTACGCTGACACCGTAGCCACGCCTCCGTGGCGACTCGGACGTCCCAGCCCGAGCCGCCACGGCCTTGCCCTTCGCGACGGCTACTCTTCCTCGACCTCGTCCTCTGTTTCCGCGTCGTCATCCGAATCATCGTCGTCTTCGAACTCGGCATCATCGTCTTCGGTGTCGAGCGTTTCCTGCGTGTCGTCCGGGATCGCGTCAGGCGTCGCCTGCGTCCGCTGGGGAAATTCTGAACCGATGGCATCCGGATCCGGTGTGATGGGCTTGGGCTTCATGTGATTCTCCTGGTGGCCGATCCTCGGCGGTGGGCTAGCAATCGGTATACCGGTCGTCAGGAACACGGGCAATGCCGAATTCTGCAGAAGAGCCGGCCGGATAGTGGCTGCATTTGATGCAGTCCACACGGCGTCATGCATCCCATTGATGCGCCGGAACGCCGGAGAGTGCTGAGTTCGCAATAACCGTTCTCGGCCATACTTCCTGCTGTGGTCGGATCCGTAGCCGGGGCGTTTGCGTTCGTCGCTCTTGCGGGGGCGATGGTGTCCGGCAACGGGCGGTACACACCGCTCGCGATCGTGCTTGCGCTTGCCGGGTTCGGCGGCATGGCGGTGATGGCGCGGGAGACACTCCGCTCGCAGGCTCCCCCCGAGCGCACCTGGGAGCACGTGCTCACCGTCTCCCTTCTCTTGTGCCTGATCCTCGGGCTCACGACGCCGCCCGGCTCGTTCGTGCAGGGCGCCGCGTATCGCGTGGTGCAGGCCCTGGTGAACCTCGTTCTCATTGGCGCCGTGAGCCGCACGTTCCTGCGGCGCGTCCCTGTCTTCAGCTCGTGCCGTGCTGTTTTCTTCGCGGCGGTCGCCGCCGGCTTCGCGCTGAGGCTTGCGATGCCGGTGGTGTCACCGTCGCCGGTTATCGACGTGTTCGCGCAGTTCCAGGAGTCGGCGCAACACCTGCTCGACGGACTGAATCCGTACACGGTTCCCTTTTCAGACGTCTACCGCGGCGCGCGCGACTACGGCTACCGCACCTTCGGCTACGCCTACCTGCCCGCGAACATCCTGCCGCAGACCGTGTCGTACTGGCTGACCGGGGATATCCGCTACGGCTGCATCGCGGCAGAGGCCATCGTCGCCGTCGCGCTGTACCGGACCGCGAGGCCGGCGCCCGGGCGGCTCGCGCCGATGCTGGTCGTCCTCCTGTTTCTGTTTCACCCGCGGGGCCTGTACGTGATCGAGCAGGCCTGGACCGAGCCGTTCATCGCCGGCGCCTTTGCGTTGTTTTTATGGCTGCGCGATCGGACGCCGGCCAGCTTGTGGCCTGCCGCCGCGTACGGCTACATGCTCTCGCTCAAGCAGTATCTCGTCTACTTCGTGCTCCACCTGTTCATGATCGAACGGCGGCCGAAGGCGCTGGCCGCCGCGGCCGCGACGGGATTCCTCACGCTCGTCCCTTTCCTCGTCTGGAACCCGGCGAGCCTCTTCACCTACGGCGTCATGTTCCAGCTCGAAACGCCGTTCCGGCCCGATGGCCTCACGGTTGTGGCGCTCCTGTACCGCCTGTTCGGCTTCACCGCCGGCAAGTGGCTCGCCGCCCTTGTCGGGCTGGGCGTGGGCGTGTACACGTACTGGCGCTTCATCGCCCTCGGATTGCCGGGTTACCTGCTGGCTGTGACCCTGACGACTTACGCGATCTTTCTGTTCGGCAGCCAGGCGTTCTGCAACTACTACTACCTGGTCTCGGTGCTCTGCCTTTTCGTCATGGCCGTGCACGATCGACCAAAGGTGAGCTGGACTATCGTCGCAGCGCGCTGATCCCGAAAAGAGTCCCATGAGCCTTCGCCGCCCCCTTCAGGTGTTCCTGCTTCTCGCCGCCGTCATGATCGAGGTGGCGTGCACCAACCCCTTCGCCAGTTCGACCGCGCCCTCGCCCAACACGCCCAGCAGCGACTCGTTCAGCGGCTCGCTCGCGCCGGGCGGAGCGGTCGTGTTCACGTTCTCGGTCACGACGGCCGGCAGCGTCGGCGTGACGTTGACATCGGTTTCGCCGTCGACGACGAGCCCGCTGGGGCTCGGCGTAGGACCATCGAGCAACGGCGCGTGCACCGTGACGAACTCCACATCGTCGGCAGTCGCCGGTTCGGCCGCGCAGCTCACGGCGTCCGCGAATCCGGGTACCTACTGCGTGAGGGTTTCCGACGCCGGCAGCCTGACGGCCACCTCCACCGTGACGGTCAACGTCGCGCACTCGTAGCGCGCTATCGCGCGCTCCAGCCATCGCTCGCCGGCGAGCTTCATCGCGGTCACTGTGGCTGCGCCGGCTTCCAGTTCAGAATCACGAAAACAGGAGATCGGGACGGCGGTGATGGGACCGGGGGGCGTGATGGTTACAGGCGTGCACCAGCGGGTGCATTCGCGGCAGGACGAGCTGGCCGGCGCACTTTTCACAGTGCGCCGGTCATCGGAACGCGTGTCTTCTAGGTGCCGGCCGGGATGGCGCCTGCGATGTTCTCGAAGACCACGCTGACCTTCGTGCCGGCGAGCGCGACGGCGCCCACGCAGACGAGCGCGATCAGCGCGATGAGAAGGGCGTACTCGAGCAGGTCCTGTCCTTCGTCCTGCTTGACGAATGCGCGAAGACGGCTGAAAAAGGTCATGAGTTCCTCCAGCGCGTCTCCGGACGCGCGAATACACGTGCAGGAGCAACCCACGTGCCCGCGGCAGAAAATAGCCGTAACAGGCGTCAAGTCATTGACTTAGCTTAGATGGTGCTCGACCATTCACCGGCCCCGCTGATGGTGGAACTGTAAGCAGGATTACGCGGGCAGCCTGAACCCATCGATCCGGTACGATATGGCCCGTGAAGCTGAAGGACCTGCCCCGGGCATTCGGCTTCGGGTCGCCGCCCCGGGAGTACGGTCACGAAATCCTGACGTTTCCGCTGCCGGGCATCGGCGACGTGCGGTTCGCGCGCTGGCTGCACCCCGGTGAGACGCCGAAGAGCATCACCCCTGACAGCGTGGACGCCCTTCGATCGTTCCTCCGGGAAGGCGACGTCGCCATCGACATCGGCGCGCACACCGGCGATTCGACGCTGCCCATCGCCCTGGCGGTCGGCGCCAGCGGCGCCGTCTTCGCGCTCGAGCCCAACCCGTATGTCTTCCGGGTGCTGGAAGTGAACGCGTCGTTGAACACGTCCGCCGCGCGGATCGTGCCGCTGATGTTCGCAGCCATGCCGGCCGACGGCGAGTTCGAGTTCGAGTACTCGGACTCGGGCTACTGCAACGGCGGGTTTCACGAAGGCCTGAGCCGCTGGACGCACGGGCACTTTTCGACGCTGCGCGTCGCCGGCCGGAACCTCGCGGCGTACCTGCGCGAGCACGCCGCGGCTGATCTCGCGCGGCTGCGCTACATCAAGATCGACACCGAAGGCTTCGACCGTGCCGTCGTGCGATCGCTGGCCGACCTGCTGCGGGCACGGCGTCCCTATCTCAAGGCCGAGATCTACAAGCACCTGCCGGATGCCGAGCGCGCGGGTTTTCACGCGGATCTCCGCGGGCTTGGCTACCGCGTGTTCAAGTGCGGGGACGTCGAGTATCGCGGCGAGGAACTGGGGCCGGCCGACTTGAGCCGCTGGAAACACTTCGACGTGTTCGCCGTCCCCGAAGAGCTCCCGTAATCGGCCGGCCTCAAGCCGGCACTACTTCGCGTGCTCCCGCGCCAGCGCCGTGGCGCGCTCCAGGTTTCGGCTGGCCTGCGTGTGCTGCGGGTTGATGCGCAGCGCGACCTGGAACTCCCGCACGGCTTCATCCACCTGCCCCTGCTGCGCCAGCGTGATACCGAGGACGTTGTGCGCGTCCGCGTCGCCGGCGTTGAGCCGCAGCGCCTCGCGCGCCTGCGCAGACGCCTGCGCGATGTTCCCCTGCTCGAGCAATCGCGCCGCGCGGATCCGCGCCACGGTGGCCAGGCCCTGGTTGGCCGCGACGCTCGACGGGTCGGCGGCCAGCACTGCGCTGAACTGGCTGGCGCCCTCGTCGATCCGGCCCTGTCCGAGAAGCGCCTGGCCCATCAGGATCCGGGCCGGTATGCGATTCGGATGCGACGGGTTGGCGCCGATGAACAGATCGAGCACGTCGATCGCCTCCGCCCGCTGTCCCAGCAGAAAGAGCTCGGCCCCGAGGCCGGCCCGGGCGTCAGGGTAGTCCGCCACCGCCTCCCGCAGCTGGGCGATCGCTTCTTCGTGGCGGCCCGCCGTGACATATTCGGTCGCGAGCGCAAAACGCGCCCGCCCGTGCGGCCGCGTCGCGACGGCGCTTTCCCACAGCGTCAGGGGCGTGGCGTAATCCCGGTTGCGATAGGTGGTCCTCGCCGCGAGGGCCGCGACCGACACTGCCGCGACGCAGACGGCCGCAAGCGTCAGCGCCCGGGCGCGGGCGGGCCATTTCGCGCGCAGGCGCTCGACGAACGCCCGTGCGAGCGTGACCGCCAGCACCGACAATGCGGCGAGCGGCAGGTACATCCGCCGTTCCGCGCCGACCTCGCTGGCGATCGGCACCACGCTGGACGTCGGGGCCAGCGTCAGAAAGAACATGGCCCCGAGAAATCCAATCGCCGGCCACCGCACCAGCGCGACGACAGTTCCCGCGAGCAGCGCGAGCACGAGCAGCGCCTGGGGCAGGACATCGGTCACGCCGATCGCCCGCGGCAGGCCGTAGTCGATGACGAGGGCTCGCGGCCAGACCGCGAGGCCCACGTAGCGCGCGATCATCGCCGCCTGGTTCACCAGGTACGTCCAGGAGGACACGCTCGCTGCGCCAACCGTCGAACGGGGCCAGCGCCACATCAGCAGGCCCAGCTCCACCCACGTCGCGGCGAGGGCGCCGTAGAACCACCCGCGCTCGCGCGCGGCGTCGCGCCACGAGTCGAAGATGAAGACGCGGTCGTACAGCATCACCGCCAGCGGCGCGACGGCCATCGATTCCTTCGTCGCCATGCCCGCCGCGCACGATAGGACAGCCGTGGCGAGCCACCCGCCCGACTCGCGCCCGCGAATCGCGCCGTAGAGCGTCAGCAGGAAGAAGAACCCCATCATCGATTCGGTCCGCTGCGTCGCGTACTCGACCGTCTCGCTGAGCAGCGGATGCGCCACCCAGATCAGCGACGCGGCCAGGGCCAGGGCGTCGCCTGGCAGGCGCCCGTCGGCGCCTGCCAGCGTCAGCCGGACGATGCCGAAGAGCAGCAGCGCGCTGGCGATGAGCACCGCCAGGTTCCATACGTGGTAGCCCGTCTCGTCGAGGTTGCCAGCGGCGTAGTTGACGGCGAGCGACAGGTTGACGAGCGGCCGTCCGGCGGTTGGCGTCTCGAGCGGCGGCGACAGCGACTCCGACAACGGCAGCACGCTGCGGATCGTCGGGTTCGACACGATCGCCGGGTCGTCGTCCCAGATGAAGGGAGCCTTGAGGCCGTTCCAGTACGCGGCGAGGCCGACGGCGGCGACGATCAGGACGATCGCGTAAACGGGGATGCGGCGGGTACGGCCTGCTCGGGGCGCCATCGGGCGAGTCCCGCCAAGCCTAGCACGTACGCGCTGCAGGCCTTCAGGCCTACCATCGACGTCACCGTCCGACGATTCCCGCGACGATGCGTTCGGCTTCGGCCCGCGTGAAGTCGCCGCTGATGACCGCGGACGTCGTGATCGGGCTCCTGAGAACCGGCGCCATCACGACCGTTCCGTCGATCAGAATCGCGAGCGGCCTGCCGACGTGGCGGCCGGTGGCGATCGCGATCCTCCCCGCACCGGCGTCGTTGAACGTGAGGGCCACGCCGAACGTCGCAGCCGTGCGTCCCGCGATCAACTCTGCGTGCGCGATGTCGCTGTTGGTGAGGATCGCGTCCTCGTGCAGGTAGACCCGGCGCGTCCCGCCCGAAACGGCAACCTCGCGCAGCCCGGCGGCCGGTGTGTCCTCGGCGAGATGCACCTCGAAACGCACCGCGGCGACGACGTCCACCGCGATCGACGATCTGTACGCGATCGCGGCGCCGATCGCCCCGACCGCCACGACCGCTGCCGCGCGCGCGAACCTCCGCCTCGGCATCGCCCCGGCATGGGCCGCCGTCGGCCGATCGAGCACGCGGCGGCGGATCAGCTGCCGTTCCATGTCGCTTCGCCGCGGCTCGTAGCCGAGCGGGTCTGCTTCCCGAAACACGTCGCCCAGAGTTTTCATCGCATGTCTCCGATGTGTGGCTGGAGGAGAGATTTCAGCTCGCGCCGCGCCATCGAGAGGTGCCAGCCGACGGTGATGGCGCTGATGCCGAGGCAGGACGCAATCGCCGCGCGGCTCATGCCTTCGATCTCGTGCATGACGACGATGGCGCGCCGGCGGGGATGCAGGACGTCGAGCGCGGCCCAGACCACCCGCTTCGTGATCAGGGCCGACTCGATCGTGGAGGGGTAAATCGCCGTGCCGGCACGAAGCATCCCGGCGCTTCGCGCCCGCACCGACGCCCTGCGCCACTGATCGCGGCGGATGTTGACGAGTACCCGCACCAGCCAGGCTTCTTCCTCTCCAGCCGTGCCGGACGGAATCGACTGCAGGGACCGGGCCGCCTTGAAGAAGGTGTCCTGCACCAGGTCCCGCGCCTCGTCTGCGCTGCCTGTGAGCCGCCGCGCGAGGCGATACAGGCGATCTTCGTGAGCATCGAACAGGGCCGCCAGCCGCTCGCGCGGGCCATCGCCCTCGGGGGCTCCTGGAAGAGCAATGGCGGGATTCGCGGTCATATCTATATAAACGTCTGACGCCCCGGTTGTTTTGAGGGTCGCCGATTCCGCCGCGCACGGGGCCGGTATAATCCGGACACCTTCAGCGGTGACGCTGCGGTGCTCTCCGGAGGTGCCTGATGGCTGCTCGTCGCCTGTCCAGTCTCGTCGTCGTTGCCGCGCTGGCGTCGCTCGTGCCGGCAGGCGCCGCCGCCCAGTGGACCAACCCGACGCCGGGGCTGCCGCGCCTGCCCGACGGCAAGCCGAACCTGTCTGCGCCGGCGCCAAAGGCGCTCGATGGCAAGCCGGACCTGACCGGCGTCTGGCGAGGGGCGGCGCCCATCTACCGCTTCAACATCGCACAGGATTTGAAGCCCGAGGACATTCAGCCGTGGGCCGAGGCGCTCTTCCTGCAGCGCGTCCGCGATTCCCGGAAGGACAGTCCGCTCGCGCATTGCCAGCCCGTCAGCGTGCCCTTCCACGACTTCTTCGACCTGGTCCGGATCGTCCAGAACCCGGCCATGATCGTGCTGATGTTCGAATCGCCCAACAGCCCGCACCGGATCGTGTTCACCGACGGCCGCGAGCTTCCCAGGGATCCCAATCCGACCCGGCTCGGGTACTCGGTCGGACGATGGGAAGGAGACACGCTGGTGGTGACGACCACCGGTTTCAACGACAGAGGGTGGCTGGACAGCGCCGGGCATCCGCAGACCGAGTCCCTTCGGGTCACCGAGCGTTTCCGGCGGCGCGACATCGGCCACATGGATTTCGAAATCACCATCGACGATCCGAAGGTGTTCACGAAGCCGTTCACCGTGAAGGCCGAGCGGCAGCTGGCGCCGGATACGGAGGTGATGGAGGATGTGTGCGAGAACGAAATCGATCGCGCCCACCTGTCCGGTGACACCGGGATCAGATTGACTCCGCAGCAGGTGGCGCCGTATGCGGGCGTTTACGAGCTCGCGCCCGGGCGCCAGTTCACGATCGCGGTGGCGGGCGACCTGGTGTTCGTCCAGGGCCTCAACGAACCCAGGCTTCCGCTGCTCGTGCAATCGGAGACGCACTTCATGTCCACCGCGACGCCGAACGGCTTCGAGTTCGTCAAGGACGGGCAGGGCAAGGTCACGCACATCATGATGCGCGGCGCGGCCGGGGAACAGAAGGCAGTCCGCAAGAGCAACTAAGAAGTGGTGCAGGCCTTCAGGCCTGCTACTGCGCCCGCTCTTCGGCGCGCGCAGCGCTCAGGATGTTGCGCAGGCCGTAGTTTCCCTCGTGGCACTCGTACAGCATGATCGGCTCGTTGTCGTTCATGGTGAGGGGCAGCGAGAAGGTCCAGGGCTTCGTCCACGTCTTCGGATCCTCGACCGTCACCGACCAGCGCACTTTGTTGGCCGCCGTCCGCGTGAACCGCTCCGTGAAACGCAGCGTCTCCGGGTTCGCATTGCGGTAGATGCTGCGCGTGCGGAAGTTCGTCGTCTCGACCACGAGCGTGTCGCCTTCCCAGTGCCCGCGCGGATCCCCCATGTCGAGCTCGATGGACTTCGGGAGATGCGGGCGCGGCTGTGAGTCGATCGGGATGACCCGCGTTTCGTGGATCATCTCGTACTGGATGGCGACGAACCCAGGCCCCTGGACGATTCGCGACGAGTTGCCGTAGATGGTCGGCATGCCGGACGAGGGAAATCCGCGAGTGATGCAGCGATCGTAGAGGCTGCGATCCTCGTACGAGTCGGAGCCGCCGGCGTAGACGGCCTGCCGCGCGGACGCGGCGCGCTGCCGGCCTTCCGGCGTCAGCGGTGGAATCTTTCCGTCCTCGGGATCCGTGATCAGCCAGGCCTGCGCGCCGTCTTGGAGGCGGAACGCGTCCTGCCACCAGTTGCTCGGCGCGTCGAACGGTGTCTCGAACCGCTGAATCGTGTTGTCCTGGATCGCCTTTTTCGCTGCCCGGAGCTCAGCGCCGGTAATCTCCGAGAGCTTCCGGCCCGCGAATTCGTCGGGCCGCTCGAGCGGCGTGCCGGCCTCGTAGAGGTTCGTGTAGTTGCCCTGGAGATCGGGGTCGCCCCACGACGTCCGCGGCGTTTTGTAAGCGCCCGATTTCTTTACCTGCCCGCCCTGCCCGACCTGCCCGGCTTGCCCGCCCTGCCCAGCCCGGATCGGCGATTGCGAGGCGACGATGAATCCACC
>Ga0070665_100005145_pt1 | contig 13543 bp, 10 predicted proteins | sample KBSS13metaG_FD_65862 | JGI IMG/M metagenome (GOLD analysis project Ga0070665, IMG submission 65862) | Switchgrass rhizosphere microbial communities from Kellogg Biological Station, Michigan, USA - KBS S1-3 metaG | ecosystem: Host-associated > Plants > Roots > Rhizosphere > Soil ... | reverse complement strand
AGCTCCACCTCGGTGGCGGCGCCGACCTTGATCACGCACACGCCACCGGCCAGCTTCGCGAGGCGCTCCTGGAGCTTCTCGCGGTCCCAGTCGGAGTCGGTGTTCTCGATCTCGGCCTTGATCTGGTTGACCCGGCCCTCGACCTCGGTGCTGTCGCCACCACCGTCGACGATGGTCGTGTTGTCCTTGGTGACCACGACGCGACGGGCGGTGCCCAGCACGTCGAGCCCGACCTGGTCGAGCTTGAGGCCGACCTCGGGCGCCACGACCTGACCACCGGTCAGGGTCGCGATGTCCTGCATCATCGCCTTGCGGCGGTCACCGAACGCGGGGCTCTTGACCGCGACCGCGGTGAAGGTGCCACGGATCTTGTTGACCACCAGCGTCGACAGGGCTTCGCCCTCGACGTCCTCGGCGAGGATGAACAGCGGCTTGCCGGCGGCGATGACCTTCTCCAGCAGCGGGAGCAGGTCGGCGATCGCCGAGATCTTCCCCTGGTGGAGCAGGATGTAGGGGTCGTCGAGCACGGCCTCCATGCGCTCCGGGTCGGAGACGAAGTACGCCGAGATGTAGCCCTTGTCGAACTGCATGCCCTCGGTGAACTCGAGCTCGGTGCCCATGGTGTTGGACTCCTCGACCGTGATCACGCCGTCCTTGCCGACCTTGTCGAAGGCCTGCGCGAGCAGCTCGCCGATCAGCGAGTCGCGGCTGGAGATCGTGGCGACCGACGCCATGTCCTCCTTGGAGTCGACCTCGCGAGCGGCTTCACGCAGCGCGTCGCCCACAGCCTCGGCGGCGGCGTCCATGCCGCGCTTGAGGCTCATCGGGTTGGCGCCGGCGGCGACCGCGCGGAGACCCTCGTGGACCATCGCCTGGGCGAGGACCGTCGCGGTCGTCGTGCCGTCACCGGCCACGTCGTTGGTCTTGGTGGCGACTTCCTTGGTCAGCTGGGCGCCGAGGTTCTCGAACGGGTCGTCGAGCTCGATCTCGCGGGCGACCGTGACGCCGTCGTTGGTGATGGTGGGGGCGCCCCACTTCTTGTCGAGGACGACGTAGCGGCCCTTGGGGCCGAGCGTCACCTTGACGGCGTTCGCGAGCGCGTCGACACCGCGCTCGAGCGCACGCCGGGCGTTCTCGTCGAACGAGAGGATCTTGGGCATGGGTGCTCCTCAGATGAGTGAGGGTCGTCCGCCTGAGCGGCTGCTAGAGCACCTGCCCAGGCGGACGACCCGATGAAACGGAGTCAGGAAACGACGGCGAGGACGTCGCGGGCGGACAGGATGAGGTACTCGTCGCCGCCGTACTTCACCTCGGTGCCGCCGTACTTGCTGTAGATGACCTTGTCGCCCACCGCGACGTCCAGCGGGACGCGGTTGCCGTTGTCGTCGATGCGGCCGGGACCGATCGCCTGGACCTCGCCCTCCTGGGGCTTCTCCTTGGCGGTGTCGGGGATGACCAGACCGGACGCCGTGGTCTGCTCGGCCTCGAGGGGCTTGACGACGATCCGGTCCTCGAGGGGCTTGATGTTGACCGACACGATGTCGACCTCCACTTTCTCCACTGTGTGCGAGCTCGGGAGCCAGTGCTCCCGGACGTTGGAGCCTGCGCTGACGGGCGCCGTCGCGGGGGTCGTCCGTCGGGGCAAGCGTTGGCATTCTCGGGTCGAGAGTGCCAACGCCGAAACTAGCACTCACCGACAACGAGTGCCAACGCCGGTCCCGCCGTCGCGGCGTACCGTGCTTCCATGCCTCCCTCCGTGCTCTCCGCCCTCACCGACGCACTCGCCGACGGCTCGGTCGAGGTCGTCGACCTCACCGCCCCGCTGAGCAGCGAGACGCCGGTGATCCAGCTCCCGCCGGAGTTCGGCCAGACCGCGCGGTTCGAGCTCGAGCAGATCAGTGCCTACGACGATCGCGGACCCGCGTGGTACTGGAACAACTTCCGCAGCGGCGAGCACACCGGCACCCATTTCGACGCCCCCAACCACTGGGTCACCGGGCGGGGCGGGCTCGACGTGGCCGGCGTCCCGGTCGACCACCTGATCCGGCCCGCGGTGGTGCTGGACTTCAGTGCGCAGTGCGCCACCGACCCGGACTTCCTGCTCGAGGTGGACGACATCACCGCGTGGGAGCAGGAGCACGCGCCGCTCCCGGACGGCGGCTGGCTGCTCTACCGCACCGGCTGGGACGCGCGGTCCGACAGCCAGGAGCGCTTCAGCAACGCCGACGAGACCGGCCCGCACACCCCCGGGATGAGCCCGGAGTGCGCGCAGTGGGTGGCCGAGCAGTCACCGGTGGTGGGCGTGGGCGTCGAGACGGTCGGCACCGACGCCGGAGCCGCGCACTCCTTCGACCCGGCGTTCCCGTGCCACTCGTTCCTGATGGGCAGCGGCAAGTACGGCCTCACCCAGCTGCAGAACCTCGCCTCCCTGCCGCCCACCGGCGCGGTGCTCGTCGTCGGGCCGCTGCCGATCGTGACCGGGTCGGGGGCGCCGGCCCGAGCGGTCGCGCTCGTCGAGCGCTGACCGTGTCGTCGGTCGCGGAGGTCGTGGGCCGGACCCTCGTCGCGCACGGGATCGACCACGTGTTCGGCGTGGTCGGGTCGGGGAACTTCCACGTCACCAACGCGATGGTCGACGCCGGCGCGCGGTTCGTCGCGGCCCGGCACGAGGGCGGCGCGGCCACCATGGCCGACGCGTTCGCGCGGACGACGGACCGCCCGGCTGCCGTCACGGTGCACCAGGGCTGCGGGCTCACCAACGCGATGACCGGGATCACCGAGGCCGCGAAGAGCCGGACCCCCGTCGTGATCGTGGCCGCCGAGGTGACCGAGCCGAGGTCGAACTTCTTCGTCGACCAGTCGGCGCTGGCGACCGCGGTCGGAGCCCTGTCGCTCCGGGTCGACGACCCGGCAGCCGCCGCCGAGGTCGCCCGCGACGCCGTCCACACCGCGATGACCACACGACGTACGGTGCTGCTCAACCTGCCGCTGCAGGTGCAGGGCCAGGACTCGCCGCCCGCTGCGTCGCCGACGGACCTGGACGTCCCCGAACCGATCACACCCTCCGACACCGACCTGGATCGACTGGCCGAGGCCGTACGCCGGGCCGAGCGGCCGGTGTTCGTGGCCGGGCGCGGCGCCCGCGGGGCCGGACCCGCGGTCGCTCGGGCGGCCGAGGCGGCGGGCGCGCTGCTCGCCGAGTCGGCCGTGGCGAAGGGGCTCTTCGCCGGCCACCCCTGGTCACTGGGCGTCTCCGGTGGCTTCGCGTCACCCGGCGCGGCCGAGCTCATCCGCGGCGCCGATCTGATCGTCGGCTGGGGCTGTGCCCTCAACATGTGGACCATGCGGCACGGCACGCTGATCGCTCCCGGCGCGACGGTGGCGCAGGTCGACGACACCGCCGACGCCCTCGGTGCCCATCGCGACCTCACCTTCGGCGTCCTCGGAGACGTCGAGCAGACAGCGAACCGGCTGGCGACGCACCTGAGCGGCGAGGCCCGCACCGGCTATCGCGCCCACGACGTACGGCGGCGCCTCGACGCCGGCATCGGCTGGGCGACCGTGGACTACGAGGACCGCGGCGGGCACGGTCTGATCGACCCGCGCACCCTGAGCCGCGACCTCGACGCGCTCCTCCCCGGCGACCGGGTGGTGGCCGTAGACTCCGGCAACTTCATGGGCTACCCGGCGGCGTACCTCGACGTGCGGGACCACCACTCGTTCTGCTTCACCCAGGCCTTCCAGTCGATCGGGCTCGGCCTGGCGACCGCCATCGGCGCCGCCGTGGCGAGCCCCGGCCGACTCACCGTCGCGGCGCTCGGCGACGGCGGCGCGCTGATGTCGGCGATGGAGCTCGAGACGGTGATCCGGCTGGGCCTCGACCTGCTGGTCGTGGTCTACGACGACCACGCGTACGGCGCCGAGGTACACCACTTCGGACCCGACGGGGCCCCGCTCGGCACCGTCGTCTTCCCCGACACCGACATCGCCGCGATCGGCCGCGGCTTCGGCTTCGACGCCGTCACCGTGCGGGCGCCGGCCGACCTGGACGCCGTGCGCGCCTGGCTCGACGCCGGCCGGCCCCGGCCGATGCTGATCGACGCGAAGGTCGCCGACCAGGAGCCCTCGTGGTGGCTGGAGGAGGCGTTCCCCGGCCACTGACAGGATGGCCGCGTGGACCTGGACACCTTCCGGTGGTTGCTGACCGACGACGGTCAGTCGTTGCTCGCGGCCGCGAGCACCGCCGAGGGCACGCCGCTCCAGGTGCAGAAGCGGCTGCGTGAGGCCGCGGAGGCCGAGCAGGTGGCGGCCGCGCTCGGGCAGGTCGAGCTGCGTCGGCACGCCGCCGCCAAGCTCGGCGACGACGCCGCCCGGATGTACTTCACCCGCGAGGGTCTCGAGCAGGCGACCCGGGCGCCGGTCGCCCGGCACCGTGCGGCGCGGGTCGCGCTCGGCGGACCGAGCGTGGTGGACCTGACCTGCGGGATCGGTGGAGACCTGGTCGCGTTCGCCCGGGCCGGCCTGACCACGGCCGGGATCGACCTCGACCCGCTGCGAGTCGAGATCGCACGGGCCAACCTGGCGGCGCTCGGGCTCGGTGGAGCGGTCGAGGTCGGCGACGCCACCACGCTGGACGTGGCGCATTTCGCCACGGCGTACGCCGATCCCGCACGGCGCGGGGCCCGCGGCCGGACCTTCGACGCCCACGACTGGACCCCGCCCTGGACCTTCGTCGAGTCGCTGCTGACGGGTCACGCCTGCGTGAAGGTGGCACCGGGCATCCCGCACGCCCTCGTGCCGCGTCGCGCGGAGGCGGAGTGGGTCAGTGACCAGGGCGAGGTGAAGGAGGCCGTGCTCTGGTCACCGGCGCTCGCCTCGGCCGATCGCCGAGCCACGGTCATCGGCCGCGGAGGACTGGCCACCCTGACCGAGGAGGACGACCCCGGTGCTGACGTCGGCCCGGTCGCCGGCTACCTCTACGAGCCGGACGGCGCGGTGATCCGGGCCGGGCTGGTCACCGCCGTCGCGGCGGGCGTGCAGGGGCATCTGCTGGACCGGAGGATCGCCTACGTCGCGAGCGAGGCGGCGTACCACTCCCCCTTCGCCCGGGCCTATCAGGTGGTCGAGGAGCTCCCCTACCGCGAGAAGCAGCTGCGCGCCGCCCTCCGCGAGCGGAACGTCGGGGCCCTGACGATCAAGAAGCGCGGCATCGACGTGGCACCGGAGCAGCTGCGGAAGCGGCTGGGGCTGACCGGCGACGAGGCCGCGACGATCGTGCTCACGCGGGTCGCCGGCGAGGGCACCGCGCTGCTGGTCGAGCCGATCTGAGTCTCGTCGCGGGCGGGCTCGCGGGTCGTCGGCGGCGGTTTCATCAAGGTATGCAGCCGAGCCGGAACTCCCCTCGCTGAATTCACCCAGGGAAGTTCCGGTTGACCTACATACCTTGATGAAACGGTCTCCGTGCCGCCCTCACACCCCGAGCCAGGCGATCACAGCGAGGACCCGGCGGTTGTCGTCCGGCGCGAGGGGCAGGTCGAGCTTGGTGAAGATGTTGTTGGTGTGCTTGCCGACGGCCTTCTCGGTGACGAAGAGAGCCGCCGCGATCGCGGCGTTCGACCGCCCCTCCGCCATCAGGGCCAGGACCTCACGCTCGCGAGCGGTGAGCCGCTCGACCGGCGCCTGGCGGGCCATCACCGCGGACACCACGTGAGGGTCGAGCACGGTGCCGCCGGTCGCCACCCGGCCCAGGGCGTCGACGAACTCGCCGACGTCGCCGACCCGGTCCTTGAGCAGGTAGCCGATCCCGCCCTCACCGCTGGCGAGGAGCTCGCGGGCGTAGATGCGCTCGACGTACTGCGAGAGGACCATCACCGGGAACCCCGGCCGTCGGGACCGCACGGCCACCGCGGCCCGCAGTCCCTCGTCGGTGTGCGTCGGCGGCAGGCGAACGTCGAGCACCGCGCCCTCGACCGACCGGTCGGCGAGCGCCTCGTCCAGCTGGTCGGCGTGCTCGACCGCCGCGACCACCTCGTGCGCGTGCGCCTCGAGGATCCGGATCAGGCCGTCCCGGAGGAGGGCGTGGTCCTCGGCGAGGACGAGTCGCACGGCACCTCCAGCGTGACCAGCGTCGGCCCGCCCGCCGGGCTCGACACCCTCATCGTGCCGTCGAACGCCGCGAGCCGTTGCGCCACCCCCCGCATCCCTGTGCCGGACGTTGGGTCGGCACCGCCGCGGCCGTCGTCACCGACGACCACCCTCAGCAGGCCGGGCGCGTTCGCGAGCTCGACCCAGGCACGGGTCGCCCCGGCGTGCTTGGCGATGTTGGCGAGGCACTCGGCGACCGTGAAGTACGCCGCGGACTCGACCGGTGGGGCCAGGCCCGGCGGCGCCTCCCCGGTCACCTCGACCGGGACGGCCAGGTCGAGTGCCAACGCCTGGATCGCCGCCTTCAGTCCGCGGTCGGCCAGCACCGGCGGATGGATCCCGTGGACGACGTCGCGCAGGTCGCCGAGCGCGGCGCTGCTGGTCTGTCGTGCCTCCGTCAGCATCCGTCGCGCGGCGGCGGGGTCGCGCTCGACGAGCTCCGCGGCCATGCCCAGGGTCATCCCCAGGCCTGCGATCCTCGCCTGGGCGCCGTCGTGGAGGTCGCGCTCGATGCGACGCAGCTCGGCGGAGGAGTGGTCGAGGGACTGGTTGCGCGTCTCGGTCAGCACCTCCACGCGCTGCTCGAGGCGCTCGGTCGTGCCGAAGGTCAGGAACCAGCGGTCGACCCGGCTGCGCGCGGCCATGATCGGCCCGACCCCGAACCACCAGAAGAACCCGGTCACGACCGGGACGAACAGGATCAGCACGACCAACGACGCCGTCAGCGCCAGCGGCAGCGCGACCAGCAGCCAACCCAGGTCGCGCCAGCTCAGCGGATCGGCCGCGGCGACGCGGAGGCGCTCGATGCGGCTACCGCCCTCGAGGGTCCGGTACGGCGCGGGCACGGGCGAGCCGAGGACGTGGCCGGCCATCCGACGGTGCTGGTTCACCAGCCACCTTGTCGCCGGCACGGAGACCATCAGGATCGGGATGCCGATCACGATCACCGCGAGCACGGCGGCGACGACGTCCACGATGAACAGCACGAGCGCCAGCACCGCCAGGGGCAGCTGCACGGCGGCGTACCCCGTCATCCGCAGGCGTCCGGCTTTCGTCATGGGTCCAGTCTCGCCGATCGATGCGACGCAGACAGTGGGCCTAGGCCCACCCCCGATCCGGGTCCTGCCACTCCTGATCCGACCGTCGGATCTCCCGAGGCTGGACGAGTCCAGAAACAACCGACTCGAGGAGCCCGCCATGTCACCTCATCTGCACCGTCCCGGCCTCGTCGCCCGGGTGCCCCTGCGCGCCGCACGCTGGAGCGCTTCCCACCCCTGGCGTGCGATCGGCGCCTGGTTCGCGTTCGTCGCGGTCGCCGTCGCGCTCGCCGCGGTCATCCCGACCAAGCAGACCACCGACGCCGACTACCGGCTCGGCGAGTCCGGACGCGCCGACGCCATGTCGTCGGCCGGTCACTTCGCCGACGACCAGGTCGAGAGCGTCCTGATCACCGCCCGCGACGGTGGCGCACCCTCGCCGACCGAGGTCGCGCAGGTCGGTTCCCGCCTCCGGGCGGACCTGACCGGCGTCCCTGGCGTCACCCAGGTCACCGAGCCCCAGTGGAACGCCGGTCGCTCGGCCGCCCTGATCGACGTCCACCTGAAGAGCACCGTCGACGACGCGTCGCAGGTGCAGGCAAGAACGGCGGCGATCGCCCGGGCCCACGCCGACCTCCGGGTCCGCGAGGCAGGTGACGTCTCGGTCAACACCGCCATCAACGACCGGGTTGCCGAGGACCTGCACTCCGCCGAGGGGATCAGCCTGCCGATCACGGTCCTGCTGATGCTGCTCGCGTTCGGTGCCCTGATCGCGGCCGGCGTGCCTGTCCTGCTCGCCCTCACCTCGGTGGCGGCCACGATGGGCATCGCTGCCCCGATGTCGCACCTGATCCACGCCGAGCCGACGGTGAACAGCCTGATCGTGCTGATCGGCATGGCGGTCGGGGTCGACTACTCGTTGTTCTACCTCAAGCGTGAGCGCGAGGAGCGGGCCAAGGGGCACACGACCCTCGACGCGGTCGAGATCGCCGCGGCCACGTCCGGTCACTCGATCCTGGTATCCGGGGTCGCCGTGATGGCCTCGCTGGCCGGACTGTTCCTGGTCGGCAGCGCGACCTTCGCGTCGCTCGCCGCGGGATCGATCGTCGTCGTGGCGGTCGCCGTGATCGGCTCGGTCACCGTGCTGCCGGCGCTGCTGGTGAAGCTCGGCCGCTGGGTCGACCGTCCCCGACTGCCCCTGCTGTGGCGGGTCAACCGGCGGATCGGTCAGGGCGGCATCAGCCGTCGCATCCTGGCTCCCGTCGTACGTCGCCCCGTCGCCGCCCTGGTCGTCTCGCTGATCGCGCTGGTCGCTCTGGCGGCCCCCGCGCTCGGCATGAAGATCCACGACGGCAACCTCGACACGCTGCCCGCCTCGATCCCGCAGGTGCAGACCATGCACGCCATCGCCGACCAGTTCCCCAGCGAGGGAACGACCGCGACCGTGGTGGTGCACGGCACGGCCGCCCAGCACGACGAGGTGGTCCGGGCCGCCCGGTCGCTGGCCACGTCGGCCGCGGCGACGAAGTGGTTCGACCCGGCCGGGACGAGCGCGATCGAGACCGCGCCCGACGGGCGGACCGTGCGGCTGACGCTGCCGATCCCCTACTCGGCCTCGGACGACCGCTCGGCTGACGCCGTGCAGGAGCTGCGGGACCACCTGGTGCCGGACGCGTTCTCGGGGATGCCCGTGCAGCACGCGGTCGGCGGCGACGTCGCGGACTCGCTCGACTTCGCCTCGAACCAGTCGCACCGGCTGCCGTTCGTGATCGGGTTCGTGCTGCTGCTGACCCTGGTGATGATGCTGATGGCCTTCCGCAGCCTGGTCGTGGCGGCCCTGTCGTCCGCGCTCAACCTGCTGTCGGTCGGAGTCTCGTTCGGAGTCCTGACGCTGGTCTTCCAGCACGGCTGGTTCTCCGGCAGCCTCGGGTTCAGCACGCCGGGGTTCGTGATCGACTGGATCCCGCTGTTCGTGATGGTGGTCCTGGTCGGGCTCTCGATGGACTACAACGTGTTCGTCCTGGCCCGCATCCGGGAGCACGCCCTCAGCGGCATGCCCACCCGGCTCGCGGTCGAGCGCGGCATCAGCGACACGGCCGGTGTGATCACCAGTGCAGCGTCGGTGATGGTCTCGGTGTTCGCCATCTTCGTCACCCTCAGCATGATCGAGATGAAGATGATGGGGATCGCCCTGGCCGCGTCGATCCTGATCGACGCGACGCTGATCCGGCTGGTGATCCTGCCGGCGTCCCTGGTGCTGCTCGGTGAGCGTGCCTGGTGGCCGGCCCGGATCGACCGCCCGCGCGGCACGCTCGTCGAGTCCGAGCAGGAGCTGGTCGAGGTGGGCTGAGGGGCTCCCGTGGGGTACGCCGGCGGCGGGCCCGGGGTACCCCACGGGGTCTCGGGACGGCCCGCTTCCGGGAGATCCGCCTCTGACAGGATCGAACGGTGACACCGGACGACAGCCGCGGCCGCTGGGTCGCGCTGATCGTCTGCTGCAGCGCGATGTTCATGACGCTCCTCGACGTCAGCGTCACGAACGTCGCGCTGCCGTCGATCTCGGACTCGACCGGCGCCGGACCCTCGGAGCTCCAGTGGATCGTCTCGGGCTACACCCTGGCCTTCGGGCTGGTGCCGGTGCTCGGCGGCAAGCTGGGCGACGACCACGGCCGGCGGGTGATGTTCCAGGTCGGGGTCGCGGGGTTCGCGCTCACCTCCTTGATGTCGGGACTCGCACCCACCGCGCTGGTCCTGATCGCGGCCCGCGTCGCGCAAGGACTCTTCGGCGGGCTGATCAATCCGCAGGTCTCGGGCCTGGTCCAGCAGATGTTCCGCGGCGGCGAGCGCGGTCGCGCGTTCGGGGTGCTCGGTGCGACGGTCGGCCTCGGCACGGCGGTCGGGCCGGTCGTCGGAGGCCTGCTGATCGCGCTGGGCGGCCCGGACCTCGGATGGCGGCTCGTCTTCTTCATCAACGTCCCGATCGGCGTGGTCGTGATGCTGCTGGCCCGCCGCCTGCTCCCGGCGCCGACCGCGCCCGTCCGGCACCGGCTCGACATCGCGGGAGCCGCACTCCTCGGCGGCGCGACCTTCTGCGTGCTGTTCGCCTGCGTGGAGTACGACGCCCTCCGCGACACCCGCCTCGCCCTCCTCGGGGTCCCGGCTCTCGTCCTGGCCCTCCTCTTCTACCGCCGCGAGCGGGTGATGACGGCCGAGTCCCGTGAGCCCCTGGTCGACTTCCGGCTGTTCCGCCGCCCGTCGTACGTCGCGGGGATCACGCTCGCCCTCACGTTCTTCCCGGCGATGGCCGGCCTTCCCTTGGTGCTGGCCGTCTACTACCAGCGCGGCCTCGGCTACACCGCGCTCCAGTCGGCGCTCGGCGTGACCGCCTTCGCGGTGGGGAGCGCGGTGTCCGCGCCGCTCTCGGGTCGCGTCGTCACGCGGGTCGGGCGCCCGTTGGTCATCGGCGGTGCCGTCACCTTCGGGGTCGGCGCCGTCGCGCTGGCCCTCGTCGCACCGCACGTCCCGGCCGAGCACGCGGCCCTCGCGCTGGCCCTGCCCCTGTTCGTCATGGGGTGTGGGCAGGGAGCCCTGATCACCCCCAACCAGACGCTCGCCCTGATGGACGTGGACCCGCTGATGGGCAGCGCGGCCGGCGGCGTGCTCCAGACCGGTCAGCGGATCGGTCTCGCGATCGGCCAGGCCGTGATCGGCGCGGTCTTCTTCAGCTCCCTGGTCGGCAGCGGCCCGGACGCCTACGCCACCGCGCTCGGCCATGCCGTGATCGCGGCGATCTGCTTCGTCGTCCTCGCGATCGCGATCGGGGTCCACGACCTGGCGCGCGCGAGTCGGCGCCGCCCCTCCGTAGGCTGAGCGCGTGACCGAGGCCGACCCTCAGGACCTCGCCCGGCGCGCGGCCGAGCGGATCGCGGAGCTCACCGGCGTCGATCGGCATCGGGCGGTGGTCGTGCTCGGCTCGGGCTGGGGCCCGGCAGCAGCAGGGCTCGGCGAGCTGGTCGCGGAGCTCCCGATGACCGACGTCCCGGGCTTCGTGGCCCCGACGGCCGAGGGCCACCGCGGCACGATCGCGTCGTACGACGTCGACGGGGTGCCCACGCTGGTGCTCGCGGGGCGCACCCATCTCTACGAGGGGATGGGCCTCCGACCGGTCGTCCACGGCATCCGCACCGCCGCCTCCGCCGGGTGCTCGGTGGCCCTGCTGACCAACGCCAACGGCTCGCTCCGCACGGACCTCGAGATGGGCCAGGCCGTGCTGGTGCGCGACCACCTCAACCTGACCGGCACCTCGCCGATCGAGGGTACGCACTTCGTCGACCTCACCGACTGCTGGTCGGCGCGGCTGCGGGACCTCGCCCGGCAGAGCGACCCGTCGCTGGTGGAGGCGACGTACGCCTGGCTGCCCGGTCCGCACTACGAGACGCTCGCCGAGGCCGAGTGGGTACGCCGGATCGGCGGCGACGTGCTCGGGATGTCGACGGTGCCGGAGGCGATCGCGGGAAGAGAATGTGGTCTTGAGGTGCTCGGACTGTCGACGGTCACCGCGATCGAGGGCGAGTCCTCCGGGATCGACCCCGACGAGGTGGTGGCCGTCGCCGAACGCACGGCCGCACGGATCGGCCCGCTGCTCGCGGACCTGGTCAGAAAGGGAACGCCATGACAGCCATCGACGAGTCGTCGATCCGGAAGGCGCCACCGGCGCCCGGTGCGATCGAGGCCAACGGGATCAACGTCATCGACGAGTCCGAGCGGAAGGGGACGTCGGCCGGCCTGTTCTGGCCGTGGTGCGCCTCCAACATCTCGGTGCTCGCTGTGTCGTACGGCGCGTTCATGCTCAGCTACGGCGTCGGGTTCGGCCAGGCGGTCATCGCCGGGGTCATCGGAGTCGTCGGCGGCTTCCTGCTCGTCGGGCTCGTGTCGATCGCCGGCAAGCGCGGGTCCGCACCCACGCTGGTGCTGTCGCGCGCGCCGTTCGGTCGCTACGGCAACAGCCTGCCCGGCGCCGTGTCCTACCTCCTGCTGGTGGGCTGGGAGACGGTGCTCGTCTCGCTGTCGACCAAGGCGGTGGCGACGGTCTTCGCCCAGCTGGGCTGGAGCAGCGGGAACGGCGTGAAGATCGTGGCCTTCCTGCTCGTCGCGGCCGCGATCGTCGGGGCCGGCGTCCTCGGCTTCGACGCGATCATGCGGATCCAGCGCTGGCTGACCATCGCGATGCTGGTGGTCACCGCGGTCTACATCGTGCTCACCGTCGACGAGATCCACTGGAGCAGGGCGACCGACCTGTCGAACGGCTCGACGGCGGCCGTGATCGGCGCCGGGATCCTGGTGCTCACCGGGTTCGGCCTCGGCTGGGTCAACACAGCCGCCGACTACTCCCGCTACCTGCCGCGCAACACGCGCACGGGAGGCGTGGTGTTCTGGCCGACGATCGGCGGGAGCCTGCCGGTGCTGATCCTGGTCGGCTACGGCCTGCTGCTCTGCGCGTCCTCCTCCACCCTCAGCGACGCCGTCAGCGGCGACCCGATCGGCGGGCTCGCGACGGTCCTGCCCGACTGGTTCCTGGTGCCGTTCGTGCTGGTCTCGGTGGCCGGACTGATCAGCGGCGCGATCCTCGACCTCTACTCCTCCGGCCTGACCCTGCTCACGCTCGGGCTGAAGACGCCGCGCTTCGTCGCCGCCGGCATCGACGGCGTGCTGATGATCCTCGGCACGATCTACATCGTCTGGATCGCCGCGGACAACTTCCTCGGGATCTTCGAGGGCTTCCTGATCACCCTCGGCGTGCCGATGGCCGCGTGGGCCGGGATCTTCCTGGCCGACCTGCTGCTGCGCAGGCGCGACTACGACGAGCCGGCGCTGTACACGGCCAGCGGTCGGTACGCCGCCGTCGGGTGGCCCGCCGTCCTGCTGATGGCGGCCGCGACGGTGATCGGGTGGGGCCTGGTCGTCGAGCCGTACGGCGCGAAGGGCCTCGGCTGGCTGGGCTACCTGCTCGACCCACTGGGCTTCGACGGCGGCAAGGCGAGCGTCTGGGCCGGCGCCAGTCTCGGTGTACCGCTGGCCCTGGTGATCGGGTTCGTGGGCTACCTGGCGGCCGGTGCTGCTCGGGTGCGTGCTCAGGAGCGCGCGAGCTGACACCCCGGGTCGTCCGCCCCACCGGGTGCTCTAGCACCCACTCAAGCGGACGACCGACCTGACTCCCGGGTCGTCCGCCCCACCGGGTGCACTAGTACCCGCTCAAGCGGACGACCGACCTGACTCCCGGGTCGTCCGCCCCACCGGGTGCACTAGCACCCACTCAAGCGGACGACCGACCTGACTCCCGGGTCGTCCGCCCCACCGGGTGC
>Ga0070665_100005142_pt1 | contig 13549 bp, 11 predicted proteins | sample KBSS13metaG_FD_65862 | JGI IMG/M metagenome (GOLD analysis project Ga0070665, IMG submission 65862) | Switchgrass rhizosphere microbial communities from Kellogg Biological Station, Michigan, USA - KBS S1-3 metaG | ecosystem: Host-associated > Plants > Roots > Rhizosphere > Soil ... | reverse complement strand
CCGAGCAGCTGGCCGAAGCCTGCTACCAGCAGATGGAGGCCGCATGAGCGATCGCATGCGCCGCATCCATCGCATCCACTTCGTCGGCATCGGCGGCAGTGGCATGAGCGGCATCGCCGAAGTGTTGATCAATCTCGGCTACGAAGTGCAGGGCAGCGATCTCAAGCCCAACTCCGTGACCGAGCGGTTGACCCGCCTCGGCGCAAGGATCGTCTACGGCCACGCGGCGCAGAACATCGGCGAGGCCGACGTGGTGGTCACCTCGAGCGCGGTCTCCGAGGACAACCCCGAGGTGGTGGCGGCGCTGGGCAAGCGCATCCCGGTGGTGCCGCGCGCCGAGATGCTCGGCGAGCTCATGCGCTTCCGTTACGCCATCGCGGTGGCCGGCACGCATGGCAAGACCACGACCACCAGCCTCACGTCGTCGATCCTCGCCGAGGGCGGCGAAGACCCGACCTTCGTGATCGGCGGCCGGCTCAAGAGCGCCGGCACCAACGCGCGGCTGGGTGCGGGCAAGTACCTCGTGGCCGAGGCCGACGAGAGCGACGCCTCGTTCCTGCACCTGAACCCGATGATCGCCATCGTCACCAACATCGACAACGATCATCTCGGCACGCACCACGGCGACTTCGAGCAGCTCAAGGCGAGCTTCGTGGCCTTCCTGCACAACCTGCCGTTCTACGGGCTCGCCGTGTTGTGCGTGGACGACCCGCACGTGCGCGCCATCCTTTCCAAGGTGAACCGTCCGGTGGTGGGCTACGGTTTTTCCCCGGGCGCCGATCTGCACGCCGAGAACCTGCGGCGCGACGGGTTGAAGACCCACTTCGACGTGGTGCGCCGCGCCGATGGCCTGCACTTTCCCGTCACCATCAACCTGCCCGGCGTGCACAACGTGCTGAATTCGCTGGCGGCCATCGCCGTGGCGCTGGAGATCGGCATCTCGCACGAAGCCATCCAGCGCGCGCTCGCGAATTTCCAGGGCATCGACCGAAGGCTCACGCACGTCGCGGACGTCAAGCTGCCGGTCGGTGGCGACGCGGTCACCATCGTCGACGACTACGGGCATCACCCCACCGAGATCGCGGCGACACTCGACGCCATCCGCCAGGGCTACCCGGGGCGGCGCGTGGTGCTGGCATTCCAGCCGCATCGCTACACGCGCACGCGCGACCTGCTCGACGACTTCGCCAACGTGCTGTCCACCAGCGATTCGCTGCTGGTGACCGAGGTGTACGCCGCCGGCGAGGCGCCGATACCCGCCGCCGATGGCCGCGCGATCTGCCGCGCCATTCGCACGCGCGGCAAGGTCGAGCCGGTGTTCGTCGAGAAGGTCGAAGAGCTGCACGAGGCGCTGCGCGACGTGCTGCAGCCCGGTGACGTGCTGCTCACGGCCGGCGCCGGATCCATCAGCGCCGTGTCGCATGCGCTGCCGCAGAAGTTAGGGGCGTCCTCGGCCCGGAGGCAGGCGTGACGTGCCGGCCGCGTGGCGCATCAACTTCGAAGAGGCGTGCATCGTGACGCCGTCGCTGCGCATCGACCCGCGCTTCGAGCCGCGCATCCGGCGCGACGAGCCGATGTCGCGCCACACCTCCTGGCACGTGGGCGGGCCCGCGGACGTCTTCTTCACGCCGCAGGACCGCACCGACCTGCTGGCGTTCCTGGAAGTGCTGCCCACGGGCACGCCGCTCTTCTGGCTGGGCCTGGGCAGCAACCTGCTGGTCCGCGACGGCGGCATCCGCGGCGTGGTCATCGACACCACGGGGCTCGACCAGCTCGAGAGCATCGATGCGACGCACCTGTATGCCGACGCGGGCGTGCCCTGCGCGCGCATCGCGCGCCGCTGCATCTCGCTGCAGCTCGGCCCCGCGGAATTCTTCGCCGGCATCCCGGGCACGCTGGGCGGCGCGCTCACCATGAACGCCGGCGCGTTCGGTGGCGAGACCTGGCCGCGCGTGCGCGCGGTCGACGTCTGCGATGCGCGCGGCCGCGAGCGGCGCCGCGAGGCGCGCGAGTACTCCTATTCCTACCGGCGCATCGTGCCGCCGGTGCCGGGCGAATTCTTCCTGGGCGCGGTGCTCGAGTTCGAACCCCGGCCGGGACTCACCGACGACGGATTGCGCGACATGATCGCGCGCCGCAAGGAGAGCCAGCCCATCGGCGAGTGGAGCTGCGGCTCGACCTTCACCAACCCGAAGGGCGACCATGCCGCGCGCCTCATCGAGGCCGCGGGCCTCAAGGGCACGCGCATCGGCGACGTCATGGTGTCGCCCAAGCATGCCAACTTCCTGGTGAACGTCGAGGCGGCGCGCGCCGCCGACGTCGAGCATCTGGTGGCGCTGATCCAGCAGGAAGTGAAGCAGCAGTTCGGCGTGAACCTCACGCCGGAATTCAAGACAGTCGGGGAGGCGGGCTGATGCGCCTCCGCAACGATCCGCAGCTGGTACGCCACGCCACCGACCCGCGCGAGTTCGGCCGCGTCGCGGTGCTGCTCGGCGGCACCTCGAGCGAGCGCGAGATCTCGCTCAAGTCGGGCAATGCCTGCCTGGCCGCGCTGCAGAAGCGCGGCGTCGACGCGCATGCGTTCGATCCGAAGGAAAAGCCGCTCACCGAACTGCTGTCGCGCAAGTTCGATCGCGTGTTCATCGCGTTGCACGGGCCCGGCGGTGAGGACGGCACCTTGCAGGGCGCGCTGGAATTCCTCGGCTTGCCGTACACGGGCAGCGGCGTCATGGGTTCGGCCATCGGCATGGACAAGCTGCGCACCAAGCGGCTGGCGCAGGCCGTGGGCATTCCGACCACCGACTACCTGGTGCTGCGCAGCCCGGCCGACCTCGACAACTGCCTCGAACGGCTCGGCCTGCCGTTGATCGTGAAGCCGGCGACGCAGGGTTCCTCGGTGGGCATGACCAAGGTCGAGAGGGCCGAGCAGCTGCTGGCCGCCTACCAGGCCGCGGCGCTGCTCGAGCCCAATGTGTTCGCGGAGCCGTGGATCACCGGCGGTGAGTACACCGTCGCGGTGTTGCAGGGACGTGCGCTGCCGTCCATCCGCATCGAAACGCCATCGACGTTCTACGACTACCAGGCCAAGTATTTCCGCAACGACACGAAGTACTTCTGCCCGTCGGGGCTGTCCGGCGAGGCCGAGAAGCACCTGGCCAATCTCGCGCTGGCCACGTTCAACGCCGTGGGCGCGGAGGGCTGGGGTCGCGCGGACTTCATGATGGACAAGACCGGCCGGCCGTTCCTGCTGGAGATCAACACGGTCCCCGGCATGACGGATCACAGCCTGGTGCCCATGGCGGCGCGCGCGCTCGACATCAGCTTCGAGCAGCTGGTGTGGCAGGTGCTCGAGACCAGCTTCAGCCGCACGAGGATCGAGACATGATCTTCGCCGGCGGCAAGAACAAGAAGATGAATCGCCGCGTGAGCAGCGAGCAGAGGCCGCGCGTCAGCGCCAAGCTGCTCGCCAAGCTGGGCCTCGGCGCGCTGGCGCTGGGCGCGCTCGGCATCGCGCTGACGCTCACGCTCGGCGCGCTCGACCAGAACATCACGCAGGTCTCGGTGACCGGGCGCTTCCAGCGCGTCTCACCGGTCGAAGTGGAGCAGGCGGTCAAGGCGCGCGTCCGCGACATCGGCCTGGTGAGCGTCGACCTGGCGGCGGTGCGCCGCGCGGTCGAGCAACTGCCGTGGGTGGACAGCGCCACGGTGGAGCGCCAGTGGCCGCGCGCGCTCAACATCCGCGTGGTCGAACAGGTCGCGGCGGCACGCTGGGGCGCGAACGGGTTGCTGAATACGCGCGGCGAATTGTTCATCTCCGAGGCGCGGCACATTCCACCGGAACTGCCGCGGCTCTCCGGCCCGCCGGGCAGCGAGGCCGAGGTGGCGCGCCGCTATCTCGCCGCGCAGGGCCAGCTCATCGAGGCCGGCATGCGGCTCACCGCGGTAAGGCTGGATTTACGCGGTGCCTGGGAGTTCGATCTCGACAACGGCATCACCGTGCGGCTCGGCCGCCGCCAGGTCGACGAGCGCTTCCAGCGCTTCGTCACCACCGGTGTCGGGCAGATCGCCACGCACACCAGCGACATCAGCTACATCGACATGCGCTACACGAATGGGTTCGCGATCGGCTGGCGCGCGGGCAACCAGCGCGTCGCGGCCGGCAACCCCGAGGACGACAACTCAGATGGCTAACTACATCAACTATATGGGCAAGCGACCCGACAAGAACCTGATCATCGGCCTGGACGTCGGCACCTCGAAGATCGCCGCGCTGGTGGGCGAGGTGGGACCGGACAACTCGATCGAGGTGATCGGCATCGGCGTGCAACCCTCGCGCGGCCTGAAGAAGGGCGTGGTGGTGAACATCGAATCGACGGTGCAGTCGATCCAGCGCGCCATCGAGGAAGCCGAGCTCATGGCCGGCTGCGAGATCCGCAGCGTGTTCGCCGGCATCGCCGGCAGCCATGTGCGCAGCCTCAATTCCCACGGCGTGGTCGCGATCCGCGACCGCGAGGTCAGCCACACCGACGTCGAACACGTGGTGGACGCGGCCAAGGCCGTGGCCATTCCCGCCGACCAGAAGATCCTGCACGTGCTGCCGCAGGAATTCATCATCGACGGGCAGGAAGGCATCCGCGATCCCATCGGCATGTCGGGCGTGCGGCTCGAGGCCAAGGTGCACATCGTCACCGGCGCCGACAGCGCCGCGCAGAACATCGAGAAGTGCATCCAGCGCTGCGGGCTCGAGGTCGACGACATCGTGCTCGAGCAGCTGGCTTCGAGCTTCGCCTGCCTCACCGAGGACGAGAAGGATCTCGGCGTCTGCATCATCGACATCGGTGGCGGTACCACCGATCTCGCGGTGTTCTCGCAGGGCGCTATTCGCCATACGGCAGTTTTGCCGATCGCCGGCGACCAGGTGACCAACGACATCGCCATCTCGATGCGCACGCCCACGCAGTACGCCGAGGACATCAAGGTCAAGTACGCCTGCGCCTTGTCGCAGCTCGCCAACCCCGACGAGAGCATCGAGGTGCCGAGCGTCGGCGACCGGCCCGCGCGCCGGCTCGCGCGCCAGACGCTGGCCGAGGTGGTCGAGCCGCGCTACGAGGAGATCTTCGCACTGGCGCGCGAGGAACTGCGCCGCTCGGGCTTCGAGGAAATCATCGCCGCGGGCATCGTGCTCACCGGCGGCAGCGCCAAGATGGAAGGCGCCATCGAGCTCGCCGAGGAAGTTTTCCACGTGCCGGTACGCCTCGGCGTGCCGCAGCACATCAAGGGCCTCTCCGACGTGGTCCGCAATCCCATCTACTCGACCGGCGCCGGCCTGTTGCTGTACGCGCGCGACAACGCGTTCGCGGGCAACCGGGGCAAGTCGATCGCCGGCAACGCCCGCAGCATGGCCGAGCGCATGAAGAACTGGTTCCAGGGCAATTTCTGACGATGTTCAAAACGAAGCTGACAGCCTCGTCTAACTAGTGAAGGAGCGACACAAATGTTCGAACTGATGGATGCTTACAGCCAGAACGCTGTAATCAAGGTAATAGGGGTGGGCGGCGGCGGCGGCAACGCGGTCGCGCACATGGTCACCAGCGGCATCGAGGGCGTGGAGTTCATGTGCATCAATACCGATGCGCAGGCGCTCAAGCACTCGAAGGTCAAGACGTCGTTGCAGATCGGCTGCAACATCACCAAGGGTTTGGGCGCCGGCGCCGATCCGGAAGTCGGCCGCCAGGCCGCGATGGAAGACCGCGATCGCATCATCGAGATGATCGAGGGCTGCGACATGTTGTTCATCACCGCAGGCATGGGCGGTGGCACGGGCACGGGCGCCGCGCCGGTGGTCGCGCAGGTCGCTAAGGAGCTCGGCATCCTCACGGTGGCCGTGGTCACGCGTCCCTTCGAGATGGAAGGCGGCAAGCGCACGCTGGTCGCGAACCACGGACTCTCCGAGCTCGGCAAGTACGTCGACTCGCTGATCACCATCCCGAACCAGAAACTGCTGACGGTGCTCGGCGCCAAGACCACGTTGTTAGACGCGTTCAAGAGCGCGAACCACGTGCTGCAGGGCGCGGTGCAGGGCATCGCCGAACTGATCACGCGTCCCGGCCTCATCAACGTGGACTTCGCCGACGTGCGCACGGTGATGAGCGAAACCGGCATGGCGATGATGGGATCGGGCGTGGCGCGCGGCGAGAACCGCGCCAAGGAAGCGGCCGAGATGGCCGTGTCCTCGCCGTTGCTCGAAGACATCAACCTGCAGGGCGCGCACGGCATCCTCGTGAACGTCACCGCCGGCATGGACCTCTCGATCGGCGAGTTCCAGCAGGTGGGCGAGATCGTGAAGCAGTTCGCATCGGACGACGCCACCGTGGTCGTGGGAACCGTGATCGATCCGGAGTTGTCGGATGAGATGCGCGTCACCGTGGTTGCCACGGGGCTGGGTCGCCCCGAGGTCGCTTCGGGTCGCGCACCTTATGGACGCGACGTCCCGACGCTGCAGAAGGTGGCTCCGCCAGCCGCGCAAGCTGCCCAGGAACCTCCGATGCGGGTAGTCCCGCGCCGTCCGCTGACAGCGGCCGACTATGCCGCGCTGGACAAGCCGGCCGTGCAACGTCAAAGGGCCGTAGGGGACGGCCTGCATGCGGCGCCGGAGTCCGAGGATGTCCTGGATATCCCGGCTTTCCTGCGTCGGCAGGCCGACTAGCTCGAATGGGTTATCGGACTGAATAAGGCAATTGTGTTACGGTAGCGCCCCTTCGAGGGGCACGGTGCGCGTCATGTCAAGTGGCATGAGCGCTACGCTCCCCGATGCCCCCTCTTGAGGTGGCGCTACCCGTGACCCGTTGAACCTTCTGATCCCAGAGGGCGGCACCGGGAGACCAGGCCAATGCTCGGACAACGCACGCTGAAAAATTCCATCCGCGCCCAGGGTGTCGGTTTGCATACCGGCCAGAAGGTGCTGATGACGCTCCGCCCCGCGGCGGCCGATTCCGGCATCGTGTTCCGACGCACGGATCTCGAGCCGCCAGCCGAGGTGCGCGCGTACGCCGAGAACGTCGGCGACACCCAGCTCGGCACCACTCTTATTAATGGCAACGCGCGCGTCTCCACGGTCGAGCACCTGTTGTCCGCGTTCGCGGGCCTGGGGATCGACAACGCGCACGTCGAGCTCAGCGCGCCCGAAGTGCCGATCATGGACGGCAGCGCGGGCCCGTTCGTGTTCCTGCTGCAATCCGCGGGCTTCGAAGAGCTGCGCGCGCCGAAGAAGTTCGTGCGCATCAAGCAGCGTGTGCGCGTCGAGGACGGCGACAAGTGGGCCGAGTTCAAGCCGTTCGACGGCTTCAAGGTCAACTTCGAAATCGAGTTCAACCACCCGCTGTTCAAGCGCCGCGGCCAGAAGGCGTCGATGGACTTCTCCACGACGTCGTACCTGAAGGAAGTGTCCCGCGCACGCACCTTCGGCTTCATGCGCGACCTCGAGATGATGCGCGCGCGCAACCTGGCGCTCGGCGGCAACCTCGACAATGCCATCGTGCTCGACGATTTCCGCGTGCTCAACGAAGACGGCCTGCGTTACGAGGACGAGTTCGTGAAGCACAAGATCCTCGACGCCATCGGCGATCTCTATCTACTCGGTCACAGCCTGATCGGCGAGTTCACCGGCCACAAGTCCGGCCACAAGCTCAACAACCAGCTGCTGCGCAAGTTGATCGCGGATGCCTCCACGTGGGAGGCGGTGACCTTCGAGAAGCCCTCGGACGCGCCCATCGCCTACGTGCAGCCGCCGCCGGTGCCGGTGGGCTCGGCGATCTGAGACGGGCCCCTCGTCGTAAAGATGGCGCGCCCGCGGCAAGTCCTTGCCGCCGTCTTGTAGTCCACTTTCGACGCGCCCGGATTCCTTGATCCGGAACACCCTTTCGCGTTCCAGTTCGGTGCAATTTGGCCGATACATCGGTTCGGAGGAACCCCTGTGTCGGTCTCGGAAAACCACGGAAAACTGAATCGCCGCGCGCTGCTGCTGGGCGCGATATTCCTCGCCGGTGGCGCCGCGGCGCTGACGCGTTTCGCGCGCCAGCCGTCGGTCAGCGCCGATGCCGGCCCGGTGTTCTCCCCCGACCAGTTCGCGCTGCTCGAGCAGGTCGTGGACACCATGATCCCGGCCACCGATACGCCCGGCGCGCTGGATGCCGGCGTGCCGGCATTCCTGCGCGACATGCTCGCCAACTGGGGCTCGCATGAAAGCCATGCGCAGATCCTCGCCGTGCTCGACAGCATCGAGATGCAGGCGTGGAGCCGCTTCGGTGCCTCATTCCTCGCGTTGCCCGGCGAACGCCGGCTCGAAGTGATGCGCAACCTGGATGCCGACGCGGTGGGTCGCCAGGACCCGGCCTACGGCAAGTTCAAATGGCTGGTGCTGGTCGGCTACTACCAGTCCGAAGCCGGCGCCACGCAGGAACTGCATTACGAACTCGTGCCCGGCGCGTGGCGCGCCTGCCTGCCGCTTGCCGAAGTCGGCCGCGCATCGGCGGTCTGAGAGCGCGAGGCATGGATTTCGACGCGATCGTGGTGGGCTCCGGAATCAGCGGCGGCTGGGTCGCGAAGGAGCTGTGCGAGCGGGGCTTGAAGACGCTGGTGATCGAGCGCGGTCGGCACGTCGAGCACCGCGCTGACTACCAGGATTTCGCGACGCCCTGGGAGGTGCCCAACCGCGGTCTCGTGCCCGAGGACGAGCGCGCGCGCGACTATCCCATCCAGAGCACCAGCTACGCGTTCAATTCCGCGTCGAAGCAATGGTGGGTGCGCGACAGCGAACATCCCTATTCGACGCCGAGCGATCGGCCATTCTCGTGGATCCGTGGCTATCACCTGGGTGGCCGATCGATCACCTGGGGCCGGCAGACCTATCGACTCAGCGACTACGACTTCAACGCCAACCTCAAGGACGGCAACGGCATCGACTGGCCGATCCGCTACGCCGACATTTCGCCGTGGTACGACCGCGTCGAGCGCTTCGCCGGTATTTCCGGTTCCATCGAGGGACTCGAGCAGTTGCCCGACGGGCAATTCCTGCCACCGCTCGATCTCAACTGCCTCGAGCGAGCGTTCAAGCAGCAGACCGAGACCGATCACCCGACGCGGCGCGTGACCATTGGCCGCTGCGCGCACCTCACCGAGCCCACGCCCGAGCACATCGCGCTCGGCCGCGGCCCCTGCCAGCTGCGCAGCACCTGTGAGCGTGGCTGCAGCTACGGTGCGTATTTCTCCTCGCTCTCGGGCACGCTGCCGGCGGCGAAGAAGACCGGCAACCTCACCATCGTCACGGACGCGATTGTCGAGCGTCTCGACTACGACCATGCCAAGCGCCGTGTTTCGGCGGTGCGTGTCATCGATTCGAAGACCGGCGAGGGCCGTTCGTACCAGGCGCGCGTGGTGTTCCTGTGCGCCTCGACCATTGGCAGCACGCAGATCCTGCTGCAGTCGCGCTCGGAATATTTCCCCAACGGCCTCGCAAACCGCTCCGACGCGCTGGGCCGCTATCTCATGGACCACGTGGTGGGCATCGGCGCGCGCGGCACGCACCCGGGATACCTCGACCGTTACTACTACGGCCGCCGGCCCACCGGTATCTATCTACCGCGCTACGTGAACATCACGGAGCAGGAGGGCGACTTCCTGCGCGGCTTCACCTTCCAGGGCTATTCGTGGCGCAGCAGCTGGTGGCGCGGCGCGAGTGAAGTCGGAATGGGCATCGAGCTCAAGCAGCGGCTGCGCAATCCGGGCAAGTGGGAAATGCTGCTGATCGGCTTCGCGGAGATGCTGCCCAGGGCCGACAACCGCGTGTCTCTATTGGAACGCAAGGACAAGTGGGGGCTGCCCCTGGTCCACATCGATTGCACGCACGGCGAGAACGAGCGCCGGCTGGTCGAGCGCGCCAACCGCGACGCGGCCGCCATGCTGGCGGCGGCGGGTTTCGAGAACATCCAGTCGAATGGGCCCATGAAGCCGCCGGGTGATTGCGTCCATGAGATGGGCACCGCGCGCATGGGCCGCGATCCGGCGACCTCGGTGCTGAACCGCTACAACCAGGCGCACGATGTCTCGAACCTGTTCGTCACCGACGGGTCCTGCATGACCTCGTCCGGGACCGCGAATCCGTCCCTGACCTACATGGCTCTTTCGGCCCGGGCCGCGAACCACGCGGCCGACCTGCTGGGATCGGGGGAAATTTGAGCGCCGGTTATCGTCTTTTCGGGGCGCCGGCAGGCCGGATACGGACCACCAGTTCCTTCAAGTCCGGGACCAGCTCCCGGAGCCGCGGCTCGGCTTCGGCCAGCGCAAAACGCATGCGGGCGGCCCAGGCGGAGGATCCGGCGACCACGGTGATTTTCCCGGCCTCCAGGGTGCAGCGATTTACCTTATTGGCGAGCTCCGGACCCAAGGCATTCATTACTGCGACATGCCACTCGGACCCCTCGGCGGTGGCTGGTGCACCCTCTACCAGTGTTGGCAGGCGTGCCGAGATTAAGTCAGCGACCGACCGCGGGGAAAACCCTTGGCGGATCCTTTGCTTGTCTCGGTTGGGTGATTTGGGCATAGTTTCGCGCCTGCTGGGCCTTACGGTTTCGCTTGAACATTGCTCTAGGGAGCGGACGACGAGGATGCCAGCCATGTGCAAAGCTTTGAAGTTACTTGGGTCGCCGCCCAAAACAACTCCAATGGCGACCGGTAGCCCGAGCGAAGTAGCCCCGGAGCTCGCGCGATGAACATCATCTTCTTCTCGCGTCGCGAAGGTCGCGCCCGGCACTTCAACCTGGGCCATCCCCTGGCCGTGGCGGGGTTCGCCACCGTTCTCATCGCAATCCTCGCCACCGCCTTCAGTCTCGGTTTCAAGATCGGCGAGAGCAAGAGCAGCGCGCCGCGCGGCGTCGCCACCTGGTCCGCGACCCTGGCCGAGCAACAGGCCGAGATCAAGGAATTGAAGGCCGAGCTGCAGCGCCGCGTCGACGCGGTGGCCATGCGCATCGGCCAGATGAATGCCCATGTCATCCGCCTGGACGCGCTGGGCAAGCGCCTCACGCAGATGGCCAATATCGACGGTCGTGAATTCGACTTCGGCAGCGAGCCGGCCGTGGGCGGACCCGAATCCGACATCGGCGCCGCCATGCAGGCCCCGGACCTGAACGCGCTGCTGAATGGCCTCGAGCAGAAGATCTCCTCGCGCGATGCGCAGCTCGCGGCGCTGGAGAATGCGCTGCTCTCGAAGAAGCTCGACGAGCAGATCCGTCCCGATGGCCGCCCCGTCAAGGAAGGCCACATTTCCTCGTATTTCGGCGAACGCCAGGACCCGTTCACGGGGCACCAGGCCTGGCACAAGGGCATCGATTTCGCGAGCCCGCTGGGTTCCGACGTGGTGGCGGTCGCCGCTGGCGTGGTCACCTTCGCCGGCGAGAAGGCCGGCTACGGCAACCTCATCGAGGTCAGCCATGGCAATGGCCTGATCACGCGCTACGGCCACAACCGCGCCCTCGCGGTGGGTGTGGGCCGTACGGTGGCGCGCGGCGACACGGTCGCCTTCGTCGGCTCCACCGGCCGTTCGACCGGCCCGCACGTGCACTTCGAGGTGCTCAAGGACGGCCGCCAGATCGATCCGCTGACCTTCATCGGACGTTAGATTTCGCTGCCTTCCGGTGGCGCCGAACAAGGCCCCGCACACGCGGGGCTTTTTCGTTGGGGGGCAGCCCCCGTTTCCCAGCAAAAGGGGTCAGTCCTTTAGCCCGGTATTTGACGCGCTAGGGTTGTGCGCCTGAGGGCTGACCCCATTTGCTGGGAAACGGGGGCTGCCCCCAACTGAAACCAGTACCGTGCGCTCAGGTCTATCCGTAGAATACCGGCCCGGCCTCGTGGCGCGTTGTCGTAAGTCGCTGACTGCATTGCAGTTTTCGGGTCGCAATTTTCTGGCAAGGATCCTTTAAGTGCTCAATCTCCTGACGCGACTTTTCGGCAGTCGCAACGATCGCATCGTCCGCGGCTACGAATCGACGGTGCGCAAGGCCGCTGGCTTCGAGACCGCCCTGAAGGCGCTCAGCGACGAAGCCCTCGCCGCCAAGACCGACGAATTCCGCAAGCGTCTCGCCGACGGCGAGAAACTCAACGACCTCGCGCCGGAGGCCTTCGCCGTGGTGCGCGAAGCCGCGTTCCGCACGCTGAAGATGCGGCACTTCGACGTGCAGCTCATCGGTGGCCTCACGCTCAACGACGGCCGCATCGCCGAGATGCGCACCGGCGAAGGCAAGACGCTGATGTCGACGCTGGCCGCGTACCTCAATGCGCTGCCCGGCGAGGGCGTGCACGTGGTCACCGTCAACGAATACCTCGCGCAGCGCGACGCCGACTGGATGGGACCCATCTACCGGTTCCTCAAGCTGAGCGTCGGCGTCATCCGCAACCAGCAGGAGACGGCCGAGAAACGCGCCGCGTACGCCTGCGACATCACCTACGGCACCAACAACGAATTCGGCTTCGACTACCTGCGCGACAACCTGGCCTTCAGTCTCCAGGACCGCGTGCAACGCAAGCTGGCGTTCGCCATCGTCGACGAAGTCGACTCGATCCTCATCGACGAAGCGCGCACGCCGCTGATCATTTCCGGCCCCGCGGAAGAGAACACCGAGCTCTACACCAAGATCGACAAGCTGGTGCCGCGCCTGGTGAAGCAGGAAACCGAGGAAGGACCCGGCGACTACAGCGTCGACGAGAAGCAGAAGCAGACCCACATGACCGAGGCCGGTCACGAGAAGGTCGAGCAGCTGATGCTCGAGTCGGGCCTGCTGCGCGAAGGCGAGAGTCTCTACGACCCGTCGAACATCCGTCTCATGCATCACCTGAACGCGGCGCTGCGGGCGCATGCGATCTACAAGCGCGACGTGGAATACATCGTGCGCGGCGGCGAGGTGATCATCGTCGACGAGTTCACCGGCCGTACCATGCCGGGCCGGCGCTGGTCGGACGGCCTGCACCAGGCGGTGGAGGCGAAGGAAGGCGTCAAGGTGCGAGCGGAAAACCAGACCGTCGCGTCGATCACCTTCCAGAACTACTTCCGCATCTACAAGAAACTCTCCGGCATGACCGGCACGGCGGACACCGAAGCGCCGGAGTTCATGCAGATCTACGGCCTGGAAGTGGTGGTGATCCCGACCAACAAGCCGATGATCCGCAAGGACAACGCGGACTTCGTCTACCTGACGCAGCAGGACAAGTACAAGGCCATCATCGAGGACATCGAGGACTGCGTGAAGCGCGGCCAGCCGGTGCTGGTGGGCACCACCTCGATCGAAAGTTCGGAACTGATCTCCGACGTGCTCACCAAGCACAAGATCGCGCACGACGTGTTGAACGCCAAGCAGCACGAGCGTGAAGCGCACATCGTGGAGAACGCCGGCATGCCGGGCAGGGTCACCATCGCCACGAATATGGCTGGCCGCGGTACCGACATCAAACTCGGCGGAAATTTCGAGGCCGAGATCGAGGCCGCGGCCAATGCCGCGGG
>Ga0070665_100005139_pt1 | contig 13555 bp, 12 predicted proteins | sample KBSS13metaG_FD_65862 | JGI IMG/M metagenome (GOLD analysis project Ga0070665, IMG submission 65862) | Switchgrass rhizosphere microbial communities from Kellogg Biological Station, Michigan, USA - KBS S1-3 metaG | ecosystem: Host-associated > Plants > Roots > Rhizosphere > Soil ... | reverse complement strand
CCGCCATCAACATCGCCGCCGTCTTCGCAATCACCAGCGGCCGGAAAATACGTCCTTCCGCTCCGCTCAGTGCAAACACCGGCAGAAAGGCAACCAGCAGAATCGAGAGCGCGAGAAACACGCTGGGGCTCACCTGCTGTAGCGCGCGCACCACCAGTTGCGAACGATCTGCGCCGCTCTCCGCTCCGCGCAGCGTGTGAAACACATTCTCCACCTGAATAATCGCCCCGTCCACCAGAACGCCCACCGATACCGCCAGCCCTGTCAGCGTCGCGATGTTCAGCTCCACACCGAGAAAGCGGAACACCAGCCCGCTCAGGCACAGGCAGATCGGGATCGTCAGCACCGCCACCAACGCCGACGCCGCATCCCACAAGAACAGCAAAATCACCGCCGCCACGATCACCACCGTCAGCAGGAGATCGATACCGAAACCATGCAAAGCTTCGTCGATCAGCTTCGCCCGGTCGTAAACCGTCACCAGTTCCACACCCGCCGGCAATTGCTTCCGCAACACCCGCAGACGGTCCTGCAAATCGCCCAGGAGCGCCGACGCATTTGCATCCTGGTCCGCGATCACGATTCCACCCACCGCTTCGCCTTCGCCGTTCAGTTCCGCAATGCCCTCGCGCGCGTCCGGTCCTCGCTGCACTTGTGCAATCTGCCCCAACAGCACGGGCCGGTTCGTCATGTGCTCCATGCGCGCTTCCATGCTGACGCGCGGCGAGGCCAGCACCACATCCCGCAAGTCCGCCAACGATGTCAGCAGCCCGGGACTCCGCAAAGTAAACCGTTGGCTGCCCAAGTCGAGATGGCGCGCGCTCGCCTCCTGGTTTGCCTCGCGGATCGCCATCACCACCGAGTCGAACGAGATCGAAAGATCCTCCAGTTTCGCCGGGTCCACCGTCACTTGGAATTGGCTGCTGAAACCGCCTACGCTACCGACTTCGGCTACGCCCGGAATTCTCTGCAGCGCCGGCCGCAGAGTCCAATCCTGCAGATCGCGCAGGTCGGCTAGATTCATCCGCCCCGTTCGGTCAATCAACGCATATTGAAAAATCCAGCCGGTTGGATTTGCGTTGGGGCCTAACCGCGGCGTCACGCCTTCCGGCAGTTGCGGAGTAAGTTGTTCCAGCGTTTGCAGGATCAGCGCGCGCGCTTCTCGGCTGCGCGTTCCCGGCGCCAGCGTGGCATAGATTCGCGCCAGGCCATTCTCCGCCACACCCCGCACCCGGCTCACGCCCGGCACACTCTGCAGCGCAAGTGAGATCGGTCTCGCTACCCGCTGCTCAACCAGTTCCGGTCTCCGGTCGAAGGCCGCTAGTACGATCACCTGCCGGTCGCTCCAGTCCGGCAAAGCATCGCGCCGCAGTTGCAGCAAGCACCAGGCCCCGGCCGCCGTCAGCACAGCCGTCACCGCCAGCACCGCTCCCGCATGCCGGGCGCTGAACGCGATCAGAGCTTTCATTCCACTCGTGGCCACGCTAGCGATCGATTTCCGTCCGCAAGCGCGATTCCGAATCCAACAGGAACGCTGCCTTCGAAACCACCCTGTCGCCTTCCCGCACGCCGCTGTGCACTTGGTACAGCCCCTCAGCCTGCGCACCGATGGCCAGTTCGTGCGCCCGGAAGCGTCCCGGGCTCTCTGCCACGTAGCAAATCCAGTGTTGCCCCGTCCACAACACCGCATCTTCCGGAATCGTGAGTACCGGCGGCCCTTCGTAACGAATCCTCACATGCACCGGCATGTTCGAGCGCATGTTCAGCGAACGATTCGGAAATTCCAGCTTGATTTTCGCCGCCCGCGTCTTCTCGCTGTAGATGCCGAGCAGGTTCGTCACCGAGCCTGTCCAAACCTGGCCTGGATTCGTGTCCGCCGTCATCTCCGCATACGCGCCCTTCTTCACCAGGTCGATCGATTCGGGCGGAATCTCTGCGATCACCGGCAGCAGTTCCACGCTCGTGTAATACGCCAGCGGAAATCCTTCCTTCACGGGCGCATTCGGTGCAACGTTTACCGTCATCCAGGCCTGCGCCGGTGAGCGGATCTCCACCGGTCCCGGCAAGTGCGCCGATTGGCTCGGTTGGATCACCAGCGCCAGTTGGTTCTTCTGCACGGGCACGGGGTTCGGACCTTCGGCCGCTACGTTGATCGTCAGAATGGCGCCATCCACCGGCGCATTCAACGTCGCCGGGCTGTTCAGCACCATCTCGCCCGTTGCCGCCACATTGCGCCGCAGTCTGCGGCGGCTGATGCGTGTCGTCGCAAGGCCGCTGCGCTCCTGTTCCGTCACCGAAAGCCGTAACCCGTCCGATGCCTGCGCTGGTTGCGGCATCTTCGTCAGATGCATCCCGCAGATCGGACAATCGCCCGGCCGTTCCGCCGTATAGCTCGGATGCATCGCGCAGCGATACAGCCCCGGGGAAGCAGTACCTGCCTTGGAGGCTGTCGAGCGCGCAATGAAATACCCGCCCGCGAGGGCTAACGCAATGGCAAGTACAACGAGCGGTGAACGTTTCATGGCAGCGCCTGGCGCTATAGGTCTGCCCTGGCCACAACAGGCCCCGGGCAGCGTTCAGTCTGCGCGCCTGCTTTCCAGTGTACGGGAAGGTACTTTACCGCTGCTCCCTTGTCATCGGATTACATATAGCTACTTGTCTTTTGCCGTCGCTGAAAAACCTTCGACGCAATCACGTACGACCCGCTCGTTAAGAAGCCCACCACCAAGGCATAGACAAGGCAGGCCGCCAATCCAGGTCCGAGACCGTCCCCGTCCCAGGCCGCAGACCTGCCGCGAATAGCACCGAACAGAACCCACAGCGCGATATATGCCGGTCCGCAGAGAGACCCGCTGAATAGGACGGTCCAGGGTTGCCCTCCTTCTTGCTTCTGTAGCGTAATCAAAAAGGGCAAATACAAGAGCGCCGCCGGAAGCGCAATCAGGATCGTGATTCGAAAGATAAAGAAGAAAGAGACCAGGCCATAGATCACGCTGAATAGCCTGACGGCGAGTACAAGCGAACCGAGCCACCGGGCAATGATCCCGATTATGCTCGAACCCTTATGAAGGTACATTTTGCTCTCGAGCCGGGTAGATTGTCGCGGGCGCGTTCACCGTGCGCATGTACTAGATACAGTTTGACGCTTTCTAAGGACGGCCGTCATCCTACTCGGCTCCTCCGGGCCGGCCATCGTCCTGACTACTGCCCCGCGCCCGCCATCGGACGCATGTCGGACACCGGGCTTGGCACGACCTGAAAACAGACTTTGCTATACGTGGGCGCGTGGGGACAATCTCAGATGATGGGCGTAAACCGCTCGATGAAGCGCTCCGGCGTCTTCTGGACGAACAGGCCAAGGCGGTACCCGCCGCCGCTCCAGCCGGCGACGCCGAACTTGTAGAGCTACGGCGCGGCTTGCTTGAAAAGGCTCTCGCCAGCCGTACGTCCATCCCGGGTCTGCCCAACGATGTCACGGCCAGCGAAGTCTCCCTATCGGATACGCTGACCGGCCGTCTGTACAAACCGTCGTTCGGTGCTCGGCCGCGTCCGCTGCTGGTCTATTTGCACGGCGGAGGTTGGGTCGCCGGTTCCGTGGCTACGCACGATCCGTTCTGCCGCCTGCTGTGCGCGGCCGCTGGCACCATGATCTTGTCGGTCGAATATCGGCGCGCGCCTGAGGCGCCTTACCCGGCTGCCGTCGAAGACGCTTCCGCTGCTCTGTCATTCGCCTTCGACCACGCACCGGACTGGGGAGCCAGCCCGCAAAACATCGCCATCGGTGGTGATAGCGCCGGCGCAAATCTGGCCGCTGTCGTTGCGAACCACATAAGCGCGGCGTCCGATAGGCCCCCGCTGCGCGCTCTTCTCCTCCTCTATCCAGTCACCGATCATCCCAGCGCCAATCATCCTTCCTACCTCGAAAACGCCACCGGCTTTGGCCTGGAAGCGAATCTCATGCGCTGGTTCTGGAATCAATATGCAGCCGGTGTGCCGCCGCAGGACGCGAACATCTCTCCCCTGCGGCTGCCTGCTTTGCCGCCGCTTCCACCGACCCTCATCGCCACCGCCGAATACGATGTCCTGCGCGACGAAGGCATCGCATATGTCGAAAAACTGCGCCATGCTGGCGTGGCCGTCACGCATCTTCACGCCGCCGACATGAACCACAATTTCGCCGTTCACCCTGCAACCGTCGCGCGCTTCCCGCAATCGCGTTCCACTTTGGGGGAAATCGCTTCCTGGCTGCGCACCACAATGGCGCGAACCTAAGGCGCCGCGATGTGCTCCACCGACAGTTCACCCTTGCCCCAGACCGTCTGTCGCCCCACCCCGGTAAACTGAGCCGCCTGCAGGAACGGCAGAAATTCCGTCAGGTCGCCGGCGTACTCCGCCCATCCGCGGAATCCTCCGAGAGAATGTACTTGGCCCGTACGGCTGCTGCGCCGCATGACCGTAACTGGGCAGATCGCGCAGCGCGTCATTTCTACCCTGGCGGCTCTCTCGCCAAACACTCGAAAATCCATTTGCAACGGGCCGCCCTGATACAACCCGCGCAGCGTGCTGAGCCGGTCTCGAACCCGTTCCGCCAACACCCGGAATTCCGGCCTGTCTACCGTATCGCCGTCCTGCTTTAATTCCGTTGGCGTTAGAAAATTCACGCGCAACCGCCGCACTGCGCCCATAGCCGGGCTCAAGCTAAGCACGATCGGCGGCACGCTTCCCGCATCCGTCAGGACTGCTTTCCTTCGCCCCGGTCCTAATCCTTCCTCTCCGAGTTGCCGGAACGCTTCCGCAAGGTACGGCAGCACAGCGGTACTTTCCTCGAATAGGTTCAGCCGGAAGTCAAACCGCTCTCCCTGGGCGATCCTTGCTCCGTCCAGATGTGCTGCCCGCAATACGAATGGTCTCGGCTGCATCGTCAGCCCGCTCGGCCCCGCTTCCCTCTGCACTGGTTCGAAAAGCCGGCCATAGACGCACTCGTTTTCCGAATGCCTGTGGCCTCCTGCGGCACACGCGCCGGAGCAGGCGATCTTCCGCAATTTACTGCCTAAACCGCCCCGCAGACCGTTCGCTGCCTTACCGGGCGGAAACAGGAGATCTTCGTGCGCGGCGAAGGAGAACCGTACCGGATAGATTCTGAAATCCATCTCACGCCCGGCCGTTGCCGAGTGCGCCATCATTGGCTTCGTTCCTTCATTTTTCGCTTGCGAACGACTTCGTTCGGTAAAACAGTTCCCGAAAGCGGATCTGCAGCGGAGTCCCAAACCACCTAAGTCTGCAAGACCGGTTGCTCGTTCGCGGCCCGTACCGCGCCGCCCGGCAGCAGTACCTCAAAGCGCGACCCGCGGCCCAATTGGCTCTCCACCCGGATCTCGCCGCCATGTGCTTTGACAATCGCCGCTACGAAGCTCAAGCCGAGCCCCAGCCCTTTCTCGGGGTTCGGGTCGGGCACGCGATAAAACCGGTCGAAGATGTGCGGCAGATGATGCGGCGGTATGCCCAGGCCAGAGTCCTCTACCGTCAATCGCACCGTGCTGCCGGCCGTTTCCACCTTCGTCCGTACCCATCCGCCCGCGGGCGTGTACTTCAGGGCGTTGGAAAGCAGGTTAGTGATCACGCGCTCCATCTGCGTGCGGTCCGCTGTGCACGGAACCGGACCGCCCGGTGCGTCGCTGAGTGTCACCTCGCACGCCTCCGCCGGAATCTGGAATTGATCGACAAGCTCCGTCACCAGCAGCTTCAAATCGAGCAGCGTCTTGCGCAGCGGAATCTGGCCTGTTTCCGATTGCGAGAGCAGCAGCAAAGCCCGCACCAGATTGGAGAGCCTCTCCACATCCTGCAGCGCATTCTCGATCGCCTCCTGCAATTGCTCTTTCCGCGTAGCGGTGAAAAGCGCCACTTCCAATTGGCCCTGAATCGCCGTGAGCGGCGTTCGCAGCTCATGCGACACGTCGGTCGAAAATTGCCGGATCTGTTCAAAGGATTCCTTTAAGCGCCCACTCATCGCGTTGAAGGAATCGATCAGCCGGTCAAGCTCGTCGTCCGCGCCGCGCTTTGCAATCTGCAGCCCGAGATTCGAGCCCGTAATCTCCTGCGCCGCCTTGTCGACCGACTGCAGGCCCTTCAGCACGCCGCCCGCGGAGAACCAACTCACCACCGCGCAGGCCAGCAGAGCAATCGGAAAAAAGATGATCTGGTTGCGCTGAAACTTCCGCACGATCATCTGATCCTCGGCCAGGCTGCGTCCTTCCGCCACGTACCAGCGCCGTCCGTGCCGCGCGTCATACATGGTGCTGCTCAAGACCTGGTAGGGCGTCTTGTCGGAAGCGTAGATCGTCCGGAGGACCGGTTTGCGGGTCTGCTTGAATTGCGCTAACTGCGAAAGGATGGTCTCGCGGTCCCACAAGGCGCTCAGCCTGGGATCGGTAGTTGCCATGTACAGATTGCCGTTTTCTTCGGCGATCACGTAGACCGTGCGCAAGAGCGACAGTTCCGCCACTTCCTCGGGATCGCTCTGATCCACTTCATCCCACAACGGCTGCCCCGTACGTTCGTCGAAAGTGAACCATCCCTTGAGTGCGCCCAGTTGCGCGCTCAATTGCGCCGCGCTTTGTGCTTCCAGGATCTCGTTCAGTCTGTTGGTCGAGAGAATACCGGAAACCGCCAGCACCGCTGCCAGCAGCAGTAGAAAAGTAGCGGCCAGACGGAAGCGCAGCGTGCGAAAAAAACGGAGTGCGCGCTGCCGCTGGGAAAGCATGCCGCTTCTCCTAAACGCTCAAGGCCGTAGCCGGATTGTGTTCCGGCGTGTCGAGCATGTAGCCGATGCCCCGTACGGTATGAATCATCTTCGGTGTGAATTTGTCGTCGATCTTGCTGCGCAAATGCCGGATATAAACATCCACGATGTTCGTTAAACCGTCATAATCCATATCCCACACGTGTTCGACAATCATGGTGCGGCTGAGTGGACGGCCGCGATTGCGCATCATGTATTCGAGAATGCTGAATTCTTTAGGCGCCAGTTCGATGTTCTCGCTGTTGCGCGTGACCTTGCGCCGGATGCAATCGAGACTGAGCTCACCTACTTGTAAGCGCTCGGGCGTCGGTTGGCCGCGCCGTAAAAGCACGCGTGCCCGCGCCAGCAATTCGACAAACGCGAACGGCTTGACCAGGTAATCGTCGGCGCCCTGCTCGAGACCCTTCACGCGATCGTCTACGGAATCTCGCGCGCTCAGAATCAGGACAGGCGGAATGGTTTTTCGATTCTGGATCTTGGCCAGCACCTGCAAACCATCGATGTCGGGCAGCCCCAAATCGAGCACCACCAGATCGTACTCGGTCGCATGAACGCGCTCGATTGCGTCGCCGCCGCGGTGTACCACGTCTACCGCATAGCCTGCGCTTTCCAGACCGCGCGACAGAAAGTCCGCGATCCGCTTCTCGTCCTCTACCACCAAAACACGCATAGTTTCGCTGCTGCCTAAAGTCTAACCAAAAGAATCTTGGCCCGCCGTTTCAATCCCCGGATAAGGAACCGGCCTGCGTAGCCGCGCTTGGGCGGAAGAACGAACCGACTGGCTTTCCCCGCGTGCGCAGCAACGAAAGCGTTGTCATGAGGATCAGCAGCACGGCCGTAAATGCAACAACCTGCGGAACCGAAAGGCCTTCCTTCCAAATACCGAACCAGCGTCCGTACACAATCTCGATGTGCACCCAATACACCAGCAAAGACGTTGTACCAAGCTGCCGGAACAAGCTCCACTTCTCCAGCGCACCCAGATTCACCCATAGATACGCGCCGGCCAGCATCGCCAGCACCACGCCTAGCTTCACCAAAATCATCGCCGGGCTGTTCAGCCAGTAATCGCTCTTGCTATAGATCGAATACGGCAAGTTCCCGAAATAGTAAGCGCCGAAGATCAACCCGAGTCCGACCGCCAACGTCCATTCAAGCGCCCGGCCCATGTCCTCTCGCTTCACCACCCGTAAGACGCTGCCCATCGCGAGACCGAATGCCAAAAAGGCTGCCCAGGGGAAAAATCCGAAGTAGTTAAAACTCGGGAAGAGATACGCCCGCAGCAGACCCGGCACGCCTTGCGCAGGAATCATGCTGACAACCGGGGAAAGTCCGGCAATGACGAGCCCCAGGATGGTGCACAGCCGGATACGCTCCATGGTGCTGAAGACAGCCATCGGCGCCAGCAGCAGCATCGCCAGGCCCATGCAATTCAGAATGTCCACCCGAAGGAGCTCGCCGACCGGACTGGTGGGAAAACCGAAGATATAGAGCTGCAGACGGAAAGCGAAAGCCAGCAGGAAGAGATAGCGGGAACGTTTTAGCGCCGCCAGCACGCGTCTCGCGGGTTTGTTCCCCTGTTTCTCCTGACTATCCATCAGGAAGGCGAAGGTGATTCCGGTCAGGAACAGGAAAATCGCCGGCGGCATGCCGCCGAGGAACTGAGACAGAACGAAAGGCCCCTGCGGCCGCAGGTCCTTGCGTGTGAAGGAATCGAAGACATGTCCCTGCAGCATGATGACCGCCGCAAAGCCGCGCGTCCAATCGATGAACGCAAGCCGCCCGGAGGATGTCTTCTTCGCCTGTACCGCTTCCAAAAGCCTAGTCTCGTCTCACTCGTAATATCACGAACTTTGCTTCTTGACGCCGGATGGAAGTTTTAGTTCCAGCTTTCCTTTGATCGCAGGGTGAAGATTGATATCGCTGTACGCGACGATCCGATAGTTGCCCGATGGTTCGTAGAATTGCTGCTGCACCGGGTAGGCGGCATCGAGCGGGATCCAGATTTCGATTTTGCTTAAGCGCTTCGAAACCTCGGGATTCTTCGGCGTCAGCGCCAGCTTAGTCGTCTCGCGGCCGCCGATTTTCTCCTGGCCCTCGGCGGTAACCGTGTAGGCGGCGGCGAGGTCCTTACCCGACGAGCCGAAGCCCAAGAGCAGAAATTGGTTCAGCACATCGGTGTTCTTGCCTAAGTCGTAATCCTGATACGAATTCAACTTCGGATAGTAGATGCGAACGATCTTGCCGAGGAACCCGATCTGGCGGGCATCCGTCTGGCCCGAAAAATCGAGCACCGCCCGGACATCCTGACCCTTCAGGCGCTGCATCTTGAAGGTCCCACTCTCGGTATTGGTGTCATTGATGATGGCGGTGTGCGTGGTCATCTTCACTTGCGCCACCATCGCATGAAAGGAAGGTGCAGCCTTATCCATACGGGCCAACACCTCGTCGGCACTTTCCGCGTAGAGGGCTGAGCCAGCCAGTAAACAGAGAACAGGTAAAAGAAGTTTCATGGATCCGATTCCGAACGGCACGCACGCCGCTACGGCGCGGTGTAGGCGATAAAACCTTTGATCTCCTGCTCAGCCTCGTCGCGAATCGGCTCCACGCGAACAACGCGCCATTTCTTGCCGGTACGTTCGTGGATCAGCGTCTGAGCACGCTGCAGCCGCTGATTGTCCGGCAAGCCGGTGATCAAGCCTGGAGCGATGAAAACGGTGTTGGCCCCGTTCACCGACGACATCAGGATCACGCTGGAAGCTTTGGGTTGATCGTGAAACCACTCGCGCGGGGTAGCGAAAATGAAGAGCAGAATAAGCCCGACAACCACGTCATACTGCCACGTGGCCCGCGCAAAGTCCCAAAAAAGCAAGCGCCGGCCCAAGCTCGCACTTTGCACTTTACCGTCGGCTACCACTAATCGAAGTTTAACATCCGAAAAGGCATCCCAGCCGTTAGTATTTCCGCATAACCGCCAGTACGCGGCCCTGAATCTGCAGATTGGCCGGGTCTACATAAATCGGTGACATACTCGCGTTAGCGGGTTGCAAACGAGCTCGGCCGTCCGCTTCGAGGTAATACCGTTTGAGGGTTGCTTCGGTCCCATCCACCAGCGCCACGACGATCTCGCCATTGCGGGCCGTGCTGCTCTTCTCAATCAGGACAAAGTCTCCACTGCAGATGTGATCCTCGATCATGGAGTCGCCGCGCACTTCCAAAGCAAAGGTATTCTCGCTGCCCGCGAAATCGGAAAAGTGCAGGACCTCGGGATTCGCGATCGCCTCAACCGGTGCGCCTGCCGCAATTCTTCCAAGCAGCGGAATACTGCTTTCCACTTGCGTTGCACGGGCCGAGACCTGCTGCTCCTTGTAAAACCGTTCGCCCACCTCCAGCGACCGGCTGTGATTGTAGTTCCGATTCAGATACTGCTTTGCCTCGAGCGCCTGAATATGTTTATGCACCGTGGCCAAGGACGCCAGCCCGAGACCGCTGGCAATCTCCTCATAACTGGGGCTGTAACCATGCTGCCGGATAAAGCCGGACAAGAAGTCCATCAATTCCTTTTGTCGTCTGGTTAGCGCCATCGCTGTCTCTCCACTTGCTAGTGTTGGCGAATAAAGATCGAAAGTCAACCACTTAGAGGGCCGTTCCCGCATGGAACCCACCTCCCCAGGGGTTTTTTCCGACGATGCGAGGTCTATTCGGAAGACACGCAGCGGACATCGTTGCGTCTATGGAATCAGATGGATGCCGGTGTTTTGCTGTATGTCGAGGATGAAGACGCCGCTTTTCTGCTATTCGAAACGGCACTTAAAACCGCCAATATCGAGGTCGACCTGCATCGCGCCTCGGATGGCGAGGAAGCGCTTGCTTACTTGCAGGGCAATTCCTCTGGAAACCACCCGAGGCCCAACCTGGTTGTACTCGATCTAAACCTACCGCGGAAGAATGGACTGGACGTCTTGTCGGAGATCAAGAAGGATCAAAACCTTTCCGGGATTACGGTGGTTGTTTTCAGCTCATCGTCACTGGCTTCCGACAAGCAGAGGTCCATCGCATTAGGGGCGAGCGAGTACATCACCAAGCCGTTTACATACGACGGTTTTGTCGAGGCAGTCAAAACGGCCTGCTCGTATCTAGGGGCCGCTTAGCTCATACCGAGGCCCAAGCGGGTTGAACTTGACGGCGCGTGAATCCGTTAGAGTATGCATAATCGATGAACTGCCCAAATTGCGGACTGGCTAATCCACCCAGCGCGAAATTCTGCGCGAACTGCGGAACCTCGCTCAGCAGAGGACCGCTGCCGCCTCCGCCGCAGGACCAATCGCGTTATCAAGGGGCTCCGAGCTACCAAGCGCCGTTTCCGGCGCCTGGACCAGGGGCAGGGGGCAACCCGGCGACGCGCAACATAGCCATCGGCTGCCTAATTGCGCTGCTGATCTTTCTGTTCTTCGGTCTTTCCTGCACACGCGCGTGCTTCGGGTGGCGGCATCGGACGTATATCCACCGCCGGTATTAGAGAATCCGCGCGGCGTCCTAGTTGGTATCGGGCCGCTTGACCTTATCGCCGACTTTCGCGGTATCCGAGCCGGAGAATTTGCCGACGGCGGAACCCGCATCTACGCTGGTCACGGTAATGAAGCCCACCGGGGCTTCAATGCTGCGCAGCGGCTTGCCGGTAGCGGGGTCCTTAATCGTGCGGGTTACGCGGGTGATCGCCAGGCGGTCACCGACCTTAATCCCGGCTCCGCTGCCTACGTTCACAACGATATCGCTGCCCGAGGCATCGGCGACTAAGCCGTCGATGGGTGCGGCAGCCGCGACTTTCGGCGCTTCGGGCGCTGGCAGCGTAGCGGCTTTGGCATCCAGGTTGGCGGCCAATTGTGTCACCGACTGACGCACCGCCTCGCCCAGAATGGATTGGCTGAAGTTGCTGCTTCCCATGTCGAGGTGGCCGCTGCCCCCGGTCCAGCCCGACGCGCCACCACCTAACATATCGCTCGAGGAGCGCTTCGATTCGCCGTGGCCGATGACGGAGGCCAGGATCTCACCCGTGTTCACGTCAACCATGCGGCCCGTCACCTCAACGGTGGCCTTTGCCTTTTTCAGACCCAGGTTTCCCAGGCCATAGGAGCCAAAGCGACCGCCCGCACCACCGGCACCATAATTCTTGTCATCCCGGCCAAACTGGGTCACGTTTCCAACAATGATGATGTCGGCGCCCAGTAGCGCGCCGATCTTGGCAGCGGTGGAGGTATTGACCCGATCGCTGTTCGACAGATTTTGCTCTTTCAACACCTTGTCAAGAGCGGTGCGTTCGATAACCCGATACGTGCCGTCATTGACCAACTGGTTAATCAGCAAGTCCACAATGCCTTTGCCGACGTCCTGATTCGAGCCGAAGATGGCCTCCACGCTGGTCAGAACGGTTGCATAACCAAAGTCCATGACAGCCACGCGATGCTTGGCCGGTTGGGCGAACACAGGCAGCGCGGCAAGTAGAGAAATTCCGAGGATAGAGATGACTTTGCGCATAAAAAAATTACTGTTTGTGAAAGAACGATTCAAGGGTGGCTATTTCCTTTTCAGCGAGATCCATGTGCCGATGAGCAGCGGCGGGATTCCTTGCGGTGAGATCGGACTCGACGGAATGCAGATACGAGTTCATGCGTGAATAGGCCCCGGCCATATCCTGGCGCAGGCCCAAACCGTCGGCAGCCTGCTGCTGCTGAAGACGCTCCACACTCCCAGAGACTGCGCCGGCGCGAGCAGTTAATTGGGTAAATTCGTCCTGAACACGTTCCAGATCATCGGGCGAGGGCTCGGCCGGGTTGGCCGGTGGGGCGGCAGACGCATTCTGTGCGAGAGAGTCCGTAGACGGCTGGAGCGGTTGCTGGATGGCTTGGGAGGCAGCCTGGCTCGCATTCATCTTCGCCTTGCCGCTGCCGATTTTGCCGATTGCGGCGACAGGGTGGGCAGCCTGGGAAGCCGCGGGGCCGGAGGCTAACGGCGCCTCCCGAGACGGATCTCCTTGAGGGCCGGATGCTTGTCGAGAAGCGTCCGCTTCGGAAGGACCGGAAGCGGTCGTGGCCCGCAAGGACGTTACTGGCTCAACCGGCGTCTGCGCAGCCGCAGTCTGCGCCGGGGACGGCTGCGATGCAGAAGCCGCCGGATCATGCTGGACTGTACTGTCCTTCCCGGCGGCACGGGTGGCCCACCAATGCGGGGCGAACAAGAGCGCTGCGACGAAAACCGCGATCACGGCAAGAGCCCCGCCCAAGACCCATAGTGTGCGATTGGGTTTGGAGGGCGGCGCGGACGCGTAGACAGACGGGGGCGTGCTGCGCGGGTCGCCGGGCGAGGGAAACGAGGAAGGTGCCGGGGCCGATGGTCCGCCCAAACCGGACGGTAGAGGAGAAGCCGGAAAGGCGCGCGAGGCCGGATCGGGAGCTGCGGGCATCACCGCGGGGCGAGGAAAGGTGGTTCCGTCATCAACCGATTTCAGGGCCTTAGCAAAGGCAGCGGCCGTTTGGAAGCGTTGCGCCGGGTCCTTCGACATGGCCATCAGGACCAGATCGTTCAAAGCCCGCGGGATCTTGGCATTCACTTCGATGGGCGGCTGCGGGGCCTCATTGAGCTGCTGATTCAGCAAGGCATAAGTGGTGTCCGCCTGGAAGGGGCGCCGTCCGGACAGAAGCTCGTACAAAAGGATGCCGACGGAATAAATATCGGACCGTGCGTCGACGGTTGCACCAC